>Ga0070741_10000344_pt1 | contig 174278 bp, 151 predicted proteins | sample Coa_R1_4_FD_66440 | JGI IMG/M metagenome (GOLD analysis project Ga0070741, IMG submission 66440) | Surface soil microbial communities from Centralia Pennsylvania, which are recovering from an underground coalmine fire - Coalmine... | ecosystem: Environmental > Terrestrial > Soil >... | reverse complement strand
CCTAGCGGACGCGCGGCGGGCGCGGCGGAGCCGCCAGGTAGGCCGCGAGGGCGGCCCCTTCCCGCTCCTGGAAGGCGACCGCGATGCGCAGCTGCTCGAGGTACTGCTCGAGCGTCTTGCCCCCCAGGACGATCTTCCGGCTCGCGAAGAAGTCGCGGACCTCCCGCTCCCACTCCGCGCTCACCAGCCCGGTCACTCCCTCGTACATCCGCCGGTAGGCGCTGCCCGGATACTGGCGGGCCATCGTCTCCCAGTTCGCCTGCAGATACTCCCAGGCGAGACCCCGGCTGTACACGGAGGACAGCAGGGCGCGCATCACGAACGGCGCGTCCTGGCTGCGCACCTCTCCGTTGGTGGTCTTCTCGAGCGTGCGGCGGATCAGCTCCGGCTGCCGGAACGCGGCGAGCGCGTAGAGGTAGCGCTGCTCCTCCTGCGGGGTCCGCGCCGCCTTGAAGCGCTGGAGGAACTCGTCGTACTCGCTCTCCCCGCCCGAGGCCGCGACGATGGCGATGAGCGCGGGCAGCACGTCCGCGTCCACCGCGCCCTCGTCCTCCCGGTAGCGTGCGTAGAGCGAGCGGGCCCGCTCCTGCGTCTCCGGATCGGCGCCCAGCGTGCCGAGCGTGCGCAGGAGCTCGCCGCGCAGCTGCCGCTCCAGCTCGTCCTCCCCGGGCTGCGCCTCCCAGCCCAGGCGCTCCACCGCCGCGCTCAGCCGCTGCCGCACCAGCGCCTCGAGGTCGGCGCGGCTCGCGTCCGCGATCACCCGATTGAGGTAGCCCCACGACCCGATGATGGCGGCCCACACGTTGCGGTCCGTCTCCTCGCCGAACCGCGCGGTGAGGTCCAGGTAGTCGGGCGACGTCATCAGGCCGGCCTGGAGCAGCGCGAACGCGTCGCTCACCAGGTTGAAGCGCTCGATGGGAGCGAGCTTCCGGAGCGCCCCGGTCAGCTTCTTCACGAGCGGCGCCGCGTACTGCACGCGGTAGAAGCCGTGGCCGCCCGCGTTCACCACCACCCACTCCGGCGCCGCGGGCAGCGAGACGGTCAGGTCCTCGGCGCCCAGGAGGACCGGCTTGTCCACGAAGCCGCGCTTGACCGCGGCCCGCACCCGCACCGGGATCTTCCAGCGCTCCCCCGCCGCGTTCTCCGCGGGCAGGTAGGTGAAGCGGCGCTGCTGGAGCTTGATGCCGGTGCCGTCGGGCTCCACGATCACGAGCGGGTAGCCGGGGCGGAAGATCCAGCCGTCCATCACCTCGGGGATCGGCTGGCGCGCGGCGTCGCCGAGCGCGGTCCACAGGTCGGTGGTCTCCGCGTTGCCCAGGCGATGGCGATCCAGGTAGAGCCGCACTCCGTCGCGGAAGACGTCCCCCGAGAGGTACTGCTCCAGCATGCGCAGCACTGAGGCGCCCTTCTCGTAGGTGAGCAGGTCGAACATCGCCTCGCAGTCGCGCGGGGCGCGCACCTCGTACTCGATCGGCCGGGTGTGGTGGAGGCCGTCCACCGCCATCGCGGCCGCCCGCGAGACGCCGAACGTGGTCCAGCGCTTCCACTCCGGCTTCCACGCGTCCACCGCGAGCAGCTCCATGAAGGTGGCGAAGGCCTCGTTGAGCCAGATGCCGTTCCACCACTGCATGGTCACGAGGTCGCCGAACCACATGTGGGCGATCTCGTGGGCCACCACGTCCGCGACCCGCTCGCGCTCGGCGTGCGAGGCGGCGGCCTCGTCCACCAGCAGCGCGGTCTCCCGGTAGGTGATCGCGCCCAGGTTCTCCATGGCTCCCGCCGCGAAGTCGGGGATGGCCAGCATGTCGAGCTTGTCGCCCGGATACGGCTGGCCGTAGTAGCGCTCGAAGAAGTCCAGGCAGAAGGCGCCCGCCTCGAGGGCGAAGCGGGCGAGGTGGCGCTTGCCCGGCACGCACCACACCCGCAGCGGGGTGGCGCCGACCATCACCGGCTCGGTGGCCTCGAGCTCGCCCACCACGAACGCGACCAGGTAGGTGGACATGCGGATGGTGTCCGCGAAGGCGACCGCCTTCTTCCCGGGTCCCGCCGGCGACTCGCCGGTGACTCGCGCGTTGGACACCGCCACCAGCCCCTCCGGGATCACGAGGGTCACCCCGAACACCGCCTTGAACGCGGGCTCGTCCCAGCACGGGAATCCGCGTCGCGCGTCGGTGGCCTCGAACTGGGTGGCCGCGATGGTGTGCGTCACGCCCGCGGGATCCTTGTAGGTGGAGCGATAGAAGCCGTGGAGGCGGTCGTTCAGGATGCCGGTGAAGCGGAGGGTGAGCCGGTGCTCGCCGGGCGGGATGGGGCGCGGGAACGCCAGGCGCGCGCGCTCCGCGGCCTCGTCGAGCGTCGCGGTCCCCTCGACCGTCTCGCCGCTCGCGGTCTGCACGCTCACCGACGGGATCGCCAGCTCGGCCGCGTTGAGCAGGATCTCGGTGACCGGCTCGGACACCGTGATGGTCACCGTCTCCTGCCCCGAGAACGTCGCGGCCTCCAGGTCGGGCTCGAGACGCAGATCGTAGCGGGAGGGCACCACCGTCGTCGGCAGGCGGTAGTCCATGACGCAGGAAAGGATATCATCCGCGCGTGGCCTGGACACCGCGATGTGTGCGCCGCCCGCGCGCGGGACGCGGGCGCACCGCGCGGTCAGCCGGCGGAGCGCGGCGGCGCCACCCAGATCGCGGCGCCCACCGCGAGGAGGCGGCCGCGCGCGTCGAACATCGCGGTGCCCGCGTACCGGCGGCGGCTGCCCGGCCGGGCCCCCGCAGGGCCCGGCTCGGGCCAGCCCATCACGATCAACGGCCGGCGGCCGTCGATCGGCTCGCGGATCTCCACCTGGAGGGTCCCGGTGTTGCCGGGGCCGGCCAGGGCCCATCCGCCCGGACAGTCGAGCGCGGACCACACGAACTCGTCGCGCAGCCGGCCGTCGGCGTCGAGCAGCGTGGGATCGGGTTGCCAGCCCGCGACCCGCGCCCCGCCATCGCCGGGCAGCGGCCCCGCGAAGAGCCGCATGCCGTCGCCGGCGGTGCGATGGTGCCCGCACACGAAGCATTCCGGGAACGTGTGCGGGACCGCGCCCGCCGCGAGCGCCGCCTCGAAGCGGCGGGACACCTCGAGCGCGACCTCGAGCGGCGGCGATGCCGGCACCGTGACGGCGGGCAGGTGGTCGGTCGACGTGCGTCCGATCGCGACGGGGCCATCGTGGACCTCCAGCGCCCCGTCGCGCGCACGCAGGACGAGCGGTCGGTCGAGGGGGACACCGGCGCGGGCGCGGATCTCCACCGCGACCGGGCCGGCCGCCGCGGCGGCCACGCGGCCGCAGAAGTACCCGCCGTTGGCGGTGGCGCCGGCGTCGTCGTGCGGGCCGCGGAAGCGCCGGGCGATCACGAAGGTGGCGTCGGACACGGGGGCCATCCTCTCACGGATGGCGCGTCACGGATGGCGCGCGCGAAGCGCCCGCGGCCCTTGACAGCCCTCGAGGCGCGGCGCGACACTCGGCGCCGTGCCGCTCACCAGTCTCCAGGATCGAGTCGCGGTGGTCACGGGCGCGGCCAGCGGCATCGGACGCGCGCTGGCCCTGCTCTTCGCCCGCGAAGGGGCGCACGTGGTGGTCGCCGATCTCGACGAGGCCGGCATGGCCGAGACGGTGGCCGGCGTCACGCAGGCGGGCCGCCGCGGCCTCGCGGTCAAGACCGACGTGAGCCGCCTCGCCGACGTGCAGGCGCTCGCCGATCGCGCCTTCCGCGAGCTCGGCGCGGTCCACGTGGTGTGCAACAACGCGGGCGTCGCCCTCTGGGGCGGCCTCGAGTCCGCGTCCCACCAGGACTGGGAGTGGGCCATCGGCGTCAACCTCTGGGGCGTCATCCACGGGGTCGAGGCGTTCGTGCCGCGCATGGTGGCGCAGAAGCAGCCGGGACACGTGGTCAACACCGCCTCGATGGCCGGTCTCATCGCCTCGCAGGGGCTCGGCATCTACAACACCACCAAGTACGCGGTGGTCGGCCTTTCCGAGACGCTTCAGAAGGACCTGCGGGGCTACGACATCGGGGTCTCGGTGCTGTGCCCGATGGGCGTCCACACCCGCATCCGCCAGAGCGAGCGCAACCGGCCCGCCGCCCTCCGCAACGCGGCCGCCGCGCGCGAGGGCGCTCCGGTGGAGCTGATCGGCCGCTATCTCACCCCCGAGCACGTGGCCGAGCGGGTGCTCCGCGCGATCTACGCCAACCGGCTCTACGTCATCACCCACGCAGAAGGTCTGACCCCGCTCCGGCGGCGCTTCGAGCGCATGGCCCAGGCCATCGAGGAGAACACATGAAGTTCTCGGTCATCGAGGGCTGGGGCACCCTGCCCGACGGCTGGAGCTATCGCGAGGTCGCGGGGGTGGCGGTGGACAGCCAGGATCGCGCGTTCGTGTTCAACCGGGGCGAGCACCCGATCATCGTGCTCGACCGGGACGGCCGCTTCGTGCGCTCCTGGGGCGAGGGCGTGATCCGCCGCGCCCACGGCATCACCATCGACGCCGACGACATGGTCTGGCTCACCGACGACCTGCACCACACCGTGCGCAAGTTCACGCCGGAGGGCAAGCACCTGCTCACCATCGGCAACCCGGACAGCCCGGCCGCGCTCCACGGGGGCCGCCCGTTCAATCGCCCGACGCACGTGGCGATCTGCCCCCGGACCGGCTATCTGTTCATCTCCGACGGGTACGGCAACTCGCGCGTGCACAAGTACTCGCCCGACGGCCGGCACGTGATGTCGTGGGGCGAGCCCGGGACCGACCCGGGGCAGTTCAACCTGCCTCACAACCTCGTGACCGACCGCGACGGGCTCGTCTACGTGGCGGATCGCGAGAACCATCGCGTGCAGATCTTCGACGGCGAGGGCCGCTACCAGGGACAGTGGAACAACCTCCACCGCCCCTGCGGCCTCTTCGCGGACCGAGCGCACGATCTCTACTTCGTGGGCGAGCTGGGCTCCGGCATGCCGGTGAACGAGAAGACCCCGAACCTGGGCCCGCGGGTCACCGTGCTCGACGGCAAGGGACAGCGCGTGGCGCGCTTCGGCGGCCAGTTCCCGAGCGAGAAGCCGGGCGAGTTCATCGCCCCGCACGGTCTGGTGGTGGACTCGCGCGGCGACGTCTACGTGGGCGAGGTGTCCTGGACCGGCTACGGGCAGTTCCTCACCCCGCCGCGGGTGATGCGCTCGTTCCAGAAGTTCCGGCGCCTCGGCTAGGCGCGCGGGCGAGGCCGGACGCGCGGCTCAGGCGCCCGCGCGGATCGGTAGGAAGCGGGCGGTCGCCTTCGCGACCACCTCGTGCGTCTCCCAGTCCTCGATGCTGGCCTCGAGGTCGATGTACTTGCCCCAGTCGCGCACCGCCCGGCCGCGCCCCAGCAGCGGTCGCTCGATCGGCGTGCCCTTCACGTAGCGCACGCTGAGCTCACCGGTCACGTAGATCCGGCCCGTCGCGCTGACCGCGGCGCCGGCCAGCACCTCGTCGAGGTAGGCGGCCACGATGCCGCCGTGGGCGGCGCCGGGCGGGCCCTCGAAGCGGCGCGGGATCACGATCGGAGACAGCACCTCGCCGCCCTCGCTCTGGAAGGTCCGCACCCGCAGGCCGATGTCGTGGTGCGGCCCGCACCCGAAGCAGTTGTGGAAGCTCGAGCGGGGTCCGCTGAACCTCACCTCGGAGAGCGGGGCGAACCGCTCCGCGAAGGGGGCGGGAAGCGGCGGATCGTGAATCATTCCGTCTCCGTCGTGCGCGCTCGGGTCATGACGACCTGCAGTATACTCGCCGGGCGACAGCCACAAAAACCGGATGTCGCGGCACGGCCGCGGTTGCTCGGCCGGCCGCGAAAGGAGGGTCCCGATGGCGGTGAGCGTGAAGGTCATCACGGACGGCCCGCTCATGGTGAAGGGCGAGGTCGAGATGCAGGACGGTCAGGGCAACGCGATGCCGCCCAAGGGCGGCGACACCATCTTCCTCTGCCGCTGCGGCGGCTCCGCGAACAAGCCCTACTGCGACGGCGCGCACAAGAAGATCGGCTTCAAGGCCTGACCCGGCTCCCCTCCCTCTCCCTCCGGGGAGAGGGGCGGGGTGCGCTCACCGCCCCCGCCGCGCCAGCCGCAGGGCGATCCCGAACGCGGCCACGCCCACCAGCCCGATGAAGTACGGCGTGCGCGCCTCGCCGAGCACCCCGCAGACGAGCGGCCCCAGGAAGATCGCGCCGTCCACGCCGACGCGATAGACGCCGGTCCACCAGCCGAGCCGCGTCACGTCGGTGTGCTCGCGGATCACGCCGAGCGGCAGCATCCAGCCCGCCATGCCGAGCCCGAAGAACGCGGCCCCGAGCCCCATCCAGGGCAGCGAGCCCAGGCCCACCGCGAACAGGCCCACGCCCAGCACCGCGGCCACCGCGACCAGCACCGGCGGCCGGCCCACCCGGTCCGCGAGCCAGCCCACCGGCAATAGCACCAGCAGATCCACCAGCTGGGCGAGCGAGAGGAGCGCCGAGATCCCGGCGCGCTCCAGGCCGAACTCGCGCGTGCCGCGCAGCGGGATCACGAACTGGCTCACCGCGGACCAGGCCAGCGCCATGATCACGCCCAGCGCGAACATGAGCTGCACGATCGGCGGAGGCGGCTCGCGCCGGGCCCGCGGGGGGCGCGAGATCCCGACGCCCGCGCGCGGCGCGGGTGCGTCGGGCGGTGCGGGCAGATGACCCCGCAGGGCGAGCGAGCCCGCGACCGCGGCGAGCACCGGCGCGCATGCCGCCAGCAGCGTCACGTTCCAGCGCCAGCCCTCCGGCAGCGCGCCCACCAGCACGAGGCCGCCCAGCACGCCGAGCATGCCCGCGAACTCGAGGGTGTTGAGGCGAAAGGAGGCGTTCGGTCCCGGGCGATCCTGCAGCACCGCGGTGAGGCTGCCCACCATGACCAGGGTGTGGGCCAGTCCGGTGAGCATCCGGCCCACCACCAGCACCGGCAGCGGCCCCGCGCTCGCCAGCAGCAGCATCCCGGTCAGCAGCGTGAAGGGCGCGGCGAGCAGGGCCGCGGCCAGATGGCGGCTCGCCAGGGCCCCCACCGGCAGGTCGGCGGCCATGCGCGCGAAGCCGAACGAGCCCGCGAGCACCCCGAGCTCCCAGTCGGGCAGGCCCTGGACGCGGGCGATGTCGGGCAGCAGGGGGCCGAACGCCCCGATGCAGATGGTGCTCGCGAAGACCACCAGGCACAGCAGGGCCGTGCCACGGTCCAGCCCCATGGGGGGAAGCGCCCTAGCGCTCGGGACGGCTCAGGGCTACGCTCCCGGGCTCTCGTCCGGCCCGGCGAACGTCCGCGGCCGCCACCACGGGTAGAACGGCGGCATGTCCACGCTGGGGCGCAGGGTGAAGCGGGGCGGACGCTTCTCGAGGAACGCGGTCACGCCCTCGTAGGCGTCGGCGGAGCGGCCCGTCCAGTCCATGCAGCGAGAGTCGAGCCGGTGCGCCTCCATCGGATGGTCGGCCCCGAGCAGGCGCCACATCATCTGCCGCGCGAGCGCCACCGAGATCGCGGAGGTGTTCTGGGCGATCTCGGCGGCGAGCGCGCGCGCGGCCGGCAGCAGCTGCTCGGGCGGCACCACGCGGCTCACGAGCCGCCCCGCGAGCGCCTCTTCGGCCGGGAACACGCGCCCGGTGTACACCCACTCCGCGGCCTGGCTCGGTCCCACCAGGCGCGGCAGGAACCACGTGCTGCACGCCTCCGGCACCACGCCGCGGCGGGCGAACACGAAGCCGATGCGCGCGGCGGTCGAGGCCAGGCGCACGTCCATCGGCAGCGTCATCGTGATGCCGAAGCCCACCGCGGGCCCGTTGATGGCCGCGATCAGCGGCTTCTTCATGTCGTAGATGCGCAGGGTGACCCGGCCGCCCCCGTCCTCGTGCTCGCCCGGCTCCTCGCCGCGGGTGCGCGCGACCCGGTCGAACGTCCGGCCGCCTGCCGAGAGATCGGCACCCGCGCAGAACGCGCGGCCCGCGCCGGTGACGATGAGCGCGCGGACCGCGTCGTCCGCGTCGGCCCGATCCAGCACCGCGAGCAGCTCCTCGAGCATCACGGTGTTGAGCGCGTTCAGCCGGTCGGGCCGATGCAGGGTGACGGTGCCGATGCCGTCGGCCACCTCGTAGCGGATGGTCTCGAACCCCACCATCAGCGGGTAGCGGAGGGCTCGCCGGAGGTGGGCTCCTCGGCCTCGCCCTGCTTGAGCTTGCGAAAGACGGTCTTGGGATCGATGCCCAGCATCTTGGCGGCCAGGGTTTTGTTGCCCTTGGTGATCCGCAGCGTCTCCTCGAGGAGCCGCTGCTCGACCTCGGCCAGGGGGGTGCCGACCCGGATCTGAAACACGCCCTCCGGCACGCCGCCGCCCTCCCCGCCCCCGCCGGGACCGCCGCGCAGCAGCATCACCGAGCGCTCGCGCACCGCGTCCGGCAGATCGCTCACGTCCACCCGCGACCCGCGGGCCAGCACCACCGCGCGCTCCACCACGTTCTCCAGCTCGCGCACGTTGCCGGGCCACGAGTAGGCCTCCAGGCAGTCGAGCGCCTCGTCGGTGAAGCCGTCGAGGTTGCGGTTGTTCTTGGCCGCGTACACGCGCAGGAAGTGCTGGGCCAGGAGCGGCACGTCCTCGTGCCGGTCGCGCAGCAACGGCACCTGGATCGTGATGACGTTCAGGCGGTAGAAGAGATCCTCGCGGAAGCGGCGATCGCGCACCAGCGTCGCCAGGTCCTGGTTCGTCGCGGTGACGATGCGCACGTCGACGCGCAGGGTCTTGGTGCCGCCCACCCGCTCGAACTCCCCCTCCTGCAGCACGCGCAGGATCTTCGGTTGGGTCACCAGCGACAGCTCCGCGATCTCGTCGAGGAACAGGGTGCCGCCGTCGGCCAGCTCGAAGCGGCCCTCCTTGCGGCCGGCCGCCCCGGTGAAGGCGCCCTTCTCGTAGCCGAACAGCTCGGACTCGAGCAAGGTCTCGGGCAGCGCCGCGCAGTTGACCGCGACGAACGGCCCCGCGCGACGGCTGGAGCGCTCGTGGATGGCGCGGGCCACCAGCTCCTTGCCGGTGCCGCTGCCGCCCTGGATCAGCACGGTGGCCGAGCTGTCCGCCACCTGCTGCACCAGGGTCATGAGCTGCCGGAAGGCGGGGCTCGCGCCGATCATGTTGCCCTGCCGGAGCAGGTCGTCGAGACGCTTCTGCAGCGCCCGGTTCTGGGCGATGAGGTCCCGCCGCTCCAGGGCCTGGCGCACCACCTTGGTGAGCTGGGCGCGCTGGAACGGCTTCGTCAGGAAGTCGGTGGCTCCATCCTTCATGGCCCGCACCGCTTCCTCGACGGTGCCGAACGCGGTGAGCAAGATGACGTCCACGTCGGGCGCCACCGCCTTCGCCTCGCGCAGCAGCTCGAGCCCGGTGAGACCGGGCATCTTGAGGTCGGACAGCACGAGGTCGACGCCGCCGCCCTGCAGCCGCTCCAGCGCGGCCTGCCCGTCGGGCGCCAGGATCACCGCGTAGCCCTCGCGGGTGAGCGCGCGCTCGAGGCTCTGGCGCACCCCGGGGTCGTCGTCGGCCACCAGCAGGGTCGCGAGCGGCGCGGCGGGCTCAGACATGCTCGAGCTTCCGGATCGGCAGCGCGAGGATGAAGGTGGCCCCCGCGCCCGGCATGCTGCTCCAGCGGATCTTGCCCCCGTGCTCCTCCACGATCTGGCGCGAGATGGCCAGCCCGAGGCCGGTGCCCTGCGGCTTGGTGGTGAAGAACTGCTCGAAGAGGCGCCGGCCCACCTCGGGCGAGATGCCGGGCCCGCTGTCCGTCACCGCGATCTCGACCGTCTCGCCCACCCGCTGCGTGGTGAGGGTCAGGGTGCCGCCCTGCGAGACCGCCTCGAGCCCGTTCTTCAGCAGGTTCAGCACCGCCTGGCGCAGCAGGGTGCGGTCGAACTCCATCGACGGCACCGCGGGATCGGTGGCCACCTGGAGGCCCACACCCTGGCGCGCGGCCAGCGGCCGCACGAACTCGGCCACCGCGGTGACCATGTCGTTGATCGAATCCTCCTCGAACTGCGGCCGCGGGAAGCGCGCGAAGGCCAGGTACTCCTCGGTGAGGGCGTCGAGCGCGGTGACCTGGTCGCGGATCGCGCTGACCAGCGCGGTGGCCTCGGTGCCGTCCTCGCTCACGCGTCCCTGCACCATGTCGCCCAGCAGCTCCGCGTTGAGCTCGATGGCCGCGATGGGATTGCGCACCTCGTGGGCGACCTTCAGGGACAGGCGCCCCACCGTGGCCATCCGCTCCGCCTCCACCAGCTCCTCCTGGGCGGTCTGCAGGCGCGTCAGGGTGCCGGTCAGCTCCGCGTAGAGCCGCTCCACCTCGCTGCGCGCGCGGCGCTCCCGCTCCGCCACCTGCCCCAGCGCGAAGGCGGGCAGGCCGACGAGGAACATCAGGATGAGCGGCGGGGTCCAGCCCACCCACGGCGGCACCAGCGCGGAGGCCGCCGCGTAGAGCAGGCCCGCCACCAGCGCCATCAGCAGGCCGACCCACGGGCCGAAGTAGTAGGCGTTCACCCCCACCAGCGGGAAGAACAGGAGGTAGAACAGGCTGTCGCCGCCGCCGGTCAGATAGAGGAGACCGAACACCAGCAACAGGTCGATGCAGAGCGCGCCGGTGAAGATGCGCCGCGTGGCGCGCGGGTTCACGGTCACCAGCGCGAAGATGCCCGCCTTGTAGAGCGCGAACCAGATCACGAGGGAGTAGACGTCGACGCGATGGCGCGGACGGAGCGGGACCAGGCCGAGGGAGGCCAGACCGCCCACCATGACGAAGGCCAGCAGCACCGCGAACAGCCGCTCGTCGCGCTCCAGCAGCCGCAGCAGCGCGGCCCGCGTGCGGGAGGGGGCGATCACCGCCATGACGGTGGGAACATTATCACGGGTCACGACGCTCCGTCGCGGCGCCCGAGGGCGGCGGGCCGGCCAGCGACGTGGCCTCCTCGCGTCGCAACAGCGGCAGCGCGAGCAGCGGCAGGAGCCCGATGAGCCCCACCGCGATCAGCAGGCGTCCCAGGCCCGAGTAGTCGTGCTGGGTGACGCCGAACGCCTCGTTGAGGTAGCGGGTCCCCAGCTCGCTGGCCGAGAGGGCCAGGTTCATCAGCGAGGCCATGATCGCGAACATCGTGGCCTCGGCCCCGCGCGGCGCGGTGCGCGCGATCAGGGCCAGCATCGGCACCATGCTGAGCTGGCCGAGCGGCGCCGAGATCGTGGTGTCGATGAAGGCGAACGTGCGCGCGCTGACCCCGAACCACGTGTACACCTCGTAGAACAGGCCGATGGTCGGCAGGTAGAGCACCGCGCCCGCGATGGTGACCCAGAAGAGGGTGTAGCTCACCGGCCGGTGGGTGATGGACTTGCGGAACACGATGAGCCCCACCAGGCTCAGCACCGAGCTCACCTGCGCGAGCACGCCCAGGAACTCCTGATCGAATCCGAGGTGGTCGATCGCCCAGTAGTTGAAGCCCTGGCCCGCGCCGGGCACCGCGCGGAAGCAGAAGATGGCGAAGGCCGCCACCGCGACCCCGCGCGAGATCCCCACCCGGCGCAGGAGCAGCACGATGATGACGCCCGACACGACGAGGATGATCTCCTGCGCGAACGGCACCGCGAGCACCTCCAGCAGCACGCCGAGCGCCGCGTAGGCGAGCCCGCCCAGCACCACCAGCCGCGCGTTGGCCGTCCCGAGGGGGCTGACCGCCTCGGCCCCCGCCGCCGGCCGGGCCGGCTCGTGCGGGATGAGCCAGGCCGCGGCCAGCACGAGCACCGGCAGCACCAGCGAGATCGCGAAGACGGACCGCGCGCTGAGCGCCCCCGCCAGCCAGCCGCTCAGGTAGCCGACCGCGATGGTGCCGACGAGCAGCGCCATCCGCCCGAGGGCCTGGATCTGCTTCATCTCCTCCTCGCTGCGGGCCACCTCCACGCTGAGGGCGTCCGCGACCACGTCCTGCACCATGAACCCCACCGTGCTGATCACGAGCGCGGCCAGGTAGGTGGCCTTGGTGCTGGCGGCGGTGGCGAGCCAGGCGTACCCCGAGAAGGTGAGCAGCGCGCCCAGCACCAGGTAGGCGAAGCGCCGGCTGCCGAAGATCGGGTGCACGTCGGACGCCACGCCGGCCACCATCTTCGTGCTCCAGGGCAGCGCCACCCAGAACGCGATGCCGGCGGCCTCGGCGGGAGTGATGGCGAGCACGTCCTTCTGGAAGTAGAGCAGGGCGATCGCGTTGATGCCGCTCGCTCCGTAGCAGAAGTACGTCACGAGCACCGGCAGGTAGGCCAGCCGGATCCCGCCCAGCAGGCCGAGGCGGCCGGGCGTGGCCGGCTCGGCCGGCGTGGAGGGCGCGGTGTCGGTGGATTCCGCCATCCCCCGAGTGTAGCCCAGGGCCCGGGAGCCCGCCGAGCGGCCGCGCCCTTGACGGGCGGCCCCGCCGCCGTTACCGTCGGCGCCATGGCGATGGCCGGCGAGGGCGTCCTCGCGTTCTGGCACGACGTGGTTCCGGGCGGCGACGGCGAGTTCGACCGCTGGCACCTGCGCGAGCACATTCCGGAGCGCCTCGAGGTCCCCGGATTCCTGCGGGCGCGGCGCTACACCACCCTGGGGGCGCCGCCCAGGTACTTCTACTTCTACGAGACGGCCTCGCTCGATACCCTGCAGAGCCCCGCGTACCTGGCCCGGCTCGCGGACCCGACCCCATGGACGCGCCGGAGCATGCCGCTGGTGCGCAACAACATCCGCACCGCCTGCCGCGTGGTGGTGAGCCTGGGCGCGGCGATGGGCGGGGTGGTGGCGACGCTCCAGATCGGTCCGCGGCCGGGGTTCGAGGACGAGCTGCGCTCCTGGCTCAGCGTCACCGCCCTGCCCAGCGCCGCCGAGGCCCAGGGCATCGTGGCCAGCCACCTGCTGGAGGGCGACGCGGGCGTGAGCACCGCGGCCAGGAGCGACGAGAAGAAACTCCTCGCCACGCCCGACGCGCTCGTGTCCTGGGTGGCGCTGGTGGAGGGGATCGACCCCGAGGCGGTGGAGGCGGCGTGCCGGTCGCTGCTGGCCCCCGAGGCCCTCACCCGGCACGGCGCCGCCGAGGGCGCCGTGCTCGGCTTCTATCGCCTGCAGCTCGTGCTGCGCAGCCCGAACGCCTAGCCGGCGAGGGCGGGCCGGCGCGTGTGCCAGTCGGTGGCGCTCTGGTAGGCGTGACCGAGACGCAGCACGGTGGCCTCGTCGAACGGCCGGCCGACCAGCTGGAAGGCCAGCGGCAGGCCCGCATTCGAGAAGCCGCACGGCAGGCTCAGCGCGGGCATCCCGAGCCCGTTGAACGGGCGGGTGAGCCGCGAGAGGCGTCCCTGCCGCTCCACGATGGTCTGCAGGTCGCCGTCGATCGCGTACGCGAGCGGCGGCGCGGGCTCGGCGATCACCGGCGCCACCAGGGCGTCGACGTCGTTCCAGACGTCGCGGATGAACGTGCGGGCCAGGCGCGCCCGTAGCCGCAGGGCCTGCAGATAGTCGAAGGCCGGGACGCCCAGCCCCAGCTCGAGGCGCGCGCGGGTGAACGCGCCCAGCTCCTCCGCCCGGTCGCGGAGCAGACCGCCGTGGAGCGCGCTGCCCTCGCTGCGCGAGATCAGGCCGGTCACGTCGGCCACCGCCCGGAGATCGGGCAGGCGGACCGGCTCCACGCGCGCGCCGAGCGTGGCGAAGACCGCGGCGGCCGCGCCCACCGCCGCTTCCATCTCCGGGGCGATCCCCGGCCCGAGCAGCGCCTCCGCCACGCCGATGCGGAGCCCGCGCACCGGCCCGTCCAGGGCCGCGACGTAGTCGTCCACCGGGCGAGGGCTCGCGGTGGGATCCAGCGGATCGGGGCCGGCCATGGCCCGAAGCATCAGCGCACAGTCGGCCGCGGTGCGGGCCATCGGCCCGATATGGTCGTTGGACCACGACAGCGCCATGGCCCCCGCGCGGCTCACCCGCCCGTAGGTCGGCTTGAGCCCGGTGATGCCGCAGAACGCGGCGGGCAGCCGGATGGAGCCCCCGGTGTCGGTGCCGATCGCGCCCAGCGCGAATCCGGCCGCGATGGCCACCCCCGAGCCGCTGGAGGAGCCGCCGGTGCAGTGCTCCGGCGCCCACGGATTGCGCGCGTGGCCGTGGTGCGGGTTGTCGCCGAGCGCGCCCATGGCCAGCTCGGTCATGTTGAGCCGGCCGAGATTGACGCCCCCCGCGGCCAGGAGCCGGCCCACCGCGGTGCAGTCGTGAGGGCCGGCGAAGTAGTCCCGAATCCGGGTGCCACCGGAAGCGGGCCGGCCGCCGATCGCGCAGAGGTCCTTGAACGCGAGCGGCACGCCGTGGAGCGGGCCACGCCACTGACCGCGGACCGCCTCCGCCTCGAGACGCCCCGCCGTGGCCAGCGCGTCCTGGGCGTTCACCGCGATGAACGCCCGCAGCCGGCTGTCCAGGCGCGCGATCCTCTCGAGGCAGTGGCGCGTGACCTCGAGGGGAGAGACCTTGCCCTGCCGGATCGCGGCCGCGACCGCGGTCAGGCTACCGAGATCGACCACGCGGGCGCCGGCTAGCGCGCGGGCGCGGAGCCGGCGGCCGACGGACCGCCCGCGCGGGGCGCGCCGTCCTCCAGGGCCGCCACGAAGCGCGCCGGCTCCTCGGCCAGGGACAGCTCGCCGGCCAGTCGCTCGATCACACCCAGGAGATCCGCCATCTCCGCCTGCTGGAACCCGTGCTCGCTCATGGCGGAAGCATACTACTTCGCCGCCCTAGACGATCAGGCCCCCCACGCGGGCGAGGCGCCAGTACGTGAGGCCGTAGTCCACGTAGATCTCCTCGCCCGCGGCGATGTCTCGCGTGGCGACCACGTACAGGCGGCCGTCCCGCTCCGTGAACGTGGCGTTCCGGCGGGACGGGTCGAAGTGGTGGTTGGCGCGGGCCGCCAGCACCTCGGGATAGGGGCGGGCGTCGAGGTGAAACCCGTTGCAGCGAGCCAGGTACGACCAGTCCCGCCGGCGAAAGTGCTCCCAGGTGGTCAACCGATCGCCGGTGTACTCGCAGAGCGTCTCGCCGCGCGCGAAGGGACGCCGCGCGAAGAGCCCGCACCCGGCGTCCGGGATGCACGACGGCCGGACCTCGAAGTGCTCGGCGGGCTCGGGCTCCTGCGGCAGGACGCGGATGGCCGCCGTGCGGGGCGCCGGAATCATGGCGGCCAGCCGGTGCGCGATGGTGAGCACGACCACCTCGGCGAGGGCCCGGAAGGTCATCGCGCTTCGGTCGCCGTCAGCCCGGAGCCGAGCCGCGCCGGGCAGTCCACAGACGCCGACTCCGAGTGCGGCGGGGTGGTCGCGGAGGGTTCGGTCACGGGAAAATGGGTGGCGCGAGCGCCGGGCGGACCAGCGGGGAGGAGCAACGACCCATCGGCGCCCCCCCCGGAGCTGCGGCCGCTCTGCCTTCTCTCAGTCGGTCGCCGCTCGGCCCACGACCAGCCCAGCAATTTCGAGCCTAGCATGGGCCGAATTTCCGGGGCCTGACGGAGGGTCGCGTGTTCCCGGCCCGCCGGGAGGCGAAGTGCACTACTATCGGGAACCGCGAGGCGGGACGGTTGGTTACCCGCTGTCGAAAGGAGACCCCATGCGGACGACGCGTCTCGGTTCGTGGCTCGTGCTCGGGCTCGCTGCCCTGCTGCTGGCGGCGGCCCCCGCCCTGGCCCAGAAGAAAACCCTGGTGGTGGCGCTCAACCAGGACCCGGATCTGCTCGACCCGACCCTGTCCCGCACCTACGTGGGCCGGATCATCTTCGAGCACATGTGCGAGAAGCTCTACGAGCTGGACGACCACCTGCGCATCTTTCCCCAGCTGGCCGCGGCCATGCCCACGCTCTCCGACGGCGGCAAGACGGTGACCATCAAGCTCCGGAGCGGGGTGAAGTTCAACGACGGCACCCCGATGAACGCGGAGGCGGTGAAGTTCTCGCTCGACCGCCACCGCGAGATGAAGGGCTCGAACCGGCGCAGCGAGCTCGAGTCGGTGAGCGCGGTGGAGGTCGTCGATCCGCTGACCGTCCGCCTGCGGCTGAAGCGCCCGTTCTCGCCGCTGGTGGCCACCCTCGCCGACCGCTCCGGCATGCCGATCTCGCCCACCGCCGCGAACACGCTCGGCGACAAGTTCGCCACCGCCCCGGTGTGCGTCGGGCCGTGGTCGTTCGTGGAGCGCGTGCCGCAGGACCGCATCGTGCTGGAGAAGTCCAAGCACTACTTCGACCCCGGTCAGGCCCACTTCGATCGACTCGTGTTCCGCATCATCCCCGACGACAACGTCCGGGTCGCCAACCTCCGCTCCGGCGACATCGACGTGATGCACCTGGTGGCTCCGACCGACGCGGTGAACCTCAAGAAGGAGGGCCGCTTCGAGGTGTCCAGCGTCACCGGGCTGGCCTACACCGGCGTCACCATCAACCTGCGCAACAAGACGGGCAAGACGCAGCCCCCGGGCGACCTGGGCACGCCGCTGGCCAACGATCCGCGGGTGCGGGAGGCGTTCGAGCTGAGCCTGGATCGCGACGCGATCAACCAGGTGGCGTGGGACGGCCAGTACACGCCCGGCTGCACCCCGATCTCGCCGGTGAGCCCGTTCTACGACAAGAGCAAGAAGTGCCCCGGACGCGACCTGGCCCGGGCCAAGCAGCTGCTCGCGGCCGCGGGGCTGGCCGGCGGCTACGCCTTCGAGCTCACCATCGTGAACGACCCGCAGCAGCGCCGCTTCGGCGAGGTCATCCAGGGCATGGCCCGCGAGGCCGGCTTCAACATCACGCTGCGGCCGAGCGAGTTCGCCTCCGCCCTCACCGACGACGACAACGGCAAGCTGCAGGCCTTCGCCATCGGCTGGAGCGGACGGGTGGACCCGGACGGCAACATCCACCAGTTCCACACCTGCGGGGGCAGCCTCAACACCACCCACGTGTGCGACGAGGCGGTGGACGCGCTGCTGAACCGGGCGCGCGAGGTGAGCGATCAGGGCGAGCGGGCGAAGCTCTACCGCGAGGCGCTCGAGAAGATCAACGCGCGTCGCAACATCATCTACCTCTACCACGCCAACTACATCGTGGCGTACCCCCGCAACCTGAAGGGCTACCAGGCGGTGCCGGACGGGTTGATCCGCATCAAGGGAGTGACCTGGAACTGAGCGGAGCCCGGTGCTCGAGTTCCTGATCCGACGGGTCGCGATCTCCATCGCGACCCTGTTCGTGATCAGCCTCATCGTGTTCACCGGCGTGCGCATGATTCCCGGCGACCCGGCTCGCGTCATGGGCGGCACCGACGCCGACGCGGCCGGGCTCGCCGAGATCCGCGCCAAGTACGGCCTCGACGATCCGATCCCCCTGCAGTACCTCCGCTGGCTCGGCCTCGCCCTGCGGGGGGACCTGGGCGAGTCGATCCGCACCCGCGAGTCGGTGGTCTCGACGGTGGGACGCAAGCTCCCCATCACCATCGAGCTGGCGGGCCTGTCCCTGCTGGTGGCGCTGGCCATCGCGATCCCGGCCGGCGTCTTTTCCGCGGTGCACCGCAACAGCGCCTGGGACTTCCTGGTCAACGCGGTCTCGCTCTGCGGGCTGTCCGTGCCGAGCTTCTGGCTCGGCATCATGCTGATCCTGCTGCTGTCGGTGCGCCTGCACTGGCTGCCCGCGTCCGGCTTCGTGCCGGTCTGGGAGGACCCCCTCGCGAACCTGCAGCGCATGGTCATGCCCGCCTTCGTGCTGGGCGCGGGCCTCGCCGCGGTGCTGATGCGCCAGACGCGCAACAGCATGATCGAGATCCTGGGCGCCGACTACATCCGCACCGCGTGGAGCAAAGGGCTGGCCGCGCGCGCGGTGATCTTTCGCCACGCGTTCCGCAACGGCCTGATCCCGGTGGTCACGATCCTGGGCCTGCAGACCGGCGCGCTCATGGGCGGCGCGGTGGTGACCGAGCAGATCTTCGTGGTGCCCGGCTTCGGCCGCCTGATCGTGGAGGCGGTCTTCACCCGCGACTATCCGCTCGTACAGGGCGTGGTGCTGATCACCGCCAGCACGTACGTGCTGGTGAACCTGCTCGTGGATCTGTCCTACTCGGTGCTGAACCCGCGTATCCGTATCGGAGGCGCCGCCGGTGGCGGCTGAGGCGGGCGCCCGGCTGCGGAAGCGGCTCTGGCGGCGGCCGCCCGCAGTGATCGGCGCGGCGGTGGTGTGCCTGTTCGTGGTCCTCGCGGTGGGCGCGCCGTGGATCGCCATTTCCGATCCCCAGCGGTCCGACTACGGCAACATCCGCAAGCCCCCGACCGCGACCCATCCCTTCGGCACCGACGACCTCGGACGCGACATCTTCTCCCGCGTCGTGTGGGGTACGCGCATCTCGATGCAGGCCGGGGTGTTCTCGATCCTGCTCGCCATCGCCATCGGCGTGCCGGCGGGCCTGCTGTCGGGCTACCGCCGCGGCGTCACCGACCAGCTCATCATGCGTCTCACCGACGCCTGGCTCGCCTTCCCCTTCCTGATCCTGGCCATCGGGCTCGTGACCATCATGGGGGCCTCGCTGACCAACGCCACCGTGGCCATCGGGCTGGCCGCCACCCCCACCTACATCCGGCTGACGCGCGGGCTCGTGCTGTCGACCCAGGAGGAGGAGTACGTGCAGGCCGCGCGCGCGATGGGGGCCGGCGGCCTGCGCACGATCGTGTGGCACATCCTGCCCAACATCGTGAGCGCGCTCCTCGTACAGGCCACCGTGTCGATCCCCGCCGCCATCATCGCGGAGGCGATCCTGTCGTTCCTCGGCCTCGGCGTGCAGCCGCCCACCCCCAGCTGGGGCACCATGCTGAACACCGCGCAGCAGTTCCTGGAGACCGCCCCGTGGATGGCGTGGTGGCCGGGGCTGGCGATCTTCGCCCTGACGCTCTCGTTCAATCTGGCCGGCGACGGCCTGCGCGACCTGCTGGACCCGAGGGACTACTGACGCGGGCTAGCCGAGGATCTCGTCGACCGCAACCTGGATCCGTGGAAAGGCGAGCGGGGTCACAGCCGAGCCGCGCCCCGCGGCCTCCAGCGTTCGATATTCGCCACCCCGCGGGTCCCGATGCACCAGCACCCGCTCACCCGGCAGATCGACCATCCAGAGCTCGTGGATCGGGCGAAGCACGGCGAGGTCGGGCTCGAGAGCCGACCGCGGGTCCAGCGGCAGGGTGAGCTGCGGAACGACGAGACCGCGATCGGTCACTCCGATGACCGCCGCGTCACCTCGACCGTCTGGCCGCGGGGGGCGAGCAGCGCGGTGAGCTCGCGGAGATCGCCGAGGGATTCCACCCGGTCGACCACCTTCACCAGCGCGCGCGCGTGGTCGTCGCCGAGCGGGGGCGACGCGAGCGAGACGAACTTCTCCACCACCTCGGCGGGCGGCACCGGGTCCGCGAAGTCGCCGCGCACCACGCTGGTGACCCCGGTCAGCACGCGGCCGCCCTTCATGTGGACTTCCACGCGCGCGGTGGGACGATCCGCGCGTCGCGGTGACATGTCGGGGTCGGGCCGGACCTCCACCCGTGCGGCCAGGTCGCGGATGCGCGGGTCGTCGAGCGCGGGGGGGACGAAGGCCGAGACGTCCGCGCGGCCCAGCACCAGCGCGGCCGCCACCGCGTACGGGATCGAGAACTTGGCGCCCAGCATCGACGCGGGCGCGGCGCCGCCCATGCGCGGGCCGAACGGGATCGTGGTGACGATCACCCGCTCGACCTCGTCGGCCCGCACCTCGCCGGCCTTCCGCATGGTCATGAGGGAGTCGAGGGCGAAGTGGTTGTAGCGGCAGCAGGCGTAGAGCTTGAAGTAGTTCTGCTGGATGCGGAGCGGCCCGCCCAGGCCGTCCAGCGCGCGCTCGGGCTCGAAGCACTCGGCCAGGATCGTGCCGTACACGTCGCTGGGCGCGTCGCGCAGCCCGGTGAAGCCGGCGCGGTGGAGATCGACGGCGAGGATGCCGTCGAGACCGGAGCGCCCCGGATAGGCGTTGCGGATCGTCACGCCCTCGAGCGCGGTGGTCCAGGTGTTGGCCGGGCTCATGCTGGCCGAGAGGTTGATGACCGCCCGCACGTCGACGGCGCCCAGGCCGGCGAGCTTGGCCACCGCCACCGCGGTGCCGATGGTGCCCCACGTGCCGTGGGAATGCACGTTGGGCCGGGGGGTGGTCGCGGAGCCGAGGCGCGAGCACACCTCGTAGCCGGCGACGATCGCCTCGAGCAGGCGCCCCCCGGGGGCGCCGGTGTCCTCCGCCACCGCCAGCGCGGCGGGGATCACGTGGATGGCCGGATGACCGCCGCCGAGGCGACTGCCCTCGTCGACCTCGAGGGCGACGCCCGCGGTGGAGTTGGCGAACGTGGCGAGCAGCGGGTCCACGTGCCCGCCGTGGCCGATCAGCGTCGAAGCCGCCCGCGACCGGCGCGCGACCATGAGCTCGGCGAGCCGGCGGTTCTCGGGCTGCGCGCTGCCCGCCGCCATCGCCCCGATCGTGTCGAGGAGCACGAGGCGCGCGGCGGCCAGCGCCTCCTCGCTCAGGCGGTCGAGGCGGACGTCCTCGACGAAGCGCGAGAGCCGGTCGAGGTAGTCCACCGCCCGTCCCTACCCGGCGGTGCCGCCCAGCGGCGCCACCGGCCCGGTCCGCGCCAGGAACTGCCCGTAGCCCGGCTTCTGCTCGAGGCGGCCCTGGTTCAGCAGCACCTGCCCGCGCAGCACCGTCATCCACGGCCGGCCCTTCGACTTCCATCCCTCGTAGAGGGTCCAGCCCGCGATGCCGTGATGATCGGCCACCGTGATCGTCCCATCCGCGTCGGGATCGATGATGGTGAGATCGGCGTCGGCGCCCACCCGGATGGCGCCCTTCCGCGGAGACAGGCCGAAGATGCGCGCGGGATTCTCGGCCAGCACCCGGGCCATCCAGGTCACGGGCAGGCCGCGCTTCACCACGCCCTCGCTCCACATGAGCGGCACCAGCGTCTCGATGGAGGGGGCGCCGAAGGGAATCGGCCTGCCTTCCGGGTCCACGAAGATATTCTTCCAGCCCGGCTCCTTGAGCGCCTTGCGCCGCGGCGAGTGATCGCTGGCCACGGTGGCGATGTAGCCCTCGCGGCTGCCGGCCCAGAGCGCGTCGCCGTCGCGGCCGTCCACCGGGCGGAGCGGCGGGCCGATCTTGGCGAGCGGCCCCCAGGTCTCCATCTCCTTCTCGGTGAGCAGCATGTACTGCGGGCACGTCTCGGTCCACACCCGCTGCCCGCGCGCCTGGGCCGCCTTGATCCGCTCGAGGCCCACTTTCGTGGACAGGTGCACCACGTACACCGGGCACTTCGTCATCTCGCCGATGAGGATCGCCCGGTTGATCGCCTCCTCCTCGGTCCACGGCGGGCACGTCGCGGGGAAGTCGGTGGGCTTCACCTTCCCGGCCGCGATCGACTTGTTCTCCAGGTGGTAGAGGATGTCGCCGTTCTCGCAGTGGAGCTGACAGATGCCGCCCAGCCCCGCGATCTTCTCCATGACCTGGGCGATGAACTCGTCCGAGCACATGCGGTTCGGACGCTTCTTGTAGGTCATGAAGATCTTGTACGAGGTCACGCCCTGCTCGAAGGCCTCGGCCAGCCCGTCCAGGATGTAGGGCTGGTTGTTCAGGATGAAGTGGAAGCCGAAGTCGACGACGGACTGCGAGCCGGCCTCGTCGCGCAGCCGCTTCAGCGCCTGCGGCAGCGTCTCCTTCGCCTGGTCGTCGTACTCCACGAACGACAGCAGGGAGGTGAGCCCCGCGTGCGCCGCCGCGACCGGGCCGGTGTGCCAGTCGTCGTACACCGCGCCCAGGTGCACGTGGCAGTCGATCAGGCCGGGCAGCACGTACTTGCCGGTCGCGTCGATGGTGCGCTCGGCCGGCGGCAGCATCGCCTCCGCGCCCAGCGCCACGATCTTGCCGCCGCTCACCGCCACCGCGGTCTCCAGCACCTCGGTGGAGGTGACCACGCGACCGCCCTTGACGAGCAGATCGACGTGCGGAGCCGCCATCACGACCTCCGCGGGGTCGGCTGCGTGAGCAGGCCGTAGTGCTCCGGATGCCGGCGGGCGAGGAAGTCCCAGCGCTTGCGCGCCGGGATCATCGCGTCGAGGTCGATGCGGGCCGCGACCAGCTCGTCGCCGGTGGTGGCCGCCTTGGCCAGCACCTGCCCCATCGGGCTCACGATGCAGGAGCCGCCGATCAGCTCCATGCCGTCCTCGATGCCGGCCTTCGCGATGCCCACCACGAACAGGTTGTTCTGGTAGGCCCCCGCGCGCAGGCAGAGCTCGTTGAGGTCCAGCGCCAGCGCCGACAGCGGGGTGTTGTAGCCGATCAGCACGATCTCGGCCCCCAGCAGCCCCAGGCTGCGATAGGACTCCGGGAAGCGCCGGTCCTGGCAGATGGCGATGCCGACCTTGGCCTTCGCGGTGTCGAACACGCGGTAGCCGGTGTCGCCCGACTCGAAGAAGTAGGGCTCGTAGACCTGCGCGTACCCGTCGGGCACGCGGACACCCGGCAGATGGATCTTTCGGAACGTTCCCGCCAGCCGTCCGGTCTCGTCGGTCAGCAGCGCGGTGTTGAAGTAGCGCCCCTGGTCCTTCTCGCAGAAGCCCACGTGACAGGCGATGCGGGCGTCCTTGGCCCGCCGGAGCAGCGGCGCCAGCGCCTTGGGCGGCATCTCGGTCTCGAAGAACTGATCGTAGTCGTCCCGGACCCGCTTGGGGAAATAGGTGGTGAGCGCCATCTCGGGATAGGCGAGGATCTCGACGTCCTCCCGGATGGCCTGCTCGAGGAGCCCCAGCATCCGCTCCACGATCTCCTCGCGGCTGGTGCCCTCGTTGTTCGGTCCCATCTGCGCGGCGGCGACCTTCACGTGACGTGGCATGGGATCTCTCCTTGGGATGTGAGCCTTTCTACGCCACCCGGGGGGCGCTCTGCAACTAGCCCGGCGGGACGCGGGCCCGGCACTCCTCCAGCATCTCGGTCAGGACCCGGCGGCACTGGCCGGCGTCCCGCACCTCGCGCGGAAACGCGATCCGGCACCCCTGGAAGCCCTCGGCGGTCCGCACCCGCAGCCGGAAGCCGAGCCGGTCCACCGCGGTCATCTCCGCCGCCTCCGCCGCGGCCGGGCCCAGCGCGCGCGCATAGATCAGCAGCGCGTCGGCGTGGTCGGCGTTCATGTGCCGGAGGATGCCGGCCGCCGCGTCCGCGAGCGGGTCCGGGGCCGCCGCCTCGTAGCCCTCGACGGGGAGCCAGTCCATCGCCCCGAAGCCGCCCACGAAGTAGACGTCGGTCAGCTCGAGACGCCAGAACGCGAAGTCGCCGTAGTCGACCCAGTGCACCGCGTTCGGATGCCGGGCCAGGTACGCCTCGCGGGCGGCGGCGCGCTCGGCGGCGGGCAGGCGCCCCGCGCGTCCCATCAGGGTGACGCGGGCCATGGCCAGCGGGTCCTCGTGGCCCGACTGCGCGACCAGGAGGCTCGCGCGCGCGTCGGCATCGAGGTTCTGGGTGTGCATGGCGAGCCCGCTGATCAGCAGGAGCGGCCGGCCGCGCGCGTCGGGAGCGTAGGGCATCACCGACACGAAGGGATGGCCCGGGTGCCGGCGCGAGAGCGTGCCGAGGCTGCCCGCGCGCGCGAGGTGGACCAGCGTGCGGGCCTGCTCGGCGAAGGAGGGCTCGGGCACGCTCGGCCCCGCGGGCGGCGCGGAGTGGCCGTGCGAGCTCATGCGCGGACTGTACCACCGCCGACCGCGAGACGCTCGGCCAGCCGCGCCGCGCTCGGCACCACGAACACCGCCAGCGGCGCCTCGCGGTTGCGGACGGTCAGCTCGTGGCGCGCGTGGTCACCCACGTCGAGGCCCGCCCGCGCCGCGGTGGCTTCGGAGAGCACGAGCTCGCACGCGTAGTCCTTGGTGAGCGCCTCGAGGCGCGCGGCCACGTGCACGGTGTCGCCCACCGCGGTGAGATAGGTGGTGGTCGCGTAGCCCATGCGGCCCACCACCGCGGGGCCGGTGTGCAGGCCGATGCCGAGGCGCAGCGGCGCGACCAGGTCGTCGGCGAGCGTGCGGCTCAGCTCCTGGAGGCGCTCGACCATCGCGGCGGCGGCCCGCACCGCCTGGCGCGAGCCCTCCTCCGGAGGGACATCCACGCCGAAGAGGGCCATGACCCCGTCGCCGGTGAACTGGTTGACGAGCCCGCCCGTGTCGGTGATCGCCCCGCCGACGGCTTCGAAGTATCGGTTGAGGATGAACACCACGTCGTAGGGCAGCTTGCGCTCGGCGAGCCGCGTGAAGCCGCGCAGGTCGGCGAAGAGCACCGTGATGGTGAGCTCCCGGCCTTCACGCTGGTCCGGCCCGCCGATCGCATCGCCCGGGCCGGCGCCGGCGGGCACCAGGGGCACCACCGCGACGTCGCCGCGCGGGCGCACCTGGCAGGCCAGCCGCACGTGGGCCGGCGCGCCCACGCGGCCGAGCACGCGCAGCTCGTCGACGGTGGCGAGCGGCAGCCGCTCCGCCCCCTGCACGACGCGAACGCGACAGGTGGAGCAGCGGCCGCGCCCGCCGCACACCGAGGCGTGCGGGATCCCGGCGAAGCGGCTCGCCTCCAGGATCGTGAAGCCGAGCGGCACCACCACCTCGCGTCCGTCCGGATAGGTGACGCGTACCCCCTGCCGACGGCGCCGGCGCTCCCGGACGCCGCGCGCGGCGAGCACCAGGCCGATCATCGCCAGGTGGCCCCAGAAGACCCCGCGCGCGACCCGGCCCATCACCGCGCGCTGCTCGGGCCCGGGCAACCGCGCCTCGGCCCGCACGCGCGGGACGAACGTCGGGTCCATCGCCAGGCGCGTGATCTCGCGGCCGGCCTCCGCGAACCCCAGCCACGCCAGGACCGGCAGCAGGAGGAAGCCGGTGTAGAAGGCGCGAGCCCAGCGCGGATACCACGGACGGAGACGCAGCCAGAAGTGCAGCCCCATGCAGCCGTGCAGCCACGCCACGATCAGCGTGATGCTCTGGCGCCAGCCCGCCATCGGGTCGAGGTACCAGATCGAGAGGACCACCAGCGTGTAGGTGTCGCGCGTGCCGTGGAGCGCGTGGGCGAGGCGCGTGCCGACCACGTGCCACACCAGCAGCAGGGGGATCGTGAGGCCGAGGGAGAGCTGCAGGGCCTCCCAGCCGGGCATGCGGAGCGTGCGCCGACGGTAGAGCGACCAGTAGGCGAGCGAGAGGTGGACGAACAGTGCGGTGTAGAGCGCCGCCGTGCCGGCACGGCTCCGCCAGAGCAGCAGGAACCACTCCCGCCCCGCCGCCATCGCGTCGAGCGAGATCAGGCCGAGGGCGTGGTTGAGGAAGTGGGTGGTGAGGTACGTGAACAGCACGAGGCCCAGCCAGAGGCGGGTCCGCCGGACCACCGCCGCCCCCGACCGGGCCGTGGACATGACGCCGGCCGGCCGGCTAGAGCCGGGTGCGGCCGGTGACCTTGTCGAGGAAGCCGCCGAGCACCCGGTTGAACTCGCCGGGTTGCTCCACGTTCGACAGATGCGAGGCGCGGCTCAGGATCGCGAGCTCCGCGGCGGGCAGCGCGGCCTGGATGTCGCGCGCCATCTGGACCGGCGTCCCCGGATCCTCCTCACCGACGATGACCAGCGCCGGACACCGCACGTCCCGGAGCTTCTCGGTCACGCTGATCTTGGGCAGCGCGTGGCAGCAGCCGATGTAGCCCGCGGGCGGGGTGCTGCGAATCATGGCGCCGACCTTCTCCATCACGTCCTTGCGCCGCGCGCGGAACGGCGCGGTGAACCAGCGCTCGAGCGTGGGCGCCACCATCGGCTCCATGCCCTCGGCGCTCACGGTCTTGATGCGCTCCTCCCACACCGAGGCGGCCCCGGTGGGGTAGCGGCTGGTGGTGTCGCACAGCACGAGACTCTGCACCCGCGCCGGGTATTTGAGCGCGAAGATCTGACCGATCATGCCGCCCATCGACAGGCCCACGAAGTGGGTCTCCGCGATGCCGAGTCCGTCGAGCAGGCCCTTCAGGTCGTCCGCCAGCTGATCGAGGGTGTAGGCGCCCGAGGGCGCCGCGGTCCGGCCGTGGCCGCGCGTATCGTAGCGGAGCACGCGGTACCGGCCCTTCAGGGCCTGCACCTGCTCGTCCCACATGGACAGGTTGCAGGCCAGCGAGTGGCTGAACGTCACCACCGGGCCCTCCCCTTCGATCTCGTAGTTGATCTGGATGCCGTTCGCCTCGAGCTTCATGGGTCTCACTCCTGGGTGGCGGTGCGGGGACAGATCTGGTTGTAGGCACACTGGCGACAGCTCTGGTACTCCGGTGTCGCCTCGAACTCGCGTCGGCGGATGCCGCCCGCCGCGGCCTTGATCGCCTCCCGGGCGGTCTCGAGGTCCTGGACGGTCGGCACGTGACGCCCGACCAGCCCCGTCTCGAGAAAGCGCAGCTCCACCCGCGCGGGCAGACGGCCGGTCATCTCGTGCTGGGCGAGCGCATAGATCTTGAGCTGCAGGCTCTCCCGGGCGCGCTGGTCGGCCTTCTTCTGGTCGGCCACGTCGCTCGACTTGTAGTCCACGATGACGAGCCCCTCGGGGGTCTCGTCGACGCGGTCGAAGCGCCCGCGCACTCGATCGGGCCCGAGGTCGAAGCCGAACTCGCGCTCCACGTCGGTGGGCTTCTGGCCCGAGGCCTCCTCCTCGTGATAGAAGCGCGTGAGGGCGGCCACGCCCGCCCGCTTCCGTTGCTCCTCGTGCTCGCGGGTGAGGAACCCCTCGTTGCGCCACGCCTGGTCGAACGCGCGCAGGAAGTCGTCCAGCGAGGTGTAGTTGCCGGCGGCGCGGCGGCGCAGGTAGAACTCGACCGCACTGTGGAGCGCGCTGCCGTAGACCACCGCATGGTGCTGGCGCAGCGGGATGCGCAGGATGTGGACGTACTGGTACTTGAGCGGGCAGGTCTGGTAGTCGTCCACCTGCTTGTGGCTGATCGCGAGCGCTTCCTCGTCGCCCATGGGCGCCAGGGTGAGGCCGGCGTGCTGGGGCGCGGGAGCCAGGCGACGGAGCTGCTCGATGGCCTGCGCGCGGAACGGCCGCGCCGCGTCCTTGGGCAGGTCGAGCGCCTCCAGCACGAACTGGCTGACCTTCCACTTGCGCCGGCCGCCCATGTCCTCCGCGCTGGTGAGGTAGAGCCGCTCCTTGGCGCGGGTCATCGCCACGTAGAAGAGCCGGCGCTCCTCCTGCTCGTGGAAATCGCCGGTCGGCAGGACGTCCTTGATCAGCTCGGGGGGCAGCTCCACCGGATCGGAGCGGCGCGTGGACGGGAAGCGATTCTGCATGCACTCCACCAGGAACACGATCGGCCACTCGAGGCCCTTGGCCTTGTGCACGGTCAGGACGTGCACCGCCGGGGTGTCGGTATCGGCCTCCGCCACCGCCGGATCATCGCCCGCCTCGATCAGGGCGTCCAGGTGGTTCACGAACTCCCGCACGTTGTCGTACTGCAGCACGCGGGCCGCGTCCTTGACCCGGGTGAAGAACTTGCTGACGTTCTGCACCTCCTGCTCGAGCTCGGCGGGGGCCTTGGCGTAGCGGGTCATGAGCCCGGAATCGACCAGGAACTGGTAGAGCACCTCGCCGGTCGGATGCTCGCGGGCCAGCTCCATGTAGCGCTCCAGGTCCGCGATGAGGCGGGCCACCGCCCCCGCCCCGTCCTCGGTGATCTCGATCTCGTCCGGCACCGCGCGCAGCACGTCGAACAGCCAGCGGTGCTTGCGATCCGCGTAGGTCGCGCACTTGGTGAGGTCGACGATGGGCACCTGGTAGATGTCGGACGACGCGAGGTAGTGCAGGCTCACCGAGTCGTCGGGATGCGCCACCGTCCGCAGGAACGCGATCAGCAGCCGCACCTCCCCCCGGCCGTAGAGGCCCGCGTTGCCCGAGAAGGTCCACGGGATGCCGCGCACGTTGAGCGCGCGCAGGTATTGATCGGCGTCGTTGTTCATCCGCACCAGGATCGCGAAGTCGCGGTAGGGCCGCCCACGCTCGTGCTCCTCCTGGATCATCGCCGCGACCTGGTCCGACTCGGTGGAGACGGTGTCGAAGGGCAGGTGCCGGGGCTCCACGCCCGGCCCCACGATGGAGACGAGCCGCTTGTCGATGTGCTGGGCCACCTCGAGCCGGTCCGGGTTGTTGTGCTGGATGAGCCGGTAGGCCGCGTCGAGAATCGCCTGGGGCGAGCGATGGTTTTCCTGCAGCACCACCTGCCTGGCGTCCGGATAGGCGCGGTCGAAGGCGAGGATGTTGCTCATCGAGGCGCCGCGAAACCGGAAGATGGCCTGATCGTCGTCGCCCACCACCACCACGTTGCGCTGGCGGGCGGCCAGAAGCTTCACCAGCTCGAACTGGGCGTAGTTGGTGTCCTGGAACTCGTCGACCAGGATGTGCTTGAAGCGCTCCTGGTACCGTCGCAGCACGTGCGGGCGCGTGCGGAAGAGGCGGAGCGCCTCGACGATCTGGTCGCCGAAGTCGATCTGGCCGAGCCGCGCCATCAGCGTCTGGTACTGCGCGTAGGTACGGGCCAGCTCGAGGTGCTGCTCCGCGTGCAGTCGGCTCTCGTCGTCGGAGGCCGCCGCCAGCATGCGCTCGGCGAGGGCCAGGTACTCGTCGGGGCCCACGTCCTCGTCCTTGAGGCGGCTGAACTGGGTCAGGATGGCCTGCAGGTGCCGGGTGGGATCGCCGAGCGGGCGGAAGTGGCGCAGGGGGAACTCGAAGAGGTGATCGCGCAGGAAGATCACCTGCTCGGCCCGGGTGAGCACGCGAAATTCCGGGGTGAGGCCGAGCTCGAGCGCGTTCTCCTTGATGAGCCGGTCGCCGAAGGCGTGGAAGGTGGAGATCTGCACGTCGGCGTAGCCGTACGGCACCAGGGTGTCGACGCGCTCCTCCATCTCCGCCGCCGCCTTGTCGGTGAAGGTCAGGGCGAGGATCTCGGACGGGCGCGCCCGGCGGGTGGCGATGAGGTAGGCGATGCGCCGGGTGATGACGGTGGTCTTGCCGGTGCCCGCGCCCGCGATGATGAGCAGCGGCCCGGTGTCGTGAGTGACGGCCGCCGTCTGGGGTGGATTGAGCCCCTCGAGGATTCGCTCGGCGCCCCGCGCCGCGTCGGCCATCAGCGCCGACTATACCACCCCTAGCGAGCGCCGCCGGGGAGAACCACCAGCGAGCGTGGCGGCCCCACCGCGGGCGGGCGGCCGAGGCGGGCCGCGGCGCCGACCTCGGCCGGGCTCAGCGTCGGATCTCGGTGCTGTCGGTGGCGAGGAGATCTTCGAGCTCGGGCCGTGACACCAGCGAGACGTCGCCCCAGATCGTGCATTTGAGCGCCGCCAGCGCGGTGGCGGCGTCGACCGCCTGCTGAGCGTCGCGCCCGAGCAGCGTGGCCCACAGGAAGCCGGCCGCGAAGGCGTCGCCCGCGCCCACCCGATCCACCACCGTCACCGCGTAGCGCCGGGAGGGCCGACGGATGCCGGCCGACGTCAGCACCGCCGAGCCGGCCTCACCGAGGGTCAAGGCGATCGTGGCCGCCGGAGCCAACGCTCGCATCCCCTCCAGCACCCGCTCCGGCTCGCCCGCGAGATCGAACACGGTGGCCGCGTCGTCGGCGCCGATGAACAGATAGCGGACGCGGGGCAGGACCTCGGCGAGAAAGTCACGCGCCTCCTTCGGACTCCAGAGGCGCGAGCGATAGTTCACGTCGAACGACACCGGCACCTGCGCGGCCGAGGCCTCGTCGATCGCGCGCCGGACCACCGCCCGCAGGTTGGTCCCCAGGGCCGCGGTCACGCCGGTCACATGCGCGAGCCGCGCCTGACGGACGAGCGACCAGTCCACGTCCTCCGGCTGGAGACGGCTGAACGCGGAGTCGCGACGGTCGTAGAGGATCCGGACCGGGCGCGGGGCCGTCCCGTACTCGATGAAGTAGAGGCCCATCCGCTGCCCGGCCGGCCGCAGCACGCCCCGGCAGTCGACCCCGTGGCCGGTCAGCTCCCGCACGGTGCGGTCGCCCCACGCATGGTCCGACGGCAGCACCGAGATCACCGCGGTGCGCAGCCCCAGGCGCGCACACGCCGCCGCCACGTTGGCCTCCGTGCCCCCGATCTGGACGTCGAGCGACGTCGCCTGGTCGAGGCGCTGTGGCGGACGCGCGGCCAGCCGGAGCATCACCTCGCCCAGCGCGACGAGGTCGTGCCGGCTCACGCGATGCCCGTGACGCGAACCGAAAGCGTGGTGCCGAGGATGAGCGAGGACTGGACCGACTCGAGCTGTCGGTTCGGCGCGAAGGTGAGGCGGGCCGGGGTGCCCGGGCGCGCCCAGGAGGAGAAGCGGGTGATGTCGATCTGCGCGGTCAGGCGCCCCCCCGGCCCGTCCGGTGTGGTTCGGAAGCGGAGGGGGACCAGCTCGGCGCGATAGCCGTCGGGCGACACGTCGTCGGGCCCCTCGTCGTCGGCGCGAGCCCGGCGCATGACCCAGGTGGAGTAGGTACCGTCCCGATCGCGGTCGAGCGTGTCGGCCGCGAAGTTGAGCTCCGCCGAGATCAAGTCATCGACGTGGCGCCCCGGCGGGATGGCCAGCGTATCGTCCACCTGCCGGCGGCGGCCCAGGAGGAGGGTGTGGGTCACCGCGTGCAGCTGCACCTGTTGCCGCTCGTAGTCGTAGCTGGTGGCGACGGTGTTCTGGCGCCCCCGGAAGTGGTGCACGCTGCGACTCTCGACCGGCATGAAGCGCCCGTCCCGGATGATGCCGGTCGCTTCGGTCCGCGTGCTGATGGCCGTACCGGTGCCGTCCATCGTCACCCTGTACCGCCCGGCCTTCCGGTCGATCTCCTGGACCACCGTGCCGGTCAGAGACAGGGTCAAAAAGTTAAACAGGATCGATAGATCGAGCTGGTAATTGTAGGCGGAGCGGCCGTCGTCCAGGGCCTCGGCCCGCGGCGTCGTGAGGAGCAGGCCGGCGGGCAGCAGGCCCAGAAACTGACGTCGCGTATACCGATGCTGCATATGGGCGCATTCTACCCGACCACCGGCGGCCCTGGATTTGGTTTTGGATTGCTTTCCTGATAGGTTATAAGTCTATCCCACCTTTACGGACGCACCCTTAGGGGGCAGGGTCTCATGAAGAACTCCCGGCGAGTAGTCGTGACTGGGTTGGGTGTCGTGGCCCCCAATGGAATCGGTAAGGATACCTTCTGGCAGAACCTGATCGCCGGGAAGTCGGCCATCGACTACATCACAGCCTTCGATCCCACCCCCTACCCCTGCCACGTCGCCGGCGAGGTCCGCGACTTCGACCCGAAGGAGTTCATCACTTCGCGGAAAGCAAAAATGATGGGGCGCTTCTCCCAATTCGCCGTCGCCGCTACGAAGTTGGCTCTTCAGGATGCGAACCTGAGAATGACCCCTAACACAGCCTCGAGAGCCAGCATCTTCTATGGAACATCCGTCAATGGCGGCGGGGATGTTGCGGCCGGCGCCCTGGAGCGAATCTGGAAAGAAGGGCCTTCCGGGGTAAATCCATGGGCGGCGCTTGAATATCCACCCCATGCGACGTCGAGCTATATCGCAATTGAGTTTGGCATTACAGGGCCCGCACTTTCCGTCTCTTCCAATTGCTGCACCGGCATAGACGCAATCAACGAAGGGTTTCAAAGTATCCGCGATGGCGGATCGGTGGTTGCCGTCGTCGGTGGGTGCGATGCGCCTATCTTTCCGCTCGCTTTTGGGGCTTTTTGTGCGTTAGGAGCGCTCTCAAAGCGGAATGACGCGCCGAAAAAAGCCTCCCGTCCGTACGACAGTCTTCGCGACGGAATCGTGATTTCCGAAGGAGCGGCAACGCTCATACTCGAAGATCTGGACTTTGCCCAAGCTCGCGGCGCGCCGATCTACGCTGAGGTGTTAGGCCACGCGTCCGCAAGCGAGGCAATTGGTATGCGAAAGGGGGACCTTTCTGGAAAAAGGATGGCCGCAGCCATCTTGGCCGCGATTCGCCAGGCTGACCTAACTGCCGAAAGCATCGACCATGTCAACGCTCACGGCAGTTCCTTGCCCGACTACGACATATGCGACACAAACGGCTTCAAGGAAGCGCTTGGGCAACACGCCTATCGAATCCCGATCAGTTCCATCAAATCGATGATCGGGCAGCCGATTTCCGCCGCTGGGACGATGCAGGCAGCAGCTGCATGTCTTTCCATTAGGGACCAGGTCGTTCCACCCACCATAAACCAGGAGGTATCGGATCCGCGGTGTGACCTCGACTACGTTCCCAACACTTCACGCATAGCGCGTGTGCGCCACGCTCTCATAAATGGCCACAGCTTCGGCGGAAGTGTCGCGGCCCTGGTACTCGGTGCTGTCCGTGAGTAGCTAGTCTCAGGGACGCGGCTTGCAAACGCTCGGAGTTCTCACGCTCTCCGCGACGCTGGTTGCGCTCGCACTCTTCGTCTTACTTCACAATCGTCACGCCGCAGAGAATCGCCGATTCGCTCTGGCTGCGCTCGCAATTGCCGGCTGGATCATCGGCATATCTTTTGCCCTCGCTTCAATTCATCCGGCCGTTGTGGTATTTCTCGGGCGCCTCGGATTCGCCTTTGCGAGTGTCATTCCGTTCGCCCTGCTATGGATGTTTGCAGCCTTCTCACCGGAAGATGCTCGCCGCCGCAACTGGATCACGATAGCCGCCGGCACAGCGTGCCTTGTGTTCGTCGGGCTTTCACTTTCCCCTTGGATTGTTGCGGGCGCTCAGATTTCGTCCGACGGGGCGACCTTTGTGCACGGGCCCGCGCACAAACCATTTGCCCTCTACTTTCTTTGCTGCTTCGTTCTGGCGCTCTTCACCCTGTGGCGTACAATGCAATCGGCTGCCGGTGTCAGAAGAATACAGCTCCGGTACCTTCTCCTGGGTATTTTGCTCGGCGGCACAGGCGCCATCACGACTAACCTTATCCTGCCGCTAGTCCTGAAGACGTCTCGCTATAGCGTGCTCGGCCCCTACTTCTCGTTACTTGTTGTCTCCTTTTCGGCACACGCGATCATCCGCCACCGATTGATGGATATTCGCGTTGTGATCCGGCAAGGCGCTGTCTACGTTTCGGCAATTCTGGCGTCTATCTTGGTATTCGTTGGGGTTGCCAAGCTTTCCCGTCTCGCGTCAGGCCTAGACTCCACTGCACTTTCCCTGTCGGAGGCGCTAGTCCTCGCGACACTTGTTGCCATCACTTTCCAGCCTCTCAAGGCATGGATTCAGCAATCCTTCAACCGCTATCTCTATCGAGAGAAATATGACTTTCAGCGCACAATCCGTGAAGCAAGCAGGCAACTAAGCAGCACACTAGATCTGCAGTCGCTTCTCAAATCGTTAACGGTCACCATCGAAAGCACCTTCAAAGCCGAAACAGTCACGGTCTATCTGCTGTCTCAAGTGGAACAAGCGTACGTCGCTCAAAATAGCCCAGCCTCGTCCTCCAATTGGCATCACGAGACCATTCCGCAGCGAGCAATACCTCGCAACTCTCCAATGGTCGCCTTTATGCTCGCCCAGCGACGACCATTGGTGCAGGAGGAGGCGGTCCGAGAAGAGCGCACCGCGCACACTCAAGCTGCTCGAGCACTGCTGGACATGCGTGGAGCCGTCGCTTTCCCACTCTTCGAGGAGCACTCCTTGGCGGGAATACTTGTTGTAGGACCCAAGCGATCCGGCGATCCTTACTTCTCGGAAGATATTGACCTTCTGTCCACGCTCGTCGGGCAAGCCGCGGTCGCACTCAAGAATGCGCACCTCTACAGCGAGGTGGTCTTAGTCAACGAGTACGTGGACAACATCCTTTCCACTATGGCCAGCGGCGTAATTGCAGTAGATGCCACAGGCCATGTGTCGCTCTTCAATCGTGCAGCAGAACGTCTCACGGGCCTAACTTTTGACCGACGGGCTCACCGTTCGTACAAGGACCTCCCTATTGCACTTCTCGAGCCGCTCCGTACCACATTGGTGGAGCGCAAGCCACTGTCGCAACTAGAGACGTCGCTCCATACTGCAACCGGTGTCTCGATACCCCTAGTACTGTCTACGGCTCCGCTCCAAGGCAAGGACGGATCGACCCACGGCGCGCTCATAGTATTTAGTGATCTCTCTCGCCTCAAAGAACTTGAACACGAAAAGCAGCGAGCCGAGAGACTTGCCTCATTCGGCTCTCTCGCTTCTGGCGTCGCGCACGAAATCAAGAACCCCTTGGTCGCAATTCGGACTTTCGCCGAACTTCTACCGGAGCGATTCTCGGATGTCGACTTTCGTGAGGACTTCTCGAAGGTCGTTGTGCGTGAGATCGATCGTATTGACAACCTCGTTGCACGACTTCGTGGAATTGCCAGTGCTCCCCAGCAACAAGCTGGAGCTGTTGACATTCGTCAACCGATCTCCGAAACCCTTAAGCTCTTGCGTGGTCAACTCGAGCAAAGTCGGACCGTAGTCCATTTTCGAGCTGAGGATGAACCATTTCTGGTCTCCATCGATGAAGGACAACTCAAGCAACTATTCCTGAACCTCCTACAGAACGCCTTGGAAGCTATGGGTTCTGACGGGGAGTTGAATATCCGTCTCGGCCGAAACTTCAGCCGAGGCGCTCCCGCGATAGCGATTGAGATCTCAGATACCGGCCCGGGAATACCGGAGGCCGCGAGGGCCCACATCTTTGAGCCGTTCTTCACCACTAAACCCACTGGATCCGGCCTGGGCCTTGCTATCTGCCGAAGCATTGTAGATGCCCACCGAGGATCAATTCGCGCGGAGGATAGTCATCCAGGGCCGGGCACAACCATCGTTGTCGAGCTTCCTACCATCGATGGCAGCGTAGAGATGCTCCACCCGGTGGCAGCACTGAAAGATCTGCCTTCGGACATTCAGCGAGATTCAGCATCAACATGATCTCGGGCAGTGTCAATTGGCTCTTGCTTCTCTCCACTGCAGGCGCAAATCTCTGCGTTGGCGCATACACGTTGAGCCGCTCTCCGCGTGCGCCTCTTAATCGCGCCTTCACCTTCCTCGCTCTTACAACGAGCGGTTGGGCTGCTGCGCTTGCGTTCGGCTATCACACAGACCCAAGCGAACAAGGCTTCGGCAACACCACTACGATTATTCGCGTCGCATTTGCTGCAGGAAGTTTGTTCGCGGTAGCGTTCTTGATTTTTATTGATCGCTTCGCATCTATCACGCGGCGCGATAGCCAGATCATCCGACGAGGCCTTGCTCCGATTGGAGTCGGATTCTTTTTCCTGTCTTTCACTTCATGGATTGCTTCATCCGCCAAGGTCCACGACGACGTCCTCACGGTCACATACGGGCCTCTGCACCCAGCATTCGCTCTGTACGCCCTCATAGGGCTTGGAACTACGATCTACCTGCTCGCCAAGAAGCACAGGCTCTCCGAAGGCCTTGAGGCTATTCAAGTTCGTTACGTGATTCTGGCGTTCGTCTTATCCGGTGCTCTGATCACGACGACGAACGTCGTACTACCCTTAGTACTAAAAACATCGGCCTACGGCAGGTATGGCCCCCTGTTCTCGCTCATTCTCCTGGGGATCATAGGCCACGCAATCATCAGGCATCGCCTAATGGATATCCGGCTCGTAATCCATCGCGGCGCCACCTACCTGGGCGCTGTCGGAATCGCAGCCGGGACAATCACGTTGGTGCTGATTGCTGCGAATCGCGTGCTTCCTGACGAGCACGATTTCTCGCTGCGTGAAATTTTGCTGTCGGCCGTAGTGGTGTTCCTCCTAAATCCGGTTCGGGCAATTCAGCATTTCTTGGATCGCTATGTATATCGGAACCCCTACGACTATGCCCACACTCTGCGAAATGCGAGTGATGCCTTAACCGACACAATTGATCTTGAGGCGCTTCTGACCCATACAGCCGATGTCATAGACGAGACTTTTCACCCAGATAGCGTCTCGATTTATCTCATGGATCTCGAAGACTACGAGTACGTCCTAGCGTGGAGCCGAGCCGCTGGCTCATTGCCAAAAACGCTGTCCACGGACGCGGCTCTCTTCAGAGAGCTCGCCATTCGGCCACTGTTGTTTTCAGACGACCTGCGATCGCGCGAGCCCACAGATCATACGCGCGACCTTGCCGTGTTCATGACTCAGCATTCCGTTGAAGTGGCGCTACCTCTTCGCGAAGAGGGTGCGACTACTGGTTGCATCCTCATCGGCGCAAAGAGATCTGGCGATCCATATTTCAGCAATGATGTGGATTTGCTCTCCACATTGGCCAATCAGGTCGCCGTGGCCGTGCGGAACGCCCAGACGCACACGCATGTAGTTCAGATGAACGAGCAACTGCAAACAATTCTGCAGACCATTGAGAGTGGTGTAGTCGCGGTCGGCCGACGTGGACGGATAACGTTGTTCAACCGCGCTGCCGAACGACTGACCGGCACCGCTTCGCGCCTGGCTCACGGAGCCTCACCGCGAGATCTCCCAGCGCCACTATCAGATCTATTGCAGGCAACAGCGTCCGACGGTGAAGCGCGTTCGCAAATCGAATTTACACTTCCCAACCAAGCCCGGCGGCCACGACCACTCATCTGCTCAACACTACCCATACATGGGCCCCAAGGTACGATTCTAGGCGCGGTAGCTGTTTTGAGTGACATCTCACGGCTTAAGGAACTCGAGCAGGAGAAGCGTCGTGCTGAGCGTCTCGCCTCAATAGAGGCAATCACCTCTGGTCTCATCCACGAGATCCGAAATCCCCTGGTTAGCATGAAGACGTACGCCCAACTTCTGCCGTCACGTTGGGACGACGAAGAATTCCGCAACAAGCTTAGTCGAACCACAAGTCGCGAGATCGAACGCATCGACGCGCTCTTGAGCCGCTTTCGGACTGTATCTCGCGCCACGGCACTGCCTATGGTTCCGGTGGAAATTGTGGAGCCGATTCAGGACGTGCTCGAAACCCTCCACGCCCAGATGGAGGAGCAGCACATCCGGCTCCGGCAAGTGGGGACCGCGGCCGGACGGACCGTGCTCGGCAACGTATCGCAGTTGCAACAGCTTTTTTTGAACCTGTGCTTAAATGCCATCCAGGCGATGGAATCCGGTGGGGAGTTGACCGTTCGCGTAGTAGACATGTCCGACAGCGGCTCTGCGACCCTGATGGTCGAAGTGGCGGATACCGGTCCGGGAATCCCCGAGGATCTGCTGTCAACCGTGTTCGACCCGTTCGTGACCACCAAGCCACAGGGCAGCGGCCTGGGCCTGGCTATCTGCCGCGGCATCGCGGACGCCCACCATGCACGACTTGCAGTGCGCAACAACGGTGGGCGGCCCGGGTGCACGTTCACCGTCGAGTTTCCCCTTCCGTCCGCTCGCCCGAGCCTCGTCGCTCCGTGAAGACCGTTCTCCTCGTGTCCGCGAGCAACACCCTGCGCACACGCCTGCTGCGTGGACTCGAGGCGACTTACTCCGTCTTCACCGCCGCCACCAACGACGAGGCGCTGCGCACGCTCCGCCTCACCGAGATGGAGCTCATCCTGAAGGAGGTCGCCGGCCCCTCGCGGGACCTTGGCTCGTTCATCGCCGCGGTGCGGCAGCTCTGTCCGACCTCCGTGGTGGTGTGCGTCCTCACGCCGGGCAGCGACCCGCGCGAAAGCGAGAGCGACGCCGAGGCGGCCGACTTCGTGCTCCTGGAGCCCTTCACCACCCGACAGCTCGAGAGCCTGCTCAAGCAGGCCGACGACAAGCTGCGGCTGCTCCAGGAGGTGGCCGCCCTCCGGGCCGCACGCAACCCGCTCGGGGAGGCGTCGCCGGACACCGCCGCGGAGAGCGTGCCTTCGCCGCACGCGGCCACGCAGATGGCGAAGGAATTCGCCAAGGCCCTGGCCGCCGGCTTCGACCTGCCCCGCGTGCTCGACCAGTTCCTCGACGGAGTGTCGGAGCTGGTGCGTCCGAGCCGCGCCGCGATCCTGCTCGCCGGCCCGGGCAGCCATCTCTACCGAGTGGCGGCGTATCGCGGCCTGGCCCCGCAGGTGGTCGAGGCGCTGACGCTCGCGGACGACAGCGGGCTTCCCCTGTGGCTGGCCACCGAGGGTCGCCTCATTCAGATCGAGCAGGCGCGCAGCCGCTCCGCGGATCCCGCCGCGCGTGCAATTGCGCGGGAGCTGGCCGCTCTCCAGGCGGTCCTGGCCATCCCGATCAGCTCGCACGGCGAGCTGGTCGGCATCCTCACCCTGGGGCAGCGCATCAGCGGAGGCGGCTACAGCCGCGGCGAGACCGAGACGCTCTTCGCGCTCTGCACGCACCTCGCCACCGCGATACGCGAGATCCGCGTCCACCAGCTCCTGCAGTACGAGAAGGAGTTCAACGAGCGCATCCTCGCCCGCATGTCGAACGGCGTGATCACCATCGACCCGGAACAGAAGATCGTGGGCATCAACGGCCGAGCGACCGAGATCCTCGGACTCTCCGCTCGGGAGGTGCTGAACCGCGACCTGCGCGTGCTGCCCTCCCCGCTGGGCGACATGCTCTACGCCGCGCTCGCCAAGGGCCGCTCGGTCAACCGCACCGAGGTGCAGCTCGCCTACCGCAATTTGCCGCTCGAGGTCTCGACCTACCCGGTCATGGGTGACCGGACGGAGCCGATGGGCGCGGTGCTGATGTTCGAGGACCTCACCGCCCAGCGGCAGCTCGCGCAGGAAAGGCGCAGCGCCGAGCAGCTCCAGCTGCTCACCCAGGTGGTGGCGCGCATCGCGGACGAGATCAAGAACCCGCTGGTATCGATCAACGCGTTCATGGAGCTGATCGGCGAGCGCTACGACGACGCCACGTTCCGGAATCAGTTCTCCTCGGTGGTCGGCCGCGACGTACGACGACTCGTGCAGATCTTCGACAAGCTCGCCGCGCTCGTGAACGACGGCGACTACAAGCGCGAGACCGTCGACATGCGGCAGATCGCGGAAGAGTGCCTGGCCGACCTCGGGGCCCAGGTCCTGCCCGCGGGACCCGAGGAGGCCCGGCTGCTCTCCTTCACCGACGAGTCCACCCAGAAGCACGTCACCGCCACGCTCTCTCACGAGGGCCCGTCGCTGCTGGTCCGGGGCGATCACGCGATGTTCAAGAAGGCCATCTCGTACCTGATCTGGTACCTGCTCCGGAAGACGCCCGGTCCGGAGGCCAAGATCTCGATGGCGATCTCCCATCTGGCCGCCGAGGACCGCGTGCGCCTCACCATCGCCTCGCGCACCGCGGAGGTCCGCCCGGAGGAGCTGCAGGCGATCTTCGACCCGATCCAGGTCGTCCAGGAGAACCTTCTGGACGTGGGCCCAAGCGTCAGTCAGCGAATCCTCGAGAGCCAGGGTGGCCGACTCGAGGCCAAACAAGCCCGGAACGAGGTCAGCTTCACCGCCTCGCTCCCGGCATCGGGGCACGCATGAGCGACCGTCCGCGGGTACTGGTGGTCGACGACGAGATGGGACCGCGCGAGTCCCTCCGCATGATCCTCAAGCCACGCTACGAGATCGCCACCGCCGACAGCGGCGAGGCCGCCCTGAAGACTCTCAGCACGTTCCATCCCGACCTGATCTTCATGGACATCAAGATGCCGCAGATGGACGGCATCGAGCTGCTCCGGCGGATCAAGGGGGTGGACCCGAGCATCGAGGTGGTGATGATCACCGCCTACGCCTCCCTCGAGACGGTGAAGAACGCGCTGACCCACGGCGCCTTCGAGTACCTCATCAAGCCGTTCAGCCGGCAGGATCTGGAGGAGACCGCAAAGCGAGCGCTCGCCCGGCGCCAGGACGGCCTCGGGACCCGCAAGCAGCTCACCACGATGGTGGAGGAGATGCGCGCGCTGGCCGCCAAGGCCCGGAGCCTGGAGGAAGAGGCGCGGCGCGAGGACGCCAAGCAGTCCCTGCGGGTCACCCAGCTGTCGATCCTGCGCGAGATCTCCCGCAGCCTCCTCGGTCAGCTCGACTTCCGCCAGCTCTCCAGCTCCATCACCGAGCTGCTCAAGCACACCCTGGGCTACGACGAGGCCACCGTGCGGCTCGGCGCCGAGATCCCCGCCGACGTCCCGGGCGAGGCCCGCCTGGTCTGCCCCATCCGCGAAGAGGGCAACATCCTCGGCTACCTCCTGGTGGCCAACCGCTCGGCGGCCCGGCCCATCGATCCCGGCGAGCGCGAGCTGCTGGAGATGCTCTCCGACTATCTGGCGGTCGCGATTCGCAACGCGCGCCTGTACGGCGAGGTGGCCGAGACCAAGCAGTATCTCGAGCAGCTGATCGGCTGCGCGGGCGACGCGATCATCTCGGTCGACGGCGAGGGCCTCGTGCGCGGGTGGAACCCCGCCGCGGAGCGCATCTTCGCCGTTCCCGCGAGCGAGGCGATCGGACGCACCTTCGCGAGCCTGTTTCCGGAAGAGCCGTATCAGATCGAGCGCGCCGCCCTCTCCGCGGAGGCCCCGGTCCGCGCCTTCGACGTGAGCACCAAGCGCCCGGACGGACGGGCCCTGAACCTGGCGGTGACCCTCTCGTTCCTGCCCTCGCGGAACGGCGGGCGCGCCGGCATCCTCGCGATCATCCGCGACACCACCGCCCAGCGCGAGATCGAGGCGCAGATGCACCAGTCCGAGCGCCTCACCGCGCTCGGCCAGATGGCGGGCGGCATCGCGCACGACTTCAACAACCTCCTGCAGGCCATCCTCGGCTACGCCCAGCTGATGGGGCGCAGCCCGGGCAACGTCGACGTGGTGAAGCGGGGCATCGACGTGATCGAGAAGGCGGCCAACGGCGGCGCGGAGACGGTGCGGCGCATGCAGAAGTTCGCGCGCATCCGCCAGGACGAGCCGTTCGTCCCCATGGACGTGAACCAGGTGATCCGCGACTCGCTCGCGATCACCCGGCCGCGCTGGGAGGAGAGGAAGATCAAGGGCGGGGTGCCGCTCCAGCTCGAGCTGGAGCTGGGGCCGGTGCCGGTGGTGATGGGCCGTCCCGCCGAGCTGAACGAGGTCATCACCAACCTGGTGCTGAACGCCATCGACGCCATGCCCCGCGGCGGCACCCTGCGCATCCGCACCCGGCTCGCCGACCATCGGCACGCCTCCATCACCGTCTCGGACACCGGGGTCGGGATGAGCGAGGAGGTGCGCCGGCGCGTCTTCGATCCGTTCTTCACCACCAAGGGCGAGGAGGGCACCGGCCTCGGGCTCTCGGTCTCCCACTCCATCGTGGAGCGCCACGGCGGCGACCTGCGCGTGGACAGCCGGCCCGGCGAGGGCACCACGTTCACGATCACGCTGCCCATCGGCATGAAGCCCACCGACGAGGACACCGGCGGGCCGGAGACCCGCGGCGAGCGGAAGGGCCGCATCCTGCTGGTCGACAACGACCCCCAGGTCCTGTCGATCCTGGGCGAGATGCTGAAGGACGCCGGCCACCACGTGCTGCCGGTGCCGAGCGGACCCGAGGCCCTCCGGGTCTTCGTGCCGAACGGCTTCGATCTGGTGATCACCAACGTGGGGATGCCGGAGATGAGCGGCTGGGACGTGGCCGACCGGCTGCGGGCGCGCGATCCCAACGTGCCCCTGATCTTCATCACCGGCTGGGGCCTCCAGGAGGAGGATCAGGCCCGCTGCCGGCGCCTCGGCATCTCGGCGCTGCTGTTCAAGCCGGTGCCGCCCCCGGAGCTGCACCGCACCGTGCAGGTGGCGCTGGCCACCCGCGTCCGCTAGCGCCCGGCGGCCCTAGAGCCGCTCGATGATCGTCGCGATCCCCTGCCCGAAGCCGATGCACATCGTCTGCAGCCCGTAGCGCTTCTTGGTGCGCTCCAGCTCGTGCAGCAGGGTGGTCATCAGCTTGGCGCCCGAGCAGCCGAGCGGGTGACCGAGCGCGATGGCGCCGCCGTTGACGTTCACCCGGCTCATGTCGGGATGCAGCTCGCGCTCCCACGCCAGCACCACCGACGCGAAGGCCTCGTTGATCTCGATCAGGTCCATCTGGTCGAGCTTCATGCCCGCCTTCTTCAGCACCCGCTGGGTGGCCGGGATGGGCCCGGTCAGCATGATCGTCGGGTCGACGCCGGCCAGCGCGGTCGCGACGATCCGGGCGCGCGGGGTGAGCCCGAGCGCCTTGGCCCGCGCTTCCGACATGATCAGGAGCGCGGCGGCCCCGTCGGAGATCTGGGAAGAGTTCGCCGCGGTCACCACTCCGTCCGGCTTGAACGAGGGCGCCAGCGCCGCCATCTTCTCCCGGTTCACCGGCACCCGCACACCCTCGTCCACCTCGAACACGCCGCCGTCTGGCAGGGTGATCGGGACGATCTCCCGCTTGAAGCGCCCCTCCGCGATGGCCCGGCCCGCCCGCTCGTGGCTGCCCGCCGCGAACTCGTCGAGCTCCTCGCGCTTGATGCCCCACTGCTCGGCGATCATCTCGGCGGAGATCCCCTGCGGGACGATGTTGTAGCGCGCCTGCAGGCGCGGGGAGAGCGGCCCGTCGCCGGGACCCGCGCCGTTCGAGCCCATCGGCACCCGGCTCATGTTCTCGACGCCGCCCGCGATCACGCACTCGTACTGGCCCGCCATGACCCCCATCGCCGCGAAGTTGGCCGCCTGCTGGCCGGAGCCGCACATGCGGTCCAGCGTGGTGCCGCAGACGTCGACCGGGAAGCCCGCGATCAGGCTCGCGTTGCGCGCGATGTTGAATCCCTGCTCGCCCACCTGGTCCACGCAGCCGACCACCACGTCCTCGACCTCGCTCGGATCGATCTTCACGCGCGCCACCAGGGCCGCGAGCGTGTCGGCCAGGAGGTCGTCGGGGCGCACCCCGGCCAGCTTGCCGTTCTTCCTACCGACGGCGGTCCGTACCGCGCCGACGATCACCGCGTTGTTCATGCCTGCCTCCTCCCCGAGCGTGCCGGACACGGCGACATTCGCCACGAGCGTGTTGGATCGGATGAATCGAGATTCATTCTAGGAGCCGCCGCGCCGCTTCACCAGGTCGGCCAGCTTGCAGAAGGCGCACACCGCGCCGGTCGTCACCTGCCCGCACGACGTACACTCGCGCAGTTCGACGTCCTCGGCTCGCTCGAACACGGGCCGGGCGCGCTCCAGGAAGCCGAAGAGGAAGTTGTGCTTGGCCCCGGGCGAGCTTTCCTCCAGGCGGTCCAGCACCTGCTTGTGGGCGATGGAGGTCGCCCCCTTGGCGAACGGGCACTCCTCCACGATGTAGTCGATGCCGCGCAGGAAGGCATACGCGGCGGTCTCCAGCTCGGAGAGCCGGTAGAGCGGCTTCACGCGGCGGACCAGCTTCGGATGCGTGGAGGGCAGCGCGGGCGCCTGACGCGTCAGCGCGTCGGTCTGCCAGTGCATGACGGAGCCGAACAGGGTCGCGGCCTCGTCGTCCAGGTTGTGGCCGGTGGCCACCACCCGGTAGCCGTGCTGGAGCGCGGCCCGGTTCATCAGGTAGCGCTTGGAGAGCCCGCACGCCGAGCAGGTGGGCCGCCGGGTGACCTGCTGCACCGCCGGGATCGGCGCGCCCACCGCCTCCGCCACCCGCTCCACGTGGAGCGGGGTCCCGCGCGCCCCCGCGAAGGCGACGCACTTCTCCCGCGACTCCTTGGAGTAGTCGAAGATGCCCAGATCCAGGTAGAGCCCGGCGGTCCGGTAGCCCTCCTCGATCAGCACGTCCCAGAGGGCCAGCGAGTCCTTCCCGCCCGAGACCGCCACCAGGACGGTCTCGTCGCGCTCGAACATGCGGTGGCGATGGATCGCCTCCGCGACCTGCTTGCGGAAGAACTCGATGAAGTGCGGCGAGCAGAACGCCGCGTTGTGCCGGCGCAGCTCGAGCGCCGCGGTGCCGCCGCACTTCCGGCACTTCATGCGTCCGCTCCCGCGCCGCCCGACATCACCGGGCGCACCTCGAGCACGTCGTCGCCGCCCACCACCGCGTCGCCGGTCAGCAGCTCGTTGTCGCGGATCACCAGCACCGTCCCGGGCAGGATGCCGAGCTCGGAGAGGAGATCCTTGACGCGGCGCTTGCCGTCCACGTCCACCTCCCGCCGCGGATTGCGCAGGATGACCTTCACGAGGCGGGGAACCCGCTCGCCGCCTTCACGGCGCGGAGCTGCTGGAGGTGGTCCGCCTCGTGGCGGACGTGCAGCTGCCACCACTGGGAGAGGTCCATCTCGCCGAGCGCCATGTGCCGCCAGCGCAGCACGCGCGGATCGACGCCGGCGAGCCGCTCGATGGCCTGACGCGTCCGCGTCCGCACCGCGCGCAGGTCCGCGACCAGCTGCGCGAGCGGGTGGCCCCGCTCCGGGAAGATCACCTCCGGCGCCCGCGCCGGCGTCGACGGCGGCGGCGGCAGCGGCGGGAACGCGGTGAGGTCGGGGGGAAAGGGCGGCAGGGGCTGCGGCGCCTCCCGGAGCAGCTTGGAGGTGAGCTTGCCGTTTCCCACCTCGGCCAGCATCAGGTGGTGGAGGATCTCGCCGACCGACCACTCCTCCTCGGCCGGACGCCAGACGCTCTGCGCCTGGCTGAGCCCCTCGGTTTCCTTCAGGACGTCGGCCCGCACGCCCTCGATGTCGTTCCACAACGCTTCCAGCGGAGCCGGCCATGCCATCAGCAGGTTCCTCCCGGTCGTCATGATACAACCGATTGATGAACGACTCCGACCCTTCCAACGCCAATCCCCTCGCCCGCGCGGCGTGGCGGACGACCTCCACGCGGCCCGTCTACAAGAACCGATGGATCGCCGTGCGCGAGGACATGGTGGAGCTGCCCGACGGCCACACCACGCTCTACGGCGTGGTCGAGTGCAGCGAGTGCGTCGGCGTCCTGCCGTTCCTCGACCCCGATACCGTGCTGCTGGTCGGGCAGTACCGCTACGTGGCCAGGGACTTCTTCTGGGAGATGCCGACCGGCGGGCAGGACCCGGGGGAAACCCTGCTCGAGGCGGCCCAGCGGGAGCTCGCCGAGGAAGCGGGCTACGAGGCCGGCCGCCTCACCGAGATCTGCGACTTTCACACCTCCAAGAGCATCCTCCGGGAGGTGGCCCATCTCTTCATCGCGGAGGACCTGCGTCCGGCCGCGCGACGCGCGGACCACACCGAGTTCATCGAGCGGCGCGCGGTGCCCTTCGTGGAGGCGCTGGACATGGTGACGCGGGGCGAGATCAAGGACGCGATGACGATCATCGCGATGCTGCACGCGGCCCGGCTGCGCGGGCTCTAGGCCACGCGCGCCCTCTCAGGACTTGCCGAGGAGGTACATCTCGCCGCTGGGGGCCGGCAGGCCGCCCGCGGGTTCGAGCGTGACCGCGAAGGCGCTCACGGTGGAGACGCCCGGCAACGGGTGCACCGCGAGGCTTCCCGTCCCGGAGGCGTCGACGTTGAAGACCCCCGCCGAGACCGGCGCGTTGGTCCCCGCGATGGCCCACAGCTGGTAGGTCTTGCCTGCGGGCGGCGTGGGGAGCCCGGTGGCCACGAAGATGCCGCCCGCGGTGGCGTGCCACATCATGCGCGCCTTCGCGGTCGGCGCCGGCGCCAGGCCCGCGAGGGCCACCACCTGGGTGGTGGGGTCGCGCAGGATCGCGATGATGGTCTGCTGCGCCCGCAGCTCCTCCCGCAGCTGGTCGGCGTCGTGGGTCAGCATGTCGAGCCGCTTCTCGTAGGTCGACGAGACGCTCCAGCCCACCACCACCGCGGCCAGGCCCGCGGCCATGGCGGCGCTCAGGACCACGGGCCAGAACACGCTCTTCCGACGGCGGGGCGCCGGGCGCCGGGAGCCGGGCGCGGCGGCGATGCGCTCCATGAGCGCCTCCTTGACCGCGGCGGGCGGGGGCTCGGGCAGCGCGGCGGCCAGGCCCGCCAGCGTCTCCTCCGCCTCGCGCAGGGCGCGCAGCGCCTCCGGGTCGCCCGCCGCGAGCAGGGCTTCGAAGCGTGCGCGTTCCTCACCCTCGAGCCCGCCCAGAGCGTAGGCCGCCGCCAGCTCGCCGATCTCGTCCTGGTTCATGTCGCCGAGAGCCTCGCTGCCCCGAGCGCGCCCCGCAGCCGATCCAGCCCGAGCCGGGTTCGGGTCTTCACGGTGCCGAGCGGCTCGCCCAGCCGCGTGGCAATCTCCGACTGGGTGAGCCCCTCGAAGAATGCCAGCTCGATCACCCGCCGCTGCGGCTCCGGAAGCTGGGCCAGCGCGGACTGGACCAGCCCGCGGTCCTCCGCCGCCACCGCCGGGTTCGGGCCCTCGCTCGCTCCCCACCCACCCGCCACGAACTCGTCCACCGGGGCCACGAAGGTCCTATCTCTTCTACGGATGGACCGGAGCCGATCGATTGCCCGCGCCTTCGCCCGCATGACGACCCAGGCCTCCGGGCTGCCGCGGCTCGGGTCGTACCGGCCGGCCTCCTGCCAGACCTGCCAGAACACCTCCTGGAGCACGTCGGCGGCCGCCTCCGGGTCCCGCAGCACGCGACGGATGAGGCCGAAGGCGATCGGGGCGGTCCGGTCGTAGAACCGGCTGAAGGCGTCGCGGTCGCCGGCGGCGATGGCCGCGACGAGGGCGGCGGAGGATTCGGGGGTGGGCGCGGCGGGCGGCATGGCGTCAGGCGCTACCGGCCGCGCCTGCTCGCGGTCCACACATCCGCAGGCGCCGGGCCGCGCGTAGGATCACGGGGGCTCCGCGGCGCGCCGGACGAGGCGTCGCGCCTTGAGCTCGTAGCGCGGCAGGCTGCGCCCGGGCACCGGGACGGCCTCGACGCGGATGCCCAGATCGACGCGCACCGCCTCCTGCACCGCCGTCACCACGGGCGCCGGGGAGCCCTGCACCTCGAGGAGCAGGCGGATCTCGTCCAGCTGTCCCCGCCGGTAGACCTCGATCATGAACTCGTCCACCGCCGGGAAGCGCCGCACGATCCCTTCCAGCGCCGAGGGGAACACGTTCACCCCGCGCACGATCAGCATGTCGTCCACCCGCCCCAGAATGCCGCCGTCGAGCCGCAGGAACGTGCGGCCGCAGGGGCAGGGCCCGCGGGCCACGCGCACCCGGTCGCCGGTGCGATAGCGAAAGAGCGGCGAGCCCGCGCGCCCCAGGTTGGTGAGGACCAGCTCGCCCTCCAGGGCGGCGTCGCCGGTGACCGGGTCGATGACCTCGGCGATGAACTCCTCCTCGTTCACGTGCAGGCCGGACTGGGCCTCGCACTCGAAGCCGTAGGCGCCCATCTCGGTCATGCCCGCGTGGTCATAGGCCCGGGCGCCCCACGCCGCCTCGATGCGGGTACGCACCGCGGGGATCCCCGCCCCGGGCTCACCCGCGTGCACGGTGGCGCGCACGCCGAGGCGCGACAGCGCGATGCCCCGCTCCTGCGCCACCTCGGCCAGGTGCAGCGCGTAGGAGGGCGTGCAGCAGACCGCGGTGACGCCCAGGCTCTCCATCGCGGCCAGGCGCTGGGCGGTGTCCTGGCCGCCACCGGGAATGGCCAGGGCCCCCAGGGCCCGCGCGCCCTCGAAACCGGCCCAGAAGCCGACGAAGAGGCCGAAGGAGAACGGGAAGAACACCCGGTCGGCGGGTCCGAGCCCGGCCGCCCGCAGCACCACCGTCCAGCAGCGCGCCCACCAGTCCCACGACTCCTGGGTGTCGAGCCACCGGAGCGGCGTCCCGGTGGTGCCGGAGGTCTGGTGCACGCGCACGTACCGCTCGAGCGGAAAGCTCAGGTTCGTGCCGAACGGCGGGTGGGCGGCCTGGTCCTCCACCAGCTCGCTCTTGCGCGTGAACGGCAGCCGGCGGAAGTCGTCCCAGCTCCGGAGGTCGCGGGCGTCGGCCAGCCCGCTCCGCGCCCAGCGCGCGGCCAGGAAGCGGTTGCCGGGCAGCGCCGCCTCGATCGTCGCCTGGAGCCGGGCCCACTGGTGACGGCGCAGCGTCTCCGGATCCGCGGTCTCGAGCGGCGTCATCGCGCGCGACACCGATGCGAGCCCGCGCCTACTGCCGCAGCTTGTAGCGCTGGATCTTGCCCGTGGCGGTCTTGGGCAGCTCGGAGACGAACTCGAGCCAGCGCGGATACTTGTAGGGGGCGATCTTGTCCCTCACGAAGGCCTTGAGCTCCGCCTCGAGCTCCGGCGAGCCCTGCCGGCCTTCCTTGAGCACCACGAACGCCTTCGGCTTGATCAGCTCGTCGGTGTCGGGGTGGCCCACCACCGCGGTCTCCAGCACCGCGGGATGGCCCATCAGGGTGTTCTCCACCTCGATGGGCGAGACCCAGATGCCGCCCACCTTCAGCATGTCGTCGCCGCGCCCGCAGTACCAGAAGTAGCCGTCGGCGTCCTCGTAGTACTTGTCGCCGGTCTGGATCCAGTGGCCGAGGAGGGTGTCCTTCGTCTTCTCGTGCTGGTTCCAGTAGTAGGCCATCGTGGAGTCGCCCTTCACCCGCAGGTTGCCGATCTCGCCGGGGGGCACGCGCCGGCCCTCGTCGTCCACCACCATCGCCTCGTAGCCCGGCACCACCTGCCCCGTCGAGCCCGGTCGCACGCGCCCCGGCCGGTTGGAGAGGAAGATGTGCAGGACCTCGGTGGTGCCGATGCCGTCCAGAATCTCGACGCCGAAGCGCTCCTGCCACCGCCGGAAGAGCTCTTCCGGCAGGGCCTCGCCCGCCGAGACGCACAGGCGCAGGCTCGAGAGATCGTAGCGGTCGGCCGCGTCCTTGACCTGGAGCATGGCCGCGTAGAGCGTCGGCACCCCGAAAAAGAGCGTCGGCCGGTGGCGGTGGATCAGGTCGAACATCGCGTCCGGGGTGGGCCGATGCGGGAACAGCACGCCCTGGCCGCCCACGTGGAGCGGGAAGTACATGTTGTTGCCGAGCCCGTATGCGAAGAAGAGCTTGGCCGCCGAGACGGTGCGATCCGCCTCCGTCATGTCGAGCACCCGGCGGGCGTAGGTCTCCGCGCACACCACCATGTCGTGCTGCAGGTGCACGGCGCCCTTCGGGCGGCCGGTGGAACCCGATGAGTAGAGCCAGAACGCGGGATCGTCCTTGGAGGCGTCGAAGGCCTCGAGATGCGGGCTCGCCTTGGCCACCCAGTCGTCGAACGCGATCTGGCGCCCGGAGGCGCGGCCGGCCACCACCACGTGTCGCAGGTGGCGCGCGCCGGGCAGTGCCGGGCCCGCTTCCCCGAGCAGCGGCTCCGAGATCACCGCCACCGGGGCGCGGCTGTCGTCCAGGAAGTAGCGGTAGTCGTCCCCGCGCATCATGGTGTTGATCGGGATCGGCACCGCTCCGATCTTGATCGCGCCCCAGAACGTGGCGAGGAACTCGGGCGAGTCGAGCAGCAGGCAGAGCACGCGCTGCTCCGGGCGCACCCCCAGATCCAGCAGCGCGTTGCCGGTGCGGTTGACCAGGTCCTGCAGCCCCCCGTAGGTCAGCGTGCCCTTGTCGTGGAAGAACGCGACCTTCTCCCCTCGACCTTCCGCGACGTGACGGTCGATGAAGAAGCTCGCCGCGTTGAAGCGGGCCGGCACCGGACTCATGCGCGCCTCCGTCTCCGGCCGCGCCCGGCGGGAGGCCGCTTCGTGCCCGACCGCGCGCGCGGCGCCGCGCGGGGCGAGGCGGCCGGGCGGGCCGGCGTGGTCGGCTTCACCGCCATCGCCTCGATCTCCACCAGCAGCTCGGGCAGCACGAGGCGCGACACCACCAGGATGGTGTTGGGCGGGTAGACGCCGTCGGGGAAGTAGCCGGGGAAGAGCTCCTTCCGCGCCTGCATGAAGCCCTCGATGTCGGCGGCGTGGGTGAGGAAGGTCTGGAAGCGGACGACCTGCCGCATCCCGGAGCCCGCCGCCTCCAGCACCGCGCGGACGTTCTCGAACGCCTGCCGGGTCTGGGCCACGATGTCGCCGGGCCCCACCAGCTTGCCCGCGCGGTCCGCCGCCACCTGCCCAGCGACCACCACCAGCTCGCCCGTCGGCGCCACCATGCCGTGGGAGTACATCCCGAACGTCGGTCCCAGCGTCTTCGAGGTGACCGCTCTCATCCGGGTGGCTCCCGCTCAGTCGAGACGCACGTACTCGAAGTCGGCGGGCTGACCGTTGATGCCGCGCGCGGGCGGCGCGATCCAGTTGGCCATCTTGCCCGGCTCGGTCGCCGGCTGCATCAGGCTCGCCACGTAGGCCTGGTCCTCCTCGGTGGGCAGCCAGTCCCGATGGTGCGCGTCCCACTCCGCCTCGCTTATGACGCGCCCGTCCGGCGAGACCTTCACGTCGGCGAACGCCCCGATCGCTCGGCGAAAGCCGCGGTGGGGCAGCGTCAGGGTGAAGTCGATGCCGTGGCTCTTGATGATCTCGTTCCAGCGGTTCACGCCCCGCTGGCAATCCGCCACGTAGTCGTCGCGCAGCCGCTCGTTGAGGGAGACCAGCGCCGGCTCCTCGCGGGTGACGATCCGGTCGCCGTCGAGGCCGATCACCGGATAGGTGCCGTCCTTCAGGCGGTGATCGTCGTTCTTCTTGGCCTCCTCGAACCGGCCCTTGAGGCCCATGGTGTAGAAGGTGGCCGCGTTGGTGGAGATCTCGGAGCCGAAGAGATCGAGCGAGACCGAGCAGTGGAAGTTGATGTACTTCTGGATCGTCGGCAGGTCCACCCCGCCGTGCCGCCGCACGTCGTCGGTCTTGTGCTCGCGCATGATCTCGCACGCCCGCTGCACGATCCGTCCCACCCCGGCCTCGCCCACGAACATGTGGTGGGCCTCCTCGGTGAGCATGAAGCGGCAGGTGCGGGACAGCGGGTCGAAGCCGCTCTCGGCCAGGCTCGCCAGCTGGTACTTGCCGTCCCGGTCGGTGAAGAAGCAGAACATGTAGAACGAGAGCCAGTCCGGCGTGCGCTCGTTGAAGGCGCCCAGGATGCGGGGCTTGTCGCGGTCGCCCGAGCGCCGCTGCAGCAGCGCCTCCGATTCCTCGCGGCCGTCGCGCCCGAAGTGCGCGTCCAGCAGGTACACCATCGCCCACAGGTGCCGGCCCTCCTCCACGTTGACCTGGAACAGGTTGCGCAGGTCGTAGAGCGAGGGGCACGTGCGCCCGAGGTGCCGCTGCTGCTCCACCGACGCGGGCTCGGTGTCTCCCTGGGTCACGATCAGCCGGCGGAGCGTCCCGCGATACTCGCCGGGCACGTCCTGCCAGGCCGGCTGCCCGCGGTGCTCGCCGAAGTTGATCTGCCGGCCGGGCTCCGGCTCGGCGAGGAAGATGCCCCAGCGGTACTCGGGCATGCGGGTGTAGCCGAACTGCGCCCAGCCCTTGGCGTCCACGCTGACCGCGGTGCGCAGGTAGACGTCCTTGGCCTGGAAGCCGTCGGGCCCCATGTCGCGCCACCACTCGAGGAACTTGGGCTGCCACTCCTCCAGGGCGCGGAGCAGTCGCCGGTTCTCACGCAGGTTCACGTTGTTGGGGATCCGCTCGATGTAGTCGATGCCCGCCATCAGACTCTCCTGCGGTCGAAGTCGCCGCGCTCGCCGGTGCCGTACCGCTTGAGCGCTCCCTGGGGCCCGACCGCATTGGGCCGCTGGAAGATCCAGTTCTGCCACGCGGAGAGGCGCGCGAAGATCTTGCTCTCGAGCGTCTCCGGCCCGCCGAAGCGCAGCGAGGCCTCCATGCCGGTCAGGGCGTCCGGAGAGAACGCGGTGCGCTCCTCGATCGCGATGCGCACCTCGTCCTCCCAGTCGATGTCGTCGGGCGTGAACGTCACGAGCCCCGCCTCCGCGGCGGCCGCCGTGTCCAGGTCCTCGCCCACCCGTCCCTTCAGGTCGTCCACCCGGCCCGGCTCGTCGAGGAAGCGGCTGCCGAGCCGGGTGAGGCCGTTCACGGTGGGATAGGCGCCGAAGTTGACCGCGGTGAGGCGTACCGTCGGCGCGGGACGGTCGTCGCCCTCCCGCCGGCCGTCGAGCATGAAGACGCGGTCGGCGGCCAGTGCCAGCTCGAGCAGCGTGCCGGTGAAGCAGGAGCCCGGCTCGATCAGCGCGAACATCGACCGCGACGAGACGTCGAGCCGCTTGAGCGTGCGCTTGAGGTAGAGGCGGATCTCGCGCGCCAGCCAGTCGCCCTCGTGCTCCAGCAGGGCCCGATCGTGCGCCTCGACGAGGTCGGCGGCGCCGGTCGTGCGGAAGACCCAGAGGCCGATCTCCGGCTCGTTGGTGCGCAGGTGGAGGATCAGGTCGTCGAGCTCGCGGGCGATCGCGAGCGGCCAGAAGCGGGTGCCGGCCGCGTGAATGCCCGCCGCGTCCCGAGGCGGGGCCGCGGTGGGAGCGGCCACCGTGATCTCGGCCAGCCCGCGGCCCCGGTCGAGCACGCACTCGACGTGGGCGTACGCGATCCGGTCGCCCTCCATCCGCCGGTCGAGCGGATCGAGCGTGATCCCGCGGCCCCCCGCGGGCCGGTCGGTGCGCGCGGCCGCCTCGGCGGCGCGCTGGCGCGTGACCTCGGCCAGGCGCGAGCGCGGCACGACCTCGTCGACCAGCCGCCACTCCACCGCGCGCTGGCCCTTGATGCCCTCCTCCAGCGTGCAGAAGAAGTCGGCCCGATCGCGGCGCACGTGGCGCTTGTCCACCAGGCGGGTGAGCCCCCCGGTCCCGGGCAGCACCGCGAGCAGCGGCACCTCGGGCAGGGCCACGGTGGTGGAGCCGTCGTCGGCCATGATGATGCGCTCGGTGGCCAGGGCCAGCTCGTAGCCCCCGCCCGCGCAGGGGCCGTTCACCGAGGTCAGCCACACCTGCCGGGAGTTGGCGCTGGCGTCCTCGATCGCGCTCCGGGTCTCGTTGGTGAACTTGCAGAAGTTCACCTTCCACCCGTGCGAGGACTGGCTCAGCATGCGGATGTTGGCGCCCGCGCAGAACACCCGCTCCTTGGCCGAGGTCAGCACGACCGCGCCCACCTCCGGATGCTCGAAGCGGAGGCGCTGGATCGCGTCGTGGAGCTCGATGTCCACGCCGAGATCGTAGGAGTTGAGCTTCAGCTCGTAGCCGGGCACGAGGCCGCCGTCTTCCTGCACGTCCATCGCCAGCGTGCCCACCGGCCCGTCGAAGGAGAGCTTCCAGTGCTTGTAGCGGGCCGGCTCCGTCCGGAAGTCGACGACGATCTGATCGGTCATAGACCCTCGATTCTCTTCATCTTCACCCCAGGATCACCCACAGGGCCTTCGCGGCCCGGGGCCCCAGGTTCTCCCAGCCGTGCGTGGTGCCGCCGTCGAGATAGGCGCTGTCGCCCGCCTCCAGCACGTGGCGCTCGCCGTTGTACTGGAGCGCCACCTTGCCCTCGATCACGTAGAAGAGCTTCATCTGGCCGGGCTCGATGACGACCTTGTCGGTCTTCACGCCCCGGGCGCGGGGCCCCAGCGTGGACACCACGGCCCGGATCTTACCCTGGAAGAGCCCGGCCCCCAAGACGTGCCACTTCTCCGACGAGCCGTCGAAGGAGACCACCGGGTAGTCCGTCTTGCGGGTCACGTGCAGGCGCCCGGTGGGCGCCGGCTCGAACAGCGAGCCGATCGAGACGCCGAGCGCCCCGGCCAGCTTGCCCAGCGTGGGCAAGGACGGCGTGAGCCGCCCCGACTCGATCTGCGAGAGCATGCTCGGGCTGAGACCGGCCTTCTCGGCCAGCTGGCGCTGCTGCAGCGCCCGCTCGGCGCGGATGGCGCGGATCCGCTGGCCGAGGGCGGTCATGCCTCCGGGACCTCCGGCAGCCCGGCCAGCCGCCGCAGGGCGCGCGCCACGTACACCCGCGTCATCTTCTTGCGGTAGGGGTGGCCGAAGTCGGTGTTGTCGAGCGGCTTGGCGGGCCGGTACGCGGCGTCCGCGGCGCGGGCGATCAGCTCGGGAGTCAGCCGCTGGCCCACCAGCAGCGACGCCGCCTCGGGCGCCTCGCGCGGCAACGAGGCCACCGCGCCCAGCACGATGCGCGCCTCGCGGACCGTCTCCCCATCGAGGCGCACCGTCGCCGCCACGCCCAGCACCGGGAAGTCGAACGATCCACGGCGGCGCAGCTTGAGGTACACGGAGCGCAGGCCGTCCGCGGGCGGCAGCACGATCTCGGTCACGATCTCGCCCGGCTGCTTGGTGAGGTAGTCGATCCCGTCGTCGCGGTAGAGGGCCGAGATCGGGATGGTCCGCTCCCCGCCGGGGCCGGCCAGGCGGACGTGGGCGCCCAGGCTGCAGAGGACGGGCGCGGTGTCGGAGGAGGAGACGGCCCAGCAGCGCGGGCTCCCCGGCGCCACCAGGCAGATCTCGCCGTCCTTCTTCATGCAGAAGTTGACCGCCTTCCGCCACTGGTAGGACTGGTTGTAGTAGTTGCAGCGCGTGTCGAGGCACACGTTGCCGCCGAGCGTGCCCATGTTGCGCAACTGCGGGGTCGAGACCGCGCCCGCCGCGAGGGCGAGGCCGACGTAGTCGCTCCGCACCTGCGGGTCGCGCGCCACCGCGGTCAGGGTGGTGCCGGCGCCGATGACGAGGCCGCCCGAGGCGGCCGGGCGCACGCCGACCAGGTCCCGCACGCCCCGCAGGCCCACCAGCACCGCCGGCTCGAACTGCCGCCGCTTCATGTTCGGATAGAGATCGGTCCCGCCCGCGACCAGCATGGCGTCCGGCCCATGGTCGGCCATGAGCTTCACGGCGTCGGCGACCGATACCGCGGCCAGGTACCGGAAGGGCGGCAGCCGCATCATGACGAGAACGGCCTCGCCGCGATCCCCTCGGCCGGGAGACCGAAGGCGGACTCCACGACCCGGGGCTCGGGGAAGGCGAACACGGGCACCCGCTCCGGGCCGAGGCGCCCGGACTTGCCCTGCCGCAGGCTCTCGAGCGCCTTCACCACCTTCTCGGGCGTGATCGGCGTCTCGTCGATGCGCACGCCGACCGCGTCGTGGACCGCGTTGGCCACCGCCGGGATCACCGGCAGGAGCGGGCCCTGCCCCGCTTCCTTGGCCCCGAACGGCCCTTCCGGATCGGCGCCCTCCACCAGGATCGTGTGGATCTCCGGCGTCTCGAGCGTGGTGGGGCTCTTGTACTCGAGCAGCGACGGGATCTTGTGCATGCCGTCCCGGAAGACCTGCTCCTCCATGAGCACCTCGCCCAGCCCCATGTAGACCGAGCCCTCCACCTGTCCCTCCACCAGCAGCGGATTGATCGCGCGGCCCACGTCGTGGGCGATCCATACCTCGGTGGGCGTGACCTTCCCGGTCTCGCGATCCACGTCCACCTCGACCACGCAGGCCGAGTAGGAGTAGCACGGCGAGGGACCCACGCCGCCGCCCTTGTACTTGCCGGCGCGCTTGGGCGGCGCGTAGGAGCCGGGGAAGGCCAGCACCCCGAACATGCTCTCGGCCAGCACCACCGCCTGGGCAAAGTCCACCCCGCGCTCCGGATCGTCGGCCACGAACACGCGACGCTCCGCCGCGGTGAGCCGGTCCGGCGTCGTCTCGAGCTTGCGCGCCACCGCCTCGAACAGGCGCGCGCGCAGCCGCTCGGCGGCCTGGATCGCGGCGTTGCCGGCCATGAGCGTCACCCGGGACGAGTACGATCCCAGGTCCACCGGGGTCAGGTCGGTGTCGGCGGGATGCACGCGGATGTCCTTGGGCTCGATGCCGAGCACCTCCGCCACGAGGTACGCGAGGACCGAGTCCGAGCCCTGCCCGATGTCGGTGGCCCCGCTGAGCACCGCCACCAGCCCGCTCCGATCGGCGCGCACCACCACGCCCGAGTGTGGCATGTCGTTCCAGTAGATCGCGGTGCCCGCGCCGGTGAGGTACGCCGAGCACGCGATGCCGATGCCCTTGCCCGGCGGCAGGCTCCCCCGCTTCTGGCGCCAGCCGGAGGCCTCGACCACGCGGTCGATGCACTCGCCGAGCCCGATGGTGGTCACGGTCAGGTGGTTCGCGGTCCGCACGTACGGCTCGGCCAGGTTGCGGCGGCGCATGTCGGCCGGATCGAGGCCGAGCTGCTCGGCCGCCTTGTCGATCTGGCACTCCATCGCGAAGCGCGGCTGGGGGGTGCCGTGCCCGCGCTTGGGGCCGCACGGCGGCTTGTTGGTGAACACCCGCGCGCCCTCGAACTTGTAGACCGGGATCTTGTAGGTCACGGTCTGGAGCGCGCCGGTGTAGAAGGTGGAGGCGACCCCGTAGGAGCCGTAGGCGCCGCCGTCGAGCCACGAGCGGAAGTGCATGCCGGTGATGGCGCCGTCGCGCGTGAAGCCGGTCTTGATCCACATCAGCACCGGGTGGCGCCCGCGGTGGACGTAGAAGACCTCCTCGCGGGTGAGCGTGATCTTCACCGGCCGGCCGCACACCTGCGAGAGCCTGCACGCCGCGATCTCGTGGGCGAAGGGATCCAGCTTGCCGCCGAAGCCGCCGCCCACCGGCGCCGCCACCACCCGGATGTGGGCCGGCGGCACGTCGAGGATCTTGGACAGGAGGCGGTGCACGTAGTGCGGGGTCTGGGTGGAGGACCAGAGGGTCAGCTTGCCGTCCGGCCCCCACTGCGCCACCGCGGAGTGCTGCTCCATCGGCAGGTGCGTGTTGCCCTCGAAGAAGAACACGTCCTCGCGCACCAGGTCGGCCCGGGCGAAGGCCGAGTCCACGTCGCCGAACTGGAGCGCGACCACCTTGTGCACGTTGGGGCGATCGCCGTACTCGTGGATCCGCACCTCCGGGTGGGCCAGGGAGTCCTCGATGGACATCAGCGGGCGCAGCGGCTCGTACTCCACGTCGATCAGGTGCGTGGCCCGCTCCGCGGTCTCGTCGTCCACCGCGGCCACCGCGGCGACCGGATCGCCGACCATCCGCACCTTGTCCACGCAGAGCGCCTCCTCGTCCTGGGAGACGGGCAGGATGCCGAACTTCACCCGCGGGAGGTCCTGGCCCGTGATGACCGCGTAGACGCCGGGCAGGGCGCGGGCCCGCGTGGCGTCGATGCGCTTGATGAGGGCGTGGGGGTGCGGGCTGCGCAGCAGCTTGCCGTGGGCCATGCGCGACATCAGCAGGTCGTCGGCGAACTTGGTGTCGCCCACCACCTTGGCCCACGCGTCGATCTTGGGCAGCGACTGGCCGACGATCGAGAAGGCGTCCTTTTTCATGGCCGGGCTCCTTCGGCTTCCGCTCGGCTCGCCGGCGGCGGCATCTCGCCCTGCCTCATGCGCAGCGCGGCCAGCTCCACCGCGTCGAGGATCTTGGTGTACCCGGTGCAGCGACACAGGTTCCCGGCCAGGGCGTGACGGATCTCGTCGCGGGTGGGCATCGGGAGCTCCTCCAGCAGGGCCTCCGCGGTGAGGAGGATGCCGGGGGTGCAGTACCCGCACTGGGCCGCCCCGAGCTCGACGAACGCCTGCTGCAGCGGGTGGAGCTCGTGCCCGCGGGCCATGCCCTCGACCGTCTTGATCTCCACGCCCTGGCACTCGATCGGCAGGGCCAGGCACGACAGCACCGGCGTGCCGCCCACCAGCACCGTGCAGGTCCCGCACTCGCCCAGCTCGCAGCCGTGCTTCGTCCCGGTGAGGTGGAGATCCTCCCGCAGCACCTCGAGCAGCGTCTTGTGCGTGTCCGCGAGGACGTCGCGCTCTTCGCCGTTGATGCGCAGGGAGAGGCGGGTTTTCATGATTACGTAAAGGCGAAACTGGACTTAAGTAGTACTAAACCCGCCCCCGGCCTGTCAAGTTGGGGTCAGGTCTTACATTCCGACATTTTTTCGAGGCACGCGATGACACCCTCGAGGGGCGAAATGTCGGAATGTAAGACCTGACCCCGCCGGGCGCCGGCGGGGTGCACCCGCTGATACAATTCAAATGGCCATGAACGGGTTCGATCTCGTCGCGCGCGCCAACCCGGAGTACGTCGAATCCCTGTACCGCCAGTACCGGGAGGACCCCGAGTCGGTGGACGAGCGATGGGTCCTCGTGTTCGCGGGCTACGAGTTCGCCCGCGCGGGCGGTGCGGCGGCCGCCGGGCCGGCCTCGACGGTGGCCGATCTGGTGCACTCCTATCGCGAGCTCGGCCACCTCATCGCCGCCATCGATCCCCTGGATCCCTCGCCGCGCCGCCACCCGCTGCTGGAGCTGGGCGAGTTCGGCTTCGGCGAGGCGGATCTCGATCGGACGGTCGATTGCGCGCCGTTCCGCGGCCTCGATCGGGCCCCCCTGCGGGACCTGGTGGCCGCGCTGCGCGGGACGTACGCGGGCACCCTCGGCGTCCAGTACCTGGGCATCAGCGAGAAGGCGCAGCGCGAGTGGCTGCAGGAACGGATGGAGCCCTCGCGGAACCGTCCCGCGCTCGCCCCCGAGGACCGCGTCCGCCTCCTGGATCAGCTGATCGCGGCCGAGACGTTCGAGCAGTTCCTGCACACGAGCTTCGTCGGCCAGAAGCGGTTCTCGCTGGAAGGCGGCGAGGCGCTGATCCCGCTGCTCGACACCATCGTGGAGGAGGCGGCCGCGCAGGACGCCGACGAGCTGGTGCTCGGCATGCCGCACCGCGGCCGGCTGAACGCCCTGGCCCACATCCTCCGGAAGCCCTACGAGCTCATCCTGGCCGAGTTCGAGGGCAGCTACCTGCCCTGGGACACCCACGGCGACGGCGACGTCAAGTACCACCTGGGCTACTCGCACGATCACGTGAGCCGGGCCGGCCGCACCATCCACCTGTCCATGAGCTCCAATCCGAGCCACCTGGAGGCGGTCAACTCGGTGGTGGAAGGCATCGTGCGGGCCAAGCAGAGCCATCGCGGGGACCACGAGGGCCGCCGCGTCCTGCCCGTGCTGCTCCACGGCGACGCCGCGTTCCTGGGCCAGGGCTCGGTCTACGAGACGCTGATGATGTCGCGCCTGCCCGGGTTCAGCACCGGGGGCACCATCCACGTCATCATCAACAACCAGATCGGCTTCACCACCTCGCCGGAGGACTATCGGGTCACCCGCTATCCCTCCGATCTGGCCGGCGTCGTGCAGGCGCCCGTGTTCCACGTCAACGGCGACGACCCCGAGGCGGCGGTGCAGGCCGCGCGCCTCGCGGTGGGCTACCGCCAGGCCTTCCACGCCGACGTCTTCATCGACTTCGTGTGCTATCGCCGCCACGGCCACAACGAGCTCGACGATCCCCGCTTCACGCAGCCCGTGCAGTACCAGGCAATCGACAGCCATCCGTCAGTGGTGGAGATCTACCGCGAGCGGCTCGCCGCCGGGTCCGTGATCGAGCCCGGTTACGCCGAGCAGGCCCGCGAGTCGGCCAAGGCCGCGCTGCGCGCCGCGCTCGCCGCCGCGCGGGAGCGCATGCCGCGGCAGCGCGTCGCCGCGTTCGGCGGCCTCTGGCAGGGGCTCTCGTGGGCGGGCGAGGACTGGTCGGCCGCGACCGCGGTGCCGGCCGATCGGCTGCGCGCCATCGCGGACGCGGCCCGGCGCCTGCCCCCCGGGTTCACGCCTCACAAGCGCCTGCCCGCGCTGCTGGAGGCGCGCCACGCGATGGTGGAGCGCGGGGAGGGCATCGACTGGGGCTGCGGCGAGATGCTCGCCTACGGCAGCCTGCTCCTCGAGGGCGTGCCGGTCCGGCTGAGCGGCCAGGACTCCATCCGGGGCACGTTCACCCATCGCCACGCGACGCTCTTCGACGCGGAGACCGGCGCGCCGTACGCGCCCTTGAATCACCTCGCGGACGGGCAGGCGCAGATCGAGCTCGTCAACAGCCCGCTGAGCGAGTTCGGGGTGGTCGGCTTCGAGTACGGCATGGCCAGCGCGGATCCGCGACGGCTGGTCATCTGGGAGGCCCAGTTCGGCGACTTCGCCAACGGGGCGCAGGTGATCATCGACCAGTTCATCGCCAGCGGCGAGTCCAAGTGGCAGCGCCAGAGCGGCCTGGTCCTGCTCCTGCCGCACGGCTACGAGGGACAGGGGCCCGAGCACTCGAGCGCCCGCCTCGAGCGATTCCTCCAGCTGTGCGCCGAGGACAACATGCAGGTCGTCAACTGCACGACCCCGGCCCAGTTCTTCCACGTGCTCCGGCGCCAGATGCACCGCCCGTTCCGCAAGCCGCTGATCGTGATGAGCCCGAAGAGCCTCCTGCGCCACAAGCGCGCGGTGTCGCGCCTGGCCGACTTCACGGACGGCGCCTTCCAGCCCGTCCTGGCCGATCCGCGTCCGCTCGAGCCGGACACCGTCCGCCGGGTGCTGCTCTGCTCGGGGAAGATCTTCTACAGCCTCGACCTCGGCCGCGAGGAGCGCGACTGGGGAGGGATCGCCATCATCCGGCTCGAGCAGCTCTACCCGTTCCCCGCCGCCGAGCTGGCCGAGGCGCTGCATCGCTATCCGCGGGCCGCCGACGTCTGCTGGGTGCAGGAGGAGCCGGCCAACCAGGGCGCCTGGAGCTTCGTGCGACCGCGCATCGAGGCGCTGCTGGACGGCCGCCGCCTCCGCTACATCGGTCGTCCGGAGGCCGCGAGCCCCGCCACCGGCAGCCACAAGGTCCACGAGTCGGAGGAGATGGCGCTCGTGGACCGGGCGCTCCGGCGCCCCCGGGCCGGACGGCCGGCGCGGCCCGCGGCCGAGCCGGTGCCGTCCGAGGCGACGCGAGGAGCGGGCTCGTGACCGCCGAGCTCCGCATCCCCCAGCTGGGCGAGTCGGTGACCGAGGGCACGATCGCCCGCTGGCTCAAGGCCGACGGCGACCTGGTCAAGGCCGACGAGCCCGTGCTCGAGCTCGAGACCGACAAGGCCACGATGGAGATCCCGGCCGGAGCGTCCGGGCGCCTGCAGATCGTCGAGCGCGACGGCGCGGTCGTCCGGGTGGGGACGGTGGTCGCCCGGATCACGGAGGAAGCCGGCGCGACGGCCGCGCCGTCCAGGCCACCTACCCCCGCCACGCCGGGCACCGCTCCGGCGGCGGCCGTTGCGCCACGCGCTCCCGCGGCGGCCACCGCCGATCGGCCTGCCGCCACGCCACGTGCCCCCGCGGCGGGAACCGCCGACCGGCCTGCCGCCGCGCCCGCCGCCCGCGTCGCGATGCCACCCGCCGTCGGCAGACCCGCCGGCGCGACTCCGGAGCCGGCGGCCGAGACACCGCTCAGCCCGGCGGTCCGGAAGCTCGTGGCCGAGTACGCTCTCGACCCCGGCCAGCTGAGCGGAACCGGCAAGGGCGGCCGGCTCACCAAGGGCGACGTGCTCCGTCATCTGGAGCAGCCGCCGCCGTCCGATGCGCGGACGCCGACGGCCGAGCCGGCGACCGCGCCCGAGAAGACGCCGGCCCCGGCCGCGCCCGCCCCTGCTCCGCCCGCGGCCGCCGCGCCGGCGGCCGGACGCGAGGCGGAGGTCTCCGAGCGCAGGCCCATGAGCACGCTCCGGCGCCGCATCGCCGAACGGCTCGTGGAGGCCCAGCGGACCGCGGCGATCCTGACCACGTTCAACGAGGTCGACCTCTCCGCGCTCCTGGCCGCCCGCGCTCGCTACCGCGAGGCCTTCCGCGCCCGGCACGGCGTCGATCTGGGGCTCATGTCGCTCTTCGGGCGCGCCTGCATCGCGGCGCTGCGCGACGTGCCGGTCGTGAACGCCCGGATCGATGGCGGCGACATCGTCTACCACCGCCACGTCCATCTGGGCATCGCGGTGAGCACCGACCGCGGGCTGGTGGTGCCGGTGGTGCGTCATGCCGACGCGCTGAGCCTGGCCGACATCGAGCGCCGGATCGCCGATCTGGCCCGGCGGGCCCGGGAGGGCAAGATCACCCCGGACGATCTCTCCGGCGGCACGTTCACGATCACCAACGGCGGCGTGTTCGGCTCGCTGCTGTCCACGCCGATCCTCAATCCGCCGCAGTCCGGCATCCTGGGCATGCACAAGATCCAGGAGCGGCCGGTGGCCGTGGGCGGCCAGGTCGTGATCCGTCCCATGATGTACCTGGCCCTGTCCTACGACCATCGGCTGGTGGACGGCGCGCAGGCGGTCACGTTCCTGGTGCGCGTCAAGGAGCGGCTCGAGGACCCGGTGCGCATGCTGCTCGAGGTGTGAGGACATGGCCGACGAGTCGCGCTACGACCTCGCGGTGATCGGCGCCGGCCCGGGCGGCTACGTGGCCGCCATCCGGGCCGCCCAGCTCGGCATGCGGGTGGTGTGCGTGGACGAGGAGGCGGCTCTCGGCGGCACGTGCCTCCGCATCGGCTGCATCCCCTCCAAGGCCCTGCTGGACTCGAGCGAGCTCTTCTCGCAGGCGCGCCATCGCCTCGCGGCCCATGGCGTTCAGGTGGGCGAGGTCGGCCTCGACCTGGCCGCGATGATGCGGCGAAAGGAGCAGGTGGTGCACGGGCTCACCACCGGGGTCGCCGGCCTCTTCAAGAAGAACCGCGTGACCGCGCGCCAGGGCCGCGCGCGCATCGCCGCGCCGGATCGCGTGATCGTCGAGGGGCCGGACGCGGGAGCGCTCACCGCCTCGCGCATCATCATCGCGACCGGGTCCACGCCGGCGTCCCTGCCCGGCTTCGACTTCGATCGCTCCCGGATCGTCGGCTCGGAGGAAGCCCTGTCCTTCGAGACCGTACCCGCCCGGCTGCTGGTGATCGGCGCGGGCGCCATCGGGCTCGAGCTGGGCTCGGTGTGGGCGCGCCTGGGGGCCGAGGTCTCGTTCGTGGAGGTGGCGGACCGGGTCGCTCCGGGGATGGATCCGGACCTGACGCGCCCGCTCCAGCGGGCGCTCGAGCGCCAGGGCCTCTCCTTCCGGCTCTCCGCGCACGCCCGCAAGGCGGTCGTGACGGACGCGGGCGTGGAGGTGACGATCGAGAGCGGCGGGACGACGGTGACCGAGTCGTTCGACCGCGTGCTGGTGGCGGTGGGCCGCCGGCCCGCCACCGCCGGTCTTGGCCTCGAGGCCCTCGGGGTGGCGCTGGATCCGAAGGGCTACATCCGGGTCGACGCGCGGTACCAGACCTCGGTGCCCGGCATCCACGCCATCGGCGACGTCATCGGCGGCCCCATGCTGGCCCACAAGGCGGAGGACGAGGGCATCGCCTGCGTCGAGAGCATGGCGGGTCAGGCGGGGCACGTGAACTACGACGCCATCCCCAGCGTGATCTACACGTGGCCCGAGCTGGCCGCGGTGGGAAAGACCGAGCCCGACTGCCGCGCCCAGGGCCTCGAGGTCACGACCGGCACGTCGCTGTTCGCGGCCAACGGCCGGGCCCGCGCGATGGGCGAGCGCGACGGCCTCGTGAAGGTGATCGCCGAGGCCCGCAGCGACCGCCTCGTGGGACTGCACATCCTGGGGCCCCACGCCTCCGAGCTGATCGCGGAGGCGGTCGTGGCGATCGAGCTCGGCGCCGGCGCGGAGGACATCGCCCGCACCTCGCACGCCCATCCGACCCTGACCGAGGCGATCCGCGAAGCGGCGCTCGCGGCGGGCAAGCGCGCGATCCACTCCTGACCCGGCCGGCCGGGCTACATGGCCCGGATCGTCGGGTTCCGCAGCTCGATGAGGTCCTGCGCGCGCACCGCGATCCAGGCCTTCACCTCCGGCTGCGCGGGCACGATGTAGAAGCGCCCCTCGCGGATGCCGTCGACCACCTGGCCGGCGACCTCCGACGGCGGGTAGCCGGTGCTGAGGCGATCGGCCAGGTTCTGGCCGAAGGCCTGCGCCATCGGGCCGGCCTTGCCGGCCTCGGCGAGCTCCGCGGGGCGGTTCCGCGAGGAGCGCATGATGTTGGTGTCGATCAGGCCGGGGCAGACCACCGACACCCCGATCGGCGAGCCGGTCATCAGCGCCTCCTTGTACATCGCCTCCGAGAGCGCCACCACGCCGTGCTTGGTCACGTCGTAGACGGACATGAAGGGCGCGGTGGTGAGCCCGGCCATCGACGCGGTGTTCACGATGTGGCCCTCGTCGCCGCCGGCCAGCATGCGGGGCAGGAACGCGCGCACCCCGTGGATCACGCCCCACAGGTTGACGTTGATCACCCACTGCCAGTCCGCGAGGGAATGCTCGTGGGCGGCGCCCAGCACCGCCACCCCCGCGTTGTTGCACACCACGTGGGCGGCGCCGAAGGCCTCGTACGTCTCGCGGGCCAGGCGCTCGACGTCGTCGGGATTCGAGACGTCGACGCGGCTCGCCCGCACCGCGGGCGCAGTGCGGCGCACCATGGCCTCGGCGGCGGCGAGCGGTCCCGCCTCGATGTCGGCCAGCACCATCTTCATGCCCTCGGCCGCGAAACGCTGGCAGAGCGCGAGCCCGATCCCGCTCGCGGCCCCGGTCACGACCGCAACGCGTCCCTCGAGGCGCTTCATCGGATGCGGAGCCGGTACCAGTTCATGTCGCGCGTTCCTCCTCCCGAAGGGCCCCCCGGACGCAGGCGATAGGCCGCAGCAGCATAGCCGGGCGCGCAGAGGGCGGCAAGCGTCCGCCTCAGCGCTCCCCGCGCAGCGCGGCCAGCGCCGCGTCGTGGAGCAGGCCGTTGCTGGCGAGCACGGTGCTGCCGTAGATGCCGGAGCCGCCGTCGAGATCCGTGATGTGGCCGCCCGCCTCCTCCACCACCGCCTTGATGGCCGCCACGTCCCAGGGCTTCACGGTCGTGGAGAGCGCGATCTCGCCCTGGCCCTCCGCCACCCAGAGGTAGGCCGAGTAGTCGCCGAAGCCGCGCTGCACCTGGGTGCGGTCGACCAGGCGGAGGAAGCCGTCCCAGTACTTGCTCCGGCGCAGGAAGTTGAGCGAGGAGTGCACGACGAGCGCGTGCTCGAGCGCGCTTACCGGCGAGACCCGGATCCGCTCGCCGTTGCGGTGGGCACCCTGCCCGCGCCAGGCGGTGTGCAGCGCGCCGATGATCGGCTGGAAGATGGCGCCCGCGATGACCCGGCCGTGCTCCTCGAGCCCGATCATCACCGCCCAGGTGGGGATGCGGCGCACGTAGTTCCGGGTGCCGTCGATGGGGTCGACGATGAAGCGCCGGGTGCGGGGCCCCGCCTCGCCCAGCTCCTCGCCGAGCACCCCGTGGTCCGGACACCGCGCGCGCAGCACGCCCACGATCGCACGCTCGGCCTCGCGATCGGCCTCGGTCACCGGCGAGCGATCCGCCTTCAGCGTCACCTCGATGCCGCGGCGATAGTGCTCGAGCGCCACCGCGCCGCCCGCCCGCGCCGCCTCCACCATCACGTCGAGTCTCGGGTCCATGGCGGCAGCTTACCGCGTTATGCTGTGACGCCGCCCGGCGGCATTCCCTCTCACCAGGAGATCTCCATGAGCCGACGATTCCCGCTCCTCACCGAAGCCACCATGACCCCGCGCCAGCGCGAGAGCTACCAGGCCATCGTCTCCGGTCCGCGCAAGGGCGCCACCGGCCCCTTCAACGCCCTGCTGCGCAGCCCCGAGGTCGCCGACCGCGTGCAGAAGCTCGGCGAGTACGTCCGCTTCCAGAGCGTGATCCCCGCCCCCCTCAACGAGATGGCGATCCTGATCGCGGGCCGCTTCTGGGGCGCGCAGTTCGAGTTCTGGGCCCACCGGCGCCTGGCCCGCACCGCCGGGCTGCCCGACGCGATCATCGACGCGATCGCGGAAGGCCGGCGACCGGCCCCGATGACCGAGGACCAGCGGATCGTCTACGACTTCGCGAGCGAGCTGTTCCGCGACAAGGCGGTCACCGACGCCAGCTTCCAGGCGGCGGCCGGCCGCTTCGGGGAGCAGGGCGTGATCGATCTCATCGCCGCGGTCGGGTACTACTCGATCGTCTCGATGGTGCTCAACGTGGACCGCTATCCCCTGCCGGAGGGCGAGGAGCCCCCGCTCAAGCCGCTCGCTTGACAGTCGCGGCACCGTCTCGTACCTTCGCGCACGACGGGGACTTGCGATTCACCAGAAAGTTCCTTGTCATGATGTTCCCCTCCCCGCGGGAGAGGTGATGGGTGGCCGACGTACCCCGCCGCTTCGTGAGGGCGCCGTCGGAGGACGAGCGCCAGGCGCTGGTCGGTCTCCGCGATGCGGGACCGGCGGCGGCCCGGACCCGGGCTCTCGTGGTGCTCCTCTCGGCCACGCGAGTCCCGGTGCCGGAGATCATGCGGCGTCTCGGCCTCTCCCGTCCCACGGTCACGCACTGGCTCCGCCGCTTCGAGCGCGCGGGCGTGGCCGGTCTCGCGGATCGGCCGCGCTCCGGACGTCCGGCGCGGATCTCCGCCGAGTCGCTGCGTCACATCGCCATGGTGGTCGGGGCCCGGCCCCGGGATCTGGGCATCCTGGGGACGCGCTGGAGTCTGGCGAGGCTCCGGCAGTATCTCGTCCAGAGCGGCACGGTGCCCACGCTGTCGCTGGAGTCGCTGCGGATCACGCTCAAGCGGGCCGGACTCACGCTGACCGCGGCCCGCGTGGGACAGATCCAGAAGGGAGTCACCACGATGATTCCGGGCGCCTTTGAGTACCACTCCCCCACCTCGCTCGGCGAGGCCACCGCGCTGCTCTCGAAGCTGGGGGACGATGCCAAGGTCCTGTCGGGTGGGCAGAGCCTGATCCCCCTGATGAAGCTGCGGCTCGCCACCCCGCGGCATCTCGTCGACATCAACGCGCTGCCCGGGCTCGCCTACGTGCGCGAGGAGGGCGGGGTCCTCCGCATCGGCGGGCTCACCCGGGAGGCCGACCTCGAGGAGTCGGACGTCGTCCGCCGTCGCTACCCCCTGCTGCTCGACACGTGCAAGGTGATCGCGGACCCGATCGTCCGCAACCTGGCCACCGTCGGCGGCAATCTCGCCCACGGCGATCCGGCCAACGATCACCCCGCCACCATGCTGGCCCTGGGGGCCGAGGTCGTCGCGGTCGGGTCCGGAGGCGAGCGCCGGATCCCCATCGCGTCCTTCTTCACCGGTCCGTTCAGCACCGCGCTCCGCCGCGACGAGATCGTGACCGAGATCCGGATCCCCGGCCCGAAGCCGGGCAGCGGCGGGGCCTACGTCAAGATGGAGCGCAAGGTGGGGGACTTCGCGACCGCGGCGGTGGCGGTCCAGCTCACCCTCGCGGCCGGGACCTGCCAGGAGGCCGGCATCGGCCTCACCAACGTGGGCTCGGTGCCGATCAAGGCGGTCCGGGCCGAGCGCGCGCTCCGGGGGCGGCGGGTGGACGACGCGGCGATCGCGGAGGCGGCGCGCCTGGCCGCCGAGGAGGCCGACCCCGCCGAGGACCTGCGGGGCTCGGTCGAGTACAAGCGGGACCTGGTGCGGGTGTTGACCGGCCGCGCGCTCCGCAAGGCGATCGAGCGCGCGCAGAGAGGGGGCTGAGCCGATGCTCGTCAAGGTCACGGTCAACGGGGAGAAGCACGAGGCGGAGGTGGAGCCGCGCCTCCTCCTGGTGCACATGATCCGGGAGACGCTGCGGCTCACCGGGACTCACATCGGCTGCGACACGAGCCACTGCGGCGCCTGCACGGTGCTGCTGGACGGCCGGCCGGTGAAGTCGTGCACCGTGTTCGCGGTGCAGGCCCACGGACGCGAGATCACCACCGTGGAGGGCCTGGAGCAGGACGGCAAGCTCCATCCGCTGCAGGAGGCCTTCATGGCCGAGCACGGGCTGCAGTGCGGCTACTGCACCCCGGGCATGCTGATGACCGGCGTGGCGTTCCTCCAGAAGAACCCGAAGCCCACCGAGGAGGAGATTCGCTGGGCCATCTCGGGCAATCTCTGCCGCTGCACCGGCTACGTGAACATCGTGAAGGCCATCCAGCACGCGGCGGCCACGATCCAGGGAGGCGCATGATGGCACCCAAGACATCGCCCGAAGTCGGCGGGATGGGGCACTCGGTCAAGCGCAAGGAGGACCCGCGCTTCATCCGCGGCAAGGGCACCTACGTCGACGACGTCGTGCTGCCCGGCATGCTGTATCTGGACATCGTCCGGAGCCCTTTCGCGCACGCCAAGATCAAGAAGATCGACGCCTCCAAGGCCACCGCGATCCCGGGCGTGCTCGCGGTCATCACCGGCAAGGATCTCGAGAAGTACAACCTGCACTGGATGCCGACCCTCATGTCGGACACCCAGATGGTCCTGCCGGTCGAGAAGGTCATGTACCAGGCCCAGGAGGTGGCGGCGGTGCTGGCCACCAGCCGCTACGCGGCGGCCGACGGCGTGGCGGCGGTCGAGGTGGAGTACGAGCCGCTGCCGGTGGTGGTGGATCCGAAGAAGGCGCTGGAGCCGGGCGCCCCGGTGCTGCGCACCGACAAGAAGGACAAGAAGGACAACCACATCTGGCACTGGGAGTGGGGCAACCGGGCCGAGACCGACCGCGCCTTCTCGGAGGCCGAGGTCACGGTGAAGCAGGACATCTACATCCCCCGCATCCACGTGGCCTCCATCGAGACCTGCGGCTGCGTGGCCCACTTCGACAAGGTCGAGGACAAGCTCACGGTGTGGATGACCACCCAGGCTCCGCACGCGATCCGCACCGTGTTCGCGCTGGTGGCCGGCCACGTGGGCCTCGCGGAGCACAAGATCCGCATCATCTCCCCGGACATCGGCGGCGGCTTCGGGGGCAAGGTGCCGGTCTATCCGGGCTACGTGATCGCGGTGGCGGCCTCGGTGCTGACCGGCAAGCCGGTGAAGTGGATCGAGGACCGGATGGAGAACCTGCAGGCGGACTCGTTCGCGCGCGACTACCACATCACCGCGGAGCTGGCCGCGAAGAAGGACGGCACGCTCACCGCGCTGCGCATCAAGACGCTGGCCGACCACGGCTACACCGACGCGGCCGCGAACCCCTCCAAGTTCCCGGCCGGGCTGTTCCACGTCTGCACCGGCTCCTACGACCTCAAGGCGGCCCACGTCGAGGTGGACGGCGCCTACACCAACAAGCCCCCCGGCGGCATCGCCTATCGCTGCTCGTTCCGCGTGACCGAGGCGGTCCACACCATCGAACGCATGGCCGACCTGATGGCGCACCAGCTCGGGATGGACCCCGCCGAGTTCCGCATGAAGAACTTCGTGAAGCCGGAGCAGTTCCCGTACAGGTCGGCGCTCGGCTGGGAGTACGACAGCGGCAACTACGCGGGGGCGCTCCGCAAGGCCATGGACATGATCGGCTACGCGGACCTGCGTCGCGAGCAGGCCGAGAAGCGGCAGCGCGGCGAGTTGATGGGGATCGGCATCTCGAGCTTCACCGAGATCGTGGGCGCGGGCCCGTCGAAGCACTTCGACATCCTCGGGCTCAAGATGTTCGACAGCTGCGAGATCCGCGTGCATCCCACCGGCAAGGCGATCGCCCGCTTCGGCACCAAGTCGCAGGGCCAGGGGCACGAGACGACCTACGCCCAGATCCTGGCCGAGGAGCTCGGGATCCCGGCCAAGGACATCAAGATCGAGGAGGGCGACACCGACACCGCGCCCTACGGCCTCGGCACCTACGCGAGCCGGTCGACCCCGGTGGCGGGGGCGGCGGCCGCCGTCGCCTCGCGCAAGATCCTCGACAAGGCCCGCAAGATCGCCGCGCACCTGCTGGAGGTCGCGCCCGAGGACCTCGTCTACGAGCCGGGCAAGTTCTCGGTCAAGGGCGCGCCCAACCGGGCCAAGACCATCCAGGAGATCGCGTTCGCGGCCTACACCAACCATCCCCAGGGGATGGAGGCCGGGCTCGAGGCGGTCAGCTACTACGACCCGCCGAACCTCACCTACCCGTTCGGCAGCTACATCTGCGTGGTCGACGTGGACAAGGGAACCGGCGAGGTGAAGGTGCGCCGCTTCGTGGCCGTGGACGACTGCGGCAACATCATCAACCCGATGATCGTGCAGGGCCAGGTGCACGGCGGGCTCACCATGGGCTTCGCCCCCGCCCTCTACGAGGAGATCTCCTACGACGAGATCGGCAACGTCCAGGGCGGCAGCTTCATCGACTACCTGCTGCCCACCGCGGTGGAGACGCCCAGGTGGGAGACGGGCCACACCGTGACGCCGTCGCCGCACCACCCGCTGGGCGCCAAGGGCGTGGGCGAGTCCGCCACCGTGGGCGCGCCCGCCGCCATCGCCAACGCGGTGGTCGACGCCCTCTGGCATCTCGGCGTCCGCCACGTGGACATCCCGATCACGCCGCCGAAGATCTGGCGGCTCCTCCGCGAGAAGGGCGTGACGGAGTAGCCGGGGCGGGATTCGGAGCGTGAGGGCCTACACCGGAGCAGCTTCTTCTGATTGGGGGGGAGCGGCGGCGCTCCTCCCCCAAGCCCCCCCACCGCATTCTTTCCACCCGCCAGGCGGGCAGGCCCTCCTGCATTCGACGGTTGGCGGCTCCGTGTTCTCAACCGGCCGCACGTGCCCGTCATGCTCCCAGACCTGCTGACCCTGGCCGCCGAGCTGCGCTCCCGCAGCGAGCCCTTCGCGCTCGCCACGGTGGTCCGCTGCGAGCGGCCGACGTCGGCCAAGCCGGGGGCGAAGGCGCTGATCCGGTCCGACGGCGGCCTCGTCGGCTGGGTCGGCGGGGCCTGCGCGGAGCCGGCGGTGACGCGCGAGGCGCTCGCGGCGCTGCGCGACGGGCAGCCGCGCCTGCTCGTGCTGGTCGGCGAGGGCGGGCACGATCCGACCCGGACCGAGGGCATCGTCCACCTCCCGATGACGTGCCACAGCGGCGGCACGCTGGAGATCTACGTGGAGCCTTTCCTGCCGAAGGCGCTGCTGGTGCTGGTGGGCCACGGGCCCGTGGTCGACACGCTCGCCCGGCTCGGCGAGCACACGGGCTACGCGGTCAGGGTGGTTCCCACCGATCGCGTGGCCTCGGACCTGCCGGCCCTCGGGCTCGGTCCGAGCGCGGCGGTCGTGGTGGCCACCCACGGCGACCTCGACGAGGACGTGCTCGCACGGGTCCTGGCCACCCCGGCGGGCTACGTGAGCCTGGTGGCCAGCCGCAAGCGCGCCGCGAGCGTCGTGGAGACGCTGCGCGGCCGCGGCGTGCCCCGCGCGCAGATCGATCGCTTCAAGGCGCCGGCCGGCCTCGACATCGGCGCGACCACGCCCGAGGAGATCGCGGTCAGCATCCTGGCCGAGATCATCCAGACGCGACACGGCCACAAGGCCGCGCCCGCCGAGACGCCTGCGGCCGTCCCGCTGCCCACCATCGGCGCGCGCGCGGCGACACCGGCCGAGTCGCCGGCGGACGCGACGGACCCGGTCTGCGGCATGGCGGTCCGGATCGCCACGGCCCGCCACCGCTCCGACTGGGCGGGCCGCTCCGTCTACTTCTGCTGTGCCCGCTGCAAGGACGCGTTCGAGGCGGATCCGAGGCGCTACGTCGCGTAGGGTTCGCGGGCGCCTCCGCCGCCGTTGCCGAAGCCGGAGGCGCATGAGACTCTCCCCGCCGAGGAGGGCGCGCACATGACGATCTTTACAAGCCTGGCCGGCGGCATCATGCTGATGGCGCTCATGGCCCTGACCGGCGCCGCGCATGCGGCCACCTTCGTGTACGTGTCGAACGCCGAGGACGGCGATATCGGCACCTACACCCTCCTGCCTGACGGGAGCCTGCAGCCCGGCGCGAAGATCCCGGCCGGGAAACCGGTGATGCCGATGAGCGTGAGCCCCGACCGGCGCTTTCTCTTCGCCGCCGTGCGCTCGAAGCCCTTCACCGTGATCACCTACGGCATCGACCCGAAGACGGGCGCGCTGAGCAAGCGGTCGACCGGTCCCCTCGCGGAGAGCTTCCCGTACATCCGGGTGGACAGGACCGGGCGCTTCCTCCTCGGGGCCTCCTATGGCGCCCACCTCGTCAGCGTCAACGCGATCGCGAAGGACGGGACGGTGTCGGAGCCGAAGCAGGTGATCCCGACCGCGCGCAACGCCCATTCCATCATCACCGACAGCACCAACCGCTACGTCTTCGTCCCGCACCTCGGCACCGACCAGATCTTCCAGTTCCGGTTCGACGCGAAGACGGGTCGGCTCAGCGCGAACACGCCGCCGGTGGTGCAGCTCAAGGCCGGGTCGGGCCCGCGGCACATCATCATGTCGTCCGACAACCGGTTCGCCTACCTGCTCAACGAACTGACCGCGACGGTGACGACCCTGTCGCTCGACGCCAAGACGGGCCTGTTGACCGAGGTGGGCTCGGTCTCGGCGCTGCCGCCCGACACCAAGCTGGTCCCCGGCGCCCCCCGGCCCTCCCCCGGACGGAACGTGGACAACGACATCTGGGCGTCCGACCTGCACCTCACGCCCGACGGCAAGTTCCTGTACGCGGCCGAGCGGACCAGCAGCTCGCTCGCCACGCTGCGGGTGGACGGAGCCACCGGCACGCTCACCTATCTCTCGAGCACGCCGACCGAGCAGCAGCCGCGCGGCTTCGCCATCGATCCGCGCGGCAAGACCATGATCGTATCCGGCGAGAAGTCGGACACCATCTCGGTCTACGCCGTCGATGGGGCGACGGGCGCGCTGTCCCTGCGCGAGAAGTACCCGACCGGCAAGGGCTCGAACTGGGTCGAGATCGTCAGCTTCGACTAGGGTCCGGGTGTCGTCCAAGCTCCTGTCCATGCGCGAGGCGATCGCCCGCTTCGTGCCCGACGGCGCGTCGGTGTGCATGGGGACCGGGCTCGAGGCGCTGATTCCCTTCGCGGCGGGCCACGAGCTGATCCGGCAGGGCCGCCGCGATCTCACCCTGATCGGTCCGATCTCCGACATCCTGTTCGACCAGCTGATCGGGGCCGGCTGCGTGCGGCGGGTGATCGCGGCGTGGGTCGGCAACGTCAGCGCCGGGCTCGGCTACAACTACCGGCGCGCGGTGGAGCAGCGGGTGCCCGCCCCCATCGAGGTGGAGGACCACTCGAACCTCACCATCGCCTTCGCGCTCGAGGCCGCCGCGCTCGGCGTGCCGTACCTGCCCGCGCGCTCGCTGCTCGGCACCGGGCTCGCGCAGGCGAACCCGACCTTCAAGGAGGCGACCGATCCGTGGTCGGGCGCGCCGCTGCTGCTGGTGCCGGCCATCGCCCCCGACGTGGCGATCCTCCACGTGCAGCGGGCCGACCCGGAGGGCCACGCGCACGTCTGGGGCACGCTGGGGGTGACGCGCCCCGCCGCCTTCGCGGCCCGCCGCGTGATCCTGGTCGCGGAGGAGATCCGGCCGCGCGAGCGCATCCTGAGCGATCCGGGCCTGGTGCTCGTCCCGGCGCTCAAGGTGGCGGCGGTCGTGCACGAGCCGTTCGGCGCGTTTCCCTCGCCGGTGCAGGGCTGCTACGGCCGGCACCACGACTTCTTCCATCGCTACCACGAGGAGAGCCGCACGGTGGAGGGCTTCCAGAAGTGGCTCGCCCACTGGGTGCGTGACGTCGCGGACTGGAAGGGCTTCCTCGCGCGCCTCGAGCCGGGCACGCTGGCGGCCCTGCGCCCGAAGCGCTCGCAGCCCTCGGACCCGCTCGAATACGGAGCCTGATCGCCATGAAGATCACCGCCATCGAGGCCGTGCCCCTCGCCATCCCGCTCCGGCCCATGAACCCGGCGTCGCCGTGGACCGGCGGCACCCGCAAGCAGATCTTCGTGCGCGTGCACACCGACCAGGGCGTGAGCGGCCTCGGCGAGGCCTTCGCCTACGGAGCGCCGCTCGCGGTGGTGAGCGTGATCGAGGAGAGCCTCGCGCCCCTGATCGTCGGCCAGGATCCGCTCCGCATCGAGGCGGTGGTGGACCTGATGCACCGCGGGACCATGATCTACGGGCGCCGCGGCCTCGGCATGTTCGCGATCAGCGGTATCGAGATCGCGCTGTGGGACCTGCTGGGCAAGGTGCGCGGCGCTCCCGTGTACGAGCTCCTGGGCGGCGCGTACCGCACCCGGCTGCCCGCGTACGCGAGCCTGCTCCGCTACGAGAGCCCGGAGGCGGTGGCCGCCGCGTGCCGGCACTTCGTGGCCCGGGGCTTCCGCATGCTGAAGCTCCACCAGACCGACGTGGCCTCGGTGCGCGCGGCGCGCGAGGCGGTGGGCCCCGACGTGGAGCTGATGCTCGACACCAACTGCCCGTGGGCGCCCTTCGAGGCCATCGCGATGGCCCGGGCGCTCGAGCCCTATCGCCTCTTCTGGCTGGAGGAGCCGGTGTGGCCGCCCGAGGACTACGCGGGGCTCGCGCGCGTGGCCGAGGCCACCGCCACCCCGATCGCCCTCGGCGAGAACGAGTCCACGCTCTACGGCTTCGACCAGATCGTCCGGCAGCGGGCCGGCGACATCCTCCAGCCCAGCATCACCAAGGTGGGCGGCATCGGCGAGTTCCGGAAGATCGCGGCACTGGCCCAGGCCGCCAACTTGCCCATCGCGCCGCACTCGTTCTATTTCGGGCCGGGCCTGGCCGCCACCCTGCACGTGGCCGCCTCGTTCGGGAGCCCGCTGCCGGTGGAGTTTCCGACCGGGGAGCTCGAGACGCCGTTCCTCGCCCGCCCCATCCAGGCCCGCGACGGCTGGGTCGAGCCGCCCTCGGGCCCCGGCCTCGGCGTGGAGATCAACGAGGACGCGATCCGCCGCCACCCGTTCGTCAAGAGCGGCGCCGAACCGTTCGTGCTCAGGTAGCCGGCGTGGATCCACACACGCTGGCGGCGGCACCCCGATGAGCGCCAAAGGCGCGAAGAGGCCCAACCGCCGACCGTGACTCCCCACCGCAACCCGCTATGAAAGAGAAGCCGGGGCCAGACTTCACCGACCGCGAGCTCATGGTCATCGCCGCGGCCCGCGAGATCCGCGACGAGGACGTGGTCTTCGTCGGCATGCGCCTGCCGCTGATCGCGTTCGCCTATGCCAAGCGCACCCACGCCCCGCGCGCGGTCGGCCTCTTCGAGAACGGGGTCGTGCGCGATCAGCCCTCCCCTGAGACCTTGCTCACGATGAGCGACACGCCCAACATCCCGGGCGCCCTCTGGTGCACCGGGACGCTGGAGATCATGGCCCTGCTCCAGCAGGGGCTGGTGGACCTGGGCTTCATCGGCGGCGCGGAGATCGACCGATTCGGCAATCTCAACACGTCGTACATCGGGGACTGGCGCCGGCCGAGGCTGCGGCTGCCCGGCAGCGGCGGCGGCGCCGACATCGCGAGCCTGGCCCGGCGCTTCGTGGTGATCATGCCGCAGGAGAAGCACCGCTTCCGCGATCGCGTGGACTTCATCACCTCGCCCGGCTTCGGCGAAGGCCCCGGCTGGCGCGCCCGTGTGGGCCTGGCCGGCGGCGGGCCCGCGGCGGTGGTCACCACGCTCGGCGTCTTCCGCTTCGACCCCGCGACCTGCGAGATGTACCTGGCGTCCTATCATCCCGGCCGGTCGGTCGATAGCGTGCGCGCCGCGACCGGCTTCGATCTCAGGGTCGCGCCCGACGTCGCACCCACGCCCCCCCCGAGCGCGGAGGAGCTCGCCACCGTGCGGGCCTGCGATCCGGCCGGCTTCTGGACGCGCTGACCCGTGGCGGACGGCGCGACGGCGGGCCGGCGCTGGGTCATGTGGGGCATCCCGGCCCTCGTGTTTCTCATCGCGTTCCTGCACCGCGCCGCGCCCGGCGTGATCGCCAAGGACCTCATGCAGGCCTTCGAGCTCACCGGCGCCGCGGTGGGCCTGCTCTCGGCCATGTACTTCTACTCCTACGCGACGTTCATGGTGCCGGGTGGCGTCCTCATCGACAGCGTGGGGCCGCGCTGGGTGATCGCGGCGGGCGGCCTCGTGATGGGGCTCGGATCGCTGGCGATGGGGCTGGCGGGCGGCACCGCGGCCCTCTTCGGGGGGCGCTTGCTCGTGGGGCTGGGCGCCACCGTCACCTTCACCGGCGCGCTCAAGATCGCGGCGAACTGGTTCCCGCCCACCCACTTCGGGATGATGTCGGCCCTGACCGCGACGGTCGGCGTGCTCGGCGCCCTGGTCGGCAACGCCCCGTTCGCCGCGCTGGTGGCCGGCCTCTCCTGGCGCGGCGCCCTGGTCGTCATCGGCGCCGCCACCGTGGCCGGCGCCCTGCTCTGCGCGACGGTCGTGCGCGACCACCCGGAGGCCGCGCCGGACTCCCGGACGCGGCGAGCCGCGCTGGGCCCGGCGCTGCGCGGCACGGCGCAGGTGCTGCGCAACCGCCACACCTGGCCGCCCTTCCTCTGCTTCTTCTTCCTCTACGCCGCGATGGGGAACTTCTTCCTCTGGAGCGTGCCGTTCCTGAAGGACGTCTACGGCCTCGGCACCACCCAGGCCGCGCTTTACGCCTCGCTGCCCTCGGTGGCGCTGCTGGGCGCCGCGCCCCTCACCGGCTATCTCTCCGATCGCGTCTGGCGCCGTCGCAAGCTACCCTACACCGTGCTGGCCACCGGGCAGTTCCTGGTGTGGCTCGCCTTCCTCCTGACGCTCGGCACCCTGCCCCTGCCCGGGGTGTGCCTGCTCTTCCTGCTCCTGGGCGTGATGGGCGGCGCCTTCGTGCTCACGTGGCCGCTCGGCGCGGAGGTGAATCCGCCGGCGCTGGCCGGCATCGCGGTGGCGGTCACGAACCTGGGCGGCTTCGTGGGCGCCGCGCTCACCCAGGGCCCGGTCGGGGCGGTGCTGGACGCGGGCTGGACCGGGGCGATGGCCGGGGGCGCGCGCGTCTACCCGGTGACGTCCTACCGCGGCGGCTTCGCCCTCTGCGCGCTCTTCGTGCTGGCCGGCGCCGTCATCACCCGGCTGTTGCAGGAGACGCGGGGCGAGAACGTGTTCCATCGCTTGGCCGCGGCAGCCGCGCCCCGTACGGCTCGAGGGGAATCCTGAGCGCGTTGGCGGCGAACGAGATCAGGTGGTAGAAGCCGGTCAGGGCCACCAGCTCGATCAGCTGCTCCTCGCTCCAGTGCGCGCGCAGCGCGGCCCACAGCTCGTCGCTCACCTGAGCCGCGTCGTGCAGGGCGTCCACCAGCTGCAGCAGCAGCCGCTCGTGGACCGGGAACGCGGTCGGATCGCCGGTGGCGGTCGCGCTCACCTGCTCGGCGGTCAGGCCCGCCCGCTCCGCGAAGAAGGCCACGTGCACGCCCCACTCGTACTCGGAGCCGCAGCGGGCGCAGGTCCGGTCGATGACGATCTCCCGCTCCCGCAGGCTGATCGAGCCCCGGTCGAGGAGCCCGCCGGCCATGAGGCGCAGGAACACGCGCTGGTTGCGGGCCAGGGTGCGGAAGAGGGCCAGCGGCGGGACGCCCGCCGGCATGATGCGGTCGAGGGCGGCCTGGACCGGTTCGGGATAGGGCAGCGGGAGCGGCGGGACACGCGGCGTGCTCATCGGTCATCCTCCTCTTCGGCCCCGAGCGCGGGCCCTCGAGCGGCTGGCCCCCCGGCCGGGTCGTGCTATCGTTCAAGTAGCACACATGCTAATGCTACTGTTTCGATAGCGCAACCCTCGTCATGGCGACCACTCCGCGTCCCGGCCGGCCCGTGCGCGGCTCGCGCACCGGCCGACCCATCATGGCCCTGCTGGACCTGCTGGGCCGGCGCTGGACCCTGCGCGTCGTCTGGGAGCTGCGCGAGGGCCGGCTCACCTTCCGGGCCCTGCAGGAGGCGTGCGGCGGGGTGAGCCCCACCGTGCTGAACCAGCGGCTACGCGAGCTGCGGGAGAGCGGGCTGGTGGACGCGGAGGGCGCCGCCGGCTACGGCCTCACGCCGCTCGGGCGCGAGCTGATCCGGCGGACGCTGCCGCTGGTGGCGTGGTCGACCCGGTGGGCCGCCGCGGTCACGGGCGCTCGAGAAAGCCCTCGGTCATCGCGTTGACCTCGGGCATGCCGGCGCGCGCGATCGCATTGATGCGCGCCTTCACTTCCGCGAGCGGACGGAAGGGCTTCTCGGCCAGCAGGCCGGCGTAGTCGCGCGCCGCCGCGGTCAGGTCCGCGCCCGGCACGACCCGGTTGACCAGTCCCCACGCCTGCGCGTCCGCCGCGGAGTAGCGCGCGCCGCCCATGATGATCTCCTTGGCACGCGCGGGGCCCAGCATGCGCACGAAGCGCGTGGTGGTGCCGATCCCGAGCGGCACGCCCAGGTCCACCTCCGGGATCCAGAACTGGGCTTCCGCGGCGGCGATCCGGAAGTCGCACGCCAGCGCCAGCCCCCAGCCGCCGCCGACGGCGTGGCCGTTCACCGCCGCGACGGTGGCCTGCTCGAGATTCTCGAGCGTGGTATTGGCGCGCTCGAAGAGACGCCGGAACCGGCTCTTGCGCTCGAGGAACAGGCGCCGCCGCTCCTCGACGGTGGCGGCCCGGGCGTGCCTGGCGTCCGCGCCCGCGCAGAAGACGGGCGGCGCTCCGGTGACGATCACCACGCGGGTCGTGGCGTCGTCGCGCAGCTCCGCGAAGGCCGCGCCCAGCTCGGTGAGCATCTCGTCGCTGAGGGAGTTGCGCCGATCGGGACGGTTGAGCGTCACGGTGGCGATCGGGCCGTCGCGGGTGAGAAGCACGTTGGCGGGCATCGTCGTGTGGTGTCCCCTCACCCTGCCCTCTCCCCCGAGGGGAGAGGGTGGTGCTCCGTGTGGGATGTTTCCTCCGAGAGCAGCCGGAGGCGCTCGGCGCGGACCCGCTCGGTGGCGGACTCGTGGTCGCCATGGCCCTCGAGGGCGGGGCGCACCGCCTCGTCGAGGACGCGCGCGAGCGCAGCAGACAGGCGCCGGCGCACCTCGCCGTAGCCCTTGACCACGCCGGCCAGCTCCGCCACCTCGCAGGCGAGGGCGTCGTCGAGGCGGGCCGCCGCGTGCACCGCCTCCTCCCACCGGGCCATCAGCGCGAACTCGCGCCGGCGGCGTAACGAGCGCGGGCGGAGCCCGCGCATCCGGGCCAGCCCCCAGACCCTGAGATAGCCCAGCACGCTGGTGGTGCGCACGTGCTGGCCGACGGTGGGCCGGCCCTCGGGCCACCGCCGCTCGGCCCAGCGGGCGATGGGTTCGGCGATGCGGGCGGGCAGGATGCCGTAGAGCTCGTCGAGGTCGGGCTTGAGATAGTCGGTGACGACGAGCACCGCGCCCTCCGGCGCTCCCTGCTCGCGGCGGATGCGCTCGAAGCGGTCGCGGCGGGTCTTGAGATCCGCCACCCGGATGGCGTCCTCGTACGTCATCCACACCGCGAGCCGGCGGGCGAACCGCTCGAGGAGCCGCGGGCTCGCGTGCTGTGCCGCCAGGGCGCGCACGCGGTCGAGGTAGAGGCGCGCGTAGTCGCGATCCTGATAGTCGATCAGCCGCGCCACCGCCTCGCCCAGCCCGGGATGGAGCGCCTCCGGGAACTCCGCCTCCACCCGTTCGGCCAGCGCGGTGAAGTCGGCTCCGCGCCGCCCGAGGGCGGCCGCGCGCTCGGCGCGGATCCGGTCCCACGGCCGCGCGGCCGGACGGGTCTCCGCCGGAGGGCCCGCCGCCACCCACTCCAGTCCGGCCTTCAGCCCGCGCACGTTGCGCTCCACCGCGACGCCGCCCTCGCGGATGGCGGCCTCGAAATCACCCGCGGTCATCGGCAGCACCTCGCAGGCGGCGAGCGCCCCCAGCAGCAGCGCGTTCACCTCGCTCTGGTGCTGCCGCGCGAGGGCGAGCCCGTCGAAGCCGATGAAGCGCCGCGCCAGCCGGCGCGCCGCCGCCTCGAGCGCCTCGCGGGGGAATACCCCGTTGCCCGGCGCCGACTTCTCGGCGATCGAGAACAGCCGGTGGGTGCTCGCGATGAGGGTGGTGCGGGTGGGCGAGGCGTAGTCCAACTCGATGGTGCGCCCGGCCTCGAGCAGCTCGGAGGCGATGATCACGTCCACGTCGCCCGGGGTGGGATAGAGCGAGAAGACCGGCTCCGGCGCCCCCGGGGCCACGCGCTGCGGGTACACCTCGACGTAGTAGGTGGTGGCGCCGGTGCGCTGCGCCACCCCCGGGATGGACGTCGCCTGGGCGGGGTACCCGGCGTGCGCGGCCGCGCCCACGATCCACTCGGTGAGCACGCCGCCGCCGTGCCCGCCGAGGGCCGCGATGAGGATCGAGACCGGGCGGACCGCGTCGGTCATGCCGGCTGGAGCCAGCCGATCAGCCGGCGGCGGGCCGCCGCCACGCCGCGGGCCCACGCGCCCGGATTGTGCACCACGCGCGCCTCGTAGAAGGACGGGCAGAGGACGGCGGCGTGGGCCACCTCGCCGCAGAGGCCGCAGCCCACGCAGGTCTGGTCCACGTGCGCCACCGGGTCGTCCCGCAGCGGGTCCGGGTTGTCGCGGAGGGTGAGCGACGGGCAGCCGTTGAAGCGCATGCACGACTTGTCGCCGGTGCACACGTCGGGATCGACGCCGAAGCGGGGCACCTCCACCCGCTCACCCGCCGTGAGGCGCGCCGCGGTCTCGGGCCGCACGCGCCGCTGGCGCTCGAGCTGGCACTCCGCGCGGGCCACGATCACCTTGAGGCCGCCCACCGCGGTGGTCATCGCGTCCTTGACGACCTTCAGCGTGTCCCCCACCCGGTATGGATTGACGGTCTTGATCCACGACACCCCGAGGCTCCGGATGGTGTCGACGATGGACATCGACACCGCGTCCCCGCGCGGGTTCTTCCCGGAGGAGGGATTGGACTGCTGGCCGGTCGCCGAGGTGTAGAAGTTCTCCAGCACCACCACGATGGAGTCCTGCTTGTTGTAGACCGCGTTGGCCACGCCCGCGGTGAGGCCGGAGTGCCAGAAGCCGCCGTCGCCCAGGATCGAGATCACCCGCTTGCCGAAGTTCGGCGCCACCGCGCTCGCGGAGGCCACGCTCATGCCGTAGCCGAGGATGGTGTTGCCCTGGTTGAACGGCGGCAGCGTCGCGAAGGCGTGGCAGCCGATGTCGGCGGCCACGTGGGTCTCGCCCAGCTCGCGCTGCGCGATCTTGAGCGCGCTGAACACCGGACGCTCCGGGCAGCCGGTGCAGAACGCGGGGGGCCGCTTCGGCAGCGGCGTCCGGAGCAGGGCGCGCCCCTGCCCGGCGTGGGCGGTCAGCGCGCGGTGGCGCGCCTCGGCCTCGCCCCCGAGGAAGCGCGCCAGCGCCGCCAGCACCACCTCGGGCACGTACTCGCCCTGGGCCGCCACCACGTCCTTGCCGTGGATGCGCGTGGTCATGCCGTGGTCGTAGGCCAGCGCCTTCAGCTCCTGCTCGATGAAGCAGGGCATGCCCTCCTCGAGCACCAGCACCCGCTCCTTGCCCTCGAGGAAGCCCAGCAGCTGATCCGGGACCAGCGGGTGGATCACGTTCAGGACCAGCATCGGGATGCGGCTGCGCCCGAAGGCGTCCGCGGCGCCCAGCAGCTCGAGCGCGCGCAGCGCGGTGGGCGTGAGGCCGCCCTGCAGGATGACGCCGAGGCGCTTGTCCTCGCCGGGCCGCACCTCGTTGAGCCCGTGCTCCACGACGTGGCGGCGCGCCGCGGGCAGGCGGCGCTCGAACTTCTGCGCCTCCTGCGCGTAGGTCGACGGCGGGTGGCTCAGGCGCGCGTAGTCGAAGGAGTGCCGCTCGAGGCGGCTCTTCATGCTGATCGCGGGCCGGACGTTGTCGCGGCACACCATGCGGCCTCGCATGTGGGCGGCCCGGATCCGCAGGCTGATCACCGCCGGCAGGTTGGAGGCCTCGGACATCCCGAACCCCTCCTCCACCATGCGGGCCAGGTTCTGCAGTGTCGGCTGCGGGTCGATCAGCAGCAGCGACGACTTCAGCGCGAAGGCGTGCGTGCGCTCCTGGATCACGCTCGCCCCCGCGCCGTAGTCCTCGCCCACCACGATGAGGGCGCCGCCGATCACGCCCGCGGACGCCAGGTTCGACAGCGCGTCCGCGGCCACGTTGGTGCCCACGATGGACTTCCAGGTCACCGCGCCCCGCATCGGGTAGTTGATGGAGGCGCCCAGGAGGGCCGCGGCCGCCGCCTCGTTGGCGGAGGCGTCCAGGTAGACGCCCATGGGCTCGAGCAGCGACTCGTTGGCGTCGGCCAGCACGTCGAGGAGGTGGGACACGGGCGCGCCCGGGTAGCCGCCCACGTAGGAGACGCCGGACTGGAGCAGCGCCTTCGTGATGGCGAGGATGCCTTCCCCGCGCAGCACCTGTCCCTCGCCCAGGGCCAGCTGCTTGACTTCCTCCGCGAAGGACCGTTCCATAGGACCCTCTTGTACCACACCCCGGGGGAGGAGCCCGTGGCGCACTTCACGACGACCGATGGCGTCCGCATCTACTACGAGTCCCACGGCACCGGCGATCCGCTGCTGCTGGCCTACGGCATCGGGGGCAACGCGGGCATGTGGCGGCCCAACGTCCACGCGCTGGCCGCGCGGCACCGGCTGATCCTGTGGGAGCCGCGAGGCCACGCCCGCTCCGAGAGTCCCGCCGACCCCACTCGCGTGACCTTCGGACACTGGGTCCTCGACCTGAAGGACCTGCTGGACCACCTGGGCCTGGCCCGCGCGGTGGTGGGCGGGCTCTCGCTGGGGGCCGGCATCGCGACCCGGTTCGCCCTCGCCCATCCGGAGCGGGTAAGGGCGCTGGTCGTCATCGACTCGTCGTCGGCGGCGGGCCTGCCGCTGTCGGTGGAGAACCTGGTGATGCGCGCCAAGTCCATCCACGTCACGCTCGAGGGGGGCATGGACGCGATGGCCGAGTTCGCCATCGCCTCGAACCCCAACGTGTCCGGGCGGCTCAAGCTCGATCCCACCGCGCGGCAGGAGATCTTCGACTACTACCGGATGCTCACCCCCATCGGCTACGCCAACGCGCTGCGGGCGCTCCTGCAGATGGACTACATCGCCGACCGGCTGCCCGAGATCTCGGCGCCCACGCTCCTGATCTGCGGGGACGAGGACCCGTCGCTGCAGCCGATGCGGGTGATGGAGAAGAAGATCAAGCAGGCGCGCTTCGTCCTGCTCTCCCCGGCCGGCCACTTCGCGAACCGCGACCAGCCGGAGGCCTTCAACCGCGCGGTGCTCGAGTTCCTGGACGAGATCGGGCCCGCTTGACGGTGACGTCCGCGCCCCGCACGCCCTCGCCGCAGTCCGGACAGTAGTAGCCCACCGACACCGGGTGCCCGCACCCGGCGTGCACGAGCCGGGTCTCCCTGTGCACGTGCCGCCCGCCCCACGCGGCGAGGGCCCCCACCACCATCCCCAGCTCGCGCCCCTTCTCGGTCAGGACGTACCGGGCGCGCGGCGGGTGCTCGGAGTAGAACTCGCGCACGATCAGCCCGTGCTCCTCCATCAGCTTGAGGCGCGCGGACAGGATGTTGGGCGCGATCCCGGGCAGGGTGCCGAGGAAGTCCTGGAAGCGGCGGGGGCCGGACAGGAGGTCCCGCACCACGAGCAGCGTCCAGCGGTCGCCCACCACCTCCAGCGACTTGGCGACCGGGCAGGCCTGGTAGTACCGCTTGGGCATGAGCGCAGTATAGGAGGCGCTTGACATCGGAAGCAAGTCACTATTATTTTTATATCCACTGAACCCACACGGCCCGGTCCACCGTCTGAACGCTGTGGGTGGGAATGCGGTCACCCGCAAGGAGACGCGATGCCCAGGCACTTCGACATGGTCCGGAAGATCCAGCGCGGCGAGCTGCCCCCGCCGCCCATCGCCACCCTGATCGGCTTCACGCTGGAGGAGGTGGAGGCGGGCCGCGCGGTCGTCGCCCTGAAGGCGGAGCGGCGCCACGCCAACCCGATGGGGACCCTGCACGGGGGCATCCTGTGCGACGTCGCCGACGCCGCGATGGGCATCGCCTACTCGACCACGCTCGACGAGGGCGAGACCTTCACGACCCTGGAGCTCAAGATCAACTTCCTGAAGCCGGTGCGCACCGGCCGCATCGTGGCGACCGGCCGGGTGGTCAAGGCGGGGCACACGGTGGGACTGATCGAGTGCGACGTGGTCGACGACAAGGAGCGCCTCGTCGCGCGCGCCTCCAGCACCTGCATGACCCTGCGCGGCGAGCAGGCGGTCGGGCGGTAGATGACCCCGCCCGCGGCGGCGGCCGCGGTCGCACCCGCGCTGTCGCCCCACACCGTCCGGCTGCTGCAGGGGCCGGTGGCCCCGACGCTGCTGCGCCTGGCCGCGCCCAACGTGGTGGTCATGGTCGTGCAGGCCGCGGTCAGCACGATGGATGCGGTGTTCGTGGGCTGGCTCGGGTCCGACGCCCTCGCGGGCGTGTCGCTCGTCTTCCCGCTGGTGATGCTGATGCAGACGATGTCCGCGGGCGGCATGGGCGGCGGGGTCGCCTCCGCGGTGGCGCGGGCGCTGGGGGCCGGACGTCGCGCCGAGGCGGACGCCCTCGTGGTCCACGCCCTCGTGATCGCGACCGCGATGGCGGGCGCCTTCACCCTCGCGCTCGCGCTGGCCGGCCCCCGTCTCTACCACGCGATGGGCGGCGACGGCGCGGTGCTGGCCGCCGCGACGGCCTACTCTCGCGTGCTCTTCGGCGGCGCGCTCGCCTACTGGCTGCTCAACACGCTGGGCAGCGTGGTCCGCGGCACCGGCAACATGGTGCTCCCCGCCGCCGCGACGGTGGGCAGCGGCGTCGTCTATCTCACGCTCGCCCCCGCCCTGATCACGGGCTGGGGGCCGTTCCCGCGCCTCGGCATCGCGGGAGCCGCCACCGCCAGCGTCACCGCGTTCGGACTGGCCGCGCTGGCCCTGCTCGCCTACCTGCTCGCGGGCCGGGGCGTCGCGCGCCCCGCGCTGCACGGCCGCGGGCTCCGCGCCGCGCTCTTCCGGGAGATCCTGCGGGTGGGCGCGCCGGGCTCGCTCAACACGATCCTCACGAACCTGACCGTGGTGCTGCTGACCGCGCTCGTGGGCCCCTTCGGCCCCACCGCGCTGGCCGGCTACGGGCTGGGCGCGCGGCTCGAGTACCTGCAGATCCCCATCGTCTTCGGGCTGGGCTCCGGGCTCGTCACCCTCGTCGGGACCAGCGTCGGGGCCGGTCAGCGCGAGCGCGCGCTCCGCGTCGCCTGGGTCGGCGCCGCGATGGCCGCCGCGATCACCGGCGCGATCGGCGTCGGCGCCGCGCTGTTCCCCACCGTCTGGCTCGGACTGTTCACCAGCGACCCCGCGGTGCTGGCCGCGGGAACGCGCTACCTGCGCATCGTGGGTCCCTGCTACGGCTTCTTCGGCGCCGGCCTCGCGCTCTACTTCGCCTCGCAGGGCGCGGGCCGGCTCCTGTGGCCGCTGCTCTCCGCGGTGGTGCGCCTGACGATCGCGGCCGCGGGCGGCTGGCTCGCCACCCGCGTGCTCGGCGCGGGCCTCCCCGGCGTCTTCGTGGCGATGGCCTGCGCGCTGGTCGCGATGGGCTCGATCAACGTGGCCGCCATCCGCCTCGGCGCGTGGGGCACGCGCAGGGAGCGCGCCTGAGCCTCGGCGGTGGTCGATTTGCCCGCCCCGTCGCACATGTGAAACAATCGCGGGCGATGACCCACCGCGCCCGCGCCATCCTCGCCACCGCCTGTGGAGCGCACTTCGTCCACGACGGCTTCTCCGACATCCTGTACGTGCTGCTCCCGGTGTGGGCCACCGAGTTCGGCCTGTCCTTCGCGCAGGTCGGCCTGTTGAAGACGCTCTACACCGGCGGGATGGCGAGCTTCCAGGTGCCGGCGGGCCTCCTGGCCGAGCGGCGGGGCGAGGCGCGCCTGCTCGCGGCCGGCACCGCGGTGACCGCGCTCGGGTTTCTCGCCGCGGGCCTGACCGGCGGCTTCCTCGCGCTGCTCGTCTGCCTGGCGCTGGGCGGGCTCGGGTCCGGCTGCCAGCACCCGCTCTCCTCCTCGCTCGTCTCGCGCGCGTACGAGACGGGGCCGCGCCGCACCGCGCTCGGCACGTACAACTTCTCGGGCGACCTCGGCAAGGTCGCGGTGCCCGCGGCGGTGGCGTTCGTGCTGCCGTGGATCGGCTGGCGCGGCGCGGTGGAGGCGTACGCGGTGGTGGGGTTGCTGGCCGGCGCGGCGATCCTGGCGCTGCTGGCCCGTCTCGACGCCGGGCGTCCCGAGCCGGCGGCCGCGGCCGGCGCCCCCGCGACGGGGCCGGGCGGCTGGGGCATCCGCGACCCGCGCGCCTACAGCGCGCTGTCGGCCATCCACGTCATCGACAACTCCACCCGCACCGGCTTTCTCACCTTCCTGCCCTTCCTGCTGATCGCCAAGGGGGCGAGCGTGCGCTCGGTGGGGCTGGCCCTCATGCTGGTGTTCGTGGGCGGCGCGGTGGGCAAGTTCGCGTGCGGGGCGCTGGCGGATCGCGTGGGCACGATCCGCACCGTGGTCATCACCGAGGCCGCCACCGGGGCGGGCATCCTGCTGCTGCTCACGCTGCCGCTGTCGGCCTGCTTCCTCGCTCTCGTTCCGCTCGGCATCGCGCTCAACGGGACCTCGTCGGTCCTGTACGGCACGGTGGCCGATCTGGTCTCGAGCAATCGCCGCGCGCGGAGCTACGCGATCTTCTACACGCTCGGCATCGGCGCCTCGGCGCTCTCGCCCTTCCTCTACGGCCTGCTCAGCGACGGGGCCGGCGTGCGCGTGGCCCTCGCCGTCGTCGGCTGCGTCGTCTTCCTCACCCTGCCCTTCACGCTCCCTCTCCGCCAGCCCATCACCGTCGCCTCGCCCCAATCCGCATAGCTCGCATCGCCTCAATCCGTGTAGCAGCGAACGCCCTCGAAGGGTCGGGGCCGCGCGCGTTATTTGGTGCGCGGGATGCTCGGAATTGAGAGGCGTTCGGTGACCGGCTCGCGGGAGGAGCCGCGGAGGTACGAGAGGGTCAGGCGGGTGTCGGGGTCGAAATGGATCGCGGTGATGGCGTCCTCGAGGCGGCCGGGCGCCCAGTCGCGCTCGAGATGCGCGACCTCGCGCCCCGCGAACATCTGGCGCACCGCGATGGCCCGACCGTCCGCCTGAGCCACCAGGAGACGGCGCATGTCCACCGCGAGCACGTCCGCGCGGGGCGGCGAGAGGCGGCGGCGCTTGGCCTCGAAGAAGTAGGACACGTGGCCCGCGCCGATCCGGAAGCGCACCTGGGCGAAGGTGGCCTCGTGCCAGATGACCTCCGGGCGCGTCAGGGTGGCGACGCCGGCGGGCGGCTCGAACCACACCGGATCCTCGGGGTCGCCGTAGTAGTAGCCGACGCGACAGTCGTGGTCGGTCCGGCAGCGGGACACGAGGCCGGTGCTGGGAAAGCCCGCACGGAAGATGCAGTGCGAGGGCTGCTCGGGGCCACTCTCGGCGCAGTCGCCCGGGACGGGCGCGGGAGCGGCGGCCGCCAGGGACAGCAGGCCGGCCAGCAGGAGAGACGACGGCGTGGGCAGCGTTACGTCTTCTGCGCGGTGAGCAGGTCCGTCATGCGGCTGAAGAACTGGTCCAGCATCATCTTGGAGACGCCGCCCAGCATGCGCTGGCCCACGCTCGCGATGAGCCCCCCCACCTGCACGTCGGCGCTGTAGGTGACCCGCGTCCCGCCATCGACGTCGGAGAGCTGCATGCCCGCGTCGCCGCGCACGAAGCCCGGCCCGCCGCTGCCCTCCACCGCCATGCGATAGCGGTGGGGCGGTTCGAGATCGCTCAGCTTGACCTTGCCCTCGAAGGTGCCCTTGATCGCGGCCACCCCGACCTTCATGGTGGCCTTGTACTCGTTCTCCCCGATCGCCTCGAGCCGCTCGCAGCCGGGCAGCGCCTGGGCGAGGACGTTCGGGTCCAGGAACGCGGCCCACACGCGGTCGCGCGCGGCCGGGATGTCGGCGGAGCCCTCGATCTTCATCGCGTCATCCCTCGAGCGTGCGGACGGCCGCGTCCATTCGCCGCAGGCCCTCCTTGATGGTGTCGAGCCCGGTGGCGTACGAGAGGCGGATGTGCGCGTCGGACCCGAAGTCCACCCCGGCCACCGTGGCGATGCGCGCCTCGTCGAGCAGGAACGCGCACACGTCCGCGGAACCGCGCAGCACGCCGCCCTTGCCGCGCTTGCCGAAGAGCTCCGAGACGTTGGGGAAGGCGTAGAAGGCGCCCTTCGGCATCACGCACCGCACGCCGGGAATCGCGTTGAGGCCCTCCACGATCACGTGGCGCCGGCGGTCGAACTCCCCCGCCATCCTGGCCACCTCGTCCTGGGGCCCGCCCAGCGCCTCCACCGCGGCCCACTGGGCCACCGAGGTGGGGTTCGAGGTGACCTGGCTCTGCACGTCGGTCATGGCCCGGATGATCGCCTTGGGACCGGCCGCGTAGCCGATCCGCCAGCCGGTCATCGCGTAGGCCTTCGAGCACGTGTTGACCACGATGGTGCGGGCCTTGATCTCGGGCGAGAGGGACGCGATCGAGAGGTGCCGCCCCTCGTAGGTCAGCGACTCGTAGCACTCGTCGGAGACCACCAGCAGGTCGCGCTCCACCGCGAGCCGGGCCACCTCGGCGAGCGCGTCCCGGGAGAACACCGCCCCGGTCGGGTTGCCCGGGCTGTCGAGCACGATCAGCCTGGTCCGCGGGGTCACCGCGGCTCGGAGGGCGGCCGGATCCAGGTCGAACCCGGTCGACTCGTGGGTCGGCACCGGTACCGGCACCCCGCCGAGCAGGCGGACCTGCTCCGGGTACGAGACCCAGTACGGGCTCGGGATCAGCACCTCGTCGCCCGGGTTCACCAGCGCCATCACGATGTTGAAGAGGGTGTGCTTGGCCCCGCAGGAGACGGTGACCTCGTCGGGCGCGTAGTCGAGGCCGTTGTCGCGCTTGAGCTTCTGGCAGACCGCGGCGCGCAGCTCCGGCACGCCGCCCACTTCGGTGTACTTGGTCTGCCCGCTCTCCATCGCGCGGATGGCGGCGGCCTTGATGCGCGCGGGCGTGTCGAAGTCGGGCTCGCCCGCTCCGAACGAGATCACGTCGATGCCCTGGGCGCGCATGGCCCGCGCCTTGGCCTGCATGGCGAGGGTCGGCGAGGGAGCAAGCGTCTTCATCCGATCGGCGAGCATGGCGTCCTTTCTCAGCGGGAGCCCGAGAACTTCTGGGCGAGACGCTCCTCCACCATCGGCGGAACCATGCCGGTGACCGGCGCGCCGAGCGAGGCGACCTCCTTGATGAGCCGGGAGGAGATATAGGTGTAGCGCTCGTGGGGCATCATGAACACGGTCTCCACGGTGTGGCGGAGCTTGCGGTTCATGAGGGCCATCTGGAACTCGTACTCGAAGTCGGAGACCGCGCGCAGGCCGCGCACCACGCAGTCGGCGCCCTCCCGCTCGACCAGGTCGATGAGCAGGCCGTCGAACGAGGTGATGCGCATCCGGCCGATCCCGATGCCGGCGGTGCACTCGTCGATCATCTCGAGCCGCTCCTTCGCCGTGAACAGCGGCTCCTTGGAAGGATTCGCCACCACCGCGACGATCAGCTCGTCGAAGATGCGGAGGCTGCGCTCGATGAGGTCGAGATGCCCGTTGTGCATCGGGTCGAACATGCCCGGGTACACCGCTCGCTTGGCCACGCTCCGCCCCTCGTCATGACGATGTGGAAAGGCTCGAAAACGCTGCTCAGTCTACCTTCGGCACCAGGAAAGTCAAGGACGTGTCCCCGAAGCGGCGCGTCTTCCAGGTGGTGAGCGCGCCCGACGCGGCGGGCGGCGGCGACTTGGTGCGATGCTGCAGCACCACCACCCCGTCCGGGAGCAGCACCGCGCCGGCGGCCACCGCCTCGAGCGCGTCGGCCGCGCGGGGGGCGTCGTAGGGCGGATCCAGAAACACCACCGCGAAGCGCCGGCCCTCGGCCGCGAGGTCGGCGACCGCGCGCGCCGCGTCCGCGCGCAGCACGCGCGCGCGCTCGCGGAGCCCCAGGCGCTCCACGTTCTCGCGCAGGGCGCGCAGCGCCGCGCCGTCCCGCTCGACGAACGTGGCCGACGGCGCTCCGCGCGAGAGGGCCTCGATGCCCACGCCCCCCGCCCCCGCGAACAGATCGAGGAACGGCCCGCGCGGGAGATAGGGCACGAGGGTGTCGAGGCACGCGATGCGCACCTGATCCGCGGTGGGCCGGGTGGTGCGTCCGCGCGGAATGGTGAGGCGCTGGCCCTTGAGCGTCCCGGCCAGCACCCGCATCAGCCGGTCCTCACGGCCGAGCCGCCGTCACGGCGTGGTCTCCGACGCGCCCACCCGCCGGCCGTCGATGCGCCACTGCCCGCCCTGGCGGAGCACCGCGTACTCGACGCGCTCCCGGCCCGGCCGGGCGGGCGTCCCGGTCGTCGCCTCCACCACGAAGATCACGCGCGCGGGGCTGCGCCGGATGCGTTGCACGCGGAAGTCGGAGAAGCGCGGCTCGTCGGCGCCGCGGGACGCCGCGTACTCCTCCACCGTGCCGCGTCCCTGCCGCGCCCACTCCGCCTGCACGCGGCTGGAGAGCAGCGGCCAGCACGGCGCGAAGCGCCCGGAGCGCTCGCAGGCCAGGTAGTGCTCGAGCACCTGACGGGCGCGGGCCACCTCCGCGCTGTCCTGGGCGCGCGCCGGCGCCGCCGCCACCGCCAGCAGCAGGACCCCACCGAGCGCGCGCGCGCCGGGCGGGCGCATCAGCCGACGCCGGCCAGATCGAGCTTGCCGCGCCAGCGCTGCAGCAGCGCCGCGCGCAGGGCCCGATGCTCGGGCGCGAGCAGATTGGGGTCCTCGCGGATCAGGGCCACCGCGTCGCGCCGCGCCGCCTCCAGCGCGGCCGCGTCGCGCAGGAGATCTGCCACCCGGAACTCGGGCAGCCCGGACTGACGCGTGCCGAAGAAGTCGCCCGGCCCGCGCAGTGCCAGATCCGCCTCCGCGATCTTGAAGCCGTCGGTGGTCGCGGTCATCGCGTCGAGGCGGCGGCGCGCGTCCTCCGAGGTCGCGCCCGAGAGCAGGATGCAGTAGCTCCGCCACGGGCCCCGCCCCACCCGCCCGCGCAGCTGGTGGAGCTGGGAGAGCCCGAAGCGCTCCGCGTGCTCGATGAGCATCACGGAGGCGTTGGGCACGTCGATGCCGACCTCGATCACGGTGGTCGAGACCAGGATGTGGATCTCGCCCTCCTTGAACTCCCGCATCACCCGGTCCTTCTCCGCGAAGGCCATGCGCCCGTGGAGGAGGCCCACCTTCAGGTCGGCGAAGACCTCGCGCTGCAGCCGATCGGCCATCTCGGTGGCCGCGCGCAGATCGACGGCTTCCGACTCTTCCACCAGCGGGTAGACCACGTAGACCTGGCGCCCCTCGCGCACCTGCTCGCGCAGGAACGCGTAGATCTGCGGCCGCGCCGACTCGGTGCGGGCCTTCGTGATCACCGGCTTGCGGCCGGGCGGGAGCTGGTCGATCACCGAGACCTCGAGGTCCCCGTAGAGGGTGAGGGCCAGCGTCCGCGGGATCGGCGTCGCGGTCATCACCAGCACGTCGGGGCGCTCGCCCTTGCGCCGGAGGGTCGCGCGCTGATTCACCCCGAAGCGGTGCTGCTCGTCCACCACCGCGAGCCCCAGCCGCCGGAACGTCACGTCGCCCTGCACCAGCGCGTGCGTCCCCACCACGCAGGGAAGCGTGCCGTCGGCCGCGCCCGCGCGCACGCGCTCGCGGGCCTTGCCCTTCACCGCGTTGGTGAGGAGCGCCACCTCCACCCCCAGCGGCGGGAGCAGCTGACCGAGGGTCCACAGGTGCTGCTCGGCCAGGATCTCGGTGGGGGCCATCAGGGCCGCCTGGTACCCGGCCTCCACCGCGGTCAGCACCGCGAGCGCGGCCACGATGGTCTTGCCCGAGCCCACGTCGCCCTGCAGGAGGCGGTTCATCGGGTACGGCGCCGCCATGTCGACGCGGATCTCACGCCACACGCGCTCCTGCGCGGGTGTCAGCGCGAACGGCAGCGAGGCGAGCAGCCGCCGCGCCAGGGCGCCGGGTGGATTCATGGCGAGGCCGGGCTGTCGCCCCTGCCGCTGCCGGCGGATGGCGAGCCCCAGCTGCAGCAGCAGGAACTCGTCGTAGACGAGGCGGCGGCGCGCCGCCGCGTAGTCCGCCTCGCTCTTCGGGAAATGACCGGCCCGGAGCGCGACGCTCAGGACCTCGAGATGGTGGCGCGCGCGCAAGGCGTCCGGGAGCGGATCCTCGAGCCCGTCGACGTAGCCGTCGACCAGCCGCTTCATGAGCCGCCGCATGGGCCGGGCGGTGAGCCCGCGGGTCAGGCCGTAGACCGGCACCAGCCGTCCGGTGTGGAGCGTCTCGTCGCCGGGCTCGCCCGCCCCCTCGCCGCCCTCGTCCTCGACGATCTCGAAGTCCTTGACCTGCATCTGCAGCGGGCCCGAGCGATAGCGCTGCGCCTTGCCGTGCACGATGAGGCGCTGGCCGCGGCGGAACAGGCGCTCGAGGTAGCCCTGCCCGAACCACACGCAGGTGAGGAACCCGGTGCCGTCGCCCAGCAGCACCGAGAGCGGCGCCCGCGGCCGGCCCCGCGGCGGCGGGCTGACCGCGCGGATGACGCCGCTCACGGTGGTCACCTGCTCGGGCTTGAGGCTCCGGAGCGGAGTGAACTGGCTGCGGTCCTCGTGGCGCGCGGGCAGGTAGTAGAGCGCGTCCTCGACCGTCCGGAGGCCCAGGTTGCCCAGGAGCCTGGCCCGCTGGGGCCCGATGCCCTTCACGAACTGCAGCGGCGTCGCGAGCGGATGGGCCGGCGCCGGGGCCGGGCGCGGCCCCGCGGGCTTACGCGCGGGCAACGGTTTGCCTCATGCCAGGGGCCATGCTATAAAGAAACGCTTCATCCGGCAAACCACACACTCAGCAGGGGATCGGCATGGCTCAGCGTTGTGATGTCTGCGGGAAGGGTCCGGCTGTCGGTCACCGTATCAGCCACGCTCACAACGTGACCAAGCGGCGCTGGCTCGCCAACCTGGTCTCGCTGCGAGCGCAGGTGAAGGGCAAGGTCGAGCGCATGCGCGTCTGCACGCGCTGCCTGAAGGCGGGCAAGGTCGTCAAGGTCGTCTGAGATCCACGGCGGGCGGGGGGCGTCTGCACCCCCCGCCGCGCCGTCGCAGCAGAAGCAGTATCCTGAGAGATGAGTCCCGGTGGGAGGCCGCCACCCCCCACCGCACGACTACGACGTTACTTCTTCTTCTTCTTGGCCGCCTTCTTCTTCTTCGCCATTCGGGTCGTCACCTCCTTTCGCGGTGGGATCACTGCACGTCGAGCTACTTCCGCTTACCCTTCTTGGTGGCCTTCTTCTTGCCACCCTTCTTGACGGCCTTCTTGCGCTTCGGCATGTGGGATCTCACCTCCCTTCGGGTGCTGCCTCAGTACCCCATCGCTTCGCGCCGGAGGTGGGCCGCCTGCTCCCGACCCCGGCGCTCGTAGTGGTAGAGATCGGCGTAGAGCTGCGGCAGGCACACGACCGGTAGCCCGCCCTTGGCCAGCGGGGCGTAGAACACGCCCTGGTCGTACGGAGCCATCAGGTAGACGTTGCCCTCGCCTTCCCCGGGGCGCAGAGCCAGGGCCTTGACCACCGGCTCCGGGTCGCCCTCCAGGTAGCAGTGGATCGCAGGGAATCGGACGTTCGGCGCGACCAGGGCCGCCCCCGAGTGCAGCGTGAAGGCGTAGCGCCGCCGGGCCTCGTGCGCGGCCTTGCCAAGCTCGCCCACGAGCCGCCGGGTGACCCGCTCCGGGGTGAAGTAGGCCTGGATCTCGCTGTGGCGGTAGGAGTACGCCTCCACCCAGGCGTCCAGGAGGTCCCCCGGGCGGGCCAGCAGGATGCGCTGCTGGCTGTTTCGCTCCACCCAGGACAGCTCCTCCAGCCGCTTGACCACGTTGTGAGCGTGGCCGAGGCTGACCTCCGCGGCCTTGGCGAGCTCCTCGAGGCGCCAGGGGTGCTGCGGGTCCACCAGCATCACCCGGACGACCCGGGTGGCTCTGGGGGCGAACAGGGCCTTCAGGGGCCGGGTCGAGGGCCGGAGGTTGGGCTTGCCCTCCTTCTCGATCAGCACGTTCTCGAAGCTCAGGTGGCAGTTGCCCGACAGGTCCAGGTAGCCGACCCCGCTGCGCTTGAGCAGCGCCGCGCTCTGGGGCCCGATGTACGTGGAGACCGCCACCGGGTAGACCTCGGGCATCTCGCGGCGGATCTCCGAGAGGCGAGTCACGGCCTCCCGGATCTGCCTCGGCTGACCGAGGGAAGTCACGCCGACCGCGAGGGCGTGCGGCCGATCGCCAATCTTGAATTTAAGCAATACATCAATAGTTTGTGAGCCGACACGTACGTCGGCGGACTGCTCCCACCCGCTGGCCTTGCTCATGAGCTCGCGCAACCGCTGCGCCGCCAGCGACTTGATATCGTCTGCTTTCGCCATTGCTTCTCGTCCACTTTCACTCGTACTGTCACTTTCAGCGTATGCTGAAACCATAGGGACAAATGAAATTCCTGTCAAGGAAAATGGGCACCAAACCGGGGTTTTGACGCGACGCGCTGACCGACCCGGGGGGGGCTACTACCGGATAGCCCGGGCGCTTCGGGCTAGCTCTGGCGCTCGATGTCGTCCATGGTCTGGTCGTCGAGACCGAAGTAGTGACCGATCTCGTGCACGACCACGTCGCGCACCAGTTCCTCCATCTCCGCCCGGCTGTCGCAGTCCGCCTCGATGGGCCCCTGGTAGATGTGGATGGTGTCCGGCAGGACGTTGCCGTAGGAGGAATCGCGGCGGGTGATGTCGATGCCCCGGTAGAGCCCGTAGAGGGTGTCGGGCGGCTCGATCCCCATCTCCGCGAGCGTCTCGTCGTCGGCCCAGTCCTCCACCACCACCGCGACGTTGGCCAGCTTGTCCCGGAAGGGGCGCGGCAGCCGGCGCAGGGCGGAATGGACGAGCGACTCGAACTCCGGGCGGGTCATGCGGCGCTTCGAACGGCGGGCCATCACCGGAGCCGTCCCGGCCCTACAGGCCGCGGACCCGCTCGACGTTGACGATGTCCTTCACCTCGCGGATGGCCTGCATGATGTCCTGCAGCTGGCGCAGGTCCTCCACCTCGACCACGAAGTGGTTCAGGCCCTTGCGGTCGTCGGTCACCGTGATCTCGGCCTTGATGATGTTGCCCTGGCGCGAGGAGATGGCGGCGGTGATCTCGGCCAGGAGCCCCGGGCGATCGCGGCCGATGTAGACCGCGATGCGCACCGGCCGCTTGGCGGGCTCGGCGCCGTCCCACTCCACCGCGACCAGCCGCTCCTTGTCGAGCACGTTCTTGGCCACCGTCAGGCAGTCGCGGGCGTGCACGGTGAGGCCGCGGCCGCGGGTGATGAAGCCGACGATGCTGTCCCCGGGGACCGGCGAGCAGCACTTGGCGAAGCGCACCAGCAGGTCGTCGACCCCGCGGATCCGCACCGCGGGCGCCTCGCCCTTCCGGGCCGGCCGCGCGGTCTTGGCCTCGGTGGCGGCCTCGGTGTCGTGCACCACCGCGGGGGCCAGCTTGCCGAGCACCTGCTGGATCGAGGTCTTGCCGTAGCCGATCGAGGCGAGCAGGTCGTCGGCGGACGGGAACCCCAGCTCGCCGATCAGCTTCTTCATCTCGTCGGAGGCGAGCAGCGTCGCGGGCGTCAGGCGGTACTTCTTGGCCTCGCGCTCGAACAGCTCCCGTCCCAGGGCCAGCGACCGCGAGCGCTCCTCGATCTTCAGCCACTGGTTGATCTTGGCGCGCGCCCGGTTGGACTTGACGATCTTCAGCCAGTCGCGACTCGGATGCTGGGTGGGCGACGTCACGACCTCGACGATGTCGCCCTGGCGCAGCGTGTAGCGCAGCGGCACCAGCTTGCCGTTGACCTTGGCTCCCACGCAGTGGTGGCCGACGTCGGTGTGGACCGCGTAGGCGAAGTCGACCGGGGTGGCCCCCTCGGGCAGGGCCTTCACGTCGCCCTTGGGAGTGAACACGTACACCTCGTCCGGGAACAGGTCGAGGCGCACGTTGTCGAGGAACTCCTTCGGGTCGCTCGTCTCCTTCTGCGACTCCAGCAGCTGCCGCAGCCAGGTGAAGGCGTCGTCGAACTTGTCCCGGTCGCTCTTCTTCTCCTTGTAGAGCCAGTGGGCCGCGATGCCCTCCTCCGCGATCCGGTGCATCTCGTAGGTGCGGATCTGGATCTCGACCGGGTCGCCCTTGGGGCCGATGACCGTCGTGTGCAGCGACTGGTACATGTTGACCTTGGGCATCGCGATGAAGTCCTTGAACCGCCCCGGCACCGGCTTCCACAGCGAGTGCACCACCCCGAGCGCCCCGTAGCAGTCGCGGACCGTGTTGGTCAGCACCCGCACCGCGGTCAGGTCGTAGATCTCGTCGAACTCGCGGCCGCCCTCGTGCATCTTCTTCCAGATGGAGTAGAAGTGCTTGGGTCGCCCGGCGATCTTGGAGTCGATGCCCACCTCGGCCAGCTTGTCGTGCAGGAGCGTGATCAGGTGGTTGATCTCCGCCTCGCGCTCCAGGCGGCGCTTGGCCACCTTCCGCATCAGGTCCTGGTAGTCCTCCGGGTGCAGCACCCGCAGGGCCAGGTCCTCCAGCTCCGCCTTCACCTTGGCCATCCCGAGGCGGTGGGCCAGCGGCGCGTAGATGTCCAGGGTCTCCTGGGCGATCTTGCGCGCCTTGTCGGTCGGCAGGTACTGCAGCGTCCGCATGTTGTGCAGCCGGTCGGCCAGCTTGATCATCAGCACGCGCAGGTCGCGCGCCATGGCCACCAGCATCTTGCGGAAGTTCTCGGCCTGGCGCTCCTCGCGGGAGGAGAAGGCCAGCTTGCCGATTTTGGTCACCCCGTCGACGAGCTCGGCGATCTCGGCTCCGAACTCCCGCTGGAGGTCGCCCTTGGTGGCCTTGGTGTCCTCGAGGACGTCGTGGAGCAGCCCGGCCGTGACCGTGGTCACGTCCATCTTGAAGTTGACCAGGAGGCCGGCCACCTCCAGGGGGTGCGACAGATAGGGCTCACCCGACGCCCGCTGCTGGCCCAGGTGGGACTGCTCGGAGAAGCGGTAGGCCCGCTCGAGGAGGGCCAGATCCGCGGCAGGCTGATACTTCGGAATCTCCTCGATCAGCGTCTGCAGTTGGGTCAACCTCGCACCCTCCTCAGGTTGACCAGTAATTTTGCCACTAGAATTGCTGCTTTGCTACCGCTTTCTTGCGGCCTGGGTTGCCCCCTTGGAGACCCCCGGGGCCGAGGCGGCCCGGCCCGGCGTCGCGACCGCGGCCCGGCGCCGCCCGATCCAGGCCTCCCAGTCCACGATCAGGGAGGCGGCCGCCACCGAGGAGTAGGTGCCGGTGACCACCCCGATGACCAGGGCGAAGGCGAAGTCGCGCAGCACCTCGCCCCCGAAGATCAACAGCACCAAGGCGGCCAGGAAGGTGGTGAACGAGGTCAGGATGGTCCGGGATAGGGTCTGGTTCAGGGCTCCGTTGATCAGGTCGGCGAGTGAATGGCCCCGGCGAGGGCCCCGCCCCCGGGTCTCCCGGATCCGGTCGAACACCACGATCGTGTCGTTGATGGAGTAACCCACGATCGTGAGCAGGGCGGCCAGGACCGGAAGGGACATCTCGAGGTTCGACAGCGAGAGGGCGCCGAGGGTGACCATCACGTCGTGGGCCAGGGCCAGGATGGCGATGACGCCTCCCCGGAAGTCGAAGCGGAACGCCACGTAGATCAGGATCCCCACCATCCCCGCCAGCACCGCGTACAGGGCCTGCACCTGGAGGTCACGGCCGACCTGGGGGCCGACGAACTCGAGGCGGCGGATCTCGACACCCGTCCCCGCCGCCTTGCCGAGCGCGCCCCGGACCCGGTCCCCGAGCTGCTGGGTGTTCTGCTCCGCCGGGGGCAGCCGGATCAGGTACTCGGCCGCGTCGCCGAACTGCTGGATGATCGCGGTGCCGAGCCCCAGCTCGTCGAGGCCCTTGCGGACCTCGGCCACCGTCACCGGCTTCTCGTAGCGAACCTGGACCAGGGCCCCGCCGGTGAAGTCGATGCCGTAGTTGAGGCCGCCGTGCAGGATGATCGAGGCGATGGACAGCAGCACCGCGCCGAGGGAGACGCCGTAGAACCAGTGGCGTTTGCCTACGAAGTCGTAGTCGGCGTTGACGAAGATCTGGAGCATCGCCGGCCTAGATCGAGATCCGCTCCACACGCCGCGACCCCATGTACATCAGGTCGAAGATCAGACGCGTGAAGAAGACCGCGGTGAACAGGCTCACCAGGATGCCGATGGCCAGCGACACCGCGAAGCCCTTCACCGGCCCGGTGCCGAACTGGTAGAGGATGGCCGCGGACACCAGCACCGTCGCGTGGGTGTCGATGATGGTGCGGAACGCGCGCGCGAAGCCGGCGTCGATGGACGCGCGCACCGTCTTGCCGCCCCGGATCTCTTCCCGGATGCGCTCGAAGATCAGGATATTGGTGTCGACCGCCATGCCGATGGTGAGCACGATGCCCGCGATGCCGGGCAGGGTCAGGGTGGCGTGGAAGCCGGCCATCGCCGCCAGCAGAAGGAGCAGGTTGAGGGCGAGCGCCAGATCCGCCACCAGGCCGGAGAGCCGGTAGTAGATCAGCATGAACGTCACCACCGCGAGGGCGGCGGCCGCGGTGGAGATGAGGCCCTTGCGGATGGAGTCGGCGCCGAGCGACGGTCCCACCGTGCGCTCCTCCAGGACCTGCACCGGCGCGGGCAGCGCGCCCGCGCGCAGCACGATGGCCAGGTCCGTCGCCTCCTGGGAGGTGAAGCCGCCCGTGATCTGGGCACGCCCGGACGGAATGCGCTCCCGGATCTGCGGCGCCGAGTGGACGTTGCCGTCCAGCACGATCGCGAGGCGCCGGCCCACGTTGGCCTCGGTGAGCTCCGCGAAGGCCCGGGCTCCCGCCGCGTTGAAGTCCACCGACACGTACGGCTCGCTCGTGGTCTGGTCGATCGAGACCCGGGCGGTGGCCACGTCGCGCCCGGTCACGTAGGCCTTCTTCTGCACCACGAAGGGGATCCTCCGCTCCTGGTGGGTCTGCTTGTCGACCCGGCGCTGGTAGAGGATCTCGTCGCCCTCCGGCACCCCGTTCTTGAGGGCGCTCTCCGGGTCGACCTTGTCGTCCACCAGCTTGAACTCCAGCAGCGCGGTCTTGCCGATGAGGGCCTTGGCCCGCTCCGGGTCCTGCACGCCCGGCAGCTGCACCAGGATGCGGTTCTCGCCCTGCTGCTGGATCGAGGGCTCGGCCACCCCGAACTGGTCGATGCGGTTCCGGATCGTCTCGAGTCCCTGCCGCACCGCGAGATCGCGGATCTGGGTGGCCTCGCGCGGCTGGAGCGCCATCACGATCCGACCGGCCGCCTGGTCCGCCTCCTTGCGCTCGAAGCTGCCCAGGACCTCGCCGACGGTGGCGAGCGCCGCGTCCCAGCTCTGGGGCGAGCCGATCTGGATGACGAGCTCGGTGGGACCGCTCCGCTCGATCTTGGTGACCCCGATCCCCTTCTTGTCGAGCTCGGCCCGCACGCTGTCCCCGGCCCGCTCTACCTGGGCCTCCACCGCCTTGGCCACGTCGACGCCCAGCACCAGGTGGATGCCGCCCTGCAGATCGAGCCCGAGGTTGATGGACTTGCCCGGCGGGTAGAGGTACCAGATCGCCACGGCCACCACCGCCGCGACGAGGCCGATGCGGACCCAGAGGTGGCGTCGCATCTAGCCGGACGACTCCTTGTCGCCCCCGGCGGGCACGATGCGCCCCACCGCGGAGCGCTCGAACTCCATCTTGACCTGGTCCGCCACCTTCAGCGTCACGGTCTGCTCCGAGAGGCCCACCACGGTGCCGTAGAGTCCGCTGGTGGTCACCACGCGATCGCCCTTCTTGATCGCGCGCAGCAGCTCCTCGCGCTCCTTCCGCTGCTTCTGCTGCGGCCGGATGATGAGAAAGTACATGATCGCGAACATGCCGATCATGAGCGGCAGCACGGACATGATGCCGCCGCCGTTGCCTCCGCCGGCAGGCGCAGGCCCCATCGCGTACGCGAGATCCACCATGAAGGTCACGCCTCCGAGTCCGGGGATGAGTCGGTGTCGGCCGAGCCGTCCAGGGATTCTACCCCATAACGCGCGAGAAACCGAGATCGGAAGGCCCCGAAGACCCCGTCCGCGACCGCGCGGCGCATGTCGCGCATGAGTCCCTGGAAGAACGTGACGTTGTGCAGGGTGAGCAGCCGGTAGGCGAGCAGCTCGCGCGCCCCGAACAGATGGCGGAGGTAGGCGCGCGAGAACCCGCGGCACGCCGCGCACGGGCATTCCGGGTCCAGCGGACCCGCGTCCCGCGCAAAGCGGGCGTTGGCGATGTTCAGCGGCCCGTCGGGGGTGAACGCCTGCCCGTTGCGCGCGTTCCGCGTCGGCAGCACGCAATCGAAAAGGTCGACGCCCCGGGCGACCGACTCGACCAGATCCGGCGGCTTGCCGACCCCCATCAGGTAGCGCGGCCGGTCCGCGGGCAGGAGCGCCGCCACCAGCTCGGTGAGGTCGTACATGAGGGGCTTCGGCTCGCCGACCGCCAGCCCGCCGATCGAGTGGCCGGGCAGGTCGAGTGCCCCCATCGCCTCCGCCGCCCGGCGCCGCAACGCTTCGTAACCGCCCCCCTGGACGATGCCGAAGAGCGCGCCCGGGGAGCCCGCCGCCCGGTGCGCCGCCACCGCCCGCGCGAGCCAGCGCTGGGTGAGGGCCAGCGAGCGCTCGGTGTCGGCGCAGGTCGCGGGATACCCGAGGCACTCGTCGAGCGGATGCAGCACGTCCACCCCGAGCGCGTGCTGGATCGCCAGGCACGACTCGGGAGTGAGCGTTCGGAGCGAGCCGTCGACGTGGGAGCGGAACTCCACGCCCTCCTCCCCGATCCGGCGGAGCTTCGTGAGGCTCCAGACCTGGAAGCCGCCGGAGTCGGTGAGGATGGGCCCGTCCCAGCCCATGAAGCGGTGCAGCCCGCCCAGCTCCCGCACCAGCTCGTGCCCCGGCCGCAGCGTCAAGTGGTAGGTGTTGGCCAGCACCATCTGGACTCCCGCCTCGCGCAGGTCGGAGGGCGCGAGGCTCTTCACCGAGCCCTGCGTGGCGACCGGCATGAAGGCGGGCGTGTCGACCGCGCCGTGCCCGGTCACGATGCGGCCCAGGCGCGCGGCGCCGTCGGTGCGGAGCAGCGCGAAGGAGAAGCCCCTCATGGCGCTCAGGCGATCAGCATCGCGTCGCCGTACGAGTAGAACCGGTAGCCGGCCGCGACCGCGTGGCGGTACGCGGCGAGCACGCGGTCGCGCCCGGCGAAGGCGGAGACCAGCACCAGCAGGCTCGACCGCGGCAGGTGGAAGTTGGTGACGAGGGCGTCCACGACGCGGAAGCGGTGGCCGGGGCGGATGAAGAGATCGGCGTCCCCGCACCCCGCGCGCACCATGCCGTCCCGGCGCGCCGCCCACTCGAGCGCCCGGGTCGTGGTGGTCCCCACCGCCACCACCCGGCGGCGGTCGAGCCGGGCGCGCGTGATCGCGTCAGCGGTGGCCGGCGGGATCTCGACGGGCTCGGCCTCCAGACGGTGGCCGTCCACCGGTCCCGCACGCAGCGGACGAAAGGTGCCGGGCCCCACGTGCAGCGTGAGGTAGCACACCTCCACCCCGCGGGCTTCGAGGCGCGCGAGCAGCTCCGGCGTGAAGTGCAGACCCGCGGTCGGCGCCGCCACCGAGCCCTCCTCGCGCGCGTAGACGGTCTGGTAGCGCTCGCGGTCCTCGGGCTTGGGCGCGTCGTGGCGTGCGATGTAGGGCGGCAACGGCGGCAGGCCGTGCCGCTCCATCAGCTCGCGCACCGGCCACGGGGCCTCGAAGGCCACCAGCCGCGTGCCCTCGGGGCCCCGGCCGGTGATCCGCGCCTCCGCGAGGCCGCCCGCCAGCGTCACCCGGGCGCCCACCCGGCAGCGCCGGCCGGGGCGCACCATCGCCTCCCACCGGCCATCGGCCACCGGCCGCAGCAGCAGCAGCTCGACCGCTCCGCCCCCCTGCGCCGCGGTGCCGAGCAGGCGGGCCGGCATCACGCGACTGCGGTTCGCCACCAGGCAATCCCCGGAACGGAGCATCTCCGGCAGATCGCGGAACCCCCGGTCCTCGAGCCGGCCCGTCAGCCGGTCCAGCACGAGGAGCCGGGAGGCGTCGCGCGGCTCCGCCGGCTCCTGCGCGATCAGCGCCGGCGGCAGCTCGTAGTCGAAGTCGGCAACATCCATGTCGCCTGCAGTGTATCGCGGGGGTGCGGTCCCGCGCGCGTCCGGGCCGGCCCGCTAACCGATCCGCGCCCCCGGCGCGACGTCGAAGTCCGGCCGCAGGAGGATGACCTCGCCGCCATCGCCGTACGCGCCGAGCACCAGCACCTCGGAGAGGAACGGCCCGATGCGCTTGGGCGGGAAGTTCACGACCGCGACCACGAGGCGGCCCACCAGATCGGCCGGCGCGTAGCGGGCGGTGATCTGCGCGCTCGACCGCTTGATCCCGAGCGCGCCGAAGTCGATGGCGAGCTTGATCGCCGGCTTGCGCGCCTCCGGAAACGGCTGGGCGTCGACGACCACGCCCACGCGCATGTCGACGCGCTCGAACTCCTCCCGGGAAAGGCCGGCGGCGCCGGCGGGCTCAGCGGGCAACGGACAGCGTGGGCAGCGTGGCGAGCGTGGCGCCGGGGTAGTAGTAGAGGACGATCCGCTGCGCGGTGTAGCCCTGGTCGGCCATGGTCTTGGCGCTCCACTGGTCCAGCCCGACGCCGTGGCCGTACCCGCGCCCCACGAACCGCGCCACCTTCCCCTTGACCGCGACCGCGAACAGCGTGCTCTTCAGGCTGTCGTAGCCGATCAGCCGCCGCAGGTCGTTACCGCGCAGGATGACGCGGCCCCCGGTGCCACGGACGGCGATCCGCGCCACGCGCAGCGAGACGCTCCGCTCGAGCACGTCGAGGGCCACCACCCGGCCGACCGAGATACCGCCCCGCAGGAGGGCGGCGGAGAGCTCGGACAGCGGCAGCTCCAGGCGCCAGTGCTGGTGCGGGGACTCCGACGGGAACTGGACCCGCACCGGCTTCAGCGCGGGCATGTTCGTCGCCGCGAACACCGCGCGCGGGTCCTCGGTGTAGCCGCCGCTGTCGGTGTGATAGAAGGCGGGGAACAGCTCGCCGTGCAGCAGCAGCACCTGTCCCGCGGTCTCACGGACCGCGGTCCACACCACCGAGTCGAGCGGCACGCGCCCCACGTACTGCTGGTTCAGCGTCGAGGCCACGAGGTGGAACGGCTTGTCCGCGTTCAGCTGCCGGTGATAGGCGGCGTAGGTGCGCGCCACGATGGCCTGGGCCTTCAGCATCTCGAGCGGCATCTTGTCCCCGGCCTCGGCCCTGACCGCGCCGGCCAGGTAGTCCTCGAGGGGCAGCTCGTTGATCACGAGCAGGCCGTCACCGACCGGGTGGATCTCGAGCGCGCCCGGGTACTCGTGATTGCCGGTGCGCAGGAAGCCCACGTCGGCCGGTGTGAGCCGCAGGCCGTTCACGCGGCGCCCCGCCACCTCGAGGGCGCCGTTCCGGGCGGTGGCACGCAGCCACGTGGGCGCCTCGTTCAGCACCGCGCGGCCGCTGAGGTCGCTCATCATCATGGGCCCGCCCCCCACCTCGACGGTCTTGAGCCCCTCCGCGATGGCGACCCGGATGTCCCCCTGGGCCCGCGCGGGGCCCGGGAGGAGCGCGAGCAGGGCGATGAGACCGAACAGCAGGGCGACGACGGGGACCGCGAGACGAGCCGGGCCGCGCGACGGCGTCAACGGCGGCCGAACAGCCAGAGCAGGACGCTGAGGACGAGCGAGATGATCAGGCAGGTCGTGAGCGGGAAGTAGAACGACCAGTTGCCCCGCTGGATGTGGATGTCGCCGGGCAGCCGTCCGAGCCATGGCACCTTTCCCGAGAGATTTCCCGCCGCGAGCAGGATCAGTCCCAGGCATATCATCACGGCGCCGAATCCCAGAAGTATTTTCCCGAGATCGCGCATCGCGCCCGAGGTGCTAGAGCGGCAGCTGTCCCTGCCCGCCCGGCGCGGCCGGCACCGCGTGGCCGAGGTGCGCGTAGGCGGCCGGCGTGGCGCGGCGCCCGTTCGGGGTCCGCACCAGGAACCCGATCTTGAGGAGGAAGGGCTCCACCACCTCGGCGAGCGTCTCCGCCTCGTCGTTGATGGTGGCCGCGATCGCTTCCAGCCCCACCGGCCCCCCGTGGTAGTTCTCGATGATCGCGGTGAGGAAGCGCCGGTCGAGCCGATCGAGCCCCACCTCGTCGACCCCTTCCTGGTCCAGCGCGCGCCCGGAGACCTCCGCGCTCACGACGCCGTCGGCCTTCACCTGCGCGTAGTCGCGCACGCGGCGGAGCAGCCGGTTGGCGATGCGCGGCGTGCCGCGGGCCCGGCGGGCGATGGCCTCCGCGCCGCCCGGCGCCACCTCCACGCCCAGGATCGAGGCGGAGCGGCGGATGATCGCGGCGAGATCCGCCTCCGAGTAGAAATCGAGGTGGTGGAAGATGCCGAAGCGCTCCCGCAGCGGCGAGGAGAGCATGCCGGGTCGCGTGGTGGCGCCGACCATGGTGAACGGCCGCAGGGGGATCCGCATGGTCCGCGCGTTGAGGCCCTTGTCCATCACGAAGTTGATCGAGAAGTCCTCCATCGCCGGGTACAGCAGCTCCTCGACCACCCGGGGCAGCCGGTGGATCTCGTCGATGAACAGGACGTCGCGCTCGGCCAGGTTCGTGAGGATGCCCATCAGGTCGGCCCCGCGCTCGAGCGAGGGGCCCGCGGTGGTCACGATGGCCGCGCCCATCTCGTTGGCCATGATCGTGGCCAGCGTGGTCTTGCCGAGGCCGGGCGGGCCCGAGAGCAGCACGTGATCGAGCGGCTCGCCCCGCTGGCGGGCCGCCTCCACCGAGACGCGCAGGCTGTCGACCGCCGCGCGCTGCCCCACGTACTCCTCCAGGCGCTGCGGGCGCAGCTGGCGCTCGAGCTGGCTCTCGTCGGGCAGGGCCACCCGGCTCGTCACGCGCGCCTCGTCGGTCACGGCCGCGCGCCTCCGCGGTAGATCTCGTCGAACAGCTCCTCGGGAGTGGTGACCCCGGGCCTCCGCTGGAGCGCGGAGGTGATCAGCTGGGCCGCCTCGCTCGGGCGGTGGCCGAGCTGCTTCACCAGGATCTCGAACACCATGCTGCGCAGCCCTTCCTCGTCCGCCGCGGGCGGGGCCGCCGGCTCGGGCGTCGCCGACTCCGGCCGGGCCAGCGCGAACTTGGCCACCTTGGCCTGGAGCTGCGCCACGATGTTCTTGGCCTTCTGCGGCCCGATGCCGGGTAGCCGCCGCAGGTAGCCCTCGTCCTGGCGCGCGATCGCGGCCGCGATCTCGCCCACCGGCGAGGCGAGCGCGCGCGCCGCCACCAGCGGCCCCACGTCCTTCACCGTGATCAGCTTCTCGAAGAACTCGCGGTCGAGGTCCGACGTGAAGCCGATCAGCACCGGGCGGGGCTGGTTCTGGGTCGCGTGGTAGTGGATCGCGAGCGCCACCTCGTCGGCCGCGTCACCCTCCGCGGCCTTGGCGTTGACCAGCTCCTGCTGCGTCACCGGCGGCACGAAGACCTCGTAGCCCACCCCCGCGGCCTCGACCACGATCCGATCCTCGAGCTTCCGCCGAAGCCGCCCGCGGAGCGAGGCGATCATGCGTTCGCGCCGGGTCGAGGATTCGCGGCGGGTTGACCGCCGGACGCGGGCCAGCGCCTCGCGGACTGTCCGCCTGCCTCCGGTTGCCCGCCGCTGGGGGAGTGCGGGGGCCATTTCCGGGCCGCCGCAGATGAAGGGAAGCTTCCGGCCGCACCGCCGCCCCGCGTCGCCCCGACCAGCCCCACCGCCACCCTCCCCGGCGGCCGCCCCGTGATCCGCGACATGCCCGTGGCGGCCAGCCCGAGGGCGTCGGCCACGTGCGAGGGCCGCGGCAGCTCGCGCAGGCCGAGCACGGTCTGGACCGCGCGCTGCACCTGGGCCTTGCCGGCGGCGCCGTTGCCGGTCATGGCGCGCTTGACCTCGGACGGCGCCACCGCGGCCACCGCCACGCCCAGCTGACGCGCGGCCAGGTAGATCACGCCCCGGGCGTGCCCCATGAGGATGGCGGTGCGGGGAAAGCGGTACTCGGTGTAGAGATCCTCGACCACCAGGAGGCCCGGCGCATGCTCTTCGATGATCCGGTGCACCGCCCGGTGGAGCGCGTTGAGCCGGGCCTCGAGCGGCTGCCCGGCGGTGGTGCTGATGACGCCCGCGTCCCGGACGGTGACCGCACCCGCCCCCGCCTCCAGCACGCCGTACCCGGTGGCCACGAGCCCCGGGTCCACCCCCATGACGCGCAGGGCGCTAGGCCGCGGTGATGGCGTCGATGACCTCGTCGGCGATGTCGTAGTTGGAGTAAACGGCCTGGACGTCGTCCTGCTCCTCGAGGGCCTCGATCAGCCGCAGCACCGCCGCGGCCTCCTTGCCCTCCACCTTGACCGTGGACTGCGGCACCATGTCGACCCGCGCCTCCAGCACCGGCATGCCTTCCCGCTCGAGCGCCTGGCGGACCGTCTCCATTTCATCAGGAGGCACGACGACCTCGAACACTTTTTCGACCTGCTTGACGTCGGTCGCGCCCGCCTCGAGCGCCTTCTCGAGCAGATCGTCCTCCTTCACCTTCTGCGCGTCCACCTCGATCAGGCCGCGGCGGTCGAACATCCAGGCCACACAGCCGGAGGTGCCCATGCGGCCCTCGTGCTTCTCGAAGATGTGCCGGATCTCCGGCGCGGTGCGGTTCTTGTTGTCGGTCAGGGTGCGCACCATGACCGCGACACCCCCCGCCCCGTACCCCTCGTACGAGATCTCCTCGTAGGACTCGCCGGGCAGCTCGCCGGTGCCCTTCTGGATCGCCCGCTTGATGTTGTCGGCCGGCATGTTCGCGGCCCGCGCGGCCTCCATCGCCGCCTTCAGCCGCAGGTTGCCCTTGGGGTCGCCCCCGCCGTTCCGGGCCGCGACCGTGATCTCGCGCAGGATCTTGGAGAACAGCTTCCCGCGCTGCACGTCCGTCTTGCCCTTCTTCCGCTTGATCTGCGACCACCGTGAATGTCCAGACATGCCGGTCTCCTACGCGCTCGCGGATGGTTTCAGGGACTTGACGCGCTCGAGGCGCCGCGCCCGGCGCTCCAGGGCCTGGGCGTAGCGGCGCTGCTCGGCGGGGCTTTCGGGAGTGTACGGAGGACAGGGCGTGGGCCGGAGCGGCCCCCCCGGATCGGATCCCAGGTGGACGAAGGTGAGGTACGCGGTGCAGGCGTGCTTGACCTCGCCGGTCCACGGGACCTCGCTGAGAACCTTCACCCCGATCTCGAGCGAGGATGTGCCGACGTGATTGAGCCCGGCCTTGAACGTGACCACCTCGTTGGCGTGGATCGGCGCGTAGAAGTCCAGCGCGTCCAGGCACGCGGTCATCACCAGCCCCCGGCAGTACCGCATCGACAGGATACCGCCCGCCTCGTCGATGTCGAGCAGCAGCTTGCCCGCGAACATGGTGTTGCCGAACTGGAGGTCCTCGGGCAGCACCGAGCGGCACGACTCGAAGGTCCACCGCAGCTGATCGGGCGCGTCGTCCTCGACCTCGCGCATGCGCTCGGCGCGGCGCGCGAAGCGCTCGAGACGGTGCGCCCGGCGGGCGCCGGCCGCGGCGTGGAGCGCCTCCTCGGCGGCCCCGCGGGGGACGACCCGCTGCGGCACCTGCATCGGCTTGCCGTGCTCGTCCACCTTCACGAAGACCAGGTGGGAGGACAGGGTGAGGACCTGCTTCCCGGTGGCCGGCGTCTCGGCGTACACCCGCACGCCGACCTCCAGCGAGCAGCGGCCCAAGTACTCGACCTGGGCGCGCAGGACCGCGATCTCTCCGACCTTCACCGGATGCAGGAAGTCGATGTCGTCCATCGCGCCCAGCAGCACGTTGCCGCGGGCCACCCGGCCGGCCGCGATGGTGCCGCAGGTGGCGATCCACTGCATCATGCGGCCGCCGTGGATCTGGCCGGGGGCTCCCGCATGCTCCGGGAACACCCAGTTCACCATCTCGGTGGCCGTGTCGGAGATCGAGAGCATGGTCAAGGGTGGATGCCGCGTAAATCTCGCATTTTTCTATCACGCCGGGCACGGCAAGTCCAGCCGGGCGGGGCTCTGGAGGCGTTGACAATCGGTAGGCCCGGCCCTAGGGTTGGGGCGACTTGAGAGCAGGTCCGCACACCCAGAGCCTCGGCGCCGGGAGGGCCCACATGGAATTCGAGTACTCGAAGAAGACCAGGATGTACATGGAGCAGCTGCACGACTTCATGAACAAGCACATCTATCCGAACGAGCAGGTCTTCCACGACCAGCTGAACTCGGGGCCCACGCGGTGGCAGGTTCCGCCGATCATGGAAGAGCTCAAGGCCAAGGCCCGCGAGCGCGGGCTCTGGAACCTGTTCCTGCCCGAGAGCGAGCGCGGCGCGGGCCTCACGAACCTCGAATACGCGCCGCTGTGCGAGATCATGGGCCGCTCCCCGATCGCGCCCGAGGTGTTCAACTGCTCCGCCCCCGACACCGGCAACATGGAGGTGCTGGAGCGCTACGGGACCGAGGAGCACAAGAAGCAGTGGCTGCAGCCGCTGCTCGAGGGCAAGATCCGCTCCGCCTTCGCCATGACCGAGCCGAAGGTGGCCTCCTCGGACGCCACCAACATCGAGTCGCGCATCGAGCGTGACGGCGACCACTACGTCATCAACGGCCACAAGTGGTGGACCTCGGGCATCGGGGACCCGCGCTGCAAGATCCTCATCTTCATGGGCAAGACCGATCCCAAGAACCCCGACAAGTACAAGCAGCAGTCGATGATCCTGGTCCCGCGCGACACCCCCGGCATCAAGGTGCTGCGCATGCTGACCGTGTTCGGCTACGACGACGCCCCCCACGGCCACGGCGAGGTGCTGTTCGAGAACGTGCGGGTGCCCGCCTCCAACATCCTGCTGGGCGAGGGCCGCGGCTTCGAGATCGCGCAGGGGCGCCTGGGGCCCGGCCGCATCCACCACTGCATGCGGCAGATCGGCGTGGCCGAGCGGGCGCTCGAGCTGATGTGCAAGCGGGCCACCCGGCGGATCGCCTTCGGCAAGCCGCTGGCCGACAACGACATCACGCTGGAGCGCATCGCCGAGTCCCGCATCGAGATCGACCAGGCCCGGCTGCTCGTGCTGCACGCGGCCTACATGATGGACACCGTCGGCAACAAGGCGGCGCGCCAGGCCATCGCGGAGATCAAGGTGGCGGTGCCGAACATCACCGGGCGGGTGGTGGAGCGGGCGATGCAGCTGCACGGCGGCGGCGGGGTGAGCCAGGAGTTCCCGCTCGCCTCGATGTGGGCCCACTCGCGGACGCTGCGGTTCGCGGACGGGCCGGACGAGGTGCATCGGCGGCAGATCGGGCGGCTGGAGCTGCGGAAGCACGGCTAGTCCCGTCGCGGGATCGCGGTCCGTCCGGGAGCGGGCGGGGCGGGGGGCCGGCGGGGGTGGGCCTCTCACCACGACCCGCTCCTTCGTTTCTCGGCGGGAGGAGTTCCCACTCGGTAGGTCGGCGGGTCAGGCGATCGCCGGAGGGAACGGGTGACCCGGCCCACCCCCGCCGGCCCCCCGCCCCGCCCGCTCCCGGACGGCGTCTGCGCCGGATCCGACTGCAACACCCAAAGCCTCGCGGCTTCGCCGCTCGATTTTCTGATTCAAAGCGTCGGTTATGGCATCAGCGCGCTTCAGTGTCAGTTTGTTGTGGGGCTTGAGGTTACAGGCTGGCGGCTTCGGGGATGCTCTAGGGGCGGAAGCGGGGGTCCAGGAGGTCGCGGAGGGCGTCGCCCAGGAGGTTGATGCCGAGGACTGCGGATAGCAGGGCGGCGCCGGGGAAGAAGGCGACCCAGGGGGCGGAGACGAGGAAGGTCTGGCCCTCGGCCAGCATGCTGCCCCAGGAGATGGTGGGGGACTGCGCGCCCAGGCCGAGGAAGGAGAGGCCGGCCTCCGCGATCATGTTGCTGCCGACGCCGATGGTGGCGGCCACGATCACCGGCCCCACCGCGTTCGGCAGCACGTGCCGGAGCAGCAGCGTCGTGTGCCCCGCCCCGATGGCGCGGGCGGCCTGCACGTAGTCGCGCTCCTTCAGCGAGAGCACCTCGCCCCGTACCACCCGGGCGATGGTGGTCCAGCCCAGCACCACCAGCACCAGCGCCGTCTTGTCGAGGCCGGGCTGCTCGAAGACCGCGATGAGCCCGATGGCCAGGATCAGCGAGGGAAAGGCCATGACCACGTCGGTCACCCGCATCAGCAGCGAGTCCCGCCAGCCGCCGAGGTAGCCCGCGAGCAGCCCGATGGTCACCCCGAGCGCCACGATGACGATCTCCACCCCCAGGCCCAGGGCGAGGGAGACGCGGCCGCCGTGGAGGACGCGGGAGAGCAGGTCGCGCCCCAGCGCGTCGGTGCCCAGCGGGTGCGCGGGCTCGGGGGGCCGCAGCATGGTGTCGCTGAGCGCCGCCGGGACCGCGGCCGGATCGTCCGGGGCGATCCAGGGCGCGAGGATCGCGGACAGGGCGAACGCGGCGACCAGCGCGCCTCCCACGAGCAGGCGCCCCCGCGTGCGGCCGGCCCTCGCCACGGGACGGCCGGCCCGGCCCAGGGCGAGCGCGCTAGCGGGCACGGCGGATCCTCGGATCGATCACCAGGTAGGCCAGGTCCACGACCAGGTTCGCCAGCACGTAGATCACCGCGAAGACCAACACCGCGCCCATCACCACCGGCAGGTCGCGCTGCCCCACCGCGGCCACCAGCATGCGGCCGATGCCGGGCCACGCGAACACGGTCTCGGTGAGCGGGGCGCCGACCAGGAGATCGGCCAGGCCGATGCCGACCACCGTGACCACCGGGATCAGCGCATTGCGCAGGGCGTGCTTGGCCACCACGCGCCACTCGGGCAGACCCTTGGCGCGCGCATTCTGGATGAAGTCCTGGCGGGCGACCTCGAGCAGGCTCGACCGGGTCATCCGGGCGATGGTCCCGGTGTGCACCGCCGCCAGGGTGAGCGCGGGGAGGACCAGGTTCGGCCACGCCCCGTCGCCATAGCCCGACACCGGCAGCCAGCCGAGCCACACCGCGAAGCACAGCGACAGCATCATCCCGAGCCAGAACACCGGCGTCGAGATGCCGAGCACCGCCGCGCCCATCAGGGCCTGATCGGCGAACCCGCCCGGACGCAGCGCCGCCACCACGCCCGCCGCCATCCCGAGGATGACCGACAGGCCGGTAGCGGCCACCGCCAGACGCGCGGTCGCGGGCAGCCGCTCTCCGATGATCTCGGCCACCGGGCGCTGCTGGTGGTAGGACGTGCCCAGGTCGCCGCGCAGCAGGCGGCTCATCCACGTCAGATAGCGCTCGTGCACGGGACGGTCGAGCGCGTAGTCCCGACGGATCTGCTCCACCAGCGCCGGGTCCGCGCGCTGCCCGAGCATGGCCCGCACCGGGTCGCCGAGGCCGACCGCGGTGAGCCCGAAGACGAGCAGGCTCACGCCGAGCAGCACCGGCGCCAGCGCCATGACGCGCTTGGCGGCCGGCTCGAGGAGGTCGGACACGGTGGCTAGAACCTGAGGTCCGCTTGACCGGCGCGCCAAGCGCGCGCCGGTCGACCGCCCTCACTCCACCCGGACCTTCCGCAGGGGCGCGAGGAACTCGGGCGCGGTCGAGAGGGGCGAGCGCTCGAGACCCTTCACGCCGGGGCGGATGAGGGCGCGGCTCGCGTAGTGATAGAGGGTGATCCAGGCGCCCTCGTCCAGCAGGCGCTGCTCCGCCTCCTGGTAGAGCTTCATGCGCGCGGCCCCGGCCGCCATCCCGTCCGCCCGGTCGAGGAGCCGGTCGAGCTCGGGGTTCCGGTAGCGGGAGGTGTTGCCGGCCGCGCCCACGTTGCGGGAGTGAAACAGCACGGTGAGGAAGTTCTCCGGATCGGGATAGTCGGCGATCCACCCCTGCCGGAACATGGTGATCGCGCCCGCGTCCACCACCTTCAGATGGGCGGCCCAGTCCAGGCGGCGGAGCTCGAGCGTGATGCCCACCTCGCGGAGCTGCGCCTGCAGCAGCTCCGCGATGCGCTGGTTCAGGTCGCCGGTGTTGAAATTGAAGGTGATCGGTCCGAGACCCCGGCCGCCCGGGAAGCCGGCCTCCGCCAGCAGCGCCCGCGCCTTGTCCCGGTCGAAGCCGGGCCCTCGCACCTTCGGGTTGTAGCCGGGCAGCGCGGGCGGCAGGATCCCCTGCCCCGCGATCACGCAGCCCTCGAGGAGGCCCTGCACGACGCCGCGCGGGTCGATCGCGTGGGCCACCGCCAGGCGGATCCGCCGGTCGTCGAAGGGCGGCTTCTCCATGTTGAAGCGCACCGCGTGCGTGCCGAGCGTGGGCCAGACCGCGACCTGCGACCGGAGCGCGGAATCGGCCTTCACGGCGCGGCAATGCCCGGTCGGGATGTCGGTCACGTCGAGGTTACCCGCCTTGTAGTCGTTGAAGCGGGTGATCTCGGCCGGGATGATGCGAAACACCGCGCGCTCCACGCCGGGCGCCCCGCGGAAGTGCTCGGGGGCGGCCTCCAGCACCAGCCGATCGTCGCGGCGCCATTCCTTCAGCCGGAAGGCGCCGGTGCCGACCGGGTGCGTGGCGAAGGCGGCGCCGAGCCGCTCGGTCTCCTCCCGCGGCACGACGGAGGCCGCGTCGTAGGCCATCAGGAACAGGAAGGGCGCGAACGGCCGATCGAGGCGGATCTCCACCGTGCGGTCGTCCCGCGCGCGGATACCGGTGATCTCGCCCGGGCCGGCCCCGTTGATGAACGCCTCGGCGCCCGTGATCTTCGAGAACACCCACGGCCGCTTGCCTCGGGCCGCGCGCTCGAAGGAGAACTTCACGTCCGCGGCCTTCAGGACGCGCCCGTTCTGGGAACTTCACCCCCGGCCGCAGCGTGAAGGTGTAGACGCGCTGGTCCGGACGAGATCGTCCAGCGCTCGGCGAGGCCGGGGCGGGGCTCGAGGTGCTCGTCCAGCTCGACCAGGGTGTCGAAGATCTGCCGCAGGACCGCCGAGGACGTGGTGTCGGTGGCCTGCGCCGGATCCAGCGTGGGCGGATCGGAGGTGAATACCCCTCGGAACGTCCCGACCGGCTCGCCCCCCTGCGCCCCGGCCGGGCCCGCCGCGAGCGCCAGTGTCCCGAGCGCCGCGAGCAGCCGGACGGCAAGCCTCATCGGGTGCCCGGCGCGGGCGCCGAGACCGGCTGGTCCACCCAGACCCGGTCCAGACGCGGGTTGCCGCTCGGATGCAGGCGCAGGTTGCGTACGTCGGGCCGAGTCGCCGCGTAGTGCAGGCGGACGTAGAGCGGGATCCACGGCACGTCCTCGGCGAGGTGGCCCTGGGCGCGGGCGTAGAGCCGCTGGCGCTCGCGGCGGAACGAGACCTGGCTGGCCCGGATGAGCAGGTCGTCCACCGTGCGATTGCGGTAGAAGGACATGTTGAGCGCGCCGGGCCCCTTGGTGGCCCCCTCGCTGCTCGACAGCGGGTAGAGCAGGAAGTGGGGGTCGCCCGCCTCGACCCGCGCCTCCAGCAGCGCCATCTGATGCTGACCGTTGCGCGCCAGCTGCAGCACCGTCTCTGCGGGCTCGGCCTGGATGGGCACGGTGATGCCCGCGCCGGCCAGGGACGCCCGGATCGCCTCCCCCAGCCGCTGCTGGTCGAGGCGCTTCGCGGTGTCGGCCACGAGCAGGCTCGCCGAGAAGCCGTTCGGGTATCCCGCGTCCGCGAGGAGCCGCCTGGCGTTCGCGACGCTGCCTTCCATGATCGGCGAGGCGTCGCGCCGGCCCCACACGCCGAGGGGCAGGAACGACAGCAACGGGACGCCCACGCTGCCCACCGCCGGCGCGACCAGCGCCGGGTTCAGCGCGGCCACGACCGCCCGACGCGCCTTGACCCGGTTGAACGGCTCCTTCTCGGTCTGGAGCGCGAGGTAGCCGACACGCCAGCCGGGAACGGAGAGGACACCGGAGGAGCGCTCGGGGGCGGTGTCCAGGAGGGCGACGTCGATGGTCTGCGCCTCCAGCATCGCTTCCCCGCCGTCGCCCATCTCCAGAAAGACGAGTCGGGACGACCGGGGCGTTCCGCCCCAGTACCCCGGAAAGGCGTCCAGCACCACCCGACCGGCACTCGCCTCGACGAGGGAGAAGGGACCCGTCCCGATCCAGCGCTGCCCGACGCTGGCCGCCAGCACGATCGAGAAGGCGGGATGGGCCAGGACGGCGGGCAGCGGGGCGTAGGGCTGCGTGAGCGCGATCTGCACCGTGCGTGGATCGACCGCGCGGACCTCCTTCACCACCCCGGGCGTGCCCCGGACGAGCTGTGACGCGGCGTTCGGGACGGGTGCGTTGGCGGCGGCGGGCTGCAGCAGCCGCTCCAGGCTGTCCACCACGTGCTGGGCGGTCAGGACCGTCCCGTCGTGGAAGCGGACGCCGTCGCGCAGCCGGAAGGTCCAGGCGAGCCCGTCGCGCGAGACCGACCACTGGCTCGCGAGCCCGGGCTCGATGTCGCTGGTGACGTCCCGGTACTGCACGAGGGTGTCAAACATTTGCCGCGCGATGACGGAAACCGGCCCGTCGAGCGCGGTGGCGGGATCGAGCGTTGCCGCGACGGTGGGCAGCCCGACCCGGAGCGCGCCGCCCTGGGCCGCCGCCGAGCCGGCGAGAGCCAGCAGGACGACCATCGCCAGCCCGATCCCGCCCATCACACGCAGGCGCGCCATCTCGTTGTTATACGACGGAACCCGACGGGGGCGCGATGTGTCGCCGCCGATCCGTCCGAGCGGCGCGAGCGATACGGTGGGCCCTGGCACCAAAACTGCTTGTTCAAGGCGCAGTGGAACCGATCCCATCGCGCCACCGGGTGGCCGCGACGGTGTCAGGAACCGCGCTCGGCGGGCCGCGGTTTCCCTCGTGAAGCGATAGGTGATCGCAACGAGGGCAATCGGAGAAAATGAAATGAAATCAACGGCTCCCGAAGGCAAAAAGGGGCCAATTCGCTTGACTTGCCGCGAAGCGGACTCCTATACTGAGGTCACCTTTCGGAGGCTTGGGCGGCGCGCAACAGGGAGCGCACGGCGAAGTGCCCGATGGTTCACCCGGAAAGGGATGGGCGAACATGAAGGAGTTCGACAAGAAGGGCAATCCGAGCCGGGACCCCTCGTCCGAAGGGATGAAAGGGCTCTCGAAGTTCCTCCCCATGACTGATTCCAACTATCGGCGTCGTCTCACCGAGTACGAGGTTCAGGTTCAGGATCTACAGGCCTACGTCCGCTCGCTCGAGAGCGAGGCGGGCCGGCTCCGCAAGAAGCTTGAGGACTCGCCGAAGGAGTTCATGGTCCTGGAGAACAAGCTGCGCGAGGCGAACCGGCAGCTCGTCCAGGCCTTCAACCAGAACGAGAAGCTGGTCAACACCCTCTACGAGGCGCGGGAGCAGATCACCTCGCTCAAGGAAGAGGTGGACAAGCTCTGCGCGCCGCCCTCGACCTACGGGGTGTACCTCTCGGCCAACGAGGACGGGACGGTCAACATCCTCTCGCAGGGGAGGAAGGTGAAGGTCAACCTCCACCCCTCGATCAAGGTCGAGGAGATCAAGCCCGGTCAGGAGCTGATCCTGAACGAGGGCCTCAACGTGGTGGAGACCGCGGGCTACGAGATCCAGGGCGAGGTCGTCATCCTCAAGGAAGTGCTCGACGCCGAGCGCGCCATCGTCACCCAGCGCGCGGACGAGGACCGGGTGGGGATCATCGCGGACCCGCTGCGCCAGGTGAAGCTCAAGGTCGGCGATCATCTGCTGATCGACGCCAAGAGCGGCTACCTCCTCGAGAAGCTGCCGAAGAGCGAGGTCGAGGACCTCTCGCTGGAGGAAGTGCCGGACATCTCCTACGACGACATCGGCGGTCTGGGCTCCCAGATCGAGACCATCAAGGACGCGGTGGAGCTGCCGTACCTCTACGCGGACTACTACAAGGAGCACCACCTCGCGCCCCCGAAGGGCGTGCTGCTCTACGGTCCTCCGGGCTGCGGCAAGACCATGATCGCGAAGGCGGTGGCCAACAACCTCGCCGCGCGCATCTCCGAGAAGCGCGGGGAGAAGGTGAAGGGCTACTTCCTCAACATCAAGGGGCCCGAGCTGCTCAACAAGTACGTCGGCGAGACCGAGCGGAAGATCCGCGAGATCTTCATCAAGGCCCGCGAGAAGGCGGCCGAGGACGTGCCGGTGGTGGTGTTCTTCGACGAGATGGACGCCCTGTTCCGCACCCGCGGCTCGGGCATCTCCTCGGACGTGGAGACCACGATCGTGCCGCAGCTGCTCGCCGAGATCGACGGTGTCGAGCACCTGAAGAACGTCATCGTGATCGGCGCCTCGAACCGGCAGGACCTGATCGACCCCGCGATCCTGCGGCCGGGGCGTCTGGACGTGAAGATCAAGATCGAGCGCCCGGACGCGGCCGCCGCGGTGGACATCTTCAACAAGTACATGACCGTGGAGCTGCCGATCAACGAGGAGGAGATCCGCCAGAGCGGCGGCGACGCCCAGGCCGCGGTGGACCGCATGATCGCGGCCACCATCGAGGAGATGTACAGCCTCGGCGAGGAGAACCGCTTCCTCGAGGTGACCTACGCCAACGGCGACAAGGAGGTCCTCTACTTCAAGGACTTCTCGTCGGGGGCCATGATCGAGTCGGTGGTGCGGCGGGCCAAGAAGCTGGCGCTCAAGCGCTACATCCAGACCAGCGAGAAGGGCATCAAGCTCGAGGACCTGCTGAACGCGGTCCGCGAGGAGTTCAAGGAGAACGAGGACCTGCCCAACACCACGAACCCCGACGACTGGGCGAAGATCGCGGGGAAGAAGGGCGAGCGGATCGTCTACGTGAAGCCGCTGATGGGGGAGACGAAGGAAAAGCAGCGCGCCGTCGAGCGCGTGATCAATACCGGCCAGTACCTGTAGGCCTGCGGCGGGGGGGAGCGCTGGGCTCCCCCCCGCCGTGTGTCTTTCAAACGCCCAGCACGATCGAGCATCCGGGGACGTCAATGGCGATTCCGAAGGTGATGGGGATCGAAACCGAATACGGCATCACGGTGAAGAACCAGCCGGACTTCAATCCAATCCTGTCCTCGCTGCTTCTGATCAACTCCTACGAGACCTACCGCTCCTCCCGCATCCGCTGGGACTACGAGGCGGAGAGCCCGCTGCGCGACGCCCGCGGCTTCGAGTACATGGAGGACAAGGAGGTGCCCTCGAAGGAGGAGTCGCGCCTCATCAACCTGATCCTCTCCAACGGCGCCCGCTTCTACGTGGACCACGCCCATCCCGAGTACTCCTCGCCCGAGACCACCAATCCGCGCGACTGCGTCATCTGGGACCGGGCCGGCGAGCGGATCCTGAACCTCTCGCGCACCCGCGCGGAGGCGGTGTCGCCGCCCGAGCAGCGCATCCTCATCTACAAGAACAACACGGACTCCAAGGGCAACTCCTACGGCACCCACGAGAACTACCTCATGGACCGCAAGGTGCCCTTCGCCCGCATCGTCCAGTACCTGCTCCCCTTCTTCGTGAGCCGCCAGATCTACACCGGCGCGGGCAAGGTCGGCGCGGAGAACAACACCGAGTACTGCGACTTCCAGATCTCCCAGCGGGCCGACTTCCTGGAGACCGAGGTGGGGCTCGAGACCATGCACAGCCGCCCCATCATCAACACCCGCGACGAGCCTCACGCGGATCCCGAGAAGTACCGCCGACTGCACGTGATCGTGGGCGACGCCAACATGAGCGAGGTCGCCAACTACCTCAAGTGCGGCACCATGGCGATCGTGCTCAGCATGATCGAGGACGACTTCATCGATCGGGACCTCTCGCTGGACAGCCCGGTGATCGCCTACCGGCGCGTCTCCCGCGACCTGTCCTGCCGGGGGACCCTGCGGCTCAAGGACGGGCGCAACCTGACCGCGGTGGACCTGCAGCGCGAGTTCCTGGACCTCGCCCACCGCTACTACCGGGACCGGGAGCACGAGCCGTGGGTGGACGACGTGATGGCGCGCTGGGGCTCGGTGCTCGACCGCCTCGCCCACGATCCCATGAGCCTCGATCGCGAGCTGGACTGGGTCATCAAGCACCAGCTCATCGAGAGCTACACCGCCAAGCACGGCTGCGACTGGTCGGACTCCCGGGTGGCGATGATCGACCTGCAGTACCACGACATCCGCCCCGGCAAGGGCCTGTACTACAAGCTGGAGGAGTCGGACGCGGTGGAGCGCCTGAGCACCGAGGACGAGGTGACCAAGGCGATCTACGATCCGCCCAAGGACACCCGCGCCTACTTCCGCGGGATGTGCCTGCAGAAGTACTCCGACGAGGTGGTCTCCGCCTCCTGGGACTCGGTCATCTTCGATCTGAAGGAGGGGCCGCTGAAGAAGATCTTCATGCTGGAGCCGCTGCGCGGCACCGAGGCGCACGTGCGCCAGCTCTTCGACGAGTCGGCCAGCGCGAGCGAACTGCTGAAGAACCTGGGCAAGCCGAGCGGCGACTTCTAGGATGCTCGACGACCGCTGGAAGCAGGCGTTCTTCGACTACTCCACCTCGAGCTTCGCCGAGATCCTCCAGCGCACCGCGCCCCACCTCCTCCCCGGGCGCTCCGAGCCGCCCCCCGAGGAGGGCGGGATGCCCGTGGTGCCGCACGGCACCACCGTCCTGGCGCTCCGCTACCGCGACGGGGTGATCATGGCCGGCGATCGGCAGGCCAGCGAGGGGTACCAGGTCGCGCACCGGCGCATCGAGAAGATCTTCAAGGCCGACGATCTGTCCGGCGTGGGCATCGCGGGCGCGGCCGGCCCGGCCATGGAGATGGCCCGGCTCTTCCAGACCGAGCTCGAGCACTACGAGAAGGTCGAGGGCGAGAACCTCTCGCTGGACGGCAAGGCCAACAAGCTGGGGCAGATGATCCGCATGAACCTCCCCATGGCCATGCAGGGCCTGGTGGTGGTGCCCATCTTCGCCGGCTTCGACGAGCGCGCCGGAGTGGGCCGCCTCTTCAAGTACGACGTGACCGGCGGCCGCTACGAGGAGACCGACTACTTCGCGCAGGGCTCCGGCGGCAAGGACGCGCGGGACTCGCTGAAGAAGCGGTTCAGGCGCGACATGAACCGCGACGAGGCCCTGCGGGTCGCCATCGAGGCTCTGATCGACGCGGCGGACGAGGACCTGGGCACCGGGGGGCCCGACCTGCTGCGGGGGATCTTGCCCTCGGTGAAGACCATTACCCGTTCCGGCTTCGCGGACGTTCCGGACGATGAGATCCGGCGTCACTGCGAGGCCGTCATGACCGACCGCGACCGCCTCTAGGATGCCCATGATCTCTTCGCGCGCGACCGAGATGACGCTTCGAGCGCCGGCCTGGGCGGCGCAACTCGGGGGGAGGTTCGGAAGGGGGGCGTAGCCCCCCTCCGAGTGATCCGTTATGCCGCTGCCCTACTACGTCTCGCCCGAGCAGATGATGAAGGACAAGGCGGAGTATGCCCGCAAGGGCATCTCCCGCGGCCGGGCCATCGTCGCCATCGAGTACCGGGACGGGGTCCTGCTGGTGGCCGAGAATCCCTCGACCCTGCTCCACAAGATCTCCGAGATCTACGACCGCATCGCCTTCGCCGGCGTCGGCAAGTACAACGAGTTCGAGAACCTGCGGGTGGCGGGCGTGCGACACGCCGACGTGAAGGGGTACTCCTACAGCCGGGGCGACGTGAGCGCCAAGTCGCTCGCCAACGCCTATTCCCAGGCCCTCGGCAACATCTTCACCCAGGACATCAAGCCGTTCGAGGTGGAGGTGCTGGTGGTGGAGGTGGCCGACAACAACGGCACCAAGAACGAGATCTACCACATCCTCTACGACGGCACGATCGAGGACGAGAAGAACTACGCGGCGATGGGCGGCCAGTCGGAGGAGATCCGCCGCTACCTCAAGGACAACTTCCAGGAGAACCTCGACCTCGCGGCCGCCCTGAAGCTGGGCGTCAAGGCGTTGATGGTCACCCAGAACAAGACCCTCACCGAGCGCGACCTCGAGGTCGCGGTGCTCGATCGCACCAAGGAGCGTCGCAAGTTCCGCCGCATCCCCGTCGAGGTGCTCCACCAGCTGTTGACCGAATCGAGATAGGTCCGGGCCCCGACGACCCCGCGAGGGGTTTCTTGCCCCCGGAGCCCTCCCCTGCTACCCTGAAGTCCACATGAAGCGCCGGATCTTCGGCCTCGAGAACGAGTACGGTCTCACCTGCACCCTGAACGGTCAGCGCCGCCTGTCCCCCGACAACGTCGCGCGGTACCTCTTCGAGAAGGTCATCCCCGGGGCCCGCAACGCCAACGTGTTCCTCGAGAACGGGGCGCGCCTCTATCTCGACACCGGCTTCCACCCCGAGTACGCCACCCCGGAGTGCGACGACATCGTGGACCTCGTGATCCACGACAAGGCGGGCGAGCGCATCGTGGAGGACCTGCTGCACCAGGCCGAGAAGCGGCTGCGCGAGGACGGCATCTCGGGCCACATCCTGCTCTTCAAGAACAACACCGACTCCGCCGGCAACTCCTACGGCTGCCACGAGAACTACCTGGTCAGCCGGGACGTGTCGTTCCAGCGCCTGGCCGAGGGGCTCATCCCCTTCTTCGTGACGCGGCAGATCTTCGCGGGAGCCGGCAAGGTGCTGCAGACGCCCCGCGGCTTCCACTACTGCCTGTCCCAGCGGGCGCAGCACATCTGCCAGGAGATCTCGGGGGCCACCACCTCGTCCCGCTCGATCATCAACACCCGGGACGAGCCGCACGCGGACGCCGAGAAGTACCGGCGGCTGCACGTCATCGTGGGCGATTCCAACATGTCCGAGGTGGCGACCTACCTGAAGGTGGGCACCACCGCGCTCATCCTGGACATGATCGAGGACGGCCACTTCGACCGCGACTACAGTCTGCAGTCGCCGGTGCAGGCCATCCGCGACATCAGCCACGATCCCACGCTCCGCGAGACGATCCGGCTCAAGGACGGTCGGGCGATCACGCCGCTGCAGCTCCAGATGGAGTACCTGGAGCACGCGACCCGCTACGTCCAGGCCATCGACGCAGACCCCATCACCCGGGACGTGCTGGCGCGGTGGACGTACGTGATCGAGCAGCTGGCGAGCGATCCCATGCAGCTCGGTCGCGAGGTCGACTGGGTGATCAAGCAGCAGCTCATCCAGGCCTACATGGAGAAGAACCGCCTGTCCTGGCGGGATCCCAAGGTCTCGCTCATGGACCTCCAGTATCACGACATCCGCCCCGACAAGGGCCTCTACTTCAGTCTGGTACGCCGCGACCTGGTGGATCGCATCACCGACGATGAGTCCATCGAGCGCGCCAAGCACGTGCCCCCGCAGACCACGCGGGCCCGGCTGCGGGGCGAATTCATCCGTCAGGCCAACCTCAAGGGCAAGGACTACCGGGTGGACTGGGTCTATCTCAAGCTCAACGATCCGGAGCGGGAGACGATTCTCTGCAAGGACCCATTCCAGAGCCACGATGAGCGGGTCGAGCGCTTGATCCGCTCGTTCTAGACGACACCGCTCGCTCGACTCGAGCGGGTGGCGCAGGACCGACCGTCATGCCGACCGCTCAGCTCCGTCCCGAAACGATCGACGCTCTCGTCACCGGCCAGCACGGTGATCCCTTCTCGGTGCTCGGGCCCCACCTGGGCCGCGAGGGCATGGTCAGCGTGCGGGTCCTCCGGCCCGACGCACGGTCGGTGGCGGTCGTGACCCCGGACGGTGCGGTCACCCCGCTGCGTCGACTGCACCCCGCCGGCTTCTGGGAGGGCGAGGTGGCCGGTCGCCGGCTGCCCTTCGCGTACCGGCTTCGAATCACCGACGAGCAGGGTCACGTGGCCGAGGTCGAGGATCCCTACCGGTTCACGCCCACCCTCTCCGACTACGACCTGCACCTGATCGGCGAGGGCACGCACTACCGCCTCTTCGAGCGGCTCGGCGCCCACCCCATCCGCCACGAGGGCGTCGACGGCGTGCGGTTCGCGGTGTGGGCGCCGAACGCGCGGCGGGTCAGCGTGGTCGGCGACTGGAACGGATGGGACGGCCGCCGCCAGCCCATGCGCCTGCACCCCGGCAACGGGCTCTGGGAGCTGTTCGTGCCCGGGGTGCCGCTCGGCGCGCGCTACAAGTACGAGATCATCGGCCGGGACGGCGCGATGCTGGCCCTGAAGACGGATCCGGTCGCGTTCGCGTTCGAGCCCGACGAGCCGCGCACCGCGTCCGCGGTCACCGACCTCTCCACCTTCTCGTGGTCCGATCACGAGTGGATGGACGAGCGGAAGCACCGCAACGTCCTGAACGGGCCCATGGCGATCTACGAGGTGCACCTGGGCTCGTGGCGGCGGCCGGAGTCGGGGGTGCTGCCGACCTACCGCGAGATCGCGGAGCCGCTCGCGGACTACGTGAGCGAGATGGGCTTCACGCACGTGGAGCTGCTGCCCATCACCGAGCACCCCTACTACCCGTCCTGGGGCTACCAGACCCTCGGCTACTACGCGCCCACCCGGCGCTACGGTCCGCCCACCGACTTCATGTACTTCGTGGACACCCTTCACCGCCGCGGCATCGGCGTGATCATGGACTGGGTGCCCGCCCATTTCCCGAAGGACAGCCACGGCCTCTCCTACTTCGACGGCACCCACCTCTACGAGCACGACGACCCGCACCTCCGCGAGCATCCCGACTGGGGCACGCGGGTGTTCAATTTCGGCCGCCGCGAGGTCGCGAACTTCCTCATCGCCAACGCGGTGTTCTGGCTGGAGCGCTATCACATCGACGGTCTGCGGGTGGACGCGGTCGCGTCCATGATCTACCGGGACTACTCGCGCAAGCCCGGGGAATGGGTGCCCAACGAGTTCGGGGGCCGGGAGAACCTGGAGGCGCTCGCCTTCCTGCGGAAGCTGAACGAGGTGGTCTACGGCGGCTACCCGGGGGCCTCGACCATCGCGGAGGAATCCACCGCGTGGCCGCAGGTGTCGCGCCCGGTGCACCTGGGCGGTCTCGGCTTCGGCTTCAAGTGGAACATGGGCTGGATGCACGACATCCTCGAGTACATGCAGCACGAGCCGGTGCACCGCAAGTACCACCACAACCAGCTCACCTTCGGGCTCCTCTACGCGTGGACCGAGAACTTCGTGCTGCCGCTGTCCCACGACGAGGTGGTCTACGGCAAGCGCTCGATCGCGCGCAAGATGCCGGGCGACGACTGGCAGCGCTTCGCCAACCTGCGCCTGCTCTACGCCTTCATGTGGGCCTACCCCGGCAAGAAGCTGCTGTTCATGGGAGGCGAGTTCGGCCAGTCGGACGAGTGGAACCACGACAAGGAGCTCGACTGGTGGCTGCTGGACGCGGGGCCCTTTCACCGGGGCGTGCAGCGGCTGATGAAGGACCTGAACGCCATCCACCGCCGCGACCCCTCGCTGCACGAGGTCGACTTCGAGGCGGCGGGCTTCCAGTGGATGGACTGCAGCGACTGGGAGCAGAGCGTGATCAGCTTCTGCCGCTTCTCCCGCAACCGGGAGCGGCTGCTGCTCTGCGCGTGCAACTTCACCCCGGTGCCCCGCACCGCCTACCGGGTCGGCGTGCCCCGCCCCGGCTACTACCGCGAGATCCTCAACACCGACGCGGCGCTCTACGGCGGCGGAGACATCGGCAACTCGGGCGGCGTCTCGAGCGAGCCGGTCCCGTGGCATGGCCAGCCGCATTCCGTGCTGCTGACGCTCCCGCCGCTCGCCGCGGTCTGGTTCGTTCCGGCCTGAGATCCCCCGGCCCATGAGCGACGATCTCCCGCGCCCGCGCCCGGGCCGGCCGTATCCGCTCGGGGCCACGTGGGACGGCGGAGGCGTCAACTTCGCCCTGTTCAGCGAGCACGCCACCGCGGTCGTGCTCTGCCTCTACGACCAGCGGGATCCGGGCAAGGAGGTCCGCCAGGTCCGGGTCGAGCAGCGCACCGACCAGGTGTGGCACGTGTACCTGCCCGGAGTGCGGCCCGGCACCCTCTACGCGTACCGGGTGAACGGTCCCTACGAGCCGCACCGCGGGCATCGCTTCAATCCGGCGAAGGCCCTGATCGATCCCTACGCCAAGGCGGTGGCGGGCACGCTCGCGTGGAACGATGCGTTCTTCGGCTACCGGCTCGACGACCCCGCCGGCGACGGCAAGCCGGACGACCGCGACAGCGCCCCCTACGTGCCCAAGAGCGTGGTGGTCGATCCCGCCTTCGACTGGGAGGGCGATCGCCCCCCGCGCACCGGATGGGCGCGCACCGTGATCTACGAGGTGCACGTCAAGGGCTTCACGCGCCGGCACCCGGACGTGCCGCCCGCGCTGCGCGGCACCTATGCGGGCCTCGCCAGCCCGGCCGCGATCCGCCACCTGACCGAGCTGGGGGTCACCGCGGTGGAGCTGCTGCCGGTCCACCACTCGGTCACCGAGAAGCACCTGGCCGACCGCGGCCTCACCAACTACTGGGGCTACAACTCCATCGGCTTCTTCGCCCCCGACTCGCGCTTCTCGGCCCTCGGGCACGTCGGGCAACAGGTCGACGAGTTCAAGGGCATGGTCAAGGCGCTGCATCGCGCGGGCATCGAGGTGATCCTCGACGTGGTGTACAACCACACCGCGGAGGGCAACCACCTCGGGCCGACCCTGTCCTTCCGCGGCATCGACAACGCCAACTACTACCGCCTCCTCCCCGACGATCCGCGCCGCTACGTCGACTACACCGGCTGCGGCAACACGCTGAACATGCGGCACCCGCGCACGCTCCAGCTCCTGATGGACAGCCTGCGCTACTGGGTGCTCGACATGCACGTGGACGGCTTCCGCTTCGATCTGGCCGCGGCCCTCGCCCGGGAGATGCACGACGTGGATCGCCTGTCCGCCTTCTTCGACGTGGTGCACCAGGACCCGGTGGTCTCCCAGGTGAAGCTGATCGCGGAGCCGTGGGACCTGGGCGAGGGCGGTTACCAGGTCGGCAACTTCCCGGTGGGCTGGGCGGAGTGGAACGGCAAGTACCGCGACACCATCCGCCGCTTCTGGAAGGGCGACGCGGGCCAGGTGGCCGAGCTCGCCTACCGGCTCACCGGCTCCAGCGACCTCTACGAGACGGGCGGCCGGCGGCCCCACGCCTCCGTGAATTTCGTGACCGCCCACGACGGCTTCACGCTCGCGGACCTGGTCTCCTACGAGCGCAAGCACAACCTGGCCAACGGCGAGGACAACCGCGACGGCACCGACGACAACGCCTCCTGGAACGGCGGGGTCGAGGGGCCGACCGGCGACTCCGCGATCGTGGCCCTCCGCGAGCGGCAGATGCGGAATTTTCTCGCCACCCTGTTCCTGTCCCAGGGCATCCCGATGCTGCTGGGAGGCGACGAGATGTGGCGAAGCCAGCAGGGCAACAACAACGCCTACTGTCAGGACTGCGAGCTCTCCTGGCACGCGTGGCCGCCGAGCGAGACCGGCCGCCGCCTGATGGCCTTCACCCGCCGCCTGATCCGTCTCAAGCACGACAACCCGGTGTTCCACCGGCGCACCTTCTTCCAGGGGCGCCGCATCTACGGGTCGACCGCCAAGGATCTGGCGTGGCTGCGCCCCGACGGCCAGGAGATGAGCGACGAGGAGTGGACCCAGAGCGGGCGCCGCTGCCTCGGCCTGCGGCTGTCCGGGGACGCCATCGAGGAGGTGGACGACATGGGCGAGCCGATCGTCGGCGACACCTTCCTGGTACTGCTCAACGCCCACGCCGAGCCGATGCCGTTCGTGCTGCCGTCCGCCGGAGAGCGGGGCCGATGGGAGCCCGTGCTGGACACCCGCGACTGGGACGGCGCCGCGGGCCGGCCGCCCGGTCGTCCCGGCGAATCCTATCCCCTGGAGGGCCGATCGCTCGCGGTCCTGCGCCTGCAGCGTCCCGCGGAAGGAGCGTGACCATGCCCGACGTGCACGCGTCGCCCGAGTTCGACTCCGAGCTGCACCGGACCGCCCTGGCCCAGCTGGATCGGGTGGCGCAACGCCTCCGCCTGGACGCGGACATCCACGAGCGGCTGCGCTACCCGCGCCGCGCGCTGGTAGTCTCGGTCCCGGTGCGCATGGACAGCGGCAAGACAGAGGTCTTCATCGGCTATCGCGTCCACCACAACACCGCGCTCGGGCCGACCAAGGGAGGCCTCCGCTACGACGTGGGGGTGAACCTGGGCGAGGTCACCGCGCTCGCCATGCTGATGAGCTGGAAGTGCGCGCTGGTGGGGCTGCCGTACGGCGGCGCCAAGGGCGGTATCCGCTGCAATCCCCGCGCGATGTCGGTGCGGGAGCGCGAGCACCTCACGCGCCGCTACACCACCGAGATCATCCTGATGATCGGTCCCGACATCGACATCCCGGCCCCCGACCTGGGCACCGACGAGCAGACCATGGCCTGGATGATGGACACCTACTCGATGACCCAGGGCAAGAGCGTGCCCGGAGTGGTCACCGGCAAGCCCCTCATCGTGGGCGGCTCGGTGGGCCGGCGCGAGGCCACCGGACGCGGGATCGTGTTCGTGCTCTATCAGGCCGCGAAGAGCCTGGGGCAGGAGCTGCGGGGCAAGAAGATCGTGCTGCAGGGCTTCGGGAACGTGGGCGGGACCGCCGCGCGCCTCCTGTGGAACGACGGCTGCACCATCGCGGGCATCAGCGACGTCAACGGCGGGGTGTGGAATCCGGAGGGCATCGACGTGCGCCAGCTGCAGGCCCACGTGGCGGAGGCGGGCACGGTGGCCGGCTTCCCGGGCGGCGAGGCCATCGGCAACGACGAGATCCTGGAGCAGCCGTGCGACGTCCTGATCCCGGCCGCGGTCGACTCGGTGATCCACGATCGCAACGCGGACCGCATCAAGGCCCTGATCGTGGCGGAGGGCGCCAACGGCCCCACCACCCCGGAGGCCGACGTGATCCTGCGCGAGCGCGGGGTCACCGTGATTCCCGACATCCTGTGCAACTCGGGCGGCGTGGTGGTCTCCTACTTCGAGTGGGTGCAGGGCCTGCAGCACTACTTCTGGAAGGAGAGCGAGGTGATCTCCCGCCTGCAGGAGATCATGGCCCGGGCCTTCACCCGGGTGTGGCAGACCGCGCAGAAAGGCGGCGTGGACCTGCGGACCGGCGCGCTGATGGAGGGCGTCAGCCGGGTCGCCGACGCCCACGTGTCGCGGGGGCTCTACCCGTAGCCGGCTCCGGCGGCCCCGGCTCCTCCGGCGGCTGCCGGAGCGCCCAGGCCAGGCCCACCGCGGCGATCAGCACGCCCGCCACGCTGGCCAGCTGGGGCACCCGCAGCGAGCCGACCCAGAAGCTGTCGAGGCGCAGCGCCTCGATGAAGAACCGTCCCACCGAGTAGAGCCCGACGTAGGCGAAGAAGACCGAGCCCGGATGCCGCCGCACCCGCGGCCGCACCCACCACACCAGCGCCGCGAACACCGCGAGGTCCCAGAGCGACTCGTAGAGGAACGTGGGGTGGAAGTAGTCGAAGGACCGGAACTCGGGCGGCCGGTGCGGCGGCGAGATGTAGAGCTTCCACGGCAGGTCGGTGGGCCGTCCGAACGCCTCCTCGTTGAAGAAGTTGCCCCAGCGCCCGATCGCCTGCCCCAGGATCATGCTGGGCGCGATCACGTCGAGGGCGCGCCGGATGGGGACGCGATAGCGACGGGCCAGCAGGATCCCCACCGTGGGCCCCACGACCAGGCCGCCGTGGATCGCGAGGCCGCCCTCCCACACCGCGACGATCTTCTCCGGGAACCGTCCGTAGTAGTCCCAGTTGAAGATGACCTCGTAGATCCGCGCGCCCACCAGACCGGCCACCACCGCCCACTGCCCGGCGCGGAGGATCGGGTCCACCGGAAGGCCCTCCTCGATCGCGCGACGCTGGGCGAGCCAGAATCCCACCAGGATCGCGGTGGCCATGAGGATGCCGTACCAGCGGATGGTGAGCGGGCCGAGATGGAACGCGATGGCGCCGGGCGAGGCGAACACGAGGAGCACGATACCACGGCGCCCGCGGCGGCCCGGGCCGCCGCGGCGTCGTGACACGTCAGGCGGCGGAGGAGATCAGGGACGGTAGTCGAGGCCGGCCGCCGCGAACTTCGGCCGGAACGCGGGCCGGGCCAGGAAGGCCATGAACGCGCGGGCGGCCGCCGGCTGCTGACTCCGCGCCGCGAGCCCGGCCGAGTACACCGTGACCTTCTGCAGGTCGCCGGGCAGCGGCCCCACCATCACCACGCCCTTCACCGGCACGATCTCGCTGATCTGGTGCACCACCATCTCGGCCTCGCCCTTCGCCACCTTCTCGGCGGGATAGCCGCCGGGCACCAGCTGGCTCCTGGCCCGCACCGCGTCCGCGATGCCCAGGCGCTCCAGCACGCTCTTGAAGTGGATGCCGCTCGTCGCGCCCTGGGCGGGATCGACGTAGACGAGCGACTTCGCGGCGAGCAGGCTCGCCTTGAACGCCTCCGGCGTCGAGATGTCGGGCCGCGGGGCTCCCTCGCGCACGCCCACCCCCATGCCGGTGCGGGCGAGATCGGTCCGGGTGCCCGGGACCACGCGCCCCTCCCGGATCGCGTCGTCGATGGCCACGTCGGTCATGATCACCACGTCGAGCGGGTCGCTCCCCGCGAGCGCCTTCCGCGACACCCCGACGGTGCCGAACGCGAGCGTCACCGTGTTGCCGGTCTCCTGACGGAAGGCCTCGGCGAGCTCGGTGACGATGGCGCGCACCGCGCCCGCGCTCTGCACCTTGACCTCCTCCGCGCCCGCCCGCGTCCCGCCCAGCGCCAGCGCGGCGCCCACCAGGACCAGCGCGAGCCGCCCGCGCCGCGTGATCCGATCCCGCCGCTTCCGTGCCCTCATGGTTCTTCCTCCTCAGGAGGCCGGGACGAGGCCGGTCTCCGGCTTGAGATCGTACAGCTCGCGCCGCGCGCCGCGTCCCCAGCCGCCGCCGGACGCGCTCCACCGCGACGGATCCACCGGCTTGCCGTTGTCGCGGACCCAGTCCGCCAGCGGCCGGCCCGCCGCCTCCGCGCCCATCAGCCGGCTCGCGATCGAGAGCTCGCCCAGCATGACGAAGCGCACCTGTCCCTGCGCGACCAGCGCGGCCAGCCGCTCCGGGGTCAGGATCGGGTCCAGGCCGTGAAAGCCGCCCATGGCCATCACCGGCTCGCCGGTGGCCACGATCAGGGACGCGGCCAGCTGGGCGCTCGGCGTCGCGAGCACGAAGCGCTCGCCGTGCCGGTTGGCGCGCAGGAACGCCACGAGACGCTCGCAATCCTCCGCCTCGGCGGCCCGGGCGTGCTCGCGCAGGGAGCCCGACGACGCGGAGGCCCGGAGCCGGGCGATGTCGACCGACGGGATCACCGCGATCCCGCGCACCATCACGCTGCTGAGGGCCCACGCGGTCGGCATCACCAGCAGGACGCCGACGCCCACCCCCGCCGCCACGCGCGCCGGCCGGCCGGGCGGCGCGCCGGCGCCACGCCACGCGAGACCGCCCAGCAGCACGCCCGCCGCCACCACCCCCGCCGCCAGCACCCAGAGGGGCAGCTGCCGCTGCCATTCGTCGGTCACCGGCGGCAGCGCCGCCGCGTGCACGTACACCTGCCACATCGCGGTCAGCAGGAGCGCACCCACGAACGCCACCGCGGGCGCGCGGCCCGCCGCGTACCGGCGCCAGAGCATGGTCAGCGCGATGGCGGCCAGCGCGGCCAGGGGCGATCCCAGGGTGGCCAGGTAGTAGAAGTGGAAGATCCCTCCCGCCCAGCTGTAGACGACCGCGTAGGTGAGCGCCCAGCCGCTCCACAGGAGCAGCCCCAGCCGGCGCGGCGCGAGCGGTGTCCGCGCGCCCCCGCCGAGGAGGCCCGCCGCGCCCAGCAGGGCCAGCGGCAGCATCCACTCGGCCTGCGCGGCGAGCAGCCCGTCGGTCAGGCGCAGCGGCCCCACCGGCGCGCGCACGAACAGGCGCGCGTAGGCCTCGGCGGCGGCGCCCCGGACCGGACGGACCGGCGGCCGGCGGGCGGCCGCGTCGGCACGCGCTTCCCGGGCGCCGGGCCAGAGGCGCACGAAGCGGCCCGCCCCGTTGTGGCCCACCGCGAGGTCGATCATCGAGTTGCGCGCGCTGCTGCCCACGAACGGCCGGCGCGCGGCGGGCGTCAGGTCGTAGGCGATCATCCAGAGCAGCGACACCGCGGCCAGCACCATCCCGCCCAGCGCCAGATCGACGAGGCGCCGCCGCCACGGCCCCGCGGCGCCCACCGCGTAGACGAGCGCGAACGTCGGCAGCGCCACGAACGCGGCCAGCATCTTCACGTTGAAGCCGAGACCGATCAGGGCCATGGCGAGCAGCAGGTACGCGCGCGAGCCGCGCTCCACCGCGACCAGGAGAGCCCACGCGGCCAGCAGGAGGCTCAGCACCAGCCCGGTGTCGGTGTTGCCCGAGCGGTCCACCGCGACCGCAATCGGGGTCAGCGCGAGGAGGAGGCCGGCCAGCGCGCCCGCCCACGGCCCCCAGTGGCGCCGCACGAGGTACGTGGTGATCGCCACCGCCGCCACGCCCTCCAGCACCTGCGGCAGCAGCAGCGCGAGCGGCCGGAAGCCGAACAGCGTCGCGCTCGCGACCTGGATCCACAGCGCGAGCGGCGGCTTGTCGACCGAGACGAAGCCGGCGGGGTCGAACGAGTTGTAGAAGAACGTGTGCCAGCCGGCGGTCATGCTGCGCACCGCGGCGGCGTAGTACTCGTTGTCGAAGCCGTTCTGGTGAAGGCGCCAGAGCCGCAGGAACGCGGCCAGCGCCACCACCGCGATCTGCGCGGCGGTGCCCCCGCGGGACGTCGCGGGCTCCGGCGGCCCGGGCAGCCCGCCCGCGCCGGCCGCGGCGATCGGCTCGTCAGGCGCCACGGCGCCGCACCAGCGACTCCGGGTCGATCGGCAGCGTCGTGACGGTCACCCCGAGCGGCTTCACGGCGTCGGCCACCGCGTTCGCGATGGCGGCCGGCGCCCCGATGGTGCCGCCCTCCCCCATGCCCTTGTAGCCGCCGGGCGTGAGCGGCGACGGCGTCTCCAGATGGCCGATGGTCAGGGGGGGCAGCGTGGCCGCCGCGGGCAGCGCGTAGTCCATGAGGGTGCCGGTCACGAGCTGGCCGCTCCCGTCGTAGACCAGGCGCTCGCCCAGCGCCTCCCCGATGCCCTGGGCCACCGCGCCGTGGATCTGCCCTTCCACGATCGTGGGGTTGATGACCGGCCCGCAGTCCTCCATCACCACGTAGTCGCGCACCGCCACGCGCCCGGTGTCGGGATCGACCTCCACCGAGGCCACGTGCACCGCGCCCGAGAACGTGGGCCCCGGGGGATCGAACTCCCGGGTCGCGGTGAGCCGCGCGGCGCCGCCCGCGCGGTCGTGGCAGCGCCGCGCGACCTCCGCGACCGTCACCCCGCGGTCGGGCACGCCCCGCACCCGCACCGCGCCGTCGCTCAGCACCAGGTCGGCCGGGCTCGCCTCCAGCAGCTCGCCCGCGGCGTCGAGCAGCGCCGCGCGCACCGTCGCGGCCGCGCCGTCCGCGGCCCCGCTCTGGGCCACCGCCCCGCGGCTGGCGAAGGTCCCGGTGCCGGCGGGCGCGGCATCGGTGTCCGGCTGTCGCACCGTCACCGCCTCGAGCGGCACCCCCAGCTGGTCGGCCACCAGCTGCGCGGTGGTGGTGGCGTGTCCCTGCCCCTGGGAGGGAAACGAGACCAGGCACGTCACGCGCCCGTCGGCCTCCACGCGCACCGTCGCCGCCTCCTGCCCGGGCATGTCGGTCATGCCGCGACGGCGATAGGTCTCGGAGCCGATGCCGGTGTACTCGGTGTAGCACGCGATCCCGATCCCGCGCAGGCGTCCGCACCGGCGGGCTTCCTCGCGCTCGCGCACCAACCGATCGTAGCCGGCCAGGGTCAGCGCGGCCTCGAGCGCCTTGGGGAAGTCGCCGCTGTCGTAGAGGAAGCCGGTGGCGGAGGCGAACGGATAGGCATCGCGCGGGATCAGGTTGCGCTGCCGCACCAGCACCGGATCGAGCCCCAGGCGGTCCGCGACCAGGTCGAGCGTGCGCTCCATCACGAACGCCCCCATGGTCATGCCGACCCCGCGGTAGGCGCCGAGCGGCGACTTGCTGGTGGCGAGCGCGGCGATGGTGAAGGCGTAGGCCGGGGTGCGATACGGGCCGGGAAGGATCGAGGCGGACCCGAGCGCCTCCAGCGCGCCGGTGAGCGGATAGACGTGATAGGCGCCCACGTCGGAGACGAAGCGGGCGCGCAGGCCGCGCACGGTCCCGTCCGCGTCGGCGGCGGCCTCGATCTCCACCCGCTGCTCGCGGGCGTGGGTGGCGGCGACGAGGTTCTCGCGCCGGGTCTCGATCCACTTCACCGGTCGGCCGGCGCGGCGCGCGAGCGCGGCCACCACCAGGTCCTCGGGCATCACGTGCATCTTCTGCCCGAAGCCGCCGCCGGTGTCGGGCACGATCACCCGCACCCGGGACTCGGGCAGGCCGAGGGCGCGGGCGACTCCGGTGCGGAAGACGTGGGGCACCTGGCTGCCGGTCCAGATGGTGAGCCGCTCCCCCTCCCACTCCGCGAGCACGCCCCGCCCCTCGAGCGGCGAGGCCGAGCAGCGCCCGTGCGCGAAGGTCTCGCGCACCACCACCGCGGCGCCCGCGAAGGCGCCCTCCACGTCGCCGTGGGTCGCGCTCCGCTCGAACAGGACGTTGGAGGGATGCTCGGGATGCAGGCGCGGCGCGTCCGCCGCCTGCGCGGCGGCCACGTCGGCCACCGCGGGCAACGGGTCGTACTCCACCGCGACGGCGGCGGCCCCGTCCGCGGCGGCGTACGCGGTCTCGGCCGCCACGGCGGCCACCGGCTCGCCCACGAAGCGCGCCCGCTCGATCACGAGGGCCGGCCACTCGGTGCGCGCGAAGCCCGTGCCGGCCAGGTTCGGCGCCAGCCGCCCCACCGACCCGTCGAGGTCCCGCCCGGCCAGCGCGAGCACGACGCCCGGCACCGCGCGGGCCGGCTCGAGGTCCACCCGGCGGAGGAGGGCGTGGGCGAACGGGCTCCGCGCGAACGCGGCGTGGAGCAGGCCGGGCCGCGTGAGGTCGTCGAGGAAGCGTCCGCCCCCGGCGAGCAGGCGCGGATCCTCCAGGCGCTTGACGTGAGCGCCCAGGTAGCGCGGGGCCGCGGGGGCGCTCACGCGCCCGCTTCCGTCACGGCCGCGCCACGCGTGGCAGCACCTCGCCGGCCAGGAGCTCCAGCTGCTCCATGGACCAGTCGAGCGGGTTCAGCACGATGTACTCGCAGCCGCCGAGGCTGGCCGCCTTGGCCCGGATCTTGTCGGCCAGCTCCTCCGCCTCGCCGAGCAGATAGAACTCCCGCCAGTACGGCAGGTCCATGCCCGAGTAGGTCTTGAAGTGCGGGATCGCGCTCTCCGGCTTCTCGCCCTTCTTGAGCACCCACACGAAGTTCGAGTAGACCTTGCTCATCTCTCCCGGCTTGCGGCCGTACTCGCCCATGAAGCGCTGGATCTTCTCCCAGTCGCCCTTGACCATGTCGGCGGTGGCCGAGGAGTGCGGGACCCACGTCTTCGCGTACCGGGCGATGCGGCGCAGCACCGGGTCGATGTTGGTCACGGTCTGCCCGTAGACCTTCTCGAAGGGCTGGCTGCCGCCCCCGATCCAGATGGGCGGATGCGGCTGCTGCAGCGGCTTGGGATCGATCGTGAGGTCGCGGAAGCGGTAGTACCGCCCCTCGTAGGTGACGCGGTCGCCCGCCCAGAGCGCGGTTACCGCCTCCAGCATCTCGTCCATGCGCCGGCCACGCTCCTTGTGGGGCACGCCCATGAGCCCGAACTCCTCCTCGTGCCAGCCCACCCCGACGCCCAGGATGCTGCGGCCCCCGGAGAGCAGGTCCAGGGTGGCCCACTCCTTGGCGAAGGAGGCCGGATTGCGCAGCGGCAGCACCAGCACCATGGTGCCCAGCTTGATGGTGCGGGTGACGCCCGCGAGGGCGGAGAGCAGCGCCACCGGCTCGAGCCAGGTGCAGGCGTAGGCGGGCGGGGTGAGCAGCAGGTGGTCGATCGAGACCGCGCAGTCGAAGCCCAGGTCCTCCGCCCGCCGCAGGTAGGCCCCCATCTCGGCGAGGGTCGCGGTACGCGGACCGAGGGCGAAGCTGGGGAGCCGCAGGCCGAACTTGATCGGGCTCATCGGAGGCCGTCTTCCTTTCTGGCTTCGGCGACGGTCAGCCCGCCCACGCGCGGGTGCGGACGGCCGCCGTCGGTGACCACGAGGGCCACCAGGATCTCGTTCGCCCGCGGCGCGTCGTTGAGCCGGACCTCCATGGCGTCGAAGTGGGTCCGCACGAACGCGGCGTCCTTGAAGTGCAGCGGCACGTCGATCGTGGTGCCGGGCCCGCCGAGCTTCTTGGCCGACGGGATGATGGCCTTGCCGCCCTGGACCACGGCGCGGAACGGCGTGCCCAGCGTCGGGTGCAGGATGGCGGCGGCGTGCTCGTACTCGCCGTCGACGCCCACGATGGCCGCCTTGCCGTAGGAGTGCACCGGCGCCCCCAGCGCGGTCACCGCGCGCCGGCCCAGCAGGTCGCCCAGCTCCTCGCCGGTCTTGACCAGGTCCTGGAGGTCCTCCACGTAGCGGCCCGCGAACGGGTTCTCGATCACCGCCACCGCGGCGACCTTGTGCAGCGGTTTCTCGAGCCGGCGGCCGCCGTCCTCCTGGATCTCCTCCACCACCGTCACCAGCTTGCGGATCTTCATCAGTGTCCTCCCGCGGCGGGACCGAGCCCCCGGACGACCTCCGCCGCGCGCGCGGCGGGCGGGGTGTTCCGGCTCCGCCCGATCTTGATCTGGCCGTCGATGAGGACCATCGAGATGCCGAAGAGGTCGCCCACCTGCAGCGCCTCCAGCGCGGTCCGGCCCACCGACCCGATGGGCGCGTCGACGATGCACAGGTCCGCGTCGCGACCCGGCGCGATCACGCCCGCGGACAGCTTGTAGACGCGCGCGGTGTTGCCGGTGGCCATGCACACCGCCTCCTCGGGCGCGACGCCGCCCAGGGACGCCAGGTGGGCCAGCACCCGCAAGATCCCCAGCGGCACCACCCCGGTGCCCGAGGGCGCGTCGAGCCCGATGATGATGCGATCGGTCGCGCCGGCCTCCCGCGCGCGACGCAGGGTGTGCAGCGCGGTCTTGCCGTTGCCGCAGTGGACGATCTCGAGCGCCATCCGGGTCGCCACCAGCGCGTCGATCTCCCGCTCGCTCATCGAGGTGGTGCCGCCGTTGATGTGTCCGACCACGTCCGGGTCCGCCTCCAGCACCACGTCGCCGGTGATCGCGTTGGAGCCCGCGATCGACGGGCCGCCGGTGTGGATGGTCACGATCATGCCGTGCTTCCTCGCCCACTTGACCATCGGCGCCGCGTCCTTGCCGGTGCGCACGGAGCCGAGGCCGATCTCCCCCACCAGGCCGACCCCGGCCCGGGCCATCTCCGCGAAGTCTTCCTCGACCATGCCGAGCTCGAGGATCGGCGCGCCGGCGTGCATCTTCACCCCGGCGGGACGCGCGTTGGCGTAGGCCTTGGCCGCCACGATGGCCAGCGCCTTGAGCCCCACGATGTCCTTCGGCCGGCCCGGCAGGTGCACCTCGCCCGCCGAGATCATGCTGGTGATCCCACCGTTGAGCCCGGACTCGATGAAGTCCATCGCGCGCTGCCGCGGGGTGAAGTCCCCGAACACCGGGTGGCAGTGCGAATCGATGAGGCCGGGCACCACGGTGCTGCCGCGCGCGTCGATCACGGTGTCCGCGTCGTCGTCCAGCCCGCGGCCGATCGCGACGATCTTGCCGTCGGCGGCCACGATCGAGTCGCCGTCCAGCAGCGGGCGCGCGATGTCGCCCGACACGATCTGTCCGATGTTCCTGATCACGGTCTTCACAGGTGCGTCAGCCTCCTCTCACACGGTCAGGTACTGCCGCCGCAGCGCCTCGTCCGCCATCAGCGCGGCCATGGGCCCGTCGAACCGGATCATCCCCTTCTCGATGATGTAGGCGCGATCGGCGAGGCGCGCCGCGAACTTGAGATTCTGCTCCGAGAGCAGGATCGTCAAGCCCTCCCGCTTGAGCGCCGCGATCTGCTCCCCGAGCGTCCGCACGATCACCGGAGCCAACCCCTCCGACGGCTCGTCCAGCAGCACCACCCGCGGGTTGCCCATGAGGGTGCGGGCCACCGTGAGCATTTGCTGCTCGCCACCCGAGAGACTCCCCGCGCGCCGCCCGGCCATCTCGCGGAGCCTGGGAAAGACCTCGTAGACGCGCTCCGCGCTCCAGGCCCCGCGGCCCTTGCGGCCCACCAGGAGGTTCTCGGCCACCGTCAGGTCGGCGAAGACGCGCCGCTCCTCCGGCACGTAGCCGACCCCGAGCCGGCTGATCTCGTGGGTGGGCCGCCCGGTGATCTCCCGGCCCTCGAAGCGGATGCGGCCGCCGGTCACCGCCACGAGCCCCACGATCGACTTGAGCGTGGTGGACTTGCCGGCCCCGTTGCGGCCGAGCAGCGAGACCACCTCGCCGGCGGCCGCCCGCAGGCTCACGCCGTGCAGCACGCGCGAGAGCCCGTAGCCCGCCTCGACGCTGTCGAGCTCCAGCATCAGTCCCCCTCGCCCAGGTACACCCGCTGCACCAGGGCGTCGGCGCGCACGGCGGCGGGCGGGCCCTCCGCGATCACCCGCCCCTGGTGGAGCACCATGATCCGATCGGCCACCGCGAAGACCACGTCCATGTCGTGCTCGGTGAACAGCACGGTGAGCCCGCGCGCCCGCGCGATCCGCTCCGCGAGCGCCATCAGCGCGCCGCGCTCGGCGGGCGCCATGCCCGCGGTGGGCTCGTCGAGCAGGAGCAGCTCCGGGTCGTTGGCGAGCGCCGTCGCCAGCTCCAGCTTCTTGAGGTCGCCGTAGGACAGCACGGCGGCCACCCGGTCCGCCTGCTCGGCGAGGCCCACCTGCTCGAGCAGGGCCCGGGCCGGCTCGGCCTCGAGCCCGCGGGCCGAGGCCAGCATCGCGTAGGTCTTGCCCCGGTGCGACAGCCGCGCGACCCGCACGTTGTCGAGCGCGGTGAGGCTCGCGAACGTGGCGGTGATCTGGAAGGTCCGGCTCACCCCGCGGCGCCACACCGCGTGCGGGGGCAGCCCGCTGAGCCGCTCGCCCTTGAAGCGCACCTCGCCCGCGTCGGCGGTGAGCTGTCCGGTGAGCATGTTGAAGAAGGTCGTCTTCCCCGCCCCGTTCGGCCCGATCAGGGCGCGGATCTCGCCTCGGGGCATCGCGAGGTCGACCCCGCTCACCGCGTGGACGCCGCCGAACGACTTGGAGAGCCCGCGCGTCTCCAGCACCGGATCGCCGGTCACCGCCGCCCGTCCAGGACGCCTGCGATCCCGCGCGGGAAGGCCAGCACCAGCACCATGAGGATCGCGCCCAGCACGATCTGCCAGTAGTCGGTGTAGCGGGTGATCACGGTGTCGAGCAGCTTGTAGACGGTGGCCCCGATGAGCGGCCCCGAGGGCGAGTCGATGCCGCCCAGCAGCACCATCACCAGGGGCTGCACCGACATCGGGGACTCGGCGTAGACCGGGAACACGCTGCCCTTGAGGAAGGCGAACACCGCGCCGCCCAGGCCGGCCACGAAGCCGGCCACCACGAACGCGGTCCACTGCAGCGCGCGGATGTTCACCCCCAGCGCCTCCGCGCGCCGGGCGTGGTCGCGGACCGCTCGCAGGGTCAGCCCGAAGGGCGAGGCGGCCACCCGCCGGAGCAGCACCACCCCGGCCACCGTGGCCACGAGCGCCCAGTAGTAGTACCGCGCGGGCGAGGCCAGCCACGCCGACGGCCACACGCTCAGCACGCCGTTGTCGCCGCCGGTGACCTCGTCCCACTGGTGCACGATCGCGTACACGATCTGGGCGAAGGCGAGCGTGAGCATCGCGAAGTAGATGCTGGTCAGGCGCACGCAGAAGTAGCCGAACAGGAGCGCGGCGAGGGCCGCCGCCACCGGCGCGGCCACGAACGCGAGCGGCATCGGCCAGCCGGCCAGCTGCAGCAGCAGGGCGGCCCCGTAGGCGCCGACCCCGAAGTACGCCGCGTGCCCGAACGAGACCATGCCGCCGACGCCCATCAGCAGGTGCAGGCTCGCCGCGAACAGCGCGAACGCGAAGATCTCCACCGCGATCGACACCCAGTACGTCGGCAGCAGCGGCGGCAGGGCCGCCAGGGCCAGCAGCGAGCCGACCGTCCACCCGGGATGCAGTCGACGGGCCGCGCCCCCGGCGACCACCCCGCGGCCCGGGGGCCGCAGCTGGATCTCGGGCCGGCCGAGCAACCCCCACGGGCGCACCACCAGCACCACCGCCATCACCACGAAGATGAGCACGATGGCGATCTTGGGCAGCAGCAGCACGCCGTAGGCGTTGAGCACGCCGATGAGCAGCGAGGCGAGCAGCGCCCCCCACACCGAGCCCATGCCGCCGATGACCACCACCACGAAGGCCTCCACGATCACCGAGGTGTCCATCACGGTGGTGAGGGCCAGCCGCGGCACCTGCAGGGCGCCGCCCAGGCCGGCCAGGAACGAGCCCAGCACGAACACCGAGGTGAAGAGCCGCGACTGGTCCACCCCGAGCGCGGCGACCATGTCGCGGTCCTGGGTGGCGGCGCGGATCAGCACGCCCCAGCGGGTGCGGTGGAAGAGCCACCAGAGCCCGAGGGCGACGAGAGGGCCGAACCCGATGATCGCGAGGTCGTAGGACGGAAAGAGCTGGCCCGCGATGGGCAGCGAGCCGGCGAGTCCCGGCGCGGACGGCCCGGTCTTGTTGTCGGCCCCCCAGATCCAGCGCACCACGTCCGCGGTGATGAGCACCAGCGCGAACGTGAGCAGCAGCTGGTAGAGCTCCGGCGCCCGGTACACCCGGCGCAGCAGCAGCACCTCGACCACGCCCCCGAGCGCGGCCACCGCCAGCGCGGCCAGCAGGGCGGCCAGGTAGAAGGCGGCGGGCCCGCCCGGCAGCGTGCCGGCCAGGGAGTAGGTGAGGTAGGCCGCCAGCATGTAGAACGAGCCGTGGGCGAAGTTGACGATGCGGGTGACACCGAAGATGAGCGAGAGCCCGGACGCGATGAGGAACAGGAACATCGCGTTGGCGAGCCCGCTCAGCAGCTGGACCAGGAGGAGGGACATCCGGAATCCCGGGGTATCCCCTCACCCTGCCCTCTCCCCCGAGGCGGGGGAGAGAGTGATGGGGAGGTGCACGAAACGGATGAGGCTCAGCTGGCCGGGCGCAGCTTCTTCACTTCCTCGTCGGAGGGCAGCACCTTCTCGCCCGGGATCAGCTCGTGGTTCACCATGATGCCGACCCCGCGCTGCGGGTCGATCTTCGTGGTGCCGACCCACGCGCCCATCGTCGACTGCCCGTCGGAGGCGCGGAACGTGATCGGCCCCATCGGGGTCTCGACCTTGAGGCCCTTGAACGCGGCGACCAGCTTCGGCGTCTCGGTGCCGCCCGCCTTCTTGATCACCTCCGCCACCGACAGGTAGGTGATGTACCCGATCAGCGAGCCCAGCACGGGGGTCTTGTCGACGCGCTTGATGTAGCGAGCGACCCACTCCTGGTGCCCCGGGATCTTCACGTCGTACCAGGGGTAGCCGGTGACCAGCATGCCCTCGGGCGCCTCGAGCTTGAGCGGGTCGATGTACTCGGGCTCGCCCAGCAGGATGCCGACCACGAACATCTTCTGGAAGAGCCCGCGCTTCTGCGCCTCACGCACGAAGGCGAGCCAGTCGCTGCCGAAGAGCGAGACGTAGAGCGCGTCCGGGTTCTGGTTCAGGATCGCGGTGACCAGCGGGCCCGGCTCGATCTTGCCCAGGGTCGGCCAGTGCTCGCCCACGATCTGCACCTCCGGCTTCAGCTCCTTCAGCCGGTCCCGGAAGGTCTCCCACGCCCGCTTGCCGTACTCGTAGTTGGGGCCGATGGTGGCCCACTTCACGTACTTCATCTTGCCGGCCTTCTCGGCCAGCATCCGCCCCTGCTCGTAGGTGTTGGGGCGCAGGCGCACCGCGTGGTCGTGTCCCTTGGACCAGGTCAGCGCCTCGGTCAGCGCCTCGGCGGCCAGGAACATGGTCTTGTTCTGCTTGGCCCAGTCCGACACCGCCAGGCCCACGTTGGAGAGGAAGCTGCCGGTGACCATCACGACCTTGTCGGACTCCACCAGCTCCTGCGCGTGCTTGATCGCCTCCGCGGGCTGGCCCTTGTCGTCGCGGAAGATGACCTCGAGCTTCCGGCCGAGGACGCCACCCCTGGCGTTGATCTCCTCCACCGCCATCTCCACTCCGGCCCGGTAGGGCCCGGTGAACGGAGCGCCGATGCCGCTGTAGGAATTGATGTCGCCGACCTTGATCGGGGCCTGGGCCGCGACCGGGCCGACCCCCAGGGCGAGCAGCAGGGCCGCGGCGGTGAGCGACAGGAGACGTGATGCGCGCATGCGGGAAGCCTCCTCGAAAGGGGTCGTGTTGCGCCTGAGTAAAGCGACAAGCGCCCGGGGTGTCAAGCCGATTCCGGCGGTCCTCGCGGAACCCGACGCCGCCCCCGCCCGTTACGGTCGGCCAGGGAGGAGACCTCGCCATGGCCAATCCGCTGAGCCGCCGGGAAGTGCTCAAGTTCGGCGCCTTCACCACCGTCGGGGGCGTGCTGACGCCGGGCATCTCGCTCGCCCAGGCGATCACCACGGACGGCAAGGGCATCGCCACCCGCGACGTGCAGGTCCCGGTGGGCGGCGCGACCATCCCCGGGTACGACGTCCGGCCCGAGGCGGCCGGCCGCTACCCGATCGTGCTGGTGATCTCCGGCTTCACCGGCAACTCCGAGCTCTACTCCCGCGAGGGCGGCATGCAGGGCAAGAGCGTCCAGGAGATGGCGCAGATCTCGAGCACGGTGACCAGCGCCCAGTACCTGGGCGACATCCGCGCCACCGCGGACTGGGCCAGGCAGCAGACGCGGGCGCGCGCGGACCGGCTCGGCGTCACCGGCCTTCTCGGCGGGGGTGCGCTGACGCTCCACACCGCGGCGGAGTACCCCCGCATCACCGCCGCCGTCCCGTGGTACGGCCACGTCAAGCGGACGTGCTCGGACGCGCCGGGCGTCGACGCCTTCAGCCTCGCGAGCCGGATCACCATGCCGGTGCTCGGCCTCTACGGCGAGGCGGACACCGGCCGCAGGTCTACAAGCAGGAAGCGGCCGAGGACGCGTGCGCCGCGGTCTGGCCTTCTTCGACAAGCACCTGAAATCTTGACAACCGGCCGCTTTGCGGTGAGATTGGCGCATTCAGCGCCCCGCAATCCGTACGCTCGACGTCAACGACGACTGGAGGAAACGGATGATGCCGAACCATACCCGTCTCCCGCTGAGCCGCCGTGACCTCTTGAAGCTGGGTGCCGGCGCCGGCGCGGTCCTGGCCGCGCCCCGCGCCGCCCGCGCCCAGACGCCGAAGCGGGGCGGCACCCTGAGCCTCCGCCTCTGGGACCCGCCGCACTGGGACCCTCACCTCACCGTCTCCTACAAGACCCACATCGCCTACTCCTTCACCCACAGCCGCCTGGTCAAGCACCGGGCGGGCCCCGGGATCCAGCCGGGCACGTTCCCGATCGAGGGCGACCTCGCCGAGTCCTGGACCCAGCCCAGCGAGAACACCTACGTGTTCAAGCTCCGCCGGGGGGTGCGCTGGCACGCCAAGCCGCCCGTGAACGGGCGCGAGCTGACCGCGGACGACGTCGTCTACACGATCGAGCGCTTCCGGACCGTGAAGGGCAACGCCAATGCCTACATGCTGGCCGCCCTGGACCGCGTGGAAGCGCCGGACAAGTACACGGTCAAGTTCACGCTCAAGGAGCCCTACGCCTGGCTCCTCGACGTCCTGGCCAATCCGAACGCGGTGTGCGTCGTGGCCAAGGAGGCGGTGGAGAAGTTCGGGGACCTGAAGAAGCCCGAGGCGGTGGTGGGCACGGGCCCCTGGATGCTCGACAGCTACCGGCCGAACGTGGGGTACACCCTCGTGCGCAACCCGGCCTACTTCCGGTCCGGCCTGCCCTACATCGATCGCGTCGAGGCCTACGTCGACGAGGACAACGCCTCGCGGATGGCCGCCTTCATCGCCGGGCGCTATGACCTCGGCTGGGAGTTCCCGGGCACGATCAACCGGGTGGACTGGGTGCAGCTCACCGACACCCTCAAGCAGCGGCGCCCGAACCTCAAGACCGCCGAGTTCCCGTCCAACGTCATGACGCATCTGTACTTCCGCAACGACAAGCCCCCGTTCAACGACGTGCGCGTGCGGCGGGCGATGTCCCTGGCGATCGACCGCAAGGGCATCATCGACGCGGTGGCGGAAGGCGTGGGCGTGCTGAACCCGGCGGTCCCGGCCGCGCTCCGGGAGTGGTCCATCCCGCCCGACCAGCTGGGCGAGGGCGCCCAGTACTTCAAGTACGATCCGGCCGCGGCGCGCAAGCTCCTGGCCGAAGCGGGGCATCCCCGCGGCTTCGAGGCCACCGTCGACTTCACGACCTACGGCTCCCAGGTCCTCATCGACACGGCTCAGCTCGTGCTGAAGAACCTGAAGGACGTGGGCATCGACGCCAAGCTGAACACCAAGGAGTACGGGGCCTACATCGCGAGCACCTTCTACGGCAAGTACGAGTCGATGGCCCTCGGGCCCCAGACCCCGTTCCTCGAGCCGGACAACTTCCTCTTCGGCCAGTACTATCCAGGCGAGATCAAGAACCACGGCCACATCAACGACCCGGTGCTGGCCGACATGCTGATCCGGCAGCGTCGGACCATGGATCCCGCCAAGCGCCGGGAGATCATCTTCGAGGCCCAGCGCCACATCGCCAAGCAACAGTACTACGTGCAGCTGTGGTCCGGCGTGTACGTCGCGGTCTGGGACGGGGCGCTCGTCAACTACGGCCCCAACCTGGGATACGACTACGGCGGGCGGCTCATGACCGCCTGGCTCAATCGCTAGCCCCGGCGCGAAGGAGGAGATCCCATGGATCACCCCGCGAGCTCACTGACCCGACGCGAACTCCTGAAGCTGGGTGGCGCCGCCCTCGCGGTGGGCGCGGCCGCCGGAAGCGGCGGCGTGGAGCCGGCCCTCGCCCAGAGCCCGAAGCGGGGCGGCACGTTCCGCCTGCGGTCGCACGTGGCACCGGTGCACTTCGACCCGCACCAGACCATCGCGTTCTCCACCATGATTCCCCTCTCCTTCGCCTACAGCCGGCTGGTCAAGGTGAAGGCGGGCTCCGCGGTGGTGCCGGGCACCCAGCCGGTGGAGAGCGACCTCGCGGAGTCGTGGGAGCGCCAGGGCGACACCGTCTACGTCTTCAAGCTCAAGAAGGGGGTGCGGTGGCACAACAAGCCGCCGGTCAACGGCCGCGAGCTCACCGCGGAGGACGTGAAGTACACCTACGAGCGGTTCCTCTCCATCAAGGGCAATCCCAACCGCTCGGTGCTCGGGATGGTGGACCGGGTGGAGGCCCCCGACAAGTACACCGTGAAGTTCACCCTGAGCGAGCCCAACGCGTGGTTCATCGACCGGCTCGCGTCGACGAGCACCTGGATCGTCGCGCGGGAGTGCGTCGAGCAGTTCGGGGACCTCAAGAAGCCGGAGAGCGTGGTGGGCACCGGCCCCTGGATGCTCCAGCGCTACGAGCCCAACGTCCGCATCTCGTTCACCCGGCATCCGAACTACTTCGTCCCCGGGCTGCCTCACGCCGACGGGGTCGACATCACCCTGTCGCCCGATCCGGCGGCGGGCTTCGCGGCCTTCCTGTCCGGGGAGTACGATTTCGGTCCCGAATACGGGATGGTGATCCGCCGCAGCGACCTCGACCTCGCGCAGGCCCGCATCAAGAACCTCGGCACCCGGGACTACATCGTGCTGTTCGGCGGGTACGTCGCGATGAAGATCGACCAGGAGCCGTTCAAGGACGTGCGCGTGCGCCGGGCCCTCGCCATGTCACAGAACTGGCGCGAGGTGCTCGAGACCAACGCCTGGTCCATGGGCAAGGGCGCGCCCAATCCGGTCATCCCGGCCACCTTGAAGGAGTGGTCGATCCCCATCGGCCAGCTGCCGGCGGAGGGGCGCGCGCTCTACGAGTTCGACCCCAAGGCGGCCCGGAAGCTCCTGGCCGACTCGGGCCACGGGAGCGGGCTCCGGATCCCCCTCGAGACGACGCCGGGCTACGGCCCGGACTGGATGGACGCGGTCCAGGTCGCGCTGCGGAACTGGAAGGAGGCCGGGATCGAGGCCGACCTCAAGCTGAAGGAATACGGCGCCTTCGTCTCCAGCGCCATCTTCGGGAAGTTCGACAAGATGATGCTGACCCTGCGCGGCGCCACCAACGATCCCGACAGCTACTTCGTGCCGTTCATGCCGGGCGAGCCGCTCAACTCCTCCGGGGTCAACGACCCCAAGCTGACCGAGATGATCAAGCTCCAGCGCCGGACCTTCGACGAGAAGAAGCGGCGGGAGATCGTCTACGACATCCAGCGCTACGCCTCCCAGACCGTGTACTACGCCTTCGGCGCGTCGGTGAGCGCGGTGGGGGCGTGGATGCCCTACGTCAAGAACTTCGGCCCCAACATCGGTCACGACTACGGCGGCCGCCTCATGGTCGCCTGGCTGGACAAATGACGGGAACGCACTGCCAGAACATGCGAAGCCTCCTCATGAAGGTCGTCGCTCGCGACGACCGTCCAATCGAGTAAGAGCGGGTCGCACGATCGCGCGCTCAGCCCGGACGACCGGTCGCACCGCCTCGCCCGTCGTCGCCCCGACGGGTCGCCCGGCCGCACACGGCCGCCGATGAAGCGCTACGTCCTGCGCCGCCTCCTCGTCGCGATCCCGTCCCTGCTGATCGCGTCGCTGATCGTCTTCAGCCTGCCGCGCCTGCTCCCCGGCGACGTGGTCCAGCTCATGCTGGAGGAGAAGGCCTACGGCAAGGACCTGGAGGACCTGCGCGCCAAGCTCGGGCTGAACCGGCCGATGTACATCCAGTACGTGGAGTGGCTGGGCCAGGTGCTGCGGGGCGATCTCGGGGAGTCGCTCTGGACGCGCCGGCCGGTGCTGGAGGAGCTGACCGCCCGGCTCCCGGTCAGCCTCGAGCTGGGCGTGCTGGCCCTGGCCTTCGCGGTGGTGATCGCGGTCCCGATCGGCGTGCTGGCCGCGATCCGCCAGGACACCGTCGCCGACTACGCGATGCGGAGCATGGCCATCCTGGGCCTCTCGGTCCCGGGCTTCTGGATCGCCACCCTGTGCGTGCTGCTGCCCGCCATCTGGTGGGGCTGGAGCCCGCCCATCCAGTTCACCGCCTTCTCGGTGGACCCCTGGGCGCACATCGCGCAGTTCCTCCTCCCCGCGTTCATCCTGGGCATCGCGTCCGCCGCCGCCATCATGCGCCTCACCCGCGGCACGCTCCTGGAAGTGCTCCGCCAGGACTACGTGCGCACCGCGTGGGCCAAGGGCATGCGGGAGCGGGTCGTGGTGCTCAAGCACAGCCTGAAGAACGCCCTGATCCCGGTCGTGACGGTGCTCGGCATCCAGGTGGCCCAGATCCTGGGCGGGACCGTGATCTTCGAATCCATCTTCGGGCTGCCCGGCATGGGCCGCTTCCTCTTCGACGCCATCAACCAGCGGGACTACCCGGTCATCCAGGGCGTGAACCTGCTCATCGTGAGCGTGGTGGTGGTCATGAACCTGCTCGTCGACGCCTTCTACGCCTTCCTCGACCCCCGCATCCGCTACTGACGGGACGCGCCCACCCACCCCGATCCAGGACCATGCAAAGCCAACCGGTCGAGGCCGCCCCCTGGGGGGACCAGACGATCAAGCGGAGCGAGGCGCCCAGCCGGGTCGCGGTGGGCCTCGGGCGCGTCTGGCAGTTCACCAGGCGCAAGCCGCTCGGCGCCCTGGGCGGGCTCATCGTGCTGGGCCTGCTGACCATGGCGATCTTCGCGCCGTGGATCGCGCCCTACAAGTACGACCAGACCATCCCGGGGGCGCGCATGAAGGCGCCCGGCGCGCAGTTCTGGATGGGCACCGACAACCTCGGCCGCGACGTGTTCAGCCGCGTGGTCTACGGGGCCAGCGTCTCGGTCACGGTGGGCTTCGGGGCGGTGCTCCTCGCCAACGTGCTGGCCGCGCTGGTGGGCGTGACCAGCGGCTACTTCGGCGGGGCCTACGACATCTGCGTGCAGCGGGTGGTGGACGCCTGGCAGTCGTTTCCGTTCCTGGTGGTGATCCTCTCGATGATGGCGGTGCTCGGGCCGGGATTGCTCAACCTGATCCTGGCCCTCGGCGTGCTGGGAGCCGCCGCGGGCTCGCGGGTGATCCGCGGGGCGACCATCAGCGCGATGCAGAACACCTACGTGGAGGCGGCCCGCGCGCTCGGCGCCGGTCACCTGCGCATCATGCTGCGCTACCTGCTGCCGAACGTGGCCGCCACCATCATCATCCTGGCCACCATCGGGCTGGGCGCCGCCATCCTGGCCGAGTCGGCGCTCTCCTTCCTCGGCTTCGGCGTTCCGCCGCCCTACCCCTCGTGGGGCGCCATGCTGTCCGGCTCCGGGCGCTCGTTCATGTATCGCGCCCCCTGGATGGCGATCTGGCCCGGGGCCGCGATCTCGCTGGCCGTCTTCGGCTTCAACATGCTGGGCGACGCCCTGCGCGACGTGCTGGATCCGCGCCTGCGCGGCGGGGGCGGTCGGCCGGCCGCCTAGCGGCCGGCCGGGCGAGCGCGCCCGACCGGGAACCTTCGACCGCGTCACTTCGACGAGTCGGACGTCCCTCGGCCGGGCACACGGATCGGTCAGCTGCTCTTCTGCATCCGCTCGCCGCAGTGGGTCCCCGGCGTGGACGAGGTATGACCGCACTTCGCGCACCTGTATTGCTCCGCCATCGGTGTCACCCCCTCTCCGGGTGCGACGCACCCATCGGAAGGCGCAGCAAGAGGTGTGCCCCGAGACGCGGCGAGGGGCAGCGACGATCCGCATCGCTGCCCCTCGACCCCTCACCCTGCCCTCTCCCCCTCGGGGAGAGGGAGAGCGCGCTAGGCGAACTTGGCGTAGATGCCCTTGATCTTCTCCTCGGCCCACTTCACGGTCTGCTCGAGGTCCATCTTGTCGGTGGCGAACTGGGCGACCGCGTCCACCATCACGAACTGCTGGTAGACCTCGTCCGCCGCCGGGGTCAGCGGGCCCGGATACCCGGTGGTGAAGTGGTACTCGGCGTCCTGCTCGAGCGGCTTCAGCTTCGGGTCCTCGCTGATGATCGGGAACGGCGGCTTGGCGTAGTTCTTGAGGAACGGCATGTTGTAGCCGGTGCTGGCCTTGGCCGCGTCGCGGTAGTTGTCGGCGAGCGCCTCCAGGAACGCCTTGGCCCCGTCCGCGTTCTTCGAGAACTTGGTGACGCCGTAGGCGCGGCAGTTGGCGAACGAGCGCCGCGTCACCGGGCCCTTGGGCGAGAGCGAGACGAAGATCTTGTCGGCCAGCTCCTTGTTCGAGCCCTCGATGGTGCGGTAGGCGCTGATCGGATTGTGGATCCAGGAGCCGCGCCCGGAGGCCAGGAAGCGGTTGTTGGAGGCGTCGTCCCAGGCCAGCACCTCGGGGGTCATGCAGTCCTTGAAGAGCGCCTTGTTGAACTTCAGCGCCTCGCGGACCTCCTTCGAGTTGTAGGTGATGGTCTTGCCGTCCTTGGCCACCTCGGAGCCGCCGAACGACCACATGATCGCCCGCCACGAGGCGCGGGAGTCGTCGTGGTGGGCGAGCCCGATGCCGATCGGGAAGCCCTTGGCCTTGAGCTTCATGCCCCCCTTGTGCAGGTCTTCCCAGGAGTCGGGCCCGTTGGGGTAGCCGACCTCGGTCCACAGGTCCTTGCGGTAGAGCCCGGGGAAGTCGATGAAGAAGTCGGGGATCGCGTGGTACTTCCCGTCGCTCGTCTTGCAGTAGTTGTCGGCGAGCGGAGTCCAGCCGCCGTGCTTCTTGGCGATCCGGTCGGCCGCGTCCTGCACGTCCAGGAGCGCGGTGGCCCACTTCTCGGTGCCGGTCCCCACCAGCTGGACGATGTCGTGACCGGACTGGGTGGCCACCTCGGCCGCGATCTTGGCCGGGATCTGCAGGTGCGGGATGTGGTCGATCATGACCTTCACCCCGCTCTTGGCGGACCACTGCTCGGCGAAGGCGTCGAACCACTTGTCGTACGCGGGGACGAAGTGCGTCCAGGCCAGGACCCGCACTTCCTTGGTCTGCGCCCACGCGGGCCGGATCCACACGTGCGGGAACGCGGAGACCGCGGCGGCGCCGGTCGCGGTGCCGAGGAACTGCCGACGAGAAACCTTCTTGCTCATACGCTGTCCTCCTTGGGTCGTGAGATCGCGGATCACTTCAGGGCTCCTGCGGTGAGACCGTGGATGAAGTGGTCGAGGCTGAAGGCGTACACGACCGCGACCGGGATCGCCCCGATGAGCGCGCCCGACATGAGCGAGCCCCAGTAGAAGACGTCGCCCCGGATGAGGTCGCTGGTGACTCCGTACGAGATGGTCTTGTTGGCGGAGGCGGAGATGAACGTCAGCGCGTAGATGAACTCCTGGTAGGTCAGCGTGAAGGCGAAGATGCCGGCGGTGATGATGCCGGGCACGATCACCGGGATGATGATCATGCGGAAGGCCTGGAAGCGGGTGCACCCGTCGATCTGGGCGCTCTCCTCGATCTCCCGGGGCACCGTGCGGACGAAGCCCATCAGGAGCCAGGTACAGAACGGCAGGGTGAACGACGGGTACACGATCACCAGCGCCCACACCGAGTCGATGAAGCCGAGCCCGCGCACCACCTGGGAGAGCGGGATGAACAGCAGCGTCGACGGGATGAGGTAGGAGAGGAACATCGCGGTGGAGAGCGGCTGGGCGCCCGGGAAGCGCATGCGGGCCAGCGCGTACGCGGCGGGCAGCGCGAGCAGGAGGGTGATGACCACCACCAGCGCCCCGATCATCAGGCTGTTCTCGAGCCACGTCGGGAACAGCGTGCCGTACCAGAGGAGCTTGATGTGGTCGAGGGTGGGCGCTTCCTTGAACCAGAAGGGGGCGGTCTCGAGATTGTAGAGATCACGGTCGCGCTTGAAGGCGGTGATGACCATCCAGTAGAACGGGAACAGCACGATGAACAGGTACGGAGCGAGCGGGAGGTACGGGCCGTAGTTGTGCTTCAGGTGGCGCCAGAGCCGGCGGGCGGGCATGCCCTAGTCCCTCCGCAAGAACCGTAGCATGAGCACCACGATCAGAGCGAGGAACGGGAAGATGAACAGGGTGATCGCCGCGCCCATCCCGAGGTCGCCCGCGTTGATGCCGATGTTGTAGGCGTACGTGCCGAAGACGTGGGTGGTGTTGTACGGGCCCCCCTGGGTCAGGAGCCACACCGCCGAGAAGTCGGTGAACGAGAACACCACCGAGTAGAGCAGGCCGACCAGCAGGATCGGCCGCACGATGGGGACGACCACGTAGTGGAAGCGGCGCAGGGGCCCCGCCCCGTCGATCTTGGCCGCCTCGATCACCTCCTGGGGCACCGCGGTGAGGCCGGCGAGCAGGATGACCGCGGAGAACGGAAAGCCGCGCCAGACGTTCATGATGATGACCGACCACATCGCCAGGCCCGGCTCCCCGAGCCACTGCCACGGGTAGTCGATGATGTGGGCTCGCATCAGCATCCAGTTGATCACGCTGTAGAGGGAGTCGAACATCCACTTCCAGGCGAGCGACGAGAGCGCGATCGGGATGACGAACGGAATCAGGATGATGCCCTGGACCACGCGCTTGCCCTTGAACGAGCGGTTCAGCGCGAAGGCCAGCGGCAACCCGATCAGCAGCCGGATGACCTCGGAGCCGACCGTGAACACGAAGGAGTTGCGTACCGTCTCCCAGAACACCGGGTCCTGGAACAGCCGCGTGTAGTTCAGGAGACCCACGAAGTGGCTGTCGGGGGAGCCGACCCGCGCGCTCGAGACCGACAGATAGATCGACATGAAGAACGGATACGCGATGAAGAACGCCAGGTAGAGGAAGGCGGGGGCGATCCAGATGAAGCCCTCGAGGGCCTCGCGGCGGCTCCAGCTGGAGCCGGTGGCCGCCCGGACGGCCGCCATCGAGGCCGGCGCGGTGCCGGCTGACGCACTGCGGCTCACACCCTGTGGCACGATCCCGAGTCTCTCCTTGAGATGTGGCGAAGAGGAAGCGATCAAGTCAGCCGCGAGGTTCACGCCTTATATCACCTGTTCCCGCTGGGTGTCAACTTCGGCCGCGGATCGGTTTCGGGTCTGGTAGCTTAGCGCGGTGATCATCCTGGGGGTGATTCCGGCGCGGCTGCATTCCTCGCGGCTGCCTCGCAAGGTGCTCCGGGAGATCCACGGCGTGCCGATGGTGGTCCACGTGTTCCGCCGCGCCCGCACCTCGCCGCTCCTGTCCGATCTGCTGGTGGCGACCGACAGCGACGAGGTCATCGAGGCCTGTCACGCCCACCACGTGCCCGCGGTGATGACCCGTTCCGACCACGCCTCCGGGACCGACCGGCTGTGGGAGGTCTCGCGCGCGCGGGCCGCCGACGTGTACGTCAATATCCAGGGCGACGAGCCGCTCATCAGCCCCGCGCACATCGAGCGCCTGGTGCGGCCGTTCCTCGACGAGCCGGAGGTGCAGGTCACCACGCTCAAGATCCGCGCGACGCCGGCCGAGGTGCCGACGCGCACCGCCAACAAGGTGGTGACGAACGTGCACGGCGACGCGCTCTACTTCTCCCGCCTGCCCATCCCCTGCGATCGGGACGGCCGCGGCAACGTCGTCTACTGGAAGCACATCGGCCTCTATGCCTACCGGCGGGCCGTGCTCGAGATCTTCCACTCCCTGCCCCCGTCCTCGCTCGAGCGCGCAGAGCAGCTCGAGCAGCTGCGGCTGCTCGAGGCCGGCATCCCCATCCGCGTCCTCGAGACCGACCAGCCCACGATCGGCGTCGATACCGAGGAGGATCTCCGGGCCGTCCAGGCCCTGCTGTCCCCGCGCCCGCAGTGAGGGGGCGCCCGTGACCAACCGCTGGGCCGTCCTGGCCCTCATCATGGCCGCCCAGACCATGGCCAACGTGGGCCCGCTCGGCATCCCGTCGATCGCCCCCTTGATCCGCGAGAGCCTCGACCTCTCGGTGGCCCAGGCCGGATCCTTCCTGTCCGCCTACTACATCGGGCCGGTGCTGATGTCGCTGCCCGCCGGATGGCTCGCGGATCGATGGGGCGTCCGCGGTGCGATGATCCTCGGGCAGGCCCTGATCGCGGCGGGCCTGGGCGCGATGGCGCTTGCCCCGAGCTTCTCGTTCATCGTGCTGATCCTGGTGCTGGCCGGCGCCGGCTACGGGGTGCTGAACCCGACCACCACCAAGGCGGGCATGGCGTGGTTCCCCCCCAACCTGAGGGCCACCGTGGTGGGCCTCAAGCAGGTCGGCCTGCCCTTCGGCGGCGCGCTCGGGGCCCTGGTCATGCCGCCGCTGGCCCTGGTGCTCGGCTGGCGCGCCGCGGTGGGCTTCGCGGCGGCGGTGGTGGGACTCCTGGCCCTGGCGACGTGGGCCCTCTACCGCGACCTGCCGGAGCCCGAGTCGCACGGGGCGGCGGTCCCCCGACCGGGCTTCTGGGCGGTCCTGGCCAACCGGGATCTCTGGCTCGTGGGCATCAGCACGCTGATCTTCGCGGGCGTGCAGACCGTCTTCCTCTCGTTCCTGGTCCTCTACCTGCACGGGGTCCTGCGCATCGAGCTGGTGCTGGCGGCCAAGTACCTGGTGCTCGCGCAGGTGAGCGGCGCCGCGGCGCGCGTCGCCTTCGGGCTCCTGTCCGACCGCCTCTTCGGGGGTCGCCGGCGCATCGGGCTCGCCATCGCGGGGATGGGATCCATCGCCTGCGCCCTCGCGCTCTCCGTCACCACGCCGGGCACCGGGCCGTGGGCGCTCGGGCCGCTGGCGGTCGGTGTGGGCGTGTTCGGGGTGGGCTGGAACGGCGTGCAGCACACCTTGATGGCCGAGCTGGCCGGGCCGCGCGCCGCCGGCACCGCGGTGGGCCTGGGGCTGGCCATCTCCTCCCTGGGGGTCACGGTGTGCCCGCCGATCTTCGGCATCGCGGTCGAGCGCCTCGGCGGCTTCGGCGCCGCGTGGGTCACGCTGGCGGTGGGCATGGTCGCGGCGCTCGGCCTGCTGGTGCCGGTGCGCGAGCGGCTCCTGCCTGCCACCTCATGACTTGCCGGGATCAGGGTCGTCGGCGGGGCCCTCGACGGGTCCTCCCGCACTCCCTCCCACGCGACGCTCGCCCGGGTCGCCGGCCTCCGGGGCGGGGTTGCGGGGGGCGCCCGACACGGCATTGACGCTCCGCGCACGGGGGCCGGCCTGCGGGCGCCGAAACGACCCGTTTGCCGTTGACACGCCCATGGTTCTTTGTTAAGACTCTGCCACCATTTAGGACGTATCCCAGCACCCGACCCGCACCCCATTGACGCCGTTGCCGAGGTTGCAACCTCGCGGCCGGGGCTCCTACCCCGTCGGGGGAAGTATGCGCGCCCCCGGCGCCTGCGGAACGACACCGGCGGTTCCCCGGTTGACCCGGTCAAGGAGGACCACTCGCACATGAGCACTTCCGACTCCAACGACACCACGCTCTCCCATCTCGATCGTCGGGCCTTCATCAAGACCGCCGGGGCCGCCGCGGTGGCGGTGACCGGCATCGAGGGCATCCTGGCCGCGCGCCGCGCGCCCGCGTTCGCGCAGGGCACGAAGCTCCACTGGGTGCGCTGGGTGGACTTCATCCCCGAGTCCGACGTCGAGCTGAAGCGCCAGATCCCGGAGGCCTCCAAGGCCCTGGGGGCGGAGATCACCCTCGAGACCATCAACGCGAACGACCTGCAGCCCCGCATCACCGCGGCGATCCAGTCCGGCTCGGGCGCCGACATCTTCATGTTCCAGTACAACTGGGCCCAGCTCTACGCCAACTCGGTGGTGGACGTCAGCGACGTGGCCGGCGAGCTCGCCAAGGCGGAGGGCGGCTTCTACGACATCTACCCGCCTGCCGACGTGGTGAACGGCAAGTGGCTGGCCCTGCCCCACTCCATCGTCGGCAACGCGGTGGCCTACCGCCGGTCGTGGCTCAAGGAGGTCGGCGCGTCCCAGTTCCCGAAGACGTGGGAGGAGGCGCACAAGGTCTTCACCGCCCTCAAGAAGAAGGGCCGACCCTACGGACAGACCCTCGGCCATACCTTCGGCGACGCGCCGACCTTCACCTATTGCATGCTGTGGGCCTTCGGCGGGATGGAGACCGACAAGACGGGCAAGAAGGTCGTGCTGAACGGCAAGGGCGCGGTGGAGTCGGTCAAGTTCATGCAGTCGTTCTGGAAGGACTCCTGCGACGAGGGCGGCCTCGCCTGGGACGACACCAACAACAACCGGGCCTTCCACGCGGGAGAGATCTCGGCCACGCTCAACGGAGCCTCGATCTACCTGGTGGCCAAGCGGCAGAAGGACAAGATCAAGGACGACAAGGGCGAGCCGATGTGGACCGACATCGACCACGCCCCGCTGCCCGCCGGGCCCTCGGGCGCGTTCCTGCTCTTCCTGAACCACTCCGACGCGATCATGAAGTACAGCAAGAACCCCAAGCTGGCGAAGGACTTCCTCCGCTGGGTGCACAAGCCGGAGAACTTCGGCAAGTGGTTCGCGACGCAGGAGGGCTACAGCGTCGGAGCGACGAAGAAGTGGGAGAACGACCCGATGTGGGGCAAGCTCGACGAGCCGCTCAAGATGTTCCGCACCGCCGCGCGGAACACCCGCTTGTTCGGCTACGCGGGCCCCTCTACCGCGAAGGCCACCGAGGTGTTCTCCAAGTACATCATCACCGACATGTACGCGAAGGCCGTCCAGGGCATGAAGGCCGAGGACGCGGTGTCGTGGGCGCACGGGGAGCTGAAGAAGATCTACGAGGCCTGATCGGACGGGCCCTCGGCGGCCCAAGGGGAGGGTCGATGGAGACTCCGCAGGACACGTCGAGCAGTGTCGCGCCGCGCGCGGGCGTCAGCCGGCGCGCGTTCCTGGCCGGCTCCGCCGCCGCGGGCATGGCGGTGGCCGGCCTCGAGGGCATCCTGGCCGCGGGCCGGGCTCCCGCCTTCGCGCAGGGCACGCGGCTCAACATCGTCCGCTGGGTCGACTTCATCCCCGCCTGCGACGTGGAGCTGAAGCGCCAGGCCGGTGAGGCGAGCAAGGCGCTGGGCGCCGAGGTGGTGTTCGAGTTCATCAACGCCAACGACATCCAGGCCCGCATCACCGCCGCCATGCAGTCCGGCTCGGGTCCGGACATCATGCACATGCTCCACAACTGGCCGCACCTCTACGCGAACGGACTGGTCGACGTGAGCGATCTGGTGGAGTGGCAGGTGAAGGAGCAGGGAGCGCTGTACGGCCAGTCCGAGCAGTACACCAAGGTCGGCGGGAGGTTCCTGGCCCTGCCCCACGGCATCGTTCCGGGGCTGATCGCCTACCGCAAGTCGTGGTTCGACGAGGTCGGCGCCACGACCTTCCCCAAGACCTACGACGAGCTACGGCAGGTGGGGGCCAAGCTCAAGAAGAAGGGCCATCCCTACGGCCAGACGCTCGGCCACACCTTCGGAGATGCGCCCGCGTGGGCCTACCCGCTGCTGTGGAACTTCGGCGGGATGGAGACCGACAAGACCGGCAAGACCGCCATAGACAGCAAGAGCGCGGTGGAGGCGGTCAAGTTCATGAACGCGTTCTGGAAGGAGGCCTGCGACGAAGGTGGGCTGGCCTGGGACGACACCAACAACAACCGCGCCTTCCTGGGCGGGGAGATCTGCGGGAGCCTGAACGGCGCCTCGATCTACATCGCGGCCAAGCGCGGCCAGGACAAGATCAAGGACGACAAGGGCGAGCCGATGGTGCGGGACATCCAGCACGCGCGCCTGCCCGCGGGGCCGGCCGGGTCCACCAGCTATCACACCGCCTTCGCCCACGGGGTGATGAAGTACAGCAAGAATCAGAAGCTGGCCAAGGACTTCCTGAAGTGGCTCCACGGCAAGGAGCAGTACAGCAAGTGGTTCCAGGTCGCGGAGGGCTTCTCGGTCGGCTCGACCAAGTACTGGGAGCAGCACTCGCTCTGGAACACCATCGACGAGCCGATGAAGGGCTTCCGCACCGCCCCCGACAACTCGCGCACCATGGGCTACGCGGGGCCGCCGAACGCCAAGGCCACCGAGGCCTACTCCAAGTACGTCATCGTGGACATGTTCGCCAAGGGCGTGCAGGGCGCCAAGCCCGAAGACGCGGTGAAGTGGGCGTCCGCCGAGCTCAAGAAGATCTATGGCTGAGGTGAGATGAAGAAGTCCATCGCGGGCGGATCGGGCAGCGCGGCCGGCATCGAGGTCGCGCTGCCCCACCCCCGGACCTCCGGGCCCACCGGGCTCACGCGCCTGCTGGAAAGCGAGCGCATGCTCGCGGGCCTCCTGCTGACGCCCACCGTGGTGCTGCTGGGGCTGTTCATCGCCTATCCGTTCGTGGTGGGGGTGTGGCTCTCGCTCAGCAGCGTGAGCGTGGGCAACCCGGGCGAGTTCGTGGGGCTGGACAACTTCGTGAAGGCGTGGAACGACTCGATCTTCCGCACCGCCTTCTACAACACGTTCTTCTACACGTTCTGGGCCACGCTCTTCAAGCTCGCCCTCGGCATGTGGCTGGCCCTGCTGCTCAACCGCCACTTCCGGGGCAAGCGCATCGTCCGGGCCGCGATGCTGCTGCCGTTCATCGTGCCCACCGTGCTGTCGACCTTCGCCTGGCGGTGGATGTTCGACCCCACCTTCAGCGTGCTGAACTGGCTGCTCTACCAGACCGGCTTCATCACCACCAAGCTGCCGTTCCTGTCGGACGGGACCTACGGCATGTGGTGCGCGATCGTGGTCAACACCTGGCGCGGCATGCCGTTCTTCGCCATCTCGCTGCTGGCCGGGCTGCAGACCATCAGCCCCGATCTGCAGGAGGCCGCCTCCCTGGACGGGGCCAACGGCTGGCGCCGCTTCTGGCACGTGACCTGGCCGCTGCTCAAGCCGGTCACGCTGGTGGTGGTGGTGTTCTCCATCATCCAGACCTTCTCCGACTTCCAGCTCATCTACGTGCTCACCGGCGGCGGGCCCGCCAACGCCACCCACCTGCTGGCCACCTATGCCTATCAGATCGGCGTGGCCACCGGCCTGCTCGGCGAGGGCGCCGCGGTCTCCCTCTTCATGCTGCCGGTGCTGTTCATCGTGGTCTGGCTCCAGCTGCGCTACCTGAGGCGGATGGAAGGCGCCTAAGGTATGGAGCGGCCCACGAACACGCGACCGGCGATGGCGCGGGCATGGACCGCCGACGCCCCGCCGGTCGACGCGCGAGCGGCCGGCGCAGGAGCCCGGAAGGGGCGGCCTATCGACGCGCAGGCGATCAGCGGATCTGCGGCCAAGGAATTCAAGGTGGTGGGGGGGCATGGGGGAGGAGCGGCACCAGCGCTCCCCCCCATCTCGCAATGGTCGTAGAGAAGCGCTGGAAGAAGTGGGTGTACTTCTACATCCCGCTCACCCTCTTCGTGATCGGCACCCTCTTCCCCTTCTACTGGATGCTGGTCACCTCGATCCGCCCCGACGCCGAGCTCTACCGCTCGTGGCGGGCCGCCAACAACGCCCCGTTCTGGACGCTGCACCCGACGCTCGAGCACTTCCGGGACCTGATGGCCAAGACCACGTTCCCGAAGTGGCTGTGGAACACCTTCTTCATCGCATGCGCGTCGACGTTCATCTCGCTGTTCTGCGGGCTGCTGGCCGGGTACGCGCTGGGACGGCTCAAGTTCCCGATGGCGGGCACGCTCGGCACCAGCATCTTCGTCACCTACCTGGTGCCGCCCACCCTGCTCTTCATCCCGCTCGCCAACATCATCCGCACGTTCCAGCTGGGTGACACGCCGTGGGCGCTCATCCTGACCTATCCGACGTTCCTCATCCCGTTCTGTACCTGGCTCCTGATGGGCTACTTCAAGACCATCCCCAAGGAGCTGGAGGAGTGCGCGCGGATCGACGGCGCCACCCGTTTCGGGGCCATGGTGCGGATCATCTTCCCCATCGCGGTGCCCGGCATCCTGTCCGCCGGCATCTTCGCGTTCACGCTGTCGTGGAACGAGTTCATCTACGCCCTGGTGTTCCTCTCGTCGCCGGAGAAGAAGACGGTCCCGGTGGGCGTCGTCTCGGAGCTGATCCGCGGCGACATCTACTTCTGGGGCCAGCTCATGGCGGGGGCGCTGCTGGGCTCGATTCCGGTGGCGGTCGTGTATTCGTTCTTCGTGGAGTACTACGTCACCGGCCTCACGGGCTCCGTGAAGGGGTGACGCCCAGAGCCCGGGGCACCCGACCCCGGGGAACCTATTTGAGGGGGAGCGACCAATGGCACAGGTAGTCCTCAAGGACCTCAACAAGAAGTACGACGAGGTGCACGCGGTCAAGGACGTGAACCTCACGATCCGCGACAAGGAGTTCATGGTCTTCGTCGGGCCGTCGGGCTGCGGCAAGACCACGACGCTCCGGATGGTCGCGGGCCTGGAGGAGATCACGTCCGGCGAGATCTCGATCGGCGACCGGATCGTCAACGATCTGCCCCCGAAGGATCGTGACATCGCGATGGTGTTCCAGAACTACGCGCTCTACCCGCACATGAGCGTGTACGACAACATGGCCTTCGGCCTGAAGATGCGGAAGTTCCCCAAGGCGGAGATCGCCAAGCGGGTGCAGGAGGCGGCCGAGATCCTGGGGATCCAGGAGCTGCTCAAGCGCAAGCCGCGCCAGCTCTCCGGCGGTCAGCGGCAGCGCGTGGCGGTGGGGCGCGCGATCGTGCGGCATCCCCAGGTGTTCCTCTTCGACGAGCCGCTGTCCAACCTGGACGCCAAGCTCCGGGTGCAGATGCGGGTGGAGCTCAAGCGCCTGCACGAGCGGCTCGAGACCACCGCGATCTACGTGACCCACGACCAGGTCGAGGCCATGACCCTCGGCAGCCGGGTGGTGGTCATGCGAGACGGCTGGGTGCAGCAGGTGGGAGAGCCGCTCGAGATCTACAGCCGGCCCGCCAACAAGTTCGTGGCCGGGTTCATCGGCTCGCCCGCCATGAACTTCGTGCCGGTGACCGTGGCCGAGGCGAACGGCAGCGTCTACGCGGAGGCGACCGGCATGCGGGTGAAGGTGCCCGCCGACAAGGCGACGGCGCTCAGGCCCTACAAGGGCCAGACCGTCATCCTGGGCATCCGCCCCGAGGACCTGCGGGTGGGCTCGGGCGCCGACTCGTCGGACCTGGCCTTCGACGCGGTGGTCGAGGTGGTGGAGCCGCTCGGCTCCGAGATCCTGCTCAACGTCAGCCTGGCCGGCCAGCAGATCGTGAGCCGGGTGGAGCCGTCGGTCAAGGCGCGCCCGCACGACAAGATTCGCATGGCTTTCGTGCCGGACCGCATCCACTTCTTCGACGCCAAGACCGAGGCGGTCTTGAAGTAGAGGCGTCGGACGGCCGGAGGGGTTGACAACGGCCGGCCCCTCCGGCTAGTGGTGTCCATCCCGCCGGACCACCGTCGCCCGCGAGGAGGTGAGAGACAGCGCGCTAGGGTTCTCGCGAATGGCCCCGAGACCTCCCGATCCGCATGGAGGCCCTCCATGGTGCAGACCGCTTCCCGCAGCATTCCGAGACGTCGATTCCTCCGCACCGCCGCCGGTGCCGCCGCCGGGATGGCCTCCTGGCTCACCCTCGGCAAGCCGCCCGCCTTCGCCCAGAAGCGCGAGCTGACCTTCCTCAGCTGGAACCACTTCGTCCCCGCCGCCGACGACGAGCTGCGCAGGCAGGCGGAGGCGTTCGGCAAGGCCCACAACTGCACGGTGCGCGTGGACACCATGGCCCACCTGCAGATGCCCGCCAAGATCGCGGCGGAAGCCCAGTCCCAGTCGGGCCACGACATGTACCGCACCGCGGGCGCCGACCCTTTCCTCTACGAGAACCTGCTCGTGACCATGGACGACCTGGTCGCGAAGCTGGGCAAGCAGGGCGGCGGCTGGTACCCCTTCGCGGCCGAGAGCTGCCAGACCGCTTCCGGCTGGAAGGCGATTCCCTGGTTCTGGGTGTCGTTCCCCGGCACCTACAACATGGCCCACTTCAAGAAGGCCGGGTTCGACGGCCCGCCGAAGACGTGGGACGACCTCCTGAAGATGGGCAAGGTGCTCAAGAAGCAGGGCAACCCGGTCGGCATCCCGATCAGCCATTGCTCGGACGCCCACTCGACCTACTGGTCGGTGGCGTGGTCCTTCGGGGCGAAGGTGCTCGAGGCCGACGGCAAGACCCCGGCGATCGCCTCAGACAAGACCGCCCAGGTCATCGAGTGGTACAAGGAGCTCTACAAGGACGCGATGGAGCCCGAGGTCCTCTCCTGGGACGACGCGGGCAACAACCGGTTCCTGCTCTCCGGCAAGGGCTCCTGGATCCACAATCCGGTGAGCCCGTACAACGCGGCCCTCGCCAACAAGCAGCCGATCGCCGACGACATCAACCACCACAACAGCCCGGCCGGCCCGGCGGGCACGCACTCCGCGCCGCCGCAGCTGAGCCTGGGCATCTGGAAGTTCTCCAAGAACCAGGAGCTGGCCAAGGAGTTCATCGCGTATCTCTTCCAGAAGCAGAACTTCGACGCGTGGATCGTGGCGTCCAACGCGTTCAACCACCCGCCGCTCAAGAACCTCGCCGATCACCCGATCTGGGCCCGCAATCCCAAGTTCGCGATGCTGCCCAAGGAGGCGGAGTTCGCGCACCCGCGCGGCTGGCCCGCCAAGCCCAACGAGGCGGTGCAGCGGATCGACGACAACTACATCATGACCGACATGGTCGCGAAGGCGATCAACGGCATGCCGACCAAGCGGGCGATGGACTGGGCGCAGAGCCAGATCGCGCTCGCGGTGAAGGGACAGCTGAAGGTCGGATAGGGCCATGGCGGTCGGCCCTCGCGTTCTGGAGGCGGCCGGGCTGCCCGGGTCCGGCCGCCTCGCGCGGCTCCGGGAGTGGTGGGAGCAGGAGCACATCTTCGGCTACGGGCTCATCGTGCCCGCGGTCGTGCTGCTCGCGGTGCTGGTGGCCTTCCCGTTCGGGATGGCCATCTACTTCAGCCTCTCCGACTACTGGGTGGGCTCGCCCGGCGAGTTCGTGGGGCTCGCGAACTACCGGGAGATCCTGGGCAACGAGACGTTTCGCCAGACCGTGCAGAACTCCTTCGTGTTCACCGGCATCGCGCTCACCTTCAAGATCGTCCTCGGGGTGTGGCTCGCGATGCTGCTGGCCCGCCGCCTCCCGTTGAAGCGGGTGATCCGCGGGATCGTGCTGCTGCCCTTCGTCATCCCGACCGCACTGTCGACGCTGGCCTGGCTGTGGATGTTCGACTCGCTCTACAGCGTGGTGAACTGGACCGCGATCCGGCTGCACCTGATCAGCCCGCCCGGTCCGAACTGGCTCGGCCAGCCCGCCTACGCGATGGCCGCGGTCATCGTGGTGAACGTCTGGCGGGGCCTGCCCTTCTTCGCGATCACCGTGCTCGCCGGCCTGATGGCGGTGCCCCGCGAGTTCCTGGAGGCCGCCGAGGTCGACGGGGCGGGCTCCTGGCGACGATTCTGGCACGTGACCCTGCCGCTGCTGAAGCCGGTGCTCGCGGTGGTGATCCTCTTCTCGACCATCTTCACGTTCGGCGACTTCAACATCGTGCAGGTCCTGACCCGTGGCGGCCCGATCAACACCACCCACCTGTTCGCCACCCTCGCCTACCAGGTCGGCCTGCAGGGCGGCAACCTGGGGCAGGGCGCGGCGATCTCCCTCTTCATCTTCCCGCTCCTGGCGGTGGTGGTGTTCTTCCAGCTCCGCTACATCCGGAAGGAGTAGCGATGGCCGTCGCGAGGAGCCGCGCCGCCCGCATCCGCTCGAACGTCTTCGCGTACGCGAACCTGGCCCCCTACCTCCTGTTCGTGCTGTTCCCCTTCTATTTCATGGTGGTGACCTCGTTCAAGTCGAACGCGGAGCTCTACAACCTCAAGTCGATCCCGTTCTGGATCCAGACCGGGGCCATCCTGGACCACTACGCGCTGCTGTTCCAGAAGACCGACTTCGTCACCTGGATGAAGAACAGCCTGCTGGTCGCGGTGGTAGCCACGACCGTCTCCGTCGTCATCTCCATCCTGGCCGGCTACAGCCTGGCGCGGCTCCGCTACCGCGGCGCCGGCTCCTTCGGCACCGCGGTCTTCGTCACCTACCTCGTGCCGCCCACCCTCCTGTTCCTGCCGCTCTCGCAGGTCGTGGTGTGGCTCGGGCTCGCCGACTCGGTGCTCGCGTTGATGGTCACCTACCCCACGTTCCTGGTGCCGTTCTGCACGTGGCTGCTGATGGGCTACTTCCGCACGATTCCCCGGGAAGTCGAGGAGTGCGCCCTGGTGGACGGGGCGACCCGGATGCAGACCCTCTGGCGGGTGGTGCTACCGATGGCGCTGCCCGGGATCATCTGCGCGGTGCTGTTCAGCTTCACGCTGTGCTGGAACGAGTACACCTACGCCCTGACGTTCATCTCCCAGTCCGCGAACAAGACCGCGGTGGTCGGCGTCACCGCGGACCTCATCCGCGGCGACATCTATTTCTGGGGCTCGCTGATGGCCGGGGCGATCCTCGCCTCGATCCCGATCGTCATCATCTACGTGTTCTTCCTCGACTACTACGTCTCCGGCCTCACCGCCGGAGCCGTCAAGGGATAGCGCCACCTCGGTGCGACCCGGCCCGGGCGCCGGCCCCTCGCCCCTCGATGGCTCCCGGGGGCCCGATATCGCCCTCCTCGTGCTCCTGGTGGTCGCGATGGGACCCGGCCTCGCGCGGGCCGAGGACGCGGTGACACTGCCGCCGGTGCTGGTCACCGCGCCGGCGCCGCTGGCCGGGGGTCTCCCGCGTGACTGGATCCCGAGCGCGGTGGAGTCCCTGCGGGGGCCGGAGGTGCAGACCGGTCACCCCACCGGGCTGCCGGAGGCGCTCGAGCGCCAGCCGGGCGTCACCCTTCAGAGTGAGCAGGGCAATCCCTTCCAGCCGGATCTTGTCTTGCGCGGTTTCACCGCCTCCCCGGTCACCGGCCTGCCCCAGGGCATCAGCGTGTTCCTCGACGGCGTGCGCCTCAACGAGCCCACCGTGGAGGAGGTCAACTTCGATTTGATCCCGCTCGACGACGCGGCCCGAGTCGAGCTCATCCGCGGGCCCTCGGTGCTGTTCGGCCGGAACACCCTCGGAGGCGCGATCAACATCGTCACCCGCCGAGGAGAGCCGACCCGCGAGATCGTGCCCGAGATGGACGGCGGCAGCTTCGGGCGGCAGCGCTACCGCCTCCGGGTCAGCGGCGAGGCCCGCCCGCTCGACTACTACCTCTCGCTCACCCACCTGCAGGAGGACGGCTACCGGGATTTCACGCCCTCGCGGCTCTCGAGCGGCTTCCTCAAGCTCGGGAGCCACATCGGCGACCTCGACGCCTCGCTCTCGTACCAGTACAGCAACAACCGAATCAAGCAAGCCGGCTCCCTGCCCCAGTCCGACCTCGGCCGCGACCGGAGCGCGAACTTCACCGCGGGTGACTTCTACGCCCCGCGGCTGCACCTGGCCATCGCCAACGTGCGCGCGGCCGTGACCGACCACCTGACGGTGGACGGCAACGCGTTCGTTCGCGACCTGTCGGTCGAGCAGTTCAACGTCAACGCGGTCGCCGAGAACAGCCGCCTCCTCAATCACACCCGCTCGATCGGCGGGCGGGTCCAGGTCAACTACGACCGGCCCCTGCGCGGGATGGATCACGTGCTCGTCGCCGGCCTCGAGTACACGCGTCACGACGTGACCAGCCGGACATTCCAGGAGGATGCGGGCGCCGGCTCGTCCCTCGAGGCCGACCTCGCGGATCGAGTGGACGCGGCGGGCGCGTACGTCCAGAGCAGTCTCGCGGTGGCGCGCGGTTTCGCCGGCCCCCGCTCGAGCCTCGTGCTGACCGTGGCCGGTCGCTGGGACCTCCTGCGACACGACATCGCCGATCGGCTCGGAGGCCCGAGCGGCGGGACCCATACCTTCCAGCGCCTGAACCCTCGCGCGGGCGTCAATCTGAATTTCAGCGAGCGCGTCGGCGTCTTCGCGAGCTACGGGGAGGGCTTCCGGGCCCCCGCGTTCCTCGAGCTGACCTGCGCGGGGCCGGGTGCGGTCTGCCCGGGCCTCCAGGTCGGCACGGCGCCCGATCCTCCCCTCGAGCCGGTGACGGCGCGCACCTACGAGGTGGGCGTCTACTCGCGCCCGGCGGAATGGCTGGATCTCACCGCCACCGCCTACCGGAGCGACCTGGAGGACGACATCTTCGCGGTCGCGCCCACCGGCACCACCGGGGTGTTCTTCCAGAACATCGGAAGGACCCGCCGTCAGGGAGTCGAGGCGGGCGGCCGCGCCCGGGCCGGACGGATGCTGGAGGCCTACCTCAACTACACGTATAGCGAGGCCACCTTCGAGGACCGCGTGGTCGATCTGGCCACGCCGCTCCCCCCCGGCAACGAGACGGTCAGGGCGGCCCGCTCGTTCGCCCTCGTGCCGCGCCATCGCATCAACGCCGGGCTGGCCTACCGCCCGTGGCCCTGGATCCGGCTCGCGCTCGACGCGCGCTACGTGAGCGAGCAGTTCCTGCGCGGCGACGAGGCGAACCGTCAGCGGCCCCTACCCGCGTTCTGGGTCGTCGACGCCGGCATCACCGTCCAGCACCGTGGCTTCGAGGGCTTCCTCAAGATCAACAACGTGCTCGACAACCGCTACGAGACCTTCGGGACCTTCGCGCCCAATGCCCGGGAGGCCGGGGCCCCGGTGGAGCGGTTCTTGACCCCGGCCCCGCCGCTGCACGTGCTGGCCGGGCTGCGCTATGCGTTCTAGGGCCGGCGCGCGACGCCGCCGCGAGGTCGGGCTGGCCTACCTGCTGCTCGCGCCGGCGGTGGTGCTCCTCGGCGCGGTGCTCGCCTACCCGCTCGCGTGGGAGGTGTGGGCGAGCTTCACCGGCCTCTCTCCGCTGCAGGAGAGCGGCCCCGCGTTCGTCGGCTTCGAGAACTATCGCCTGCAGCTCGCGAGCCCGCAGTTCTGGCTGGCCGCCGCGATCACCGTCGCCCACGCGGTCGTCACCACCGCGGCCAAGCTGGCCATCGGCACGGGCTTTGCCCTGCTCCTCGCCCGCCCGTTCCGAGGCCGGGCCGTGGTGTTCCTCGCCGTCTTCCTGCCCTGGGCCTATCCGGCCAGCGTCAGCGTGATCGGCTGGTACTGGACCCTGAGCCCGCCCATCACCACCTCCTACAGCGTGTTCATGGGCAACCTGAAGAATGCGGTCGATGGGGCGCTCGGCTCGGGCGCGTGGGCCTTCCTGAGCGTGACCCTGTTCAATATCTGGCGGGGCAGCTCGTTCATCGGCGTCCTCCTGCTGGCCGGCATCAACGCGATCCCTCCCGAGCTGTTCGAGTACGCGACCCTCGAGTGCGGCAGCGCCCGGCAACGGTTCTGGTCCGTGACCGTGCCGCTGCTCCGGCCGTTCCTCGCCCTCAGCGTGTTCCTGTCGCTCACCACCGGCTTCGCCGACCTCGCCAACGTCTGGATGCTCACCGCCGGCCGCATCGTGTTCCCGGTGATCGGGACCCAGGCCTACTGGCTCGCGATCGGCGCGGGGCAATTCGGACCCGCCTCCGCCCTCTCGCTGCTGCTGGTGCCCTTGCTCCTCGCCGCGCTCCTGCTGCTCTTCCGGCTCTTCGATGCGCCGGAGCGAGAGCCCGCGTGAGGAGGAGAGCGCGTCGGCGGTTCTGGCACCGGGCCCTGACCGGGCTGGCGGTGGTGTACTGCCTGTTTCCGATCTACTTCGTGCTCGTGCAGTCGCTGAAGACCGCGGAGGAGGACGTGTTCGGCTATCCCCTGATCGTCCTCCATCCCACTCTCGAGAACTTCGAGGAGCTCTTCGTCCCGAGCGGACAGCCGCGCGGCTTCGTCGGCACCGTGCTGCGCCGCTCCTATCCCTTCTTCGTGTGGCTCGAGAACACCATCGTGGTGTTCAGCGGCACGGTGGTCCTCACCCTGGCGGTCGCGCTGGCCGCCGCCTACGCCCTCGGCCGTCTTCGTCCGCCCGGCTACCGCTGGTGGCGTCGCGTGATCTTCGCGACCTACGTGATCCCGCAGACCATCTTGTTCGTGCCCCTCTATCACGTGGTCAACGCTCTCGGCCTCGACGACAACCTGCTGGTGCTCGTCCTTGTGTATCCCACCACCGCCCTGCCCTTCTGCGTGTGGATGCTGTCCGCCTACTTCCAGCACCTGCCCCGCGAGATCGAGGAGGCGGCGCTGATCGAGGGCGCCGGGCGGGCCACCGCCTTCTTCCGCATCCTCCTGCCCCTGAGCCGCCCGGTGCTGGTGGCCGCGGCCATCTTCACCCTCGGCACCATCGCGAGCGACTTCACGATCGCCTCGGTGTTCCTCCTGAGCGACATCAACCAGACCATCCCCGCCGGCCTCGGCACCATGGAGGTGGCGCTGGACGAGCTGCTCGCGGTGGCCGGGATCAACCTGATGGCGATCCCGATCGTGCTGATCTCCGCCTGCTTCGCCCGCGGTTACGTGCGCGGGCTCACTGCGGCGATGGTGGAGGGGGCATGAGAGCGGACCGGATCCGGATCACCCGGTGCAGGGCGTTCTCGGCCACGTAGAGGTCGCCCGCGTCGTCCACCGCGATGCCTTCCGGGTCGCCCAGGTTGGCGGCCACCACGCTCACCGCCCCCGCGGGCGAGACCCGGAAGATCCGACGGATCTGGAAGCCGCTGCTGACGAAGACGCTCCCGTCGGGTCCCACCGCCATGTGCGTGCGGTGGTAGTGGCCCGCGGGCAGCCGCGCCAGCAGCCGCGGGCTGCCTCCGGGCGCGAGAACGAAGAGCTGCCCCACCGAGTCGAGCAAGACGAAGGCGCCCGACGCGGTGATCGCGGTCGAGATGAACCGGTAGAGCGGCGGCTCGCCCGGCAGCGGGGGGGCCGAGCGGGCCGGAAAGACCGGGCGGACTACGTCGAAGCGCCGGGGCAGCGGCACCGCGTCCCGGGGATCGACGCGGAGCACCACCGGGCCGTGATAGGCGTTCGAATCGAGGCCTTCGAAGCTGGCGGGGGGAGGCGTCTCGGAGCGCTGCTGAGCCTCCGGACTCGCGTAGTCGAGCACCGACAGTCGGCCCTCCCGGTCGAGAGCCAGGCTCGAGCCGCCCAGGAGCTGGTTCAGGCCGATCCCGAACAAGTCCAGGCGGCCACCCGCGCTCAGGCGGTACACGCGGTTGCCGTTCTCCTCGCCCATGTAGAGATCGCCCGCGCGCGGGTCCACCACGAGGCTTCCGAGCGCGAGCTGCCGGTGCTCCTCGGAGAACGGCACCACCACGCGGGGCACCCGGGTGGCATCGAGCGGGAGCGCGGCCACCTCGAGCCGGTAGAGATTGGCCGCCGCGTCGCCGCGCCAGCCGTGGCTCAGGACCACGAGGTGCCCGGCCGCGTCGAGCGCGATCTGCACCGGGCGCGGGATTCCGGTCACCACCACCTCGACCCGGTGGTCGGCGTCCACCTCCACCCCCGGGCTCGCGGGACCGAGACCCGCCAGCAGGAGGCCGAGCGCCAGCGCGCCGCCGGAGCGGGCGCCCGGCAGCCGGGTCAGTCTTGACACGGCGAATTGCCGGATGCTACTGTCCGGCCGTCGAAAGCCGCCGCCGAGCGTGGCGCGCGGCCCGCACTCCCGGATCGATCGTCCACGTCTCCAATGCGGGAGGTGTACCGATGATCTCGCGATCCTGCGTCCTGCTCTCACTCCTCGTCCTCCTGTCCGGTCTGACCGCCGAGCCCACGCTCGCCCAGAGCGACGCCGCCGCGAAGGGCGTGAAGACCACCGGGCTGGTCACCTCTCTGGGAGGCTTCAAGGACACCGTCTCGGCGCCGATCCTGGTGACCGGCTCCACCGTCGAGATCGAACCCGGCGGACAGACCGGGCGCGAGCAGTTCCGCGTGCCGACGTACGTCTACGTCCTCGAGGGGACGCTCACCACCGACTACGAGTCCGGCCCGGTCGGGATCAAGGGCGCGCAGTACCACGCCGCGGGCCAGTCCTTCATGGACCACGGGGGGTGGTGGCACAATCACATGAACCGGACCGACAAGCCGGTGAAGTATCTGATCCTCCACCTCGGCTACCCCGGCGCGCCGAACCCGATCCAGAAGGCCGAGGCTCAGTAGCGCCGGTCGGCGGGGCGCGGCCGGCCGAGCGGGCCGCGCCCCCGCCGGCCGCTATTTGCCGACTCCGCCCGTGATCCCCTGGATGAAGCGGTCCAGGAAGAAGTTGTATAGAATCGCGACCGGAAGGCCCACGAGCAGCGCGGCTCCCATCAGCGAGCCCCAGTAGTACACGTCTCCCCGGATCAGCTCGGTGGGCACGCCCACCGGCACCGGCTTCTGATCGCCGGGCGCAACGAAGGCGAGGCCGTACAGGAAATCCTGCATCGAGAGGGTGAAGGCGAAGATCACCGAGGTGAGCACCCCGGGCACGCTCACCGGCAGGACGACGCGCACGAAAGCGCCGAAAAAGCCGCAGCCGTCGACCCGCGCCGCCTCCTCCATCTCCATCGGGACCGTCTTGAAGAATCCCATCATCAGCCACGTGCAGAACGGGATGGTGAAGGTCGGATACACCAGCACCAGCGCCCACCACGAATCCTGCAGCCCCAGCAAGGCCACCACCCGCGAGAGGGGCAGGAACAGGATGATCGGCGGCACCAGGTAGCTCATGAAGATGCCGATGCCGGCGTTCTCGGCGCCCGGGAGCCGCAGCCGCGCCAGCGCGTAGCCGGCCGGCACCGCGGTCAGCAGGGTGATCAGGGCCACCCACACCGAGATCGTCATGGTGTTGCTGATCCAGGCCCCGTAGTTGGTCTGGTAGAAGAGGGTCTTGAAGTGCTGCAGCGTCGGCGCGAGGTTGAACCAGAACGGGATGTTGTCCATCCGGTACAGGTCCGGGTCCTGCTTGAACGCGGTGATGGCCATCCAGTAGATGGGAAACACCGCGACCAGCACGAACGGCGTGATGCCGGCGTAGATCAGGACGAGCCTCCGGGTCTCCTTCTGCCGGGCGGTCCGGGGCCGGGCGAGGACGCTAGTACTCACGGCGCTTCAGGTTCCTCAAAAAGACGAAGATCGCGGGGGCCAGCAGCGGGACGAGGAACAGCGCGATGGCGGCGCCGCGGCCCAGGTTTCCCGCCTGGATCCCGATCTGGTAGGCGAGCACCGGCAGGATCTGCGTCGCGTTGCCCGGCCCGCCCTGGGTGAGGATGTAGACCACCGAGAGGTCGGACAGCGTGAAGACGGTGTCGAAGAGGAAGCCGACCATGAGAATCGGGAAGATCATCGGCACCACGATGTTGTGGAACCTCTGCAGGAAGCTGCAACCGTCGACCTTGGCCGCGTCCAGCACCTCGTTGGGGACCGACGTGAATCCGGCGAGCAGGACGATGGCGGAGAACGGGAAGGTGCGCCACACGTTGACGAGGATGCACGCGACCAGCGCGAGCCGGGGATCGCCGAGCCACACCGGCCACGCGTCGGTTCCGTAGGCACCGATGAGCCCGAGCCGGCTCAGCACCCAGTTGACCACGCTGAACTGCGAGTCGTACATCCACTTCCAGCCGAGCACGCTGATCGCGACGGGCAGGGTGAACGGGATCACCACCAGGGCGCGCACCAGCTTCTTGCCCCGGAACTCCTGCAGCAGGAGGAAGGCCAGGCTGGTGCCGAGCAGGCTCTTCAGCACGGCGGCCACCACGAAAAAGACCACGCTGTTGCGCAGCGCGATCCAGAAGCTGTCCATCTCGAGCGCGGCCTTGAAGTTCTCCAGCCCGATGAAGCCGGCCATCTGCTCGCCGACGGTGGCGTCGCTGACCGCGAGGTAGAGCGAGAACAGGAAGGGTACCGCCACCAGGAGGGTCACGTACAGGGCCGCGGGCGCGAGCAGAGCGTAGCCGAAGCCGAGCCGACGGGCGCTCTGACTACGGAACCACGCGCCGGATCGCGGTAGCGCGCCCAGGGGAACGGCGACCCGGACACCGGTCTCCGGGTCGCCGGCCTGGAAGGTCGAGGTCATGCCTTCTTGTGCTTGGCGAAGATCCGCTGGTACTCTCCGAGCCCCCACTTGATCGTCTCGTCGATCCCCTGACCCCGCGCCACCCGCGTGAACATGTCCGGCAGCACGAAGAGGTTGGCGACTTCCTGGATCTGGGTGGTGTACGGCCCGGGATAGCCGAAGAAGGCCACGATCTTCGGGAAGTCCTGCAGCACCTGGAGCTTGGCGTCGCTGCCGATGACCGGCATCGGCTTCTTGGCGGTGTCGTTCAGGAACGGCATGTTGTAGCCGGTGCTCTCGATCATGCCCTGCTTGTCGTTGTCCATCAGGTGGACCAGGAACTCCTTGGCCGCCGCCTGATTCTTCGAGAACTTCCAGACCATGAACGCGTTGGGAGCCGAGACGCTCACCCGCTTGCCGCCGGGGCCGGCCGGCTCGAGGCCGACGTACGTGTTCTTGAACACGTTCGGGTTGGTGCTCTCGGTGGTGCGGTAGGCCGAGATCGCGTCGTGGATCCAGCTGGCGATCCCGGAGGCCAGGTACCGGTTATCCGAGGCGTCGTCCCAGGAGAAGACTTCCGGGGTCATCCCCTCGTCGAAGAGGGCCTTCCCGAAGCGGAGCGCCTCGCGCATCTCCTTGGTGTCGATCGTGGGGTGTTCACCGGACGGATCGGTCTCGGTGCCGCCGAAGCTGAACAGGAGGGAGCGCCAGTTGAGGTTGGCGTCGTTGCAGTGGGAGAGCTGGATCCCGGTCGGATGGCCCTTCGCCTTGAGCGTGCGGGCCGCGACCCGGGCCGCCTCCCAGGTGTCGGGCGGCTTGACCCCCGCCTCCTCGAACAGGTCCTTCCGCCAGAGCATCGGGAGGAGGATGTAGTAGACGGGGATCCCGTAGATCCGACCCTCCACCTCGACCGGTGAGCGGGCGGCGGCGATCCAGCCGCCGTGCTTCTTGCCGATCTGGTCGTAGATGTCGGTGAGGTCGGCGAGGGTCTTGTAGTAGATGCGGGTCAGGATGGTCGAGCCATTGAACAGGATGTCGTGGCCGGCCCCCGCCGCGAACTCCGCGGCCATCCGGGCCGGGATCTCGAGGTGGGGTATGTGGTCCACCCGCACCTTCACCCCGTTCTTCTCGCCCCATTCCCCGGCGAACTTGTCGAACCAGGCGTCGTAGGCGGGAATGAAGTGGCTCCACGTGAGGATGCGCAGGTTGGATCCCTTGATCTGGGCGGGGGCCCGGCGGGCGGCGAGCATGGTAGCCAGGGAACTCCCGGCCAAGCCGATGCTCGTGGTCCGGACGAACTGTCGACGGGTCACCTGGAGCGGGTCGCGGTCGGGAGCGAAGAGGGTCATACGCTCTACCTCCTGTCGAGAGGCCGACGGACTGGACGGGTGAGTGTCGCCGGTGGTGCCGGATAACCTCCAAGCGGGCGAGCCGCCCGCTCACTGCCGGGCCTAGGGTCGGAGCGGACTCGATGCTGGCGGGCCCAGGGGGGACCGTCGATCCCGCCGCGCGGGATTAATGCGGAGTATCACCGTCCACGGGCCATTGTCAAGGCTCGTGGCGGAGTCGGCCGGAGGGCCTGGGCGTCAGACGAGGCTGGCGAGGGCCCGGCCCACCTCGGCGGTGGTCGCAGTGCCCCCGAGGTCCCGGGTCAGCCCCTTGCCCGCCTCGACGTAGCGCTTGATGGCGTCCACCACGGCCTTGGCAGCGTCCGGGTGCCCCAGGTGCTCGAGCATCATGGCGCCGGTCCAGATCTGGGCGATCGGGTTCGCGATGCCCTTCCCCGCGATGTCGGGGGCCGAGCCGTGCACCGGCTCGAACATCGACGGATACTCCTTCTCGGGATTGATGTTGCCGCCGGGCGCGATGCCGATCGAGCCCGCGATGGCGGGGCCGAGGTCCGAGAGGATGTCGCCGAAGAGGTTCGAGGCCACCACCACGTCGAACCAGTCGGGGTGCTGGACGAAGTGGGCGGTGAGGATGTCGATGTGGTACTGGCTGGTCCTGACGTCCGGATACTGCTTGGCCATCGCCGCGAAGCGCTCGTCCCAGTACGGCATGCTGTGGATGATGCCGTTCGACTTGGTGGCCGAGGTGACGTGCCGGCGCGGGCGCCTCTTGGCCAGCTCGAAGGCGTAGCGCATCACCCGGTCGCAGCCGCGGCGGGTGAAGACGGACTGCTGCACCGCCAGCTCGTGCGGGGTGTCGCGATACAGCCGCCCGCCGATCTCGGAGTACTCGCCCTCGTTGTTCTCGCGCACGATCAGCATGTCGATGTCGCCGGGCCCTCGGCCGGCCAGCGGCGAGCGGACGCCGCGCAGCAGGCGCACCGGCCGCAGGTTCACGTACTGCTGGAACTCGCACCGGATCGGGATGAGCAGCCCCCAGAGCGAGACGTGGTCGGGCACCCCGGGAAAGCCCACCGCGCCGAGGTAGATCGCCTCGAACCGCCCCAGCTGGGCCAGGCCGTCCTCGGGCATCATGCGCCCGGTGCGGGCGTAGACCTCGCAGCTCCAGTCGAAGTGCTGCCACTCGAACTCGATCCCGAAGCGCCGGCCGGCCGCCTCCAGCACCCGGATGCCCTCGGGCAGCACCTCCTTGCCGATGCCGTCGCCGGGAATCACCGCGATTCGATGCTTCATCGAAGCCTCCTCAACGCTCTGAGATGACGATCTGGGGACCGGCCGGCCCCGCCGTGCGGAGCACGCAGGTCGAGAAGCCGGCCCGGCGGAACATGCCGTCCAGCTCCGCGAACGTGTACGCGTCGCCGGTGTCGGTGGTGCACAGCATGACCAGCGCGAACATGGCGGCGGGCGGCGGCGTCACGCGCCCCTCGTCGGGCACGAACTCCACCGCGACCGCGCGGCCGCCCGGGACCAGGACGGCCCGCACGCGGGCCAGGAAGCGCTCGCAGGTCGGTGGGTCGAAGTGATGGAGGAAGTTCGGGATCAGCACCAGGTCGTGGGGCCCGCCCAGGTCCGCCTCCAAGGCGCTGCCCGCGATGGTGCGATGGCGCCCCGCCACTCCGGCCGCCGCCGCGTTCTCCCGGGCCACCGCGAGCACCGCCGGCCAGTCCAGGGCGGTGACCTCCGCTCGCGGATATCGCTCCACGAACGCGATGCCGAACATCCCGTGTCCGGCCGCCACGTCCAGCACCCGCAAGGGCCGCTCCGCGTCGACCGGCACCGTGTCGACCACCGCCCGGGCCGCGGCCCGCATCAGCGGAGCCATCGCCCGCGCGAACCGCACCCACACCGGATGCCCCGGCGCCACCGTGCCGCCCGCGGGAAGCACGGTGCCGCCCCGCCGCACGGCCGCGGCCACGTCGGAGAAGGCCTCGCGTATCTCCGGCGAGTACATGAAATCGGCCGCGGAGGCCACGCAGGCGGGCGAGCGCCGGTCGAGGAACGCGGCGGAATCGGCGGTGAGCCGGTAGCGGTCGCCGGCCTTGATCAGCAGCCCGGCCGCGGTGAGGTAGTCGCAGAGGATGCGGATGCCCCTCGGCGTCGCCTGGCAGCGCTCCGCCAGCGCCGCCGCGGTGTCCGCGCCCGCGCCGACGGCGGTGAAGAGGTCCAGATCGAGAGCGCCGCGAATCGCGGCGCTGCGCTGATAGGCGGTCACGCTGCCGAGGAACAGCTCGGGCGACGGCTCGGCCGCGGGTCCGCCGCCCACGAGCCGCGTCAGCTCGGCGGGGCCCAGGTGGAGCGCGAGGACCCCGCGACCGGCCTCGACCGGTCCCGCGAAGTCGATCACCGCGACGCCGCTCTTGCGCATCTCCACCCGGGCCGAGCCGTCACGGCTGATCAGCACGGCCACCAGGCGCGACAGGGTCGGCTCGTGGCCCACGCACAGGAGGCTCCCCTTCTCCACCCGCGCCAGCGCGGCCACGATGCGCGCGGGCTCGGCGCGGTCGCCCAGCAGCTCGCTCTCCTCGAGGGCGGGCGCGCCGCCGTAGGCGCGCGCGGTGATGGCGGCGGTCTCACGGGCGCGGGCGAGCGCGCTGGTCAGGATCCGGTCGACGCCGAGGCCCGCGCGCCGGAGCGCGGCGGCGACCTGCGCGTGCTCGCGCCGGCCCTGCTCGGTGAGCGGCCGCTCGCGATCATCGGGCCAGCGGGCCGGATCGGGGTCTCCGGCGTCGGCGTGACGCATGACGACGAGGCGCATGGCGCCTACTATCGCACGACTTCGAGCGCGGCCGGCGGCGCGTGGTATCCTCGACCGCCGTGAAGGCGGCGGTCCGATGAAGGCGAAGTGGATGCTGATCGTCTTCGGTCCCGCCCTGCTCATGCTGATCGGCAGCATCCTGGTGATGCTGTTCCTGCCGCATCCGGTACCCCGCAACGCGACCGGCGGGCAGCGCCTGTACCTGACCTACTGCGCCTCCTGCCACGGCGCCAACGGCCACGGCTCGTGGCGGGCGTGGCTGTTCCTGCTGCGGCCGGGGGACCTGGGCGATGCGCGCCTGATGGACGCGCGCACGGACGACTACCTCGTCAACCTGATCAAGAACGGGGGCGCCACGCTCGGCAGGCCGGGAATGCCCGCGTTCGGCTACCACCTGAGCGACGGGCAGGTCCGCGAGCTGATCGCCTACCTGCGGACACTGCCGGAGCGGTCGAGGCCGGCGAGCCCGACTCCGGCCCGCTAATGAGTCTCGTGAAATAGAGTAACGATCATGTCAGAACGACAGTCCCGCGTGCCGCAAGAAGCCGAAGGCCAGCGTCGAGCGTCGACGGATGCGGGCGAACCCCGCGCGCAGCGGC
>Ga0070741_10000343_pt1 | contig 174395 bp, 337 predicted proteins | sample Coa_R1_4_FD_66440 | JGI IMG/M metagenome (GOLD analysis project Ga0070741, IMG submission 66440) | Surface soil microbial communities from Centralia Pennsylvania, which are recovering from an underground coalmine fire - Coalmine... | ecosystem: Environmental > Terrestrial > Soil >... | reverse complement strand
ATATATATTCCAGTCAGAGATCCATAACGACCCATCCTTTGTACTTTTATAAAACTCATTTTATTCCTTCATCAAGATTTATCTTTTATCAAAACTTATAAGGGTACAGGATACAGGAACTACTTTATCGCAACCTTCGGGAGTTTCAATAGTAAGCATCATAATAGCTTCTAATAATGAAAAGGCTTCGACATCCCGATATACAACTGTACGGCTTACTGTGCTATAATCTGCTGAAAGAGTACTAAAGCCAACACGATATATGTCAAGCCTATTTGTTTTTCCATGGATTATCCCATCCTGCATTTTTAACCTCCTACCCTGTAACGCATTACACTTAAAATTTTTGTACAGTCATTTCGAGCAATATAAGCGTACATACAGTAGACTGTTTAATTAACTATTTTAATAAGAGAGACAGAGATAACAACAACCTTACGACTAGGAGTAATGCCGGAATACTTAAAGAAATTATCTACAGCGCCTACAACAGAATCAGCATAGACTTTATAAATGGTAGACTTATGCTTGTATGGGTTTCTGGGATCATCGATATCAAAGAAGTTATCGTCATTCAGTAAAGCTACTACAACGCTGTACAGATTAGAATGATAAGCAGAATAATTAATACTCTCTTCAGGTTGTGTAAGTTCCTTCTGCGTCTTAGTTAATTCTATATCTGAAATCTTCTTTTTTAATTTGTCCAGTTCCTCCCAGACTGAATCTAAATTATTGAATATAATCCTATCTAAATCGCGTGTTGGCTCCTTATCCATATCTAACATTTTGATCTCCAATTTACTTGTTTGATAGATACATCTGTACTTACATCTAATAGATTCTTAGAAGGATTATCTTTGGCATCAAATGTTAAAGAGACAGAGATGATCCTGGCATCCACATCAGGAGGATAACATGGTCTGATATTTCTCTGCCAAACTATCTCTTGTGCTTCCTCCATAGAATGAGCTTCAACATCATAGCATACAATCTCTGGAATAATAGGCGAAGAGTCATTTGAAGTACGTCGAACACCAACACGATACCAATCAATGTCTTTTTCAATAGCTTGACCAGAATCTGTTGCTGGTTTATTCGGTTCATCTCCTGCGTTCATCCTTAATAAATTGGTACGTTCAATAAGAGATGTCTGGCCTCGAACCTGGAATATCAGATCACGTAAGACTTGATCTACTACACCATCAAAATATTTCTGTTCGTCTGCATTCCTTTTCTGTTCCCGTACTTTAAGCAACGTCTCAATCTTAGCTTCAAAGAGTATATTGGATAGAATTGTTTGCTTAATCGCTTCTTCTATTAGAGAGATTTCCTTTCCCCTTGATTTATATCTTGTCAGTAACTCCCGGAACATTTCCCGATGAACTACAGAAGTTTTTTCATTTATTGTCATCTTATCAAATTCATCAATCATTCCTGCCTCCTCTTAATCTAGTTCTCCTATATATTTATTTACTGTAGTTATCGGGCATTCATCAGAATGAGATTCAGATAACTCACAAAATGGACACTCGGCTTCCTGCATCCGGAAATGTTCTAAGATCTCCCTGATTGCTGTTCTTAAAGCTACTATCTTTATGTAATGTCTGTCCATTTAACTATCCATATAGGCATAAAGCGAACTAAGAGTATTATTCAATTCTTCTTCTAACTCCTTATTTTCTATATTCATTAATCTGCCCTCTTATCTCCAGACTCAGGAAGTCTCAATCTACGTTCGGCATCAACCAAGAGTTCCCCAGAATCGATCATCTCTTGCATGCGGTTACGAATTTGTGTAGGCGTATAATCTTTTATATTATCTATTAAATCTCTTGGGAGGAGACCAGCGTTATGGTTATCTCTGATAACATCATGTATAGCACGTGTTAATATATCTTTGTCATTTGAATCAAGGATATTGTTGATCTCTTTTTTAAGCGCCTTCATAAAACTGATACTCCAGTTTTGCTCTAACTGCTCAACAAAGGATTTAGCAGCAAGCTCCCAATCATTACGAACCTGAGCTTGGATCTCGTCCGAATCGAACAACCATATATCAGATAAAGAATCTTCTCGCTTAAAGATATGGATGACAGCGACAGCATTCTTATTTAAAATGATCGGTGTACCCTTTTCTATCTGCATGTAATATCCTCTATAGTTCCACGTGGAACAGTTAATAAGTGTAAAGATACCTATACTCGATCAAGATGTTATGTTGCTTAGCTACCTCAATACCTTGTTGCATACCCTTTGATGTACCACGATCCATATAGACAACCATAGCGTCAGCCACACAGATCCAAGCATGACCGGCATCAATTCCTAACTTCCTCTCACCTGGAATATTATCATCCAGGATACCAGGTTGTGTGAACAGTAAGTGACTTGCAATTGGAGCTTCACCCCGATGCAAACAATCTGCGATGCATCTTTTAGCATAGGCTATGTTAGCCTCGATATCTCCTGCAAAAGGAGATTCCAAAATTACCTTCCTCATACTTGATCCTTCTTTTTATCAATTGGTTTCAATCTATAGTCATAATCATCAACGTAACCAGTTTCCCAATCATGGCTTACATTGCAGACAACAAGTTCATAAATTCCATCGTCGCATTCATTCAAGTTTAGGATACGAATCAATACTTCATCAGCACCCATACCCTCGATATCATCTTCTAGAAAGTAAATATCGACAGACTGTCTCTTTAGAAACGTGATACTTTTCTTCAGATAAATGCCCCTTCTGTCACCCCACATGGTTGTTCGTAATTTCACGATAAACTTAGGTGTTGGTTCATCGGATTTTTTATTGAATGATTCAGATAATATTTCCATATTTAATCCCAACTAAACCCAAGATATTCTGCAATCTGAAAGAATATTTCCGCTTGTGCTTTTGAATATTGAAACTTGTTATCATTCAGTGGACCGCCAATACCACAAATACACAATCGAACTTGATCTATCGATCCCTCTAATTCTGCAACCGTTTGCTCCAGGATCTCAATTTTACGCGCCTGTCGAGCGATAATCTCTGTATCATCCATACCTTGATCTCCTTAACAGAACAAGATTACTCTTTAACATGCATGCTATTGATAATCCAGGACTTTACGAATTCGCTTCTCACGATATCATCTGTACCAAATACGATAGTATCAAAGCAAGACATCCTATCTATCACCCGTAAAAACCGTGACATACCTGACTTATCTGTCTTTGATGTCAGATCGGTCTGCACCATATCACCGATGAACATTACGCGAGAACCTAACCCAACACGTGTCATAACAGAATCGATCTCATGCCAGTTTAAATTTTCTCCCTCATCAACAAGAATAATCGATTTATCCCAAGTCAGCCCTCGAATAAACGAAGTAGTAACAAACTCAATTACGCCATCATCCTTCATATGATCATAACAATGTGGATCTGAAGAAAGGCTGTGCAGAATATCTCGATAGGGATTCTCATAGATAGCTATCTTTTCTTCAAGACTACCGGGCAGGAAACCTACATCTCTTGTTGGAAGAATAGATCTGACAATAATAAGCTTATCGTAATCGCCATCCAAAATACTATTCAACGCTAAGTACATGCTAAGAAAAGTTTTACCAGATCCTGCTGAACCATGAGCGCATATATGATTATTAGAGTTCCATGCTTTGAACATACGCTCCTGGTTTTCTGTTCGAGGTGTAATCTTCCGCATAGTAAGGCTTATCCTCTTCCTTTCTTTTTTAGACTTGCTCTTGCTCATATTTCCTTTCCAACATAGATTTTAGAATATCGAGTTTATTAATAAGGTTATCAATCTGACTTAGAGATAACTCTCCGGTAAAGCATGTATAATCATGCACATCAATCATACAGATAGATGCTCGTTGTTCCTTGTAGGCAAGCTCAATCAAATAACCGTTACCAATTGGTATGTTTACTACATGCTGCACGTTATCCATTACATATTCTCCCATTTAAAAGCTTAGCTCCAATCTGTCTGGCATCCTCTATAGAAGAAGCCTTGACTGGAATCCACGCTTTACCCCATGGTTCTCTTAAACCACCTTGCTCCTTAAAAAATTCTCCCTCTTTAACGAAGATAAAATCTCCAGCATTTTTATGGACATAGTATATTTGATTACTCATTCTAATCGCTCCAATCATAGTATCCGGGCGGTTCTAAGGAATACCAATCAAAATTTATACAAATATAAAATAGGGAAATAGACAAGTTAGCTATAGTGTATGGAACACCCTCCCAAGGCGCTTCATAAATACATGCATTAAAACCAAGCGACCAAAGCTTTATCTTGTAGACTCTTGGAACAAACAAAGCACATGGAAAGAGAAAACGATATATACCATAGATTACAATCGAAGATAATATAATTGTTATTGCCAGTATCACAGGACTACCTCTTTATTTAAACATCTTAAGATAAGTAATAACCAAACAGATCATATGGATAGCTTGATCCGCACCAATTACCACAAAGAAATTATGCACATCGCCTTTCTGATAAAGCTTTGATGTCATCCTGGAAGAAAAATAATCAGTAATGAAATGGAGTAAACCATTTACTAAAGCGTACCAGAAACTGAATATACAGAAAGGAAGGAGATAAATGCTCACATGAAATGCAAGCCACTTGTTACTTTTATTTTTATTTTTAGCCATATCATCAGATTGAAGAACAAAATCACCAAAGAAGTGCAGTAATATCAATAGAATCATGGCACCACTATTTATCATTTTTTATTTCATCCTCCATCTAAAGTGATTACCAATTCTGCCAACATCTTTCCCTCAAGACTCTTTAAGAATACTCTTTATCTTATCCGCAGCAAACTGATCTGATACGATATCGATCATAGGTATGTTGTGGATATTTAATAGTTGTTTGATATGTACATCATACTCTTTGGCTTCTTGTTCGGTTTGCATACGCCCATTTGGATTGTACGGCTTTGTTCTATGAAGGAATATGTTGATGTTATCCATTTCCTTATAGAGATCCAGAACCAATTCACTAAACGAATGTGGCATATCTTTCCCGTACCAAAGGTTCAGAAGTAAGGGACTATCTGTGATTATATATTCTACTTTCCCCAACAATCTCCACAGCCTATGATATTGAGTACCGAAAAGATAGACTTGATCTTTCAATACTTTAAAGCTCTCCTCCCACACGATGTCTTTTGCAAACTCGGTGACTAGCTCAACGTTCCTACCCTCGTGCTTAAGTAAGGAGAATAAATGTGAGGAGACAGAAGACTTCCCGGCTCCAGGACCAGCAAAGAAGTTTATTACTTTTGTTTCCATGTTATCCTTTTTCATCTGTGTCATAGTCTACATCTTTAAAATCATGCTGATATAAAGAGCTAGGCGATTCACCTCTTTTATAACACACGAAACGCTCATCAGTGATAGCGAAGTTGTTTCGTGTCTGACATGATAACTGTATCCTCGAATCTTCCAGCTTAACACCAAAATAAAAAGCAAGAAGTATTAATATCATATAGAATACATTCATGATTAAAAAACTATCAATGACACGTTTCTCAACCCATTTAGCTTTATCCGGTACTTCAGTATTAGATTTCTTTTCCATAATCTTTATCTAGTCTAGGTAAGGTAACACCTGATTGATGCTGATATTTTCCTGCATAAGGTATAGCAGGGGATGACAGTTGTGAGAAGATTAAATGTCCAAACCTCTCCCCGCAAATACTAATGGTCTTTGATCCCATGTACATTATCTCTAAAGTCAATTGCCCCTCGAAACCGGCATCAACAATAGTAGGCGGTAGAAAGAATCCATGACGCGCCCATGTGGAACGAACATTGACAAACGCCATCAGATCATTTGGCATCTTGATATGCTCTCTAGTCGCGATAAGATAAGCATTACCTGGGGTTATAGTATCAGTACTGATATGAGTACCAACATTCAAGCAATAAAACTTGCATGTATCTACTATCAGATCAATTCCATTTTCCCTGATCTGCGCGACATCCAGTGGCTCTATTATTAATTCGCCACGCCTCATGTATCTGTATAAATCGTTTCCGGACAAAATCATGCTGGAACACTCCATCCAATATATTCAAAAGCTTTCTTCATTTCTTCAGCAGAAATAAACAAACGATCCCATTTACCAGGAGTACCAATACAAGCAATCCAACCAATTTCTGACAACTTCTTGACTGTGCGCTCATTCAAGTAAAATGCCTCATAGCCAGTAGGACCATTTAAAAGCGTGAAGATAAAGTTATCCTCAATAGGTGTCAGACTAAAATTAACCTCAACCTCACGAGCTTCACCAGTAACGCAATCGGTTCTGATTCCTTTGATCATTTTCTATCCTCCTATGATTACCGTTACTTTATCTCTACCCAATTGCCGTTCTCATCCCGGCCTTCTATCTTTAGATTCTGTGGTTGAACCATTTCTTCCACAAGAGCTTCTAACGTCTTACCTGTTAAGATCTCTTGAGTCTTTTGCCGATGCCAAACCTTAAACTTTGGATGATTAACTAGATTATTAAAAGCTTCCTTTAAGTTAGCAATACGATCACGATTCGATTGTCCTGTAACCAATACACCGGATTCAGGATGTTTAAGCCGGACACAGTTCTGGTGTTTATTCCTATACTGACCTCCAGCACCTGTACCAGAGAAATATTCTATGATCAGATCTTTCTTTGTTATCGAAAATAAAAGTTCTCTTTCCATTTGTGTTTTATATCTCGCTCTCTTTCAATTCCTGAAAATCGCTCGTATGATATCCAGAATAAATATTCCCAGATGAAGAACCAAGGATTACACAATGATCTGGCATATTAGCTATCTCACCAATAAAGATATAGACATCACCTTCATGAAAAGGATTATTACTGTAACCAGCAGTACCTTTCTTACCAACATACTTTACAAGGCTGAGCTTTCTAGGTTTCTTTCTCTTGCTCATAAAATCCTCCATTACGGTTTATAATATGTTGAATATGTCCAGTATAATTTGACAATTCCGCAAATATTTAAACTACTTATCCAAAGGCTTGTTATCAGTGTTGAGCATATTCTCTAGACTAATAATCTCCTTAGAATTCTCGATATCATCCTGTGAAAGAGCTTGAAATGCATTTGGAATAACTGCGCCAGATCTCTTCATGATATCAATATAATCTTTAAGTATAGTATAGAATGCACTATTAATCGCATCAAAGAGAACAGCCGTATCTACATTAGGATTAACGCGAACAGCACAGTTCTCAATTGCAATGAGCAGATCATCCCTAAGCGCACAAGTAAGTTTATATGTCTCCAGTATACGCTCGTGCTTTTTTAAATCTGCATTATCGTTTTCCATTTTTACCTCTTTTGATCTTCACAAATTTCCATATCAACTCAATATGGTAATCGTTATATGATCTCTTTCCATGTTTAAATGTTTCATCATGCACAGCATTATTGACAAATGCATATACATGATCACGGATACATATCAAATACCTACCTTTTGAAATCTTATGTGCTATATTCTGGATAAGCTCAAACTTATAAGACTCAATCATAATAGCTTTGTAACCAAAAACATTATCTCTATTTTTCCAAAGCCAAGTGTCGATATTAAATCCGCTGGAGCACTTCCTTCCTCCCTTTGCGAGAGCATCATAAACAACATCATAAGGCTGGTTTACTGCTATAGCAAGAGCACGAACCGTACAATCATTAGTTTGTTTAGGACGTTTACTTTTAGATCTACCACCATCAGTAAGAACAAGCTTTAATTCAGACATAAAAATCCAATCGTTACAATTATTCGGTTTCTTCTTTTTTCTCTTTCTTCTTCCCTTCTTGATCTTTATCTGTCAATAGATCGAAAACCTTCTGCCGGTCGGCCTCATATTCATATGAAAGAGTCCATATGCTGCCTGTCTTAAATAGGATGCGTATAGTATAAGGCTGACCAGACTGACGTGGTTCTAAATTGAGAGCAAGGATTTCTTTCTTATTCACAGCACTATTAATGGTTCTAACTAACATTTTTCCTCCGGATCATAATCACTCACAAAAGTTTCCAGGAATCTCATTATACTCTCAGATATCGCTTTTTTAGATCTATGCGGACGTAGACTGATATGCTGATCAAAGATCCTCTTTATGTCATGAAGTGTCAAGGGAGTTATAAGTGCCTGTATCTCATTGACACACTTCTTTAAATCACGATTAACATCCCGCAATAAAAATCTCTTAATAATACATTTTTTATTCAACTTAGAAATAGCGTAATCTTTCTCACCTAATATAGATTCTAGGACAATATAAATATTAGGTTGAATAAAGAAATCAATGCCACGTGGTACATTGGATTTACTGAACCTGATACCACGTCTGGCAAGCTCACCAGCAAACTTCCTGGACATATCTAAAGGATTTAGCTTTGCCATTTAAACCATACGATTACGGTTGATATTCTCTACAGCATTCTTCCAAGCAGAATTCGGTGTCACACCCTTACCAATGATATCCGGTCCTGGATCGCATTCAACATCATCCAGAACAAGATAGATCTTTCCATTTAAAGCTTTACCACAATAAGCAAATGGGAAAGTCTTAAGGACAGTATTCTTGTTGGATACCATGGGACTCCTCCATTGATATTATTTACTCTTCTTAGATTTTCCTCGCCCAGATTTCTTTGATGCAGAACGCGCTGGTGCTGGAAATAGGGGGATACACTCAAGAGGAGCAATAGAAATTTGGGCATCTTGAACATGCTCGATAGAATTAGTAATCTCTGATTGCTGACGATACAGATCATCGATAGTGGCAATCAGTTTTTTAACATCAGTTTTACCATGTGCTTCTTGATACTTATCGATGAGTACATTATAATCAAGGCTACCAAGAGCAATCTGCATAATACGCGATTCCATTAAACAAGCATCAAAAAAATCGTTTCCCATTTCAATCCTCCCTTAAATTATATTTTTTCTTCACTTTCTCAGTCAGCGGACGTTTATTACTAATCGCCAGCTTATTTGAAAGATATGTTATTATCTCTACAAAAGGGACGTTATTTTTAAATGTACCCTCAAGTATACTTTTTACTTCAGCACCTGAACGAACAGATGTGGATAACGTGTTAAACAACTCTTTAATTGGCTGAGGAACATTCACTTCTTGCCGGTATTCTTTTAGGCATGACTCAAGCATAGATCTCTTAACGCCATCAGTTGGATCGTCCTGGTACATTTGGTATGCTTTGATAAGCTGTTTAGCCAACAGATCTCCATTAAGAGCAAGAGCACCAATCTCTTTCCCTTCTTTTGGTGTAATCATTTAAGCTCCAATTGATTAGACACAAAAAACCGTTTGCTTAAAACCGATGTATCAACCTCTAAAATTTCAAGGGCGTTAATAACATGATCCTCAGTAAGACCATAAAAGAAACCAGTCTGCACAAGATATTTATGAAGATTTCTTTTACTCGTTATGTTCATATCACGATTGTCATCAAGGATACAAAAATGTGTAACATCCTTACCAACGGTAGAAAGCCATTGATGTATTTCCTTTCCTCGCTCAACATCACTGATAACAGGAGTCTTATCAATTATCTTACTCACATCCAAACCGACATCGTATAGATCAGACTTGAGTTTATCGAGTGGCGTACCAATTCTCCAGGAAGAAGATATGACAACCTGGACTTCATTTTCATGGACCAACATATTGAAATTAGCTACGCACTTAGGATCAAACATATTCGGCTGAAGTCTCAGAGCGTTTTGCTTCATTGACCGCAATGTAACCAAGACGCCATCAATATCAAGGAAAGCTACCTTCATGAATAATATCCCTCTAAATTAAATAGACTCAGAATCTCCATCCAAGAGTTTTGCAAGTTCCAAAGCACATTCCTTTAGTTTGACAGCATGAATATCAAGAACTTCCGCATTCCAATATGCTCTCATAAAGAACTCTTGAGCTATCTCAAGATCGTCTAAAGCCTCTTTAATTTTAGTCAGGTTTAATCTCATTGCTCGTTTCAAATAATAATTAATACAGAAGCCTTAAGTTTATCTACTTCAACCTGTTCCATCTGGATATACACAGATGAAGCATGCACCAACCACCACTCATTATATTCTTTATCATGCTCTACGCCAATAAAGCCATCTGTATTTGGTGAAAGAAAATAATAGGCATAATACTCATTCTCATACTTATTAGCGATATTCAGCATTATCCCTCCTACGCGGTTACTGTTTTAGTAACATTAAATATCATACCAAATTTCGGCACGATCAGTCCACCAGGTATTACACCACCTGATATGAAGCAATCGTTCTCATTCCTGTAACGATAAGTAATAGTATAATGATTAGGTTCAGAAATCAGCCTGTATGGGAATGCTATCTTTACTATCAATTCAAACGGCAACGGCTCTTTCTTTACGATCTCCTGTACCCCGTTGATGAGTACTAAAGTTTCATTTTCCAGAGGTAGTCTCATTACTCGCTTCCTCATCCAAAAGTCTTAAAAGTTCTAATGCACATTTCTTCAGTTCAATGGCAGACTGCTCAGGATCAAACAATCTTGGGTTCTCGCGTGAGATAAGAAAAATCTCTTCAGCATCATGAAGATCATCAAGAGCTTTTTTAATATCGTTGATCATTTGATCAGCCTATAAATATTAAAATACCAGTTCTTCGGAATGTAATCTGTGTACCATCCAGTCATAGGCAAAGCTACACGAATCTGCCAACTCTCTATGATAAGATACTCATGCACATTAGCTTGCAATCTTATGAAGAACCATTGCAGAATAAGGAAATTGAGCCAGCCGATATATGTCTTACCAAAGACTTTTTTGTGTGGGTATCTCATTTAATCCCGGTTAGGTTTAGGTCCGTTATGATCCCAATATATGGGTTTGGATATTATACCCAATAAATAGGTAACAATATTATCAGCATGCCGCCTATACTTGTCTTTGAAATTATCAGTCTCAAAATCCCAAGTATCCGTATGCTCCATCAGAAATAGAAATTTAGCTAAGGCTTCACGGTCTTTGAGCCTACCAGTGATAACGTGAAACATAGCATTGGAGATCTCATCATTATCTAACAAGACTGAATATGCTCCATCAGATTGATATTGTTGAGTCTGATAAGCCAGTCAATCTCAGGCTGTTCCGGCTCACACTTGACAAGCAAGTGGAGAAGGGTTTTCTCAGCCTCTCTTTCGATCCTCTCGGTTTCCATCTCTGTGGTATCCATATAATCCTCCTATGCTTGAAGAACTTTTACGGACAGATTATCCCAATCGATTTCGTCTCCCCAGACTTCTTGAGCCTTATCATAAGCAAGATTGAATGCATCTCGGATATGATCCGCAGGCGAGGTAAATACAAATGTCTCGTGAACCGGCTTATAAAGCATAGTGATTTTAAACATCGTCTTGTTAAACCACATAAGGCTTCTCCTTTTCGGTTCTTTTATGTATCTGATCCGATAATTTGTTTCAAAGCCCAAACTGCTCATCGGTTTCTCCCTTTGAGCTAAAGCATACCAGTTACTGTAAACTTTGTCAAGTCTTTTGTGGGATTTTTTATTTAAAAGAGAAGTAAAAAAGTAAGTTGTGTATGTAAGAAATCGTGTTAACAATTTTTGTTCACCATGACAATGTTTGTCAAATAAGTCCTTTAATTTGAGTCCACTTTTTATTTTTTGTGTAACCTACGAATGTTTGTTTATCTGCCTCATTATCCTTACACCATGAAGATAAATATTCTGATAATGAATACATATAATCCATAGCTTTACTTTTAGATTTTGATTTAATAATAGTATAAACTAAAGATCCGATATGATCATAATCGGTATAATTATACGGCACAGAAATGTGAAGTCTGTAACAATGATTCATATCACTGTACCCTGGAGAGAGATAGAAATATTCATTGGTATAGTCTCCATAGGCATCTTCTGATGCTACCTCAATAGATCTCATATTTTTATATTTGGGAAAATATTCTTTTGCAAGAATTGAGTCTACGATTCCGATTGCGCTAAAATTTAAATGCTTTGATGGAGCAATACAATTCGTATCATCCAATAAAGATGTAGGAAGAAATAAACCATAATCGTGTTGTGGGGTAAATGAATTTGTGAAAGCAGCTAACTCTGATTCTGCTGCTTTAATAGATTGGTTGACATCGCGTAATTTTGTTGGGAAACTACGAACCTCAATGTTGCCGACATCAAGAGAAATTGGAAAGTACTCCATAGGAGAGGACTTAAAATAAAGCGGTTTAGGTGGATCATGTAATATTGGGAAAACATCAAAGAGATCATTATTCATGACATCTTTAATGGGATAATTAGTAAAAAATGAAAGATATATGGATGTCAACTCCCTCTTACGGTCGAAACCATCTGGGTCCTGATACATGGCGAAGATCTGTTTATTCCCAAGAGCAGGAACAGATAGTTGAGTTTCCCATTCGATACCAACGTATAACTCGTCCTGATAACCCATTACTTCACCTTATTCGCATCAATTGATTTAGTGCCAGGATGGTACTCTAATGCAAACTTAAGACAGTCTTTCCAAGTATCAAAATGTCGGTCAACTAAGACTTGAAAGATATTGTTTGGATCACCGACAGTCCAGATGATATGATTATGAAACCCTCTCAGAGAGAATCCTAATTCGCAATTTTTTCCACCGCTAATAGACTCACAATCAACAATGATTAGATCAGCAGAAGAGACCTCACATAGATCTTTAATCGCAAGCTTTCTTTGGTACTCTTCAGCAGTCATGAAAGCTGGTTTAGACGTTTCATCAAGCCAACTGGAAACGACCTGGTGCCCCATCTCCCATAGTTGATTGCGAACCGGCCTTAATTTATTACGATTGGCGAATGTCCCTGCAATATAAACTTTCACTTCTTCACCTCATACTCATAAATTGCTAACCAGCAACATCCTTGATTACACTTCCGCGCTTCCTTCTCCAGATAGAAAGCAACCCATCCACGCTTGCGTAAATGATTTGCCATCATCCTCTGTGGCAATCTGGAAAGATTGAAAAGGAATACCCTGATTCTGTCTTTCATAGCACGTTCCCTCATATATTATTTACTTTTTGTTTCTACCTTTAACTGTCTTTTTTCTTTTCGTTGTAGCTTTAGGTTTACATTCAAGTATAGCACGAATACGCTCCAGGAGTTTTGTCACGATCTTATCATGTCCAGGGCGGTCATCAACAAGGTTGCCTGTTTCTTGTGCATCTAAAAGAATCGCACAACAAGCAATCGCATGCCCTAAATGATGTGCTGAACTATCCTCAGCAATCTCTTCTCCTTCCAACCAGGAGAGAAGATGCCGCTGTGCTGCATCGATATAGATACTGGCAACGACCTTATTCTTTCTCCAGTTATACGGGCCATACTTTCTGGCTCCATCCATCATTGCATGAGCGCCATGAATGATAGCAACAGCAGGAAGTTTTGTTGATGAGACTTTCTTACTACCGATCAAATCCTTTGGATTAGTACCAAGTTCTTGGTTCATGATCATTCCTTATTATCTTGAGAAAGTAAAAAGTAACTAAGCTGTCTGAAAGCAGCTTTAGGATCATTGATATAATTATCAACACGGCTAGGGCTTAACTGTCTGCCTGTGTTCGTCTCGTAAGCAACAGCACGATCATCATGTAGTTCAATCATCAGGAAATCTTTAACACTTGTGACATCAAGAGGAGGAAGACCCTGTTTAACTAACCAATCCTGAACGATCTTAATCTGTTTTATGTCGTTCGCTCTGGCAGTCATAACCTTAACACGATAGCCTAACCGAAGCCATACTTTAACTTTATTGACATTGCTCTCGATAGGTGCTCCAATCTCTCCATTGTTCCAACCATCATAGATAGCAAGAGTACCGTCTAAATCAATTCCAACCCAACCCGATGTGGAATCATTATTCCACGCACCTTCAAATGACATTTGAATCTCCATTAGAAGAAATTAAGAAACTCATCAAGTAACCAAGCAACAAAAAATCCAAACAAAACTCCTAAAAATTCTAACAACACTATATGATGCTCAGCGAGATATGCAAAAGACTGTAACATATTGATCCTCCTAATTAAAGATCTTAGCTCTAATCTCTATTTCACGAACCATGGCATCTATCTGATAGTTCCAGTTAAAACCATTCGCATGTCCTAATCTTTCAATTGCATAAAGAAGCTCAGTCAACCCACCAGTCTCTTCGATGTACTCTTCCAATGTAACATTATTTAAGTTTCGTTGACACATATTCTACCTTTCCAAGACGCAAAAAAGTATAGGTTAGGCTAAACTAATCCGTTAACCCTAAAAAATTTTTCGTGTTTGCAGTATCCAACCAAGATCGGATCTTTCATTTGGCCTTCCTTCGCCAAGCTCCTCAATGCAGCTTTCTCAATCTGTGGCTTCAAATAATCCTCAAGATAATAATTCTCCAGTCTAGAGATCTCATCGAAATTATATGAATCCAATGGAGTAGTAAGAGGAGTATTGTCTTCGAAGATAACAAACAAATCATCATAGTTCTTGAAGTTATATGGAAGAAAGATATGACATCTTACTCCATAAAAGCCTATCTTATAATCAATCTTACAACTATGATAGAGTCCATCATAACTCACATTGTTTACAATGACATACTTGGAAATCTTCTTCGAAGAAATATTAATATGCTTAGTTGGCCTAAGATGAGCACTCAATGGATTATTATGAAGTAAATGTTCGGGAATAGGTAGTAATACACCAATAGGACCAACTTCCTTAGCTAACTCTTCAATAAGAGAAAATAATCTTCCTTCTGCCTCCTTAACTGCATTTTTAAAATCACTTTTACCACAAGGATAAGTTGATATCTCAATGTTACCCATATCAATAAACATACAGTACTTTTCCATTAAATCATATGGTATACCTAGAACAAAAGAATGTAAACGAGGATATCGAGTAAAAGTATCAAAGTAAGTCTCTTCATCCTTTCTGTCTACAAAGAAAAGTTGTGGTTTATTTTTTGATGTGACATAACAAATGACGGGATACGTACCATGAGAAGGAAGTGATAACTGCACTTCCCATTCTAATCCGATTAACGGATAATCGGGATGAGGGAAAGGTTCTAATGTATGAAGATAATAATCTTCACCAAGAACTTTTGGTTTAGTTGTTTTAACAAGAAAATTTTCTGCTGTTGTCTTTAGACTACTATTCCAGCTATTTGCATTATTAATTATTTGTTCAATATCTTCTAACGAAATATAATCTACTTCCAGCATATCTTTTATTCCTTAAAATTTTAAAAGAGCTTTGAAAAGACCGGCTAATTTAGATCTTTTGTAATTTTTTTATTACTAATTTTTTATTTTAAATCTATACTAATTTTTAAATCTTCATTCTTTAAATTTAAATTAAAAATTTAAAAGATTAGACGCAAAAAATGTGAAGTTAGGGTAATCTTTCATATGTAATGTTTCCATCCTCTTACTGGAGCAACGGAGCAAGCTCAGCAAAATGCTGATACACCTCATGAAGTCCAGAGCTATGCCCTCTATCCCAAGCTATACCAAAAGCATAGTTTGATTTCGGATTATCCTCGACACCGAACTCCTCAAAGAGATCTTTCCTAAACAGGTCATGAAGCCTATTCTGCTCATCATAGAATTTGATTCGTGCAGCTTTATATTGCTCTTCATTAACTTCTCTGCCGACAGTAAAGCCAAGTCCCTCAAGATCCAACTTACTCTTTATAGTAGAGGGCAATATTTTTATATCATCCCACTTAAGATTATTCAATTCAGTTACACAATCAGCTACCGTCTTACCTTTAGCAAGCATAACACCGTTTCTATAGACATACCATGTGGTGAAGTCACTCTTACCCGGAAGCTCCATCTTCATAGTATACTTATCAAAGTCATCCATGTGACACCTCCATGTTGATAATTTTGTTTATCTATAATCCGATGTTACAACAGGCTTTAAGTCATGACCTTCATTAATCTTATTCATGATGATATCCTCTTTCATTTCAGAATAAGCCAGATCAAATGCTCTAAGAAGCTCAGAAACATATTCAGAGTAGGTTTGAGCGTCCTCTGTACTTTCAATCGAAATGGGTATTGGTTTAGATAAACATCTAAAGTGCTTACCGACTAACTGCAATACCTTTCTACTCTGAAGCTCAGCAGCACGTATAAACTCAGAATCTTCATATTCTGGTTCTTCTTCGTCACCTCGTTTAGCTTCACTTGGCAGATTGGCAAGGAGAGGATACGTCAGTTTCATACAAGCTATTCTTATTCTGGAAACAAGTATGCTGATACTCTCCGGCGCACCGTAAGATCCCCCTGAAAGATCTTCTATGTCTTTAAGGGAAAAACAACCGCCACATGGTTTGCGGTATTTCTTTTGTTCTCTTAATGCGAGCTTTAATACGGAAGTAAAGTCTTGCTTATCAACACGCTTCTCAAATTTAGGAAGGATGTTTTTATAAGCTTCCAAGACCCTATCTTTCGGCAACGACTCACGCAAAGTCTTGAGCAGTTCAATGCGTTTCGAAAAAGACAAACCGATTCGAGCCATCTTACTCTCCTTCCTCCGGATAAAATGTAAAGATGATACAACCATTCTCTGTGACTTCTACACTCGCCATGTCACCATTAGCGATGTCAAACCCCATGGTCTTAAGTGCTTTCTGAGCAGCTTCAAGCTTGCCGTCAACTGTGGATTCATTTTGTGCTTCCAGAATCAAAGACTTCATGCTTTCCATGGTGATACCTCCTAGTTATATTAATCCCTTCACTCTTACCCAACTCTGGCTCTTTAAATAACCAACAAAACGAATTGGATGATCCTCTTCAAACATGGATTGAATATATTCCCTATATTGACTTCTCAGTAGTTTATCACACATTCCATCTTCAAGAAGGGCAACTGTTTTATTAAACAATTCTCTGTAATCACAGAATGTATATGGCACACGAATATGAACTCTAACAGAGTGATAATCACCATCTTTTGCCATTACGAGCGAAGGAAGAATAGTATCCACATCATATGTTGACAAAGGTAGATCTGCTGATGGAATCGAGATATTCACATGCTTTGTCAGTCCTGAGTATAAATTAGCCTCAAGAAAATTACTATACTCGCTACTAAATTTCTTAGTACCTGGAAGAAAGACACCTATCGGTTGCTGAATATCTGCATGTATTTTATTAATAATATTAGCCAAGTTCGTTTCAGATCTCTTTATTTCTTTCGGCAAATCTGAGATCTTGACTGGATTGGAACGAATCTCTATATTCCCTAAATCCGGCAATGCATTATACTCTTTCAGCAAAGCTTCTGGTATCGTGAGTATAAACAAGCTTTTATCTTTATCAGAAGGAACGTGCTCGCTTACAATACATTGAGAAGATTTTGTTCTCAGCGCGTATACTTGTTTATTTCCTGATTTTGGTAAGCTTAGCTGTACCTCCCATTCCACACCAATCAATGGATGTTTAACTTCTTGCCTACCAGGTCTAACATGCTTAAAGTCATTATCAGTGGGGAATACATCTGAAAGATCAAAAGTAATCTCCTGCCCCGTATGTAGAAGAACATAGCTATCAGGTCCGGTTCTGATAAACTCTACAGTTGGCGTATTATCTACGTTATCCATAATCAGATTAATCCCCTTACCCTCACCCAATTTTTGTTCTTCACATAACCGACAAACCTGATTGGCTGATCCTCTGCGTATAAAGATTTGATGTAATCCATATACTGCTTTTTCGTATTGTGCTTAATGAAGTCAATCGTTTTGTTAAAAAGCTCCTCATAATCACAGAAAGTATATGGTACTCGGACATGAAGCCTACAGCGATGATAATCCCCTTCTTTGATATTAACCATCTTAGCAGCAATAGCTTCAAAAATAAAGTCCGGATAATCATAATGATTAGGGATTGAAATCGAAACATGTTTTGTAACTTTTGGAAAATAATCCCATCTCATGGTACTTGGGAGAAAGACACCGATATCTTGTTTTGTGTCTTTACTTATCTGGGTAATAGTGTTTGCCAGTATCTTCTCTACTCGCTTTATCTCTTGGTCAAGATCAGAGATTGCAACAGGTTCAGAACGAAACTCTATATTCCCTTGATCAAGATCAACATACTTTGAAATCAGAGATGAGTCTATTTTTAAAGATACGCGCTCGCCAAGAAACTCAAACGAGCAAGGTATATATTGTATCCAATCAGCAGATACTTGTCTTTTTCCTAACTTCGGAAAGCTCAACTGTACTTCCCACTCTATACCAATGAGAGGATGTTGAATAACTTTCTGGGTTACAAGCTGTGGTAGCCAGTCATGGTTGGACTCATCAAACAAATCATCCAATGCCTCTTGATCATTAAGAGAAGGATCACCAGAACATTGGACCTCTATAGTCCCATCAGGGTAGCAGAGCATGGTGTTGCCATTTTTTGTTCGCCTAACCGCTAAACCTGTACTACTAGCTGAACAGGCATCTTTCCAGAACATTTCCTTTCTCCTCGCCTAAAGTGCTTAATAAGCTCCCCCTCTTTCGAGGGAGAGCCGATTTAAACATTTTAAACGTTCACGAGTTCCAGGAGCTTGCTGAAGGATTCCTCTTTCAGTTTCGCTCCAGATCCGAACATGCTCGACACGAGACGGGATTCTTCTTTTGACTCGCTACCCCGCGTGTTGGCTTCATGATCGGTGTACTCAGAGATAGCATTGTAGAGACCCCATGCAGTTCCACGATGCATATCCGCACCCTTGCCGTTTTCGAAGAGAAACTTGATCCGGTCCATCTTGTTGAGAGTTTTGGTGGGGATGTTCGCTTCCACCACTTTCTCACCGATAAACAATTCCTTCAGGAATTCATCGACAGTGGCAAGCTTCATCGGGGTCTTGATGAGGGTATCATAAACCTTCGTAACACCCTCGACTTGCAGGTTGACGACCTCGAACAGTTCCTTCGCGTTTTTGAACTTCAGTTTGGCGGTCTGGGTATGTTTCGCCCGGATGAGGTATTCCCCTCTTTGAAGGGCCATCATCAGGGTGTTCTGGCAGACGATTCGGACCAGGGTTAAGAACAAGGAGATTGAGACAGATCCATCATAAGAGTTCACAAAAGTCAACAGCTTATTGATGGTATCCATCCCGGCAACCTTGATCTCTCCAGGAAGTTGGGCTTGAACGAACGTCTTACCGCCAAAACTGCCAGCAGACACATACCGAAGTCCAAGCTCATCCAGGGAGGAGAAAGCTTCGATGTTCTGCATTGGAACATATCGATCTCCCATAATCGAGAAGATATGGGAGTCACTCTCACGAGTTACGGCCTGATAACCATCGATCCGTCTTCCCTCGTTGTCATAGACAGGTCTCGTAACAACGTTGTAATCCAGCTTTGCCATCCCCAAAACTTCGCTGATATTCTTTGCTGCTGTCACATCAACTTTCATGCTGACCTCCATGTTAGGTTAGTGTTGTTTATATAAACAGTATAGCAGCATTGTTTATTTTGTCAAGAGATTTTATTGCTATTTCTTTATTAATCTTTTGGCACAGTACTTGCTTATTTCAGTCTCCATTGAGAGCATCACGAACATATACTATCTTGAGACCATTATAGACACAACCCTCTTCTTCTATAAATTTTTTAGCATCTTCGAGAGTGTTGAACTTCACTCCTAAACAGTGATAATGCTCACCTGGATCAAACTTACTGACGCTTACATACTCCTTTTTCTTAAATCCCCAATCTACTATTAATTTTTCAATCTGGTCATAATCTTGAGCCATCAGCAGAGCATCAATAATATATCCCTGGACTTCGCTATAATCATATCGTTTATAAAGAAATCGAAGGTTGAAGTCCATGACTATACTTTAAATTTTAATCCATACTTACATGCCACTTTTTTAAGCTCATTCTCCCATATTAAGGCGGGAGTACAATCGTGTACTAATTGGAGATCTGTTATCAGGCTAAAATCCACGCCAGCAAACAATTCAGCGATCTTAGGAAATTTAGTTATTAAATTCCCTGGCAGTCTACCCTCCATATCAGGATCATAGAGTTCATCGGGAATTACACTACCTATAGAACATTTAAGATTATCGATCCCCCTATACTTGCAACTTCGATCTTTACCGAGACTTTTTCTTTTCTGTGTTAACAGATGGTCTTTGACCTTATCAAAAAATTCCTGATTTGTCATAATCCTCCCTTATCTCTGGTTCAACGTTCACCAATACCCAAACCTGCTCTCTTATATTAAGAACATATCCCATACTCTTAAGCGCGAATTCCATGTTTTCTCTGCCAACAGGATTACTTGTGACAAGCTTAATCTTCGTTGGCTTGCTTACGGGATGCTCATCGTTTGACAGGAAGTTGATAAAGGTTAATATATCGTAGCCTGTTTTCTCTCCTCCCAAGTCATGATCAAGGAACAGGAGATCCCAAGGCCCCATTAAATCCAATGCCTTGATGCCATGCTCGAAATCACGAGCTACGAGATTAACATCTGTGTAATTCCTTTTATCATCAATAGCAAGTTTTCTCATTGTGCCCTCACCTTCTTTATAATCCTAATAGAAACACGTACACAATACAGCACTTTGGGATTCATATTCTTAGATAGCCCAGGAAAATACTTCTTAAACTCTTTTCCACAAAAACATAGAAGAGGCTTATTCCTGACATTGTATAAGTCAAAGAAATGTCCATTATCAATCTTCTTTAATTTAAAATTAAAGTTGCGCTTATCACGAGTTATTTTCAAATCAGCCAAATAACATCCATTTTCTTCTAGACCAAGATATTTGAATAGCTTAGTGAAACTACTAATTCCAATCGTATCTGGGTCTACACGCACCAGGAAATAATCCTTGGTATTGCAAAACCTATATCCTATCCCTGCGTATGCTCTTGTTATATGGCATTTCATAGTTTACTCCGGCTTGTTTTTGTAATATTCCTTGATCGAATCCAGCGCCCTTTCAAACAAAACATCATTTGCTTCGTTCAAAACAGTGAGAAGCCTTTCTTTTTCCTCGATATAAGTTCGTGCAAACTCAGGATCATGTTTAGAGATAGTCTTAGTATTATCAATCAGATCCGCGAGTTTAAGGATCTTCGCACGTTTGGAAGCCCTAGCGATGTGTAAAAAATCAATATACTTCCTAGCTTTTCTATTTCCATCGCTCGGCTTCGAGACATCTGTAACCTCAGAAACAAGGTTGGCGACATCCTCTCCGAACTCCGCAAGGATCTGCTCAAGCGTAACATGAGTGTCTTCCACAGTGTCATGGAGAAAGGCAGCAGCAATTAAATTTTCGTCTGTAGGGCGAACGGAAGCCACTAATTCAGCCACAGCGACAGGGTGAACGATGTAATCCTCTCCTGTGTACTTCCTCGTCTGTTTTACGCCCTCGTGCGCCTTTTTAGCGAACAGGAAAGCCTTATACGTAAAATTGGTGTGTGTCATTACCTACCTCGCCCTCTATAAGAGGATTTTTAATAATATGATAAGGAAAATGACAAGTAGCCAGCCTTTACCGATTGTTAGGTCCCATGGATGAATCTTATTGTCGCACATTGGTATCCTCCTTTATCCAAACCAAATTATAGCAGGTATTGTCTATTTTGTCAACATATTTTAGACAAAAAAATCCCCCTATCTGCAAGAACGGATAGCAAATAGGGGGACTTCTAATTTGGTTTTAAGATCTTTGTTTCTTTCTTTTTTATTTCAATTTTTAAAGTATTGCCATCATATGCTGATCGAAGGGAGGAAAAATCAAGTGAGAGGGGAAGAACGAAATCAGCAAGTCTTCGTTTAGGCCATTCACCTCCTTGGTTGACGATTTCAAGACAAAGAAAATTCTCCTCCAGGATAAGGTTGACATCTTCTCTCTTGATCCCGGTGAAGTTGACATCGATATGAAGAATGTCATCGGTCCAATAAGTAGCCGAAGCTGGTTGCTTCCAAGCGTTGCTGTTTTTAGCTTCCCGCTCCAGGAAGAGCATTGGAAACTTATTAAACAGCCAGTTATTGTACCGTTCATCAGACTTCTTGACCGCCCTTCCGTTACTAATGTTCATGCGCTTCTCTCCTTTTTATGATCCCATCCAAGGTATAATTGCAATGAGTTGCAATAACGCTTACATTTGTACGTACCATAGTCTAGCGCCGGAATGGTATTTTGTCAAGGACTTTTTCAAGAAAATATTAAAGATTTAAATATTTTTCATGTAAAACAGTATATAGTATTATGTATACAGTTTGCAAAGATCATCGAAAAGAGCCTTCCTGGTATCCATATCGAACATGGATTGCTGTTGATTCGGATTCGAAAGATCACGAAGAATGGCTTGCCTTTCCGCTACGAAATCAGACATCTGGAGTCTTCGACTAACGATCAACCACATTGTAAGAAGGATATTGAACGAGATGATTATGATAGAAGGGATCACCAGCATCAGAGACATTATACCATATCGGAGACTGAAGAGTGATAGAATTAATGCGGACAAACTAACGAAGGTTAACATACCGATAGCGATCTTCACCATGAACGCATCATCCTGGTAGGATTTTAATTTCGAACGTAGCTCTAAGAGCCTTAGTTCGAGAAGATTGGGAGGATTCTGAGGAGCAGACTGAGCAATATGAGCCTGCAATTTAAAGAGGCTTTCTACTGTCTTGTTCATCTCGTTTCTCCTTTTCACTTAATGGAGGATGAGTTATTTGACTAAAAGCAGCCCATGTAAGGCAAAAGAAACCGATTGATACCAATACGATTGTGAGTTCATACATCTATTCTGTTCCTTTGAAAGGTTGATTAGGCGATTTGTTAACAGGAGGTGCTTGCTTCGTCATCTGCATAACGATGAGATCGATAGTCAGTCCATCCTTCACCAACGTATTGACACGATCATCTATCTCAGATGGATGCGCGACAAGAATAGGTTTGCCATCAGCGAATGTCCCAACCTCGATACCCTTATCATGTAATGCTTCCTTAATGACGCGAGCGATTGTTGACTTACCGGAACTAGGCTCACCCGATACCATGACATATACTTTACTCATTAAATCTCCTCCTTTACATCTTTACTTTCTAAAACTGAATAATATGCTGCTCTTGAGTTTTTCCAAAAACCACATTCATCTGATACAGCAACGCCAACATCAGATAACTTGTAACCACGGCCATAAGGATCACATTCGACCAATCCCTTGTTCTGGAGCATTCTGAGAGTGACTCTAGCGATAGTCTTTGGATACCCTAGATTACCAGCCATCTCCTCAATGTCTTCCATGCAAGCAAAATTTTCTTCGTCAAATTCATGATAAAGGTACGTGATTATATTAACGAGATCAATTTCCTCATCAGAAAGATTCTTCTGGTTTACATTGACTGTAAAGCTCATGTTATCCTCCTTGTTTGTTTTCACAAATAAAAAACAGTTTAATCGTATGAGAAAAATCTAGGCGTACCATCCGGATAAAAGACAAGAGTGTTGACATCTGGATTATCGTAATCCAAGCCTTGAAGACTCTTTGCAATACTCAGGAGAGTACCATTGCATGCTGTGTAACCTCGTTGAATATATTTTTGCATACGTTCGAGTGTTGACAAGGGGAAGGTAATAACTTGAATGCGAAGATGTTTTGCGAGACAGTCTTGGAAGAATGTAGGAAGGAAGAATGCTTCACCATCGAAACGAACCATACCGCCACAAATGGTGAAGTCAAATGCTTCAATTAGAAAACTAGGATCATTAGTAAGCGGGAAATACTTGTTCCGGATAATCTGAACAGCATATTCCCCAATACGATAGTTAGAAAGGAAATCATTATGGTTTACGTAGACGATATCTGGATGACCGAAATCAGCTAACGATTGAAGCCTATCCAGGATATATTCTTCTGCCTCAATATCTTCACAGAAAATATCGATGTCTTTAATCGGATTGTTAGACAGGTAATCGCGTACAGCACCACCAGCGACAGCATATTTCTTATGATCATCCGTATCATAAAGAACCACATCAAAGATCGTATTCTTTAAGAAAAATTTTAACCCTTCAACATTACGCACCATGTTTTTCTCTCCCTATATCAATCACAGTTACTGGATTTGTTGTTTTATACGTTTCGTCACAAATAGCCACATTATAAAATGTCGTTCCATCAATTGTAAGTGACAGCCCTCCATTTTTATGTATATGCCCAAACAAATGAACTTTTGGTTTAATCCTATTAAGGACCTCTTCCAGAAGATCCCAACAGCCTACTTCCTGTCCATCAATCTCATCAAGGATTCCTTTTGGTGGACCATGAGTAATAAGTAAATCGATATCAGAAGGGATGAGGTTCCAAAACCGTTTGATATCTTCACCACGCTGATAATTAAAAGCCCAATTCATAAAGAAGGGCACAGCAGGACTACCCCAAACAAAGAGATCTCTAATTGTCGCTCCTTCATTTACCAAGAGCGTAATCTTATTCTCCTCACACAGTTTTCTCGCGGTAGGCATATCACGTTCGAACAGGAAATCATGATTACCTGGTACGAGAATCTTGATAGGATGAGGTTGAGCAGCAAACCATTTTATGAATACTGCTATCTCTTGGAATCTACCCTGATAGCTGATATCGCCAGCATGAACGAGTATGTCTCCATTCGGGACCTCTATATTATTATGCTGGTTGTGAGTGTCAGAAAGAGCAACGAGTTTCATGAACTTATTTATTCTCCTTTGGCTTTATCCCTAACTTTGTATCGTAAACAATTGCCTCAATCTTCTCCCTAACCACACCGATATTAATCATTCTAGATGCAGCCTGCATTTCGGAATAAAGCTCGTTATAATCTGTATGATGTCTTGTGAAATAGAAGTATGTCATATTGTCTCCCATAACAGGATCACCTGCAATATAGGATGTCTTCCACTTCATCTCTTTACCAAGTACCTCATACTCCTTTATTCTATCTGGCTGTATCAGCACAGTGATATGACATTCATACAGCGTCTTATTTGGATTGATCATTTTTAAGTTCCGGGTAAGTTGTTGATAATCTTGCCTTCCATTCTATGAGAAAATATTCCTGACTGTTATACGGTTGAAAACCTAAAAGCTTCTTGCCATCAGGAGTAACAAGCCAAGCTTCCCATCTGTTTTTATGTATGTTCTTATAAAATCCAGACTTAACGACTTGATCTGCTGACTTAATCGTGTTGCCTTTATTTTTCAGAAATTCGTCAATAAGACTTTTAGAATTCATGTTCGTTGAATTCCTCATCAACTTCACGATCATCGTAATCTTCAGCTTCTTGGATATTTTCTATCATATCCGTGATATCCAAAAGCTTCTCATGGGCTAGTTCATATTGACCCTCGGTCACAAAGTCTGTGACCTCAGATAATGCTGAGAGAATATCGTCTCTGCTGATATCATTTTGACTGTCCCCATATTCTGAATCAAAACTCATGATCCCTCCTATACTTTTATTATGTTCCCTGCATCAGTACTCGCATAGACTTTCTTGATGCCGATCTCATCAATAATAGACTTACACCCGCTACATGGTTTGGAATTTCTTAATTCTCCCTTACTGTTGATTCGAATATTCACTATTGAATAATGCCTTGGATTGAATCGAGTATTACGTGTTAAAGCTTTCAATCTGTCGATAGCCACTTCCTCTGCATGTTTAGAGTACTTTGTTTTTCCATCTTTAGTCTGGAAGAATATGCGACAGTTCAGACCAAACGTGCATAGACTTCCATTTTTAAATATAAAGCAGAAGTGCTTGGATTTGTGGACACTGACCAAGTGTACATTCTTGATAGCCAGTTGTATCAAAAACTTATACGACATTAGAATCCTTAGTATGCTCTAACATCTCAAATCCACACCCCTTACAAGTAAGATGCATATGCTCGTAAGTAATGTCAGCGCAGATCTCTGTACTGTTCCTATTTCCTTTACAGTGTATCCGCTGTATATTTTCAGTGAAGAAATCACACTTAATACAACGCTTTATTTCTTTGAAACGAGACAACTCCATCTTATACCTTCGTTAGAAGATCACAGTCTGTGGGGCTACATCCACGAGATCAGGAGTCTTCATGAGGAACTTACCACCCAAGATACCGAGACTCAAACTATCTTCAGTGCTCAATTTCTTATTGTTTGATCCAACATCAGTAAGATGATTGTAGAGATCATACAGGTTGATCGGTGTCTTTGCTGTGGCCTTAAACTTGTTCGAACGCTTCAGGGGATGCTCTCCACCATAAGCCATGGCGATAGAATGCACTGGAATGCGGTCATAGAGATCAGGAACAAGCGCACACTCACTGTCATCAATTAAACTCGCCAGAGAGTAGAAAACAGTTTCAACCTCAAGATAAGACGCAGATGTATTTTTAAGTAAATTAACTCTGTCATTAACAAGGTTGATAATAGTGTTATTCTGAGACCATGTTCCAAAACGCTCTTCTAGAAGAACATCTAAAGAACGACGCTTAACGTTGAGCGCATATGAGTGACGCCGCATCATCATATAAGTCATGTTTGTACAAATGAGACGTTCAACACCTTCTGTTAGTCTAGGTCTGTTATGACCGAGTTGATTACCCTGGAAGGAGATGCCCACGCGGAAGATATCATTACCAAGGTCAGACCAGCTACCAGTTGAGAAGTCCCTTGCCGGATCAGTAAAGGTAACGAGGATGCCGTCATCGTCTATAGAATATCGAGTGACATCAAGATTCTGGATGACGGGGTTATTCAGAAGAGCATCTAACATCTGTCCGTTTGAAACATCAGGAGAATCGACATGAACAATTGATTTAATAGTGTCACCCTTAAAATACACCCTAACATCATGGTTATGTGCAACCTGAAGCTTAGCCGCAATTTCAACCCAAAGATAGGCGCTAATGCTAGCCACACGCTTCTGGAATCGTACAGGCACGTCAAGGAGTTTACAGAGATCCTCGATAGAGGTAATATCGAGTTTATAATCCTTGTCCACGCAATGAACCACACCAGCATCAAGCAGCTTGATATCTGCCAGCATACAAATAAAACTTTCTACTTTTGTTTCCTCAACAGCCGCTAAATCCAAATCTTGCAGTTTCATTTCTTATTCTCCTTTGGTCTCTATGACTTTTATTTTGTCTTTTAAACACATAGTTCTGGTGCCATTATCAAACTGAACATAGTAATAGGTGTCAACTTCTTCTAACACCGTTGCTTCCAGGATACCAGATCCCCATTTCCATTGGAATATAATTTTCTTAGCCATTATCTTATCTTTAATCCTTTGTCAACACCAGTCTTGAAAGTATCCTGAGCATGTTCACTAGAGATCAGTTTAAACTCAGCAAGATTAATCTTTGGATAACCGGCGACCTTAAGCCATGTTCCAGTCCAGAAAGATCCAAGATTCGTCTCATACACTCGTTTGACATCAATAAACTTAGTCTGGGAATTCTCAAATTGATTACGCCCACCCTCAATAGTCTGTTGAAGCTGTTTATACACAGACGAATCAACCTGTACATTCTGCTCTTTGATAAACTGGAAAACTGCTTTGCTTCCATCCTGACCATATCGGCCTGTCATGGCAGCAGATACAACGGTCTTAAGATCATCCCGATAAGCAGCAGGTACTTGTGCCGCTTCCGCTACTTTAAGCGAGTATTGACCAAGGATATTCTCCATGTTGGAATACTCTGCCTTAATCTGAGCTTCAGTGCTGTTTCCATAGTTGTAAGCGTTTATATATGAGCCTACACAAAAAACTGCAACCAAAACAAAGATACCTAAAACTGCTGCTAAAGAAATCATGGCTGTTTTCATAGTACATTCTCCTTTATAAAAAAGATACTTAGCCCAATACTACCTGCTATCCCAATGATTAAAAGCGTGATAAACACCCACATAGGCGGTTCAATATCATCCAGTAGATACTTAAAATCTTTCATGTGCGGACGCTTGTAATAATTATTAGTCGAATCTAAAATAATCTTAGAAATTGTCTCAGCATCAAACGTCTTGGATTCCAATAAAGAATCACGAAGTTTAACCTGAAGCATCTCATTACCTGAATTAAATGCCCAAGTACTTGCATCAGCCCATGTTATATTCTTGTCTGCATCTGTACCTATAAAAACCAAGATATCATTTTTCTTACCACCAAGCCAATTAGATTCGACAGCAGATTTATAGTTATGATCATTAATACCTGTTAATATAACTACTATGTTAGCCTGCTTCTTCGGACCAAGCTCCTTTAATCCATGGTTTAGATTATCGTTTAGTAAATTGATCTGATCTTGAGATATGGAAGAATTTGTGTTGAGCACTCTATTTATTTTATAGAAAGAGAAAACTTTTGGATAGTTAGGAATACTCTTCTCAAAGACAGCAAGATTTGGATCTAGATGAAATAAACTCTTAGAGGCGACCTTTACATAGTTTTTAAATCTACGCTCCAATGAAACAGGATCACCAATTTTGCAAGAGGAGTATGAAGCTGGATCAGGAAGACTATATACGCCCCTGGAAGTCCAATCTGCATAATCAAATTGAATATCATTTATGTTAGACTTGGCGTACCAATTGACTGTGTAATGATCTTCGTAACAAGTCTGACAAGTCTGATTGCCTTTTGAATCAGTTGTACAATTGCAGCTATAAGAACGAACATATGAACCATGAACCCTATGTTTAGATAGAATCTCGCCATTCCAGATTTCGGTATCTAGCATGCTTACATAGGATGTTGTTTCCCATGCTAGAATAATCAGGACTATTACTATTACGATATTAAGGAGCATTTCCTTAATAGTAATATCCCTTGACCATATAGCTTTAGCTATGAAAGGCCAGATTATTGGGAATAGTAATAACGCGAGTAAATAGCCCATTTAATGCTCTTTCCCGCACACTGTACAACGGGCAGTCTGTTTACTTGTATAGTTACCAACACGCTTTCCATGGCCGTGTTGTTTATCCTGGAAAGCATTTGTACAGGTACATGAGATAATTCTTGTACCATGCTTTTTCCCTGAATGAGACTCTTTATCTTTTGCCATCTTTATACTCCGTTAAAATCGATCTATAAAAAGACCTATTAACCAATCAATGAGAGATCCAATGATAATTGACACTAATAAAATAATGAAAACTGTCATTCTAAAGATTCATCCTTATGCTCTATACGGTTCAATGCAGCGTGTTCGCTAAACTTCTTACCATATCGAACCCGCAGCTTATCAATATTAGATTTCATTACCTCTTCAAATGAAAAATCCAAGATGTCCATACCGATAGCAGCGTACCAAAGGAGATCCCCAAATTCTTCTTTAAGGTGCTCCCTATCGAGCGGTTTCCCATAGAAGACATGCTTTTTGATAATATCCAATACTTCTCCAGCCTCTGTTGACGAACCAACAGCAGAATGAAGGAGTCGCAATGTTTCTATGTTATTCAATCTACCAGAGATAACGTCCCAATCAGTTGACTCTGTAATCTTAACCTGTGCAATATACTCTTCCGGTGTCATTTACCAGACCTTTTTGTATAAGGATTAATAACAGAATAAGGATTATCCAAGCTAACCTTATTACCCCAACGCATATACCAAGTTTGCTGTTTTGTATCGTAGTACCAAATGACTAAGTTGCTGTCGATAGCCATTATGAATCCATCCTCACGATAGAAATAAACAAACTTTAGTCTTACATCGTTGCGCTGACGAAATAGAGATATCAGCTTTTGAAAAAACTTCTTCATGACGATCCTATGGATGAATAATTCTTGACGGCTCTTTTTCTTCCTTTTTCATACGCTTTTCAAACTCAGATCTTACTATGACACCGAGATAATGACCGAAGAGAGGTTCGGTACTATTAAGTACGGCACTCCCAACTACAGCCTTTGTGTTGACAAAGAAACGGTTAATCGGGACCTTGATATTAGTCGGCATCGCAAAAGGAGTCATGTTCGCAACCTGTTGACCAGGAACGGCAAGGTTACTCTCCATTGGGAAAATTGCAGTAGCGTGTTTAATCAGCAGAACCTTTGTTATGCAATCCTGATCGGCTTGTTCCTCTGCTACCATACCAATAAGCAGATCACCGCTACTGAGGAAATAGGCCATAATTTTATTACGTGAATATTGCTCAAACAATTCACCGAATTCTCTTACTTGTTCCATTTTAGATTGATCGATCATTTTTATTCTCCTTAATAAGTCTCATCATAAAACAACATTTGTTGCACAAACTTAAGTTCACCATTAAGTTCCGTAACAGAGAGATCACCAAGATGCCAACCCCTGGAAAGATACTCCCTTACTTCTTTGTCTAAATCACAGCTAAAGCAAGCTACTATTGTGTGTACATCCTTTAACATATACTCCCCTAAATATTAATGAAAGTCAGTGTTATCGTTGTTCAACAGATAATCATCAGAGATGACTTTTAAAATCTTTCTACCCATAAATGTTATCTGTTCTTTTAATGGTTTCACAACGACTCCCTCACGAACCCTCTGCTCAGGACAGAGAACAGAATTGCCTTTGGTAAGGGACAGAATCTTATCGCCATCATACGGGCCATGATAAACAACAGGGGCCATAGGTAGCCGTCTCAAATTACAAAAAACACTAAAGACAGGAAAGTCTAGATAACTGCCATCGTGCATGACATCAAAAACAACGAGCTTATGCTCTCCTGTACCACACCCGTAATTATATCCCTTCTGTATCCTATCACCGTAGATTTCCCCGTATACAACAAAACCAGGAAAGTTCTTCAGAACAGACTCAAGGTTATATTGCTTAGCGATTTTAAGATACACGTTATTGCTGTAGTAGCCTTTATAGCGCAGTTTATTCTGCAACTGAACATTGTGGCTACCATACACAAACTCATACTGAGGTGTAAGGTGAAGAAACTTCAGAACCTTCTTCCACCAAGTATTTGCACAGTAAGGAATATAGCCACAGCGGAAGTTTGTACCATGAATCTTCTCTGTAACTACGACCTCTTCTGTGCTATCGAAAAGTGTTGGATACCATTTCCAGTTCTCGATACCAGTATACTTCTTGAAATTAGGATTACAGCTTCGCTTTGGTTTAGGATTAAGCTGACTGTTATGAGACACCTCCCTGGTAGGCGGTTCATATTTCTTAATGCCAAGAATCTCAGAAACATCTGTACCAACATCCTGATCATCAGGAATACCGAGAGTAGATGGTCTTACAGCCATACCCTGTGAAATGGCACCACGAAGTTTAATTGATCTGACCCTAGATTTATCAAGCTTAATCTTAGAATCAGGACCAAAGATCTTACTCTCAACTTCGAGGGGCAATATCGAGTCAATCGGTATGTAGACGCAGGAATCCCCTACCTTAAAAGCATCTTTCTGTGTGACACATTGCCAACCGGCAATCTTGACAATATCCAGCCTATCGGCATTAGGATGCTTTTCCACACCATCAATTCTACAGATCTCTACTTTTAATGTGCTCATATGATCACCATCCTTTCAGGAATTCTTGCATGACCGAATACACGCTTGAATCGAATCCAGCGATATCCAAATAGCCTGCATCGGTCGGATCAGCAATCGTGAAAGCAGAAGGAACAGTTGCCAAAACAATCAATTTGGCTTCCGGATTAAACTGTCTCCGATAATCAAGTAAAGCTTGGCTAGGATGAATATTTCCAGCCCACGTTTCACTATCGGTTAACACGATGAAACAATCAATGTTGTCAATCTTATTACGGGTAGCATGCAACATTGGAAGAGCACAATCAGTACCCTGGAATGGGAGACTTTCTGTCTTACGCATCAATCCCTCAAGGCTCAGATTCTTGTGAACAGTCAACGGCATGAACGAGTTAGAGAAAGCAAACACCTCTGCCGACTTCTCAGTCCGGGCCAGCAACAGAGAAATAGCTGAAGTTGCTTCACGTGAAGTCAATGAATTGCTGTCTGAAATACGGCTAGACATAGACCCAGAGACATCAAGTCCGATAAGGAAGTTCTTACCAAGTGGAGCTACATTCTTGAAAGAAAGATAGAAAGCCTCATTCAAAGCTTCAACAATACCAGGAACAGGACGCCATGAGAGAGATCCTCTTTCACTATGACCCTGACTGTAGATCTTAAGAGCAACAAGGATATCCAGAGGATGGATACGTGCCTTGCTCAAAGCCTCTACATTAGTAAGAGAAGCAATAACTCTCTTCTCCTGTTCACCAAAGTTAGACTTAAGAAGGTTAATGGAAGTCATTTTTCCAAGATTGCGGATCATGGCTTTCATCGGCATTTTAACAAGCAAAGCATTCCAGATATCCGCAGAATTAAGCAGATCCGTAGGAACAGCTTCACGAGGGAGGTTATTCTCCTCAATCAGCTTAACAGCCTCATTAACATTGGTCGTCTTCTGAATCTGTTCAAATGCACTGATGAGCGCGTTTTTCTCTGTAACCTCTTTACCAACAGCCCACTTTAAAACCGAGTTGACATCATTACCGCTGATTGAAGGATGAGACAAACGAAGAACATCCTTATGTGTCCAACCATCACGCTGACGATACTTGATAACGTCAAGCGCCAGATTGGAATCAGCAACCTTTTTCTCAAAGTAAGAAGCAACACCCTTTCTAAGCCCACGGCTCCACCCACGAAGATCTTGAATGTACTGGCAAAACTCAAAGATATGAGTACCGATACGGCACACAACAGGAATCGCCTTATACGCGCAAGCTTTTGCTTCAGGGCTACCGAATGTACAAACAAGAGCCAGAGCAAAGATAGCCGGTGAATTCTTAGCTGCTCTACCCTGATCTGAGATTTCAGCAATAAGCTTTACTGCCATAACGCCATCCTGCTTAATAAACTCAACTGCATTCTCAGCATTTTCAACAGTCAAGTCATTCTCGGTCTGATAATAACTACCACCATCACTACCAAGAATCAAGAATCGCTTAAACTGCGCCTCTGGGGTAATCTTGAACGTATAACCACCAGCATTATTTTTCACCTGGTTCTTACCGGGAATCGGTTCAGTTTGTTTGGTCTGCTTCGTTTGGAAATGCTTTGTGTATTTCGCCATTTGATCTCTCCTTTTATTAAGTAGATAATTGACCCACTTTCACCCGCAAGACGCTTAATCCAATATGGTAGGATAAAATATCTTAAGAAATATCGTGCCTACCATAAGTCTCGAAACTATACTTGCAAACTTTTAATACTCCATCCTCTGTTATCTCAGAATCCAAAGACATGAATTTATAGATCAATGTGATAATCTCGCCTATTGACCTCACATTCCCATGACCATCACGCTCTTGATTCTCAGCTATGAATTCAAGAACAACTGGTGGATCTGATACAGTATTACCTAAAACAATCTTTTTGTCAACTAATGGACCATCTGTTAATGTTGCCAACATTACAGGCTACCTTCATTTCTTGATGGAGAAACACCAGCCAAATGTATCTTCTTATCGAGCGAGCTATAGACGAAGATAATTGTGGTTAACCTATTCTTCAATGAACTAAAAGGAAATGGCATAGCGCCATATTCTGGTGTTCGAGTTGTAGCTACGACCTCCATTGATTCTTTCGTTAAAGTTACGACATTTATAATCGTAAACTCATAAGCAACTTCACCTTTGATAAACTCTACATTCACACTTTTGAATTCAAGTTTAACATCATTTAGAATCAATGGAGTATCTACCATCTTTTCTTTATTACTGGTAAACTCATCCAGATTTTTAAGTGTACGGCCAAATCCGCTACGTGCGAGATCGAATGCCTCATCCGTGACACCTGGAATTGGAGAAGCAAAACTCGTTGCTGTAGTAACCAACAAAATTAAACAAGCGATTATAAAGTTCTTCATTTGGAAGCCCCAACATCTTTTGACAAGATTTCAACGAGAATGGCAGAATAAAAAGGAAGACCGCCTTGGAACAAGTTGCTATGAAAGACACCCTGCACGATAACATTCTCATCTACTTTAAATTTCTTATCCGTGTTTGAATCATCATTTAACACAATTGTAATGCCGCTATGTTCAGATGATGTATCCTTTGGATCTCGAACCTCGAATTCATACAATGGTATACCAGACCGACTCTTACGAACGGGAAGACCACGCAGAGTACCGAAGACAATTACACGCTTCCCATCATACCGTTCGCTATGATCTAAAAGATCTCGGATCTCGACAGTTTCAGGAAGATCCTTACTATGAGCTAAAGGTGTCAGGAAGAAAAGAACGGTTAAAACTGCGAATAAAAAAGTTTTTAATTTCATGTTGTCACTCCTGTTTATATTCAGATTTACACGCTTCGAACACACTTCTTACAATATCATCACCAACAAAACAGCATATAGGTGTTACCTGTATAAGCTTCTCCCTAACAGTAAGGATTGGTATACTTTTTAAATGCTCAATCTCCAGATTGAAAGTAGTGAGAAATTTTTCATTTGTTAATACCTTCGCAACAAGCATTTCAGTTGCCCGTAATGCGTCAATATTTAAATCATTCTCAAAAGGTCTGAAATGCTCACCGCACCAGTATGTTGCCATCTCACAGTTTACCCGCTAACGCTAATGCTAATGGAAGCGCCTCTTCATGATCAAAGAGCGTGACTGTCTTATCGTCCGAGACAGACTTACTAAATCGAAGCTGGTTCTCAAGGTGCTGAATCTGGTTAAGAGTCTTATCTAAAAGCTCTGTATTGCTTTGCGCCTGAAGAACACGTTTACGCTTCAAAGCCTTTCGGAGTAGTTTCTTAAGCCGATCCTGCTCACGTTTGCGATTGTTAAATGACCGTTCAGAACGCTTTTTTAACTTCTTGGGTCCCTTCATTTTTTATTTCTCCTATTTAAGTCCAATGTCAATGCTAAAACTACGGTTCCAAAATATTGCTGAAAGTATCGTCATATCATCGAAATGAAAGACATCAAAGCTAAAAGAACGCATGTGAATGAGTTTAAAGGTGCGAAATCCGATCTTCATAATCACTCCTCCTTGCTTTTATAAACATCCACAATACCGTACCCCACATTTTTAGCTTTAAGGGTACGCATCCTACCATAAAAAATTATGCGGTCTTGCCCCTGCATTAAAAGCTTCTTCCAGTCACACACAGGCATACGCTGTACATAGTCTTCTAAAATCCAATGATTGTTGCTAAGTTTGGTCATTTGACCTTATTCCTCATCAGGGGAATACGTGTTCCAGTAGACTTCTCCATTCTCTTTGATCTTCGCTTCCTCGTAAGGAACAGCGACACGCCTATAAAATTCCTGCTTCACCCCTTCGAGAGCACCGATGATATCATTGATAGTTTGATACGACAGTTTACCTTTGTTATGACTATACTGCTGAATCAATATAGTAATGGCATAGTTCAACTCTCCTGCCTTATCAATCTCTGTCATATCAAGGTAGGCTTTCTTGACAATCGCCCTTCTTCTATCTTGTGCTATGTACGGCATGATTCTCCTTCAGCTTGAAATTATTGCAGTAACAGTTTGATATGTTACACTTGGTCCCATTAACTATAGAACCAACAACACCATGCATCTGTCTTTCATGGGAGCAGTAACATTTATCTGTGATATACCTCTTTAATCCTGGATAACTCTTTTCTGATACATTCATTATTGACCTCCAATATACCAGGGTGAATCTGGTTTGTCAATAGTAAAGTTAGAATTTTTGAAAATATTTTATGCTACCTTACCTGACAATGCTGAAAGAGAGTAGCATGTTTGTGCGCCGGATCTAGATCTCCTGTATTCTTCTCCAGCAAGAAGTGAATGTACTCATGCCGGACAGATTCAAATGTGTGAGTGACTTTGATTATCGCGCCTTGTGAAATAAACTCTCCAGTACATCTAGTTGGTTTATTCGTAACTGGATCAACACAATCAAAGGTATCACCCCACATCATAACAATAGTCAAATCTGCTGTGCTTCCCTTGTCGGAAGGAAAACCCTCATCAGCCATGCATTTCTTGACATCTTCGAAAACGTTGTCCAGCATTGTGTATACAGAGGAATCGAAATATGCTCCACCTGCCGACACAGCAGTTGCAGGCGCATTATTGGAATCATTTCCACAACCTGATACCAAGATCACAAGAATCATCAGCATAATTGGTTTCATCTGTAAACCCTCCTATGACTGTGCTTTTTCGATTTCTTTCGGATCTGGAGCAGAGATTATTTTGCCGCTAAACTCATGTTCATAAGCAAACGGTAAGAGACTTGATAACATGTGAGTGATGCCGCCCTTATCAAGGTTGAATCCATCCCGAACCCAAGTCTCAGAGACTTCAATTTCGATGGTCCATTTAAAATTCTTCATTTTGTCATCTCCAGTGTTTATTGTTTTCTTTTAAATCCACCATCATCCCTGATACATTCGAGTGCTAGATATCGCTGAGCAGCAGACATTTCCTCCATCAAATCTTCTAGCCAGTAACCGCTCCCACCATTTGTTGATTCAAACCAGTTACCATCATCTTCCACGATCACTTTAAAGAGGATATAGCCATCATCCTCATATAGCCCGATACCGAAACATTCACCTTTGAAGGTTTTAAAAAACTTTTCCTGGAAGTTATCCATTTTTCGTTATCCCCTGTAGCAGATCTTTTACTACCGATTATTTTTCGTTGTTAAATAATTCTAAAATCTTCGCCTTAAGAACACCTGCATCGGTAGTTAATGCAGCTTTCTTTTTGATCTCTTCGATGTGTTTAATAAATTCATCGACAGTGACGTTCCCAAGATAAAAATCGACATCTCCTCTACCGCCAGCTAACGCTTTCTCTAAATCATTCAGGTTATCCATTGTCCACTCCCTGGTTTGTTGTCTAATTAACTATTAGTATACCAGTATTATTTGTTTTGTCAAGGGCATTCGAAATACATCCTTAATCTATCATGTTTTTTATATGGTCCGTGTAACAGGATCTTATCAAACATGAGATCCCTACCTTTTGGGGAGCTAGAATGGATATAGATTCTTAATGGCCAGATATTAGTCTTTATCATGTGTTCTACTACGTCAAGACCAGTTCCCGGCTCACTGTGACAGTCACAATCGCATTCAAAGCTACATTTAACGAGACAAACCCTACAGAGTGGTTGGTAGCTCAAGTCATAATCTAATGATATGGACTCGACATTACCAGTAGACAATAATCGTGCAGCTTGTCTAAAATTTGTCACCCATACAACACCTTCTCCCAAAGGTTCTCTTGTATCGTCAAGGTAGATGTCCAATTTTGTTAACTCCATTATTCAACAGGTTCGAGTTCGATCTCAGGCGATACGCAGGAAGGTGGAAAGTTGATAAGATTCTTTAATGTAAAATCATACCTGATAGAGAACACGAAATCTTTTGCATTTGGTTTACCCCACACGCAAGTTGATAGATAATTCTTGATAGCTTCCCTCAGCTTTTCGATAGCTTCTTCCTTTGTATCTGCTATTACTGCTGGAAGAGAGCCTTGTCTTTCTAGAAAATAGGTAAACTCAAGCCTTTTACAGTTCTCGTAATAATGGACTGTCTGAGTGAGTTTATTCTCTTTGAACCTAAGACTATCGACAATTGCCAGGATCATTGTAACCTCCCTATTTAATTAACTATAAGTATAGCAGCATTGTTTATTTTGTCAACACATTTTCTTCACTGTCTGGAATATAAGGAAAGTACAAAATACGCCCACCGCAAGATATATGAACAAGGTTCTTCCTTCTATTACGCTTACCTGTTACTTTCCCACATTTTTCACAACGAAGAATATACTTGTATGTAATTTTAACGTTATGACATCTTTCAGCAGAACAGCCAATTTTACGCGCCATTTGCTTCCACACTTTTCCATGACCGAATCCAGGACCCACTAATGCATGCGCTATTTCATGCAATAATGTATCCTCCACCTCTTTTTCAGAAGCTTTAAAGGTTAAGACTCTGGAAAGGGAGATACACTTATGACCGTATCGACATAGACCCATGCGATTCTTTGCCCGGTCAAATTTAAAGCGCCAGCCCTTCATGTTTAATTGATGTTTAATTAACAGGTCCAAAGCCAAATACTCAGCTTCTTTCAGAATCATCTGACTGTCTCCTCCGAAACTTGATAATATCTCCGGCAACTTTCTCCTGAGTTACACCGAATAACTCAGCCAGCAGCATAACAGATGGAAAGCCGATCATCTCTTCAACATCCAAAATTGTAGGCTCATCATTTAAAGCAATAATCTCGATACCCTCTCTATAGCTCGCACGTTTCATGTTTTTAGATTTCTCCTTCTTTCCAAATAATCGTCAATCTTTTTACTATATTTTGATCCAAACTCTTTCTGATATTCTGGATCAAACATTCCAAGCAGGAAATAAACTATATTACTCTCGAATTCAGCTTCTGTATTTTTCATGTTGCACCTTTTTTAACGCCCGTTTGTTGGCTTTTGCAAGTCTTATTGCAGCAATAATTGGCGCTTGATCCTTTAACAGTTGCGCGTAAAAAACTGCATCGATCCTCTTTTTAAGCTGTTTGGCTAACAGGAATCCCAATCCTTGGCATTTAAAACAAGGATTATACCTGTGAGTTCTGCATTGTCCCCTGCAAATATAACATCTCGGATATCCGGGTGGAGTTAAGATCTCTCTCATGGCATCAACCTCTCATAAAGATGGTTAATTTCTTTGAGGGTAATAGGTGCGTGTGCTTCAGGCACAGACACATCTAAAACCCCCTCTTCATCAACTTCAATACCACTTTGCCAATACGAAAGTGCAGCAAATATCGTACTGATCTCCCTCTTAGAGAGAGCTACACAAGAAACATCTTCCAAACAATCATGACAGAGATATATGTTGTCAGAGTGTGTAGTAAACAATTCTGATTTCCTCTTACATTGATCACAGTCATCATAAATATTGAACCCGCCGTATGCCTCCATCGCCATTGTCATTCCCTCCTTGGATGTCTAGACAAACTTGATCTCTCTATCTGGATATGCCCTCTTTAATGCCAAAGACAGTGCTTTCTTGATAACACCATCCTTCTGGAAGTCGGAAGCCGGGATGTCTTTCATAAGTTCGTTTGAATCAACGAAAGCTTGAAATAATTCCCGCTCCAAATCAATCTGTATCGAGGACAACACCATCGCAATTTCCGAGTCGCGCCATTTTTTATCCATAATATTCCTCCTTGTCGTTTCAGTTAGACCATCCCTCGTTCACGCTTCCATTTCTCAACCAGAAGTTTCAACATATCAGAAAAGGGTTTTTCTGGATCTTCACGCATATACCATGGAAGATATTTCTGCTCCTTCTTTCGGCAATGCCCATTTTTTCCAAGATAAGCAGTACCACCATTATCACCCTCTGGAGAGATCCTATGCTCGCAATCATCACACAAAGGAAAGCCACAGACAACCCAGACTGTCTCCTCGCAGTCATGTGTAGCGGTATTACCACAGACTATACATACCTTATCCTGGTGGGTAAAACATCGCTGTGCATCATCATTCTTACATTTCCCACTCCATGCTTCACGATAATCACACATACATTATCCTCCAGTTATTTTAGGCATAAGTAAAAAGAGATTGCATTTTGTCTTCAGAGGGGAGAAAGAAGACATATCCTTTTTGCAAGTATTCCTGCTTCATGGAAGCTTTGCAGGCAGCATATTTACGCTTCTCAGGAAGGAAGCAGAGAAACCATTGCTTACGAGTTAACAACACCAGATTGTTAACAAGGGCTTTTGCATCTTTGTGTGGCAGCATCTGATTAATGTACGCTTCCCATGTCGGGAATAACTCATGGTTCCAGTGAAATCTTTCATGCATGCGGAGATCGTAACGATCATAAAATTCTTCGTTGCATGAAGGGCAGTATGCGCTTTCTCCTTTAATGTCCATTGGTTGATCTCCTTATTCCTTTGAATCTCTTAACGAATTCAGACACGTCATCTTTATGGATTTGAAGAGAATGATAGTCATCTACATCACCTAGGAATCTAAGATCTTTTCCTAGATTTGCACAACCGAATCTGCCATCGACATAACGGGAAGCATACTGAGCTTGCATTCCTAGTTGCTTTCTAGCGACATCTCCGAATAGCACATAATCGGTGTTCATTGTGTCTCCTATCTGCTAGAGAAAATACGGCCAATTTCCTTCTCACGATGACACTTAGGACATAAGACCCCACCATCAGCGGACAAATGTAAAGAAGTATCATATCCTCCAGTTCTCTCGGTCAGATAATTCTGCCGATCAGGACAAACCCCATATTTCGACGGCTCCTTATCAAGCTCCTTCTGAGTAACCCCGCAGTTGTCACAATCTGATTTTTCGAAGTTGTAACCCATATTAAGCCCTCGTTGTTTTAACTATAGTATATCAGTATTATCTGTTTTGTCAATAGCCAAAGGGATATTACTTAGTCTTTTTCTTCTTTCTTTTCCTCTTTTTCTGGAATTTTTCCCATTCTGGGATGATTGGAAGCACAGTAGCTGCAACAGAAAGTGGGATTGATTTTAACCCTAACTTCTTAAGATTGTCAATAGCTTGTCGGCGCTTCTCCTCGTATGCCTCATTTTCAGTCATCTCAACCCCCTTAATCTCCACAGATCCGCAGGATTTGTATCTCTTTTTTAGCTTCCTTAAGCTTCATGGTCAACTGATCAATCTTTTCTTCTGCATCGAAATAAGGATGCTTTCCCTCACGTTCATCCGGCTCAGCATGCTCATAATATTCAGTTGCCCTCTTCATTTCGGTTGGGAGATTCTCAACTTCCTTGATAAGGACCTCTATAATAGTGAGAGCATCAACGGATTTAAAGTATGTGGTCTCCTGAAAGTTACATCGTTGATACAGGCTTGATTCCTCGTTTTTAATTGGCTCTGCCATGGCATACCCCTTCCTTAACTTTGTTTGAACGTAAAGAAACATTCTGGACATTGCATTGTGTCAGACTTTCTCTGCAATTCCCCAATTTCGTTACGAAGCTCATCAGCCAGACAATACCCATCACAAGTTGTCTCATCATAATCAACTTCGTAGTCCGGGTGCGCCTCAATATAGACGGTAGCAACCCGCAGAAGATACAGTAACCGGCTTTCATTTTTACCTTGAGTAATCATCTCTCCCTCCGCTTTTAAAAGTTTATAATGCCATCACTGTACAGGTTATATCGTTGTTGGTAGATAGCTTCTACGGCATCAGCAATGTTTCCACCATGATTGTAATAAAAGTCCCAGATTGCGATTGCACAAAAGTTACAGAAAGGTTCGAGGTGCATATCCATTTGATTTCTATTTCCCTTGCAGATATCACAGACTTTTCCAGATGGATTTGTCTCACAGAATTTCATGTTCGAACCCTCCATTATTATTTGAAATCCTTCCTTGTTACCCAAAAAAGATTTCCATCAGTAGACTTTTTAGAATGTTTATTTAATTCCTTTAGTTCATCTATGGATTTAATTATTTCTGCTTTGAAAATCTCTTTGCCATCTGTCAGATATGCAATCATTTTTATCTACCCTGTGAAGGAGCTTTGGTAACTTCATCATAATGCTCATCCACAACTTGTTCAGTCGTTTTCAGCCAAACCGACTTAGTACCGCCCATTAAACGATTCGTGACAACGACCTCCCAAAAATTGAAGGGGCGTTGGTGTGTGCTGATTACAATGAACCGCGCCCCATCATAATCAAAGGAATCTCCAGGTTTTAATTGACTCGGCCAGTATTTTTTCATTTTCTCCCTCCGCTTATTGTCTAATTAACTATTATTATATCAGTATTATTTATTTTGTCAATAGAGAAGGAGACTAAAAACCAGCTTATTTGGTAAATTAATTGGTAAAGAATAAAGATTTTTATAAGAATTTCGGAAAAAAGACAGAAAAATGGCATGACAGCTTTATAGGCCATCATGCCATTTTGAGGAGGTGGTATCCAGACAATATGGGCAGATATTATCATGGATGCGGGATCTCACCTAAGACGGGACGCTTGGCGACCCTCTCAGACGCTTAGCGACTGAGCTTAGGGATTTTTAATAGCGGATTAGTATGTATTAATCGAAATATTTTTCCAGGCGATAATCGACTAATGGCGACCCGCTAAATTGTTAAATTAAATGTGGATAAGTTAGTATCAGTCGGAAAGTGCTCTATCCACTAAGCTAACGCCAGCATAACTAGCGTATGGGATTCGAACCCATGTCTCTCGATTCAAATTCGATAACCAACTGAAAATCGACCCACATATTTAAAGATGGATAATTTTGTCGTCAATGGGAGATTAATCAATATAATATGTTTGATAACCCATCAACAGCGACCCATCTAACCTATTGGTGGATAATTTTTTCGTCATGGGGTATTATCCAAGATAACCCATTGACTCCGACCCACCAAATCTTAAACTTTTTATAGTATAGCAGGATCTTATAAATTTGTCAAGTACTTTTTTAAAAAATCTTTATCATTAAGGTAGAATGCCACACTGTACGAAGATATCAAACTTAACATCCGGACCAAACTGAATAGGCTTGTGATTCTCTTCAATCAGGACATCATCAAACATAAAGTTGCTCAGTTCATCGCAGAGAGCTTCATCACAGCCAGAATCGTTGATGTAGATCTTATCGAATCTGGAGTAATCGCCATCAAGGAGATAGAATCTAGCTGATTCTAAAAAAGATTCATACAACATAAGAGTTTTCATGTTCCTCCTTACTCGCAAGCTCCTTTTTAAGTTCCAAGATCCTTGATGTCAACTGCTCAGCAGAATAGACATGCCATTCTCCATCTGGAGTTCCACGCCAATGCAAAACCCCACAGATCACCTTTTCTTCATGATACATTGGATACCTCCAATCGAGTTAAAAGGTTTCCATCCAGTAAGTCAGAATGTCAAGGGCTTGATCCCCGTTGAGATAGGGAAACTTCCGCATCAGGTTAGGGCGAGCACCAAACATGTTGACTTTGCCTGAAAGTCTAAGCTCATTCAGAAATTCGAAGTGCTCTTCTTTGGCGTATTCTGGTTTTTCTCTCATTCTGCCCTCCAAGTCGGATTAAAAAGGGGGCCGGAAACACAGGCTTATTAACCCCTGTCGGGTAATAGGTAGTATCAAGAAGCCTTTCGACCGCCACGCTAGTTCACCGTTTATTTTGCGCCTGCCTATTACACCGCCCCTTCAATCAAATTGCCCCGATGATCTTTTCCCGGAAATTTTGAACCTCTCTGGTTAACTCCCCTTCCTCGATGAGAGAAGGGAGAAGTAGATCCCGTAGTTCAGCCTCAAATCGCTTTATCGTATCATCAACTAACGATCTGATAATCTCTCGGCTAATCTTATCCATTTGTCGCCTCATTTAAAAAGGTCGCGGAATAGGTGAACCCTTCTTATCCACCCTTTGACGGGCGTACTAGGCTTTCGACACTAGTATTTCCCACACTGATATTATAGCCGTACTTTATAAACTTGTCAAGTACTTTTTATTGAACTTCGACCACATTAATTATGTATCCATTTGTAGACAGATACATAAAAATGCCAAAGAGAACCATAATGATAAACACAAACTTTAGGAAGAGATTAACCCAATCACTCGTCTTCCAGATCATACCCAGAAACATGAAAACTAAGGTGGACATGATGATATACACATTTAAGTGAACATTCATTGTAGCCTCCAATTTAAGGTTTAACTGCCCTTTAACGCAAAACCTTTGGTTCATGATTACAAGTAGACAGAATCAGCCTATATGCCGCCCTCTTCCCCTCAAGAAAGGCAATCCGCTCCTTACGGTCATCCGTATTCGGAAGTTTGATAATAGCCTCTAAATCCTCATCTACGCCCTTAATAAGGGACTCGATAATCGATTCACCATCATCAAAGAGAAAGTGAGCGTATCTGTCCATTTTTGTTCCTCCTGCCCAAAATTCAGTATGATTTTGATCCCCTAATCACACTGTCAACTGTTATTATAAACTGCACTATCTATTTTGTCAATAAGTAAATGTTTAATATTACCTGTAAAAAATAAAGACAAAAAAATGCAAGGTGACAGAATTAACCATCACCTTGCACCTTTAAATTAAGCTTACTCTTCAGTTGATGCCGACTTGTTTTTACGATAAGTCAAGCTATGGTCATCTTTGATCTCGACCATGCAGTTACAACTCAATTTCGCGCCAATTGAGCTAACAATACGACGAAGAGACTGGATATTACGACCTCCCTTACCGATCAGCTTCCCGATATCCTTTTTATTGGTTTCAATCTGGAAGACTGTAATATTGCGCTCGGTTAGAATATTTACTTTTGTCTCTTCTGGAAGATCTACCATCAACTTTGCTGCATCAAGAATCAACCTTGCCAATTGCAAGGTCTCTACAGAATGTTCTGACATCTGGCTCCCTTTCTTTCCGAATTAGATCCTATTTTGCCTTCTTAGCAAGAAACGCAGCAAGAGCAATGCTGGCTACAGTCAAGATCCAAGAGTGACAGAACCGAGTAAGATATCCCATAAGAATACCACCAACGAACACCTGCCAAGCCGGACGACTTGTAAGAAACGACACTACCTTTGAAAACATATTATTTCTCCTTTGTTAGTATTTTCGCAAACGCGGTATGTTTACACCGATTGCGATGTTGGAATCCAATACAGTTACATGTAACCGTATCTTCCTTTATTGATAAAGTATATTCTGTGCCATCGTTTTTGAGGACTTTAATTGATTCGTCATCAACACGCTTAGCGGAATATCCAAGAAGATCATTAACATTCTCAAACAGATCAGCAGCAACACGAATAGCCGCTTCGCCATGTTTGAGCCTAGATAAATACTCTTTATAAAGCGATTCAATATATTGTCGATTTACATTTATCTCATTCATATTTTGCAAGACGCAAAGACTTCGAATTTAGGTTAATATTTTTTGAATCTCTTGCAACTCCCTTTGCAACGAATATAGTGTATCCAAAATAGAGGCAGGAAATACAACCTGATCCTTTACCTCTTCATAGCTAGATAGAACAAAGAGTAACTTTCTATCTACATCTTCCATTTTCTTTCTAAGATTGGGTTTCATTTTGATCTCGTAACGATTTTTGACCCTTACTCGGCAAAGCGTCAGCGCCTATTTTCCTGAACGCCTTATTATTAAGATAACCACCTCTAGAAGCAGCTTCAAGTTGTGCCTTATCGATATCGTTTATGATAGCTTCTTTTAATAATGGCTTCTTACCGATATAGTGTTGGACAGCCTCATTAATGACATCCAGGTTATCCAGCACCTTTTTAGACTCTTCTTCGCTACCCTCTTTCTCGGCTTTGATTAACCGAAGTTTCTTAACCGTCTCTTCAGGAAGGGACAGCAAAGATTCAAACACGAAATCGATCATAGCCTGTTTATTTACGCCAAGAGACTCAGCAACCTCAGCTAGACCTTTAGCAGCTTCGAGCTTTTCCTTCAGGATAGTAACTTCCTGGAGTTCGTCAAGATTAGACACATTAGTCATTCTAACAGCAAACTCATGCTTATAAGGATCGATACCCTTAGCAGCAAGATGGATATTGCAAAGACGACGCGCACCTAAGATCATACCTCGTTGCAACCGTCTAACTGTACGAGCATAACGAAGATCCTGCTGAGACAATGCAGCACCAGACTTCCATCCGGAATCTTTCTCTTGGCTCATATAAGCTTTAGGAATCTTAAGAGAACCATAAAGCTTCATCATCATGTACTCGATATCATAGATCTGGGATACGTTTGCTGAACCAGGAATCTTTGTCACATCGCTATTTGAATTTGGCCGTGTCGGAAAATAGATATCCGAATCAGACCCAAGAGGATTATTGCGAGTTCTAAATTCCTTGCTTGATGGATCAACAAAACGATGCTTCCGGTTAAGTGCCTTATACCGATTTAGAAGATCGAAACCCTCTTCAATAGGCATAGCCCCGATATCAATCTTAAAGATCATACGATCAGGAGCATGGCGCAACCGATATAAAAGAACAGCGTCTTCCATCAGCTTCAATTGCTTCCATGTCAAACGAGCACCATTCAACATGCTCTCACCATAGCTCGCTTGGATATATCGACCTGGAACTTTAAAGTGAGTAATCTCCCAAGGCTGGAACATAGAGTCAGCGGGATTCTTTGATGAAGTCTTAGAAGAGATCTGATATCCACGCAGGACCCTGAACTTATCCTCATCCCTGGAGACAATCTTAGGATCACACCATTCCAGATGAACAATGCCGTCATCTTCCTTAATATAGTTTCTCAAGAAGAGATCGCCATATTTGGCAAGAGAACGAGAGAAGCCCCAGATATAATCCTCGAATTGAAGATTATCAAACATCTCATTTAAGGTGTCAGAAATAAAATTATCCGCAGAATCCACCCATATTGTTCTACTTGTCTGGTAGTCATGTTGACAGGCATCATCGGAGTAAATATCCAAAGCAGCGCAAATGTCAGAGTAGTTATCCATTTCCTCGACATCAGTATAGAGTAATTGCCTTGAATGCCCGATCTTAATAGCATCCAAATACCATTCATATGTAGGTGTCTGCCAATCTTCCTTTGAAGTCTGATCAGAAGTCACATAGCTTGGTAAGGAGTACCCAAAATATTTTTGTACTAATTCAGAAACACTAGCCCTAATTCCCATTTTGATCCCTTTTGTTTATATCAAATCTGTCATCTCACGATCATCGAATTCGCCTAGATTCCGCTCGTAATCGTTTAGAATGAACATGTCTTCATTATCTCTTCTGTTCTGAAGGTCTTGAAGTTTTAACATCTCTTCAGAATCAATAATTTCTCGTTCAGTAATACTTGTATTCTCGTGCATGATTATGTTTTCAACGACACCAGCAACGGTATCGGTTATATCCTTACTACCTCTGGGAGGATGGTCAACTTTCTTCTTGGCTGGAGTATGCTCAAGCCTTGCTAACTCCTCCTCATACAGAGGATATTCATAAACGCTTATACGCTGTTCCGTATAACAACTTCGTAGCTCTAGATATGCATGGTCATCTCTTACCGTTGATAGAATCCCTGATTCAATCTTAAGCTTCTGTAATGTCTGTAGACTGCTCTCAGATTGGAAAGTATCATATGTAACACGAGCGAAATTCATGCCCATGTTCTCAAGGAAAAAGATGAATTCCAGGATCTTAGAGATATCAAGTTTAGATCCCTTCTGTGGCTTCATCTGGATCATAAAGTCAATATAGATCTGCACAGCAGGAATGCTATAAGGCCGACCATCAGGCAAGTATCTTATAACTGATTTCGTACCAGCATAATGCCCGACAGACATAGCAGCAGGGTCCCCATCATTACTTGGACCCCTCAACCCGATATCTATGTGAGCGTACCTAAACGTACTAGGATTGACTTTTAACCGATAATTGCCAAACTCCCGGACGAAGAGTTCATCCACCAGGAAATAATCTTGGATGGTCTTACTCTCATCGGACATATCGATGATAGCTGATTCAACACTAAATGGATGTTTACGTGTGATATCCCTACAAGCTGCTATCAATAGTTTATTCGGGATAAGAGGATTATTAGGTTGACTGGATCGACCAGCAACATCCCTTAAAGCCGTATAGATATCACGTTCAAACTCAGAATGGTATTCAACAGGAATCTCAATTACATTCTCTTCTCCAGACACACTAGGAGAATCTTCTGTAATAATCTTTGGTGAATGAAACTGATCACCAGAATCAACCTTGAATGTATCCCCGCAATAAACTTCAGATGAAACGCCCTTCTTAAATCCACGAACAACCCAAATAGGAAAGCTCTTTACCAAAGCATTCTTATTGTTTTTAACCTTAGAAATATGGTCATCGATATAGTCGGCTGTACTCTTCGAAGACGAAACGAGACAGAGGAGTCCAGGTATTTTACCTTTGTACATGAACCGGGACTTCATACGAGACATCAACTGACTATAGATGTTGAATGCTCGCTGATATTCTCCAGCTTGACGCATGTAGTTTGTTTCATCCAATACGCAAGCAAAGACATGCAATCCCTGTTCGTGCAACTCTTGGCTACCGAGTTTCACGTCAACGCGCTTATCCTGGAGTACGATTTTCTTTGCGTCTTTGGAGTTATAGAACTCGTTAAAATATGGACTTGCATTGAACATACCGAGAAGATCGGAGAATGTTGTATTGGAGATCACCTGCAATGTGGCACTGAACAAGGCAAAGGTGATTGTTATGTGCTCCATCTTATGGTAGTACTTCTGTGGGTTTTTAAGACAAGACAACGAATATAGCTTATACATCATAGCCACATTCGCCACAGTAGACTTACCGATACCGATAGCCCCAGATAACACTAACTCATTGATCTCATTCTTGGCATCCAACGCTGTGCATAAGACTTCCTTCCAAGGATCATAGAGCTTGCTCGTGATATCCTTACCTAGATAAGCATGATCTTCTAAAAACTCTTTTGGAGTAGCTGGTTTCCGCACAAAGTCTGTTTCCCAAAGAAGGTCATAGGTATCAGACTTTCCAGTACTCTCCATCTCTTTGATAATCTGTAAGGCAACTTCACGTTCATGAAGAGATAACGAATCGAAAAATTCTCTCGTGTCATTATTAGAGTCATCGCTTAATTTTTTAAGTAAGTTCTCTTCTTCTTTCGTTAGTTTTTTATCATCCATCATTCTTTAATGAGCCAAGCAAATCAGAAAATTTAGATCGAATCTTCTCTCGTGATTCAGGAGAAAGATCTTCCAACCTCTTGACTGTCTTTTCCTTATCCTCTGCTTTGGATTTGTCACCGAGAAGAACAACTAATAGATTCGGATCAAACTGTGTGTCACCGCCAAGAATCTGACTGAAGTAATCCATATTCTGAGCAACAATGTCATTAAGCTTAACAAGAAGCTTGAGCAAATCTTTATTACTGGCATTTTTCCAACGTTCAGGATCAAGTAGCTTCTCTTCGATGAAATCCTGCATCTTAGCGACACGGATAATACTATTAACGCGCTTAAGAGAAAACGCAGCCATGAATAACTTTAACTTTAGTTGATGGTCAGATAGGATCTTCTCAACTTCTTCTTTGGCTAATGCTTCTGTCGCTTTCGTTGTACATATAGCTCGTATCGTATCTAAAGCTTTATCTAGATCTCGCGTAGTATCGTCTTCCATAAACCTCTAACCATTAAACTTGAATTTAGCAACATTAGAAACAACATCATTTACTGCCTTGTAAATACGATCAAGGTTCTCTAACGTGATGTCATATTTCTGAGCAATCTCTTTTCTACGCTCTGGCGTATCGTTCTTATGAATTCTCAGAAAGATAGCAACATCGCGTAAATCACGATTCATCGCTTCCTGAGACGGGATACTGATAGTACGACCAGAGAATATGTCCAGGAATCTAAGTGCATACTCTCTACCCAAAGCATCATATAGCTCAGGTAGTAAAGTCATCCGGGAAGAATACAGCAATAGAAGCTCAACAGGATCAATAATTCCACCAGAATATTTTTCGAATATCTTTACGTCATCATAGATCCGCATTATTTTCTGGCTCCAATAAATATTGTTGGGAGATCTCTGCTATGTTGCAACCCATCTTGGTTAATATGTCTCTATATTTATAAAGCTTAGACTTTATTTTTACTTGGATATAATCCACGTAGAATTTGTAATTTTGTATACCATAAGCACGTTTTATATGACGTGGAGAGATGACCTCAGAAATCAATATGCGAGATAGAATATATTTGCAAAGAAGGAACTCATTATCCCCGAATCTAATCTCAGCAACGATCTCCATATACAGGTTCTGCAATACCTCGTAAGCTGTAATGTAATTCTCGACATTATCAACCGTGTATAGCTTTGACATAGACGGGCATTCAACAGAAGCGTTACCAGACTCGAATATCTGCTGATTGATACCCTTTAACTCACGAAGCATTTCATTCTTAATACATTCATAGAAATAATTGAAGAACCCTGATTCTATATCTGGAAGATCATTATTCTTAATCTTCTTCCACAGGTACTCTCTACCTCTTGATTTCAAATCGTCTGCATCAAATTCTGATACAGATGGAAACGATCTGGGAGCTACGATATTAACGATATGACTTAGTAAATCAAATAGCTCGATAGAGTTATCAACACCTGAACGCCGCGCTAAATACAACGGTAATACGCGAGCATTAAAACTTTCTTGGGTATGCGAGTCAATAGGTATAATTTTTTCTTTCACGTTCTTCGACATCTTAAGTTAAGTACAATCCCTGTTTTCCTTCTGGTTAATATTCGGCAGAATAGATCCACCATTGTCTACTAATATTCTGTGTTCCGGATATAAGACTTTTTGTGCTGGTAGAACTTCCAAATATTCTGCTGCTCTTCTTAGGAGAATTGGATCATCGAAATAATGTCTTAACGCTGTATTGCACAGCCAGCATAAAAGACCCCTTACGCGATGTCTCTTTCTTCTAGGATTCTTCTTGTTCTCCCCTGCTTCATGCTTATGGTCAACACTCAATGAGATATTCATTGGAGGTTTTCGGCATATCCAGCAAAGGCCATTTTGATCTTCGAGTAACTTTAGGTATTCATTGTATGTAATGCCGTATGTTCTTAATAAGGCGTAATCCTTATTGTGGACATTGTTCTCTTTGTTTATGGCGACTTCTTGAGAACAGTTATTACAATGAGTCTGTTTATCTTTTATCTCATCCAGCGTTAATAAGGAATCACATCTGGAGCAATGGAATCTACATCTCTCACAGAGTAATGGATCACCCTTCTTCCTGAGAAAAAGCTCCTTACATCGCTTACATTTACGTTTGCCGGAACGAGATGATTTCTTCACTCTTCTAAAGCCTCTGTTTCTGCTTTAGCTAATTCATATTCTTCCGCACTCATTCGAGCGACACCGACAATCTCTGTACATAGATATGCACACTCTTTGTTGTCCACATCCCGAATTAAAACGAAGTCATCGTGTACTATGATTGTACCAAGCACACAAAGAGGAGCTTCTTCAGGACCAGATCGGCGCAAAAATAAAAGAGCATAGCATGTTTCTAGATTTTTCAGATATTCATGAAACGTCATACTTCTTCCTTACTTAAACGATGAATTGGACAATCTTTTGATATTATCCATGTTGTGACCCGAAAAAATGCTCCTGGAAATAATCTACTTCCAACGCCACAACGATTCTTTATTGGATCACACATACACCCCAAAACTTGAGCTTTAGGATGTCCTGGAGGATACTCGCCCTCGCTATCATCTAACATCCGTATTCTCCTAAGATACCTTCTCTGCAAAATTTATAGCCGCACGTTTTGTCTTGAATCCATGAATAGCTCTATGGCTCCACCCATACCATTTCTTATTTTTAGGTGAATAGCCGATGGTACATACTACAGATTGAGGTGTGCGCCCATAAAACTCTTCTATGCCAAAAGTTTTATAAAGATGATGTGCATCTTTTGTAAGACCAATATATACGCCATCAACTGAATACGCGGCCTTCATAAATGTATCCGGATTACCATCTAAGCTCCAGATTTCGTGCTTTATGATATACGGACCTCGCTTAAACTGCTTAACTAGCTTTATTTCCATTTTTAGATCTCCATCTACCTTCAATAGAATGTATTAACTGACGTGCTCCTGTATGGTACAACAGACAGCTTGTATGCAACCAGGATGACGGACCAACGTTATATCCCAAATTAAAAAGACTACTTGTTCCAACTTGCCAGCATCCTCTTAGAATACCAGGAGAATGTGAGTGACCAATTACACAATTACCATAGGATGACTCAAGATTCTTTATACTCCCTCTCGCTCCATTTGGCCCCTTATCTCCATGTGCCCCTAACTGGATACGAGCGATTTCAAAATCATCATCCCTTTTGAGCCACACTATATTAGTCGCTGACAAGCCTGATATCTCAGCACCAATTCGTAATGGTGATGAACCATTCAGCATAGCTAAAGCTAGTTTCGTACAAATTTCGAAGTTTATCGGATCGTTTATATACCGACCATCTTCTAGAATCTCTTCTAAGAACTCATCATGATTTGATTTAACTATCACTACCTGATCAGCCCATGTTGACAGTTCGTTTAAATCTTCAGCAAACTTTTTAAGTTCATCTTTAAGCGACAGTAAATTATCACGATAAAATTTCGCTCGCTTGATCTTACGACCCTTCTCATGATGATTTATTGATTTACCATTGAAAGCATCATGAAGAACGAGGATTCTGGGTTTTACAGCATCAACAACTTCTTTCCAAGAAGTTTTCGCTGTTGGATCGGTTTCACCAGAATGCCAATCACCAAGAATGAACGCAGATGGTCTTACATCAATAACGCCATTCTCTGTGTATTGTTTCCCAAGATCTATAAAAGATCCATTCTTTTCTGCTTGAATCTGTCTAAAGTGGTAGATCTCCTCATCCTCGACCTCGACAATTACAGCGCCCATTACATGGTCTTGTTTTGCAATCCAAGCTGTACGCTCGCTCATGTAATGCTCAGTCTGATAATCAGGGAGAGTGATAGCTCCTGTAGTCATGATCGCGTGAGGAAGAGTAGAGCCTATCGGGACGAAGACTAATCGTTGCTTCGGAGATGCATAAATAAACGATCCCTCGCGCTTTCCTAACCTGGACAATCCAGTCATAGGATCGATTTGCTTAGCAGATAATTTAATTGTAGAGATGAAGATATTTGAATTTAATTTGATATCAGAGAAAACAAACTGCTCTTCTTCAAGACCATTTGGAATCTTAAATTTCCTGATCGATGCCGGATCTTCAGCCATCAGAATCAAGAGCTTTGCATTGTTTAACTCGCAATACTTTTTCAGACTCGAATGAAACTTGGAATGAACTTTACCACCACCAATTGCTGTGGTTATAACAAATTTATTATAACCCCTTACTTCTTGTTTTAAATTTTGGATCGCATCATCTGATACCAAGGTTTCATCGATAATGCCCTTAAAGACATCCGGATATGTAGTAAACGCCACGTTCTTTAATTGAGACAAAGACCCGAATGCAGAACGTACTTGATCACGGCTCACACCCTCGCGCAGAAGTTCAGATCTGGATGGATAGACGCCATTCTTTTTAGAAAGCTTTATGTATATGGATAAAATTCTTTTCTGAGACTTTGTTAATTTATTTTTCATACTCACCGATAAAAACAGGAATAAAGGCAGGATTAAACATCGTTGTCGCTCAATCGACAAATACCACTACGACCTGTACCATGGGTATTAAACTTAAAATGGTCCAGAACCACCCACATATTGCAGGATGGGCATAAAGCCTCGTAATTTGGCCCAATTTGTCGTATAAACTGCTCAAGAGTAAGCTGTGGCTCAATTTCCTTGAGAAGGTTAGAATGTGCGTTACAGACCAGTAAATCAAACCCATACTTAGCTCGTACATCCGGACGGGTAGCCAGATAATTACGCCTTCGGAACATAATCATACCATCACATGGGCACAATTTCTGATTCTCTAATGAAAACAGAGAGTTAACAGCATCATTATCAGTAAAGATGCAGGATTTCATATTATTTTCCTTAGTTTTTATTAATTTGGATCTTTAGTAGGCAAGACGCGAAAAAGCAAAAGGTAGGATAAGGATTTCTAATCTTCCCGGCCCAACTCCTTGTTGAGACGACGAATTGTGAGCCTGTCTAGATTATGGATATCGAGAATACGCCAGGAATAGGGTTGACGACCCCATTTAGGATGTTCTACAAATGTGTTTGTCTCAACAATGGAATGATCGTTGACATATTGCCAGTCATGTACAGACTGTGTGATTTCATAAGCTTCCTTACTCATCTCGAAAGAAACAACAGCTTCTGGAAGATCTGAATAAGTATCAATGGTATCTTTGAGGACATCCAAGACATCCTTTTTACAAGGGGATCGATGACCCTCAAAATATAAGCTAAAAAACACTAATTCGTCATCGTAACAGCCAGTTACAGGTATAGAAACCCTTGTAATCATTTGGAATTCTCGATAAGAACGTTGATTAATGAAATCGCCAATGAATATTCTCCATTTTCAATCGCTGTATGGACAGTGCGCTTAAGAGAATCAATAGTATCGGTAAGCTTCGGATTATGGGATGCGATTGAAAAGCCCATAAGTTCCAGAGCAGCAAGCGCAGAACCACGCAGAGTATCACGATTCCTCTTGCCATAATCGGTATTGTCGAAGAGAACCGGAGATTCTTCATTGGTGATAACAGTTTGACCATTCTGAAGAACCTCTTCAACAGCCTGTTTAGAAACCGCAAGAGACAGACCAGTAATATAGTTACGTAAATGTTTGATAGCTAGAATAAAATCGTCTTTGCTGAGACCATCTCTATTGAGTTTAATCGTATAAGATACCAGCATTTTAACCTCCATGTTTAGAGTTTAAACCTGTTCACCCTATTCATAGATAATTATAGCAGTATTATTTATTTTGTCAAGGATTAGTTTTCGTCTCACTCCACTTATCAACTACCTTAATACGGCCTTTTTCGTCAAGCCGGAATCCTAAACCCTCATCAAGCTCTTTAGGAAGAAATAGAGTACCATCATTACTGATGAAAAGGATATACCAGTCCAAATCACCCTTTCTAGAAGCTACAAGTCCAATACTATCACCATACCTCACAAGCTTTAAAAGAATCTGATCTTCTTTATCTTCCTCAAGAATAAATTTCATCTTTAATCTCCTATTTTGCTTATATATAAGTGTGAGAGGGACGCGCTACCCTCAAGGGCCTCTTACGCTCTGCCGTAGCTAGGCCAACAATAACGCCTCTTGTCTTTATCCTTACTTTGGACTAGTGTGCTCATTACTTCTATTTCGTAATGCACTGTCCTGTAGCCCAGGAGACTCACACACGCATAATATCTTTTACTCTCTCATAGCTTATAGGTTTATAATTATTACAATCTACGCCAACATCCATAGCCTTAAGGTATATATTATCGGGTAGAGTACCATGGCTATGACCAAAAAGATTCCAAGATCCATAGTGTATCTTTTCCCAAGTCCTAAGCGCATAGTGGAAAAGAACTATTTGCTGAACGCCATCAGGCGCATCCGGATCATTGACTTTAAGAAGATAATAATCTTTGATCCACTCGAACCTCGACTTGAAATCAGATTTCTTTGAAAGAGTTCTATCATGGTTGCCCAGGATCAGTTTCTTTCTACCATTCAATCTATCCAAGATAGAAAGAGTATTACCTAGACTGGAGAAAGACACATCGCCAAGGTGATACACTTCATCCTTAACAGATACAGTAGAGTTCCACTTTTCGATCAGTGCCTCATTCATCTCTTCTACTGAGGAAAACGGACGATTAGAGTATCTGATTACATTCTTATGATAAAAATGTGTATCGCTCGTAAAGAATATCATCGCAGTTCCTTCTGAAGGGAATAAGCGACCTCAAGGTTATCTGAGACAACCTGATTATACAAATCCCTCTTAACTGGATGAAACTCCTTTTTGACCATGCAGAGACAGAAAGATTTGAACTTATATACTTCCTCTTTGGTAGCACGACCAAAGAATATCTTTCTTACCATCCTTTTTGTCTCGCTCGTGCTGTATCCTCTCATACTTCCTCCTCACCAGACATTAAAAAGCCAATCAAAGAATCTTACGATAAGTCTGGATTTATGCTTTTCCCATTTCACTCTGTCTGGTTCAATAACAAATTTTGCCTGCTTACATTTATGACACCAGAAGAAGTGCAATGGACCTTCCTTAGTCCAGATTGCTACATGTGGCATCTCATGATCCTTATCACAGTTCGTAATAAACTGTAGCTCTGGAATGGATTCTAAACCACGTTTTGATTCCATCTTAAGACACACCCACTGTAGATTGAGCAGGCACAACTTTCCATTTCAGTACGTCGCCATCATAAGACTGTTCAATTGTAAATCCGGCGATATCACCACGTTGATATTCATACGGTAATTGCTTCGCACGAGCAAAAGTAAGCTTGAGACCAGACTCTGCTGCTATCTTTACAGCTTCCTCGACAGAATACGGTCCCTTCTCAAAAATTGCGTGAAACACGTGCCCCTGTGTATGTGAGGCGAAAGGATTCTTCTGGGATAACGGCTCCCGCTCTTGACCTTCTGGAGCACGTTTCTTCTTTCGCTTTTTAGGCTCCTTCTTCTCAGTCAGAAATTGATTTTTATAATCAGCATGAACGCGAGACTCTAACACAAGCAGTTCACGATAAATACCTGGAGCAAAAGATCGATCCCTCTGTAAAGGTTTAACTGCCTCCAGAAGTGCGTCAACACCGTCATTATTAAATATATCAATTAACGGCTCGATTAAATGATATCCTTTCGGAGTAGCATAAGCTATTATACGCTGCTTAAAGTCTTCCTCATAATGAGTGTTTATTGCAGCATCAACACGCCGGATACTTTCCAACACAATCTTTTCCATTCTTTCTCCTTACATTTTACTGTTTTTGTTTTCTTGCAGCTTAGAATAAAGACTCATAACACGCTGTACATAAGTCTTAGAAAGCTTGGTTTTAACACAATCTTTCTTCTGACCGCAGCGGTAACGTGAAACACCTTCTTCCAGACCATATTTAGCAATTAACGATTCAAGGTACGGGATACCGATTGAGAAATTATCTTCTGGATCACGCAAATCAGCATCCTCATAGCCCAATGCTTTGGCTGTTGAGGGAAGAATCTGCATATACCCCGTATCCTGATGTCGCCCAACAAGATCAGAAACGAACCGGCTCTCAACTGTCGTCAAAGCGACAATAAGCTCTGGATCTTTAGCCCGATTATTGATAATGGAAGCGAGATACAAGGCATACTCATCGCTCAATTCAGCATTAACAGTCTTGATCTTATTAGACAGTTTGTGAACACGAGTCAAATTCTCAATTCGAGAGTTATATTCAGAACGCAATGCTGCTTCCCGAACTTCACACTCAGCGATAATCCTGTCCATCCATTGCTGCTTTAAAAACATAAGAGACTGACCAAGAGCAATAAATAAAACAAAAAGAAGTAAAAGCTTCTTCATAAAGCCTCCTTTTGTTACTTTGCTTCACTCAATAGCTTCTTAACCCTTTCAAGCTCCTCCGTGGTGTGGACAACACCACCATCATTAAGATCTAAGTACCACTGAAGGATATCTTTTCGTGAAGCAAGATCGTTTATATAAAAAAGGAAATAACAACGAGTCATACTCAGCTTATCTGTATACTCATCATGAAAATGTCCGAATGCAGGAATTTCATTGCTCAAAAATTTCCTCACAGCGGTCAACCTTTGCAGCCCATCAACCAATTGCAAAGGGCCTTTAAAGTCGATCATCCAACCTGGACAATTCCAATAGATATTCAGGCTGGATCTTCCACCACGAAGACAAAACTCAACATATTTGATACGCTTGGCATCATCCCAGACATGCGCTCTCTGAAAATCAGGCTCAACCTCGATACCATAAGATCTATGCTCATTGGTATCAAGCCATTCTTCTAAATAATCCCAAGGTATATTAACAACATAATTCGCATTGGAGATTTGCCGTATGTCTTCATATTTAGCCATTTGAGATCCTCCCTACATATGAGTATACCATTATTTAATACTCATGTCAAGGATTGATTCTACCAGTAATAACGCCTGATAGCTTCCTTGATAAAATAATCCCAATAAGCCCGATCAACTCTTTCCGGCAAATCACTTTTCAATGATAACGCCTCTACCTCAGCCATTAATTTTTCAAGCTCAGGGGCAACCACAGTAGAATAATCCAGCTTTCCGGTCTTGATATCCCTCAGATAAGCGGCCTGTGGCAAGGGGAAAGTAATCGTCTTTTCAGTCAGAATTTGCTTAACCTGCAATGCTGCTCTGTATGCATGGCTAATCGCTTTCCAGTCAATATTTTTATTTTCCGCTGCTTGTCTTGCCCTATCCCCATAATTGGCATAAAACTTTTCGATGATCGGCAAGACATAGGAAATAGAAGCGGTTTCCTGGAACTTTCTACCGCAGACTTCATACTCCCTCAGATTGTTATTGGTAGCCTGCCCTGGATGCTTAAAGATATGCTCACTAAGAGGAAGCTCCTCCCAATAGTAGCCCAATGTTTCAAAGGGAGAGCACCTCTTAAGGAAATCGATAACGCTACTGGCAGCGGAAAGACGGCTACCCTTAATGCCATACTTAGATGCTTGCCTACGCGCATATCCGATAAAAGAGTCCAGATTACGAGTATAAAACAGATGTCTTTGGGCAACGATATCCCTCCAGATATGGCTCGATATTAAACACATGGACTCTGGAGCGTGAAGCATATCCAAGGCAACAGTCTGCCCTTGACAAGCCAGTTCGATAAAATAATGCAAGGAATAAAACTCAGAATCGACATCTGAGGTAGTATTCTTGCCGTCGCCATTCTTGGTAGAAGTCTGATATGATTTGCTAACCCTAGCCAGCAGGATATCAGAGAACTCTGGCATGAACACGCCCTTGAAGTCTTTATCGCTCACGCCCTCAATTGCAGTTCCATAAAGGTAACTACCAAAAATCATTTTAATCAAAATGTTCATTCTATCTCCTTATGGAGTCGGGGTGTCTGGTTTAGCTTCTTGTGAAACAACAAGTTGGATACCGAGATCACGAACATACATCCCGACATTATCCAGCAGATGGCAACGTACACATCGGACGTATGAATTTGAGACCACATATGCATTGGCAAGATCGGTATCATCACAGCTTGTACGATCATGCTCAGGAGTCAGAACATCGATCAATTCCCTTGTCAAGAGAACATCACCTTTGATTGCATTCATATCAACCTCCTCTCCTTTAGAGCCAGATTCTTGAACGCTCACCTGTCTCTGTATTCACAACGATGATATATTTCGCTTTCTGGGTTTTATGCGTCTCATGCATGATATACACATTGGAAGCGACCTGTGCTCCCATGTGATACGCATCATGAATAAATGGACTCTCTCCTGCTGGAATAGGAGGAAGAACCTCTAACTTCATTGTGCTCACATTGGCAAGCTCGATCATGTCTACCAGCAAGCCATACTGTATACCATCGATTTCAACACTATAAATATCGTTTTCATGAGATCCAACAACTTTACCGATCTTCCCATGGAGATCCTTCTTAAGATAGCTGATCTCTTTCACTTTTACGAAATCACCGACTGAAAACTCCATATCCACCTCCTATGGTCGTTCGTTAGTCTTTCTCCACCCTTCATTATAGAGACGATCAACAAGCATAGAGATCCAAGCTGGAGTATAACCAAGTTTCTCATTTTGATACATACAAAGCATGTCACGGATCATAGTTTCCTTAACGCTTTTCTCGTATTCCTCTTTAGTCATTTTAGATCCTTGTGTTTAAAATTGGTAGGCCCTACGGGATTCGAACCCGTATCGCGCTCCAATCTAGAGCTTCTGGATTATAAGTCCAGGATTTTGCCGTTAAACTAAGGGCCTATAAGTATTATACCTTTTAACAGTATATTTGTCAAGATCAAATGTAGGCATAAAAATAGCCAATAATCGTCATTTAAGACAAATTATTGGCTATCTTAATAGATTATGGCATTAACCCGCCGTAATGCTCATTCTCAAAACACTTGCGATATTGAAGCCATCCAATGAAGTTTCCAATCCGGTCTGGTTGATCCAAAGCCATAGCAACATGCTCAAATGGAGACCAGTGACCGCTGTTTTTAAGCTTATCATGCAACTCAATATCTTGATTGATATCACGAATACCATCATGTGTCAAATAAGATACACGAGCACAACGACCTACAGAAACCTTCCTGATTAGATATGTTGCATTAGCCCATTCCTCTTTTGTGGACATCCCATCAGGAGAGATACCATTTGCCTTGACGAAACATCTAACGATATCCTCGTTGTCAATTAGAGGCACATGCCATTCTCCAGAAGCTAAAGGTGTTGGTACATGCGAGATGTATGTTTCGAACATCATTTTAGCAATTTTACCAATTTCAGGCTGAGCGTCAGGATGACATCTTAAATGGAAGAAATTTTCATAACATGTAGCTGATACGATGACGGTAATGAACATCCAAGGTTCGATCACACGATTAGCAATCTGCTTATGAAGCCCGATCTTGTTTAGCTCCTCAGCAACTCCTACCATTGTATCTCTTGCCTTGAGCCAGACCTCAATAGCCTTCTCCTTTGCATCAGGATCTAATTCCTCAAGGGCTTGCATACCCGTCTGATTCTTGCCCCACCAAACCGGCAATGCAGGATCAGTCATTACACGATTGATGAGCTTAGCAGTAGGAATCGCACGACTACTTGCCGAATTACGACTAAATAGCCTATGCGTCATAAGCTCTGAATGAACAAATCTAGGATAAGTAAGTTCCCAAGTTGTAAGACGTTGACCGTTTGGTGCTATACTGTCTGCTAAAATCTTCACACTGTACATATCTGCCTCGTTTTAAAGTTCACAAACACCGGAGACACAGGCTAATTCTCTATGACCTTCTGTCTCATCTTCCTGTTCATATAACAGAATCTGGGAAAAATCTACTTGAGGAAGAGTCTGAAGCATCTCATTATACTTCTCCTCTGTAATTTCCTCATAGGGAGCAAGGATATAGTTATGCTCCTCTCGTGGTAGGAAAGACACCCCACCAATAATATCCCAATTATTATACACCCAATTAGCAACCTCAATCCACTCGTTAGAAGAAACGAGAATCGTAACGCTAGGATTATGTTCTGTATAGTTAACCTTCAGCATTTTCCAATATTCAAGCTGCTGGATAGCAGTAAGATCGTTACGAGTAACAGATCCTTCTGGTGCCTTCATCGGAAACTCAAGAACATAGGTAGTACAAGTCTCTGGATTCTGGCCGACATCCGGGAAGACAGGGAATCCCTGATCCTGGAGCATCTTAAGCAAGCTGTCAGTAGAAGCAATACGAACTCGCCGGATATAATATTTAGCGTAACGTGGATGCATTCCTGAAGACGCATCGACAAGACTACTAACGCTACCAGATGGTTTTATGGCTGTAATCGCAACAGATTCGTTAATACCAAAACGCTTTGCATATTCTTTGTTCACCTCAATAGCAGTCTCACGAAGATTCTTCAGAACCTCAGCATCACGAAGAACAGCACAATCGAATTGTCCGGTTATTGAAACACCCAACAGACGCTCTTCATCACAGTTCTTCTTCCACTCTGGAGAGATATATTTGAAGTCTGTTAAAGTACTCTGATAAGTACCGACAATGGTAGCCAAGCGAATCTTATAAAGTAAGCTATCAAAAGTATCATCTGGCTTGGCTACAACCTCAGAGAGATTGCACATTTCCTTTGACTTTAGGATGATCTCACCACAAGGATTGACACCAGAACTATAGAGACCCTTTTTAAATCCCTTCCATCTACGCTGTGGCATTTGCTTTTGAAGACTACCACGATTGAAAATACCGCGCTCTCCAGTACCGCTTTTAGCAAGTGCGATCCATTCATCCATGAACTCTGTAGTCGAGGGTTTATAATTATATGCGACAGAGTTATTGGCAAATGATCTATGGCTCGCCGTCAGATAAAACTGACCAGATTTCGCCACACGCATTTCCTGATCATCTAAATCAGAGAGGGATAGAAGCGCAGATCTTCGTACACCTCCAGTAACAACAATCTCCCCAATCTTACACACAATGTCATGCACATCAAGAGACGATAATCTACGACCCTGTTTAGAAAGGATTTTACTACGTGTGAAAGAGAATAGAGACTTCAATGGTGCAGGACCAGAAGCCTTACCTCCCATGGTCTTCAAACGAGTCCCATTTGGCCTTACCTGAGAGAAATCAAATTCCACATCCTCACCAGAGAACCAACATTTTAGGCCAACCTCAAATGCATTAGCCCATCCCTCTTTACTATCATCAACCACATGAGTCTGTACCTCGCCATTCTTCTGCCACTCAATTTGAGGTAGTTTGTGAATATGCTGCTGTTCTACGCTAAATCCTACTCCGCAACCGCACATAAGAATATAGAGGATGTCGCAAAAATCTCGAATACTGGATACTGTCGTAAAACTACAATTGAACACAGTAGTATTAGTCTTCGAAGCAGCTTCACCAGCACTCCAGAAAAGACGCATAGACGGCATTACTTCCTGGTTCAAGATTGCATTTCTGATATCGGTATACTCTTGCTCAGTCAGTTTATCCGCAAGATTCTGACGCATAAAATTTACATACCGATCAACCGTCTCAATCCATGTCTCTCTTCTGTTCTCAGAGGGAATCCACCTAGAATAAGAGCGATAATAAATAAACTCTGAATATGGAGACTTGAAATATTTCTTGCTTTCGTTTACAAGATCTTTGACATTTTGAGGTATATCCTTAGACTTCTTTCGAACGATAGCGCGTTTCTGCCTGTATAGGATATAGGCTTTAGCTGTGACAACAAAATCAGACAAGATCAGAGTATTCTCTACAATGTCCTGTATCTCTTCCACGGTTATAACTTCCGCTTCCTTCTGATTGATCTCGCGCACTACCTTATTCGCTAATTTAAGCGCATCATCAGAATTGCCTTCTTTAGTAGCTGCTAGACATTTTGTAATAGCCTTGACAATCCTATTTTTATCGAACGGGATTGTTCTCCCATCACGTTTTCTAACTGACTGTACTTTCATTACTTTCCCCATTAATTTTTAAGATAAGATAAATCGTTTTTCTTTACAATCGTGATTGAATTTTGAATCAATGATTTTAAATATGGTATATGAGTTATCAGCATTATAGTATCTGTATGCTCAAGCTTACGTTTCAAGATATTGACCAAACTGAGCATTCCTTGGGTGTCCAAGTTCTCGCAAACTTCATCTAATAGGAGGATATTGCATCGGAAAGAACTATATTTCCTGGATAGATCTATCAGCGATATGTGCAAAGCTAAATCTATTCTACGCCGCTCTCCCTCGCTGAAAGATGCATAATCACGTGTACGGTTCTCATTGTCGATAAGGAGAATAGAAAACTTAGATGTTATCTCGCCGGTCAAGCTCTCCTTGATAGGCTGTACCTTAATCTTCAGTCCAGAACCAAATAATTCATCTACATAACCCTGCAAGGATTGGTTCACACAATCAAGCGCATCAGTTAATACCAATGACCTGATATCGAAGAATGCCTTATTTAGGTACTCGAAATACTTTGTATTCTCTTCACAAGATCTAATCTCTTGATCAATCGAGTTATAAAGGTTATCTGATAACCGCAGTTCCTCCTCAGCTTCTTTTAAAATACTTGAACTCTGTGCTATGTACTTTTTATGACCAGCAATGATTTCATCCTGATACACGATCTTACGCTTGATTGCATCTATTTGTGAATTTGTATGTTTGATTTCAGAGCTAATTGTATTAAATAATTTATCCTCTTCGACCTCCTTATCCCGTAATAAATTATATTCCTTTTGTACCTTCCAATAATTCTCTTTTTCACTCCCTGTGTTTTGACCATAGACATGAACACCACACTCAGGACAATGCACGGAACACTTCTTATTTTCATGCTGCTTCACCAGAGACTCTAATTCCTTCAAGGCAATTAAAGCTTTCTTACATTCCTCTTTGGCTACTGACAGCTTGGTTGACTGCTCCTGATATGAATTGGAAAGACTTTTAACCTTCTCCTCTTGCTGTAAGAGATGCCCATTCAGTTCTACAGTTCTAGACTCAACATCTTTGATTTTCTCAAGTGTATCCTTCTCGATTGTGGTAATCTCAGTCAGCTTGGCGTTATAGTTATTCTTACGAAGCTCCAGAGTTCTCTTCGCGTTGGAAAGTTCCTGCGTCTTTGAATCGATAAATTTTTTGAACGCAGAAAGCTTTTCCTTTGTTATCGCTATACACTTTTCATACACAAGAGAATTAAGAATCTGCTCTATGATAGACTTCTTTTCTAGGTCACTACGCGACATAAATTTACTGTGCATACCTTGTGATAGATAAACTATACTATCAAAAAGCAGCATGTCGAATGGCAAAATAGAGTTTAAAACTTTCTGGGAATTGGATGATGTAGACCCGGAAATATTTTTACCGTCGCAATAAATCTCCAGCGTATTGCCTTTTGTACCATGCTTTCTTGTGCGGGTTACTTTATATTCGCTACCCCCTTCATCGAACACAAGTTCAACTTCGCAATCCTTACCGATCACGTTGTTCACAACATGATCCTTACTAACGCCACGACTTGTTGTATCGAATAATACCCAATAAATGGCTTCGAATAAAGAAGATTTCCCTGCACCATTACTAACAATGGAGCTACTACCCTCTATCACTCCCTCGATTAGAACAAGCTTCCTGTTTTCCAGATTAAGAGACGCTTCAGAGATGGATAAGAAGTTCTTGACATTAAGAGTCTTACAATACATTGCCTGATCCTAATCCATATAAGATAATATTGCGTTAGCTGTTGAATAACACAAATAAACAGTGGATAGTCTATAATTACCGCGATAAAACTCAAAAATAGATCCGCTAAACATAGAAAGAGAACCAAAAAATATGAACCAGTTTTTAGGTAAAAACATTCTAATTCCCACTTGAGTTTATAATACTCTTTCCTATTGATAATACTTTTTCTTTATCTAGATCCTGGATTATGTTTATGTCACGATCAACCTTCTCCCTAAGAGCTTCATACGGATCTGTTCTATGATCTGACTCTATGACCTTAACAGTAGAATCTTCTGGTATCTCTGTAATTCTTATGTTGCCCTCACCGGAGAGTTTATCCATCACATCTCTCTTTATGCTGGAGGAACACCTTATCCAATAGTAAACCTCTTCATCAGCTTTTTCAGATGTAATGCATGACTGAAGTTTATATAGATCATCGATATCAACTTTTCTATACAAAGGAGAGCAAGGATTTTTTATAAGCTCATATTTTGTATCATCAGCTACGACAATACCACGATCAATCTTGAAATCATCATTGAAGTTATGATGCATTACACTTCCGACTACTGTTATACGACCTACCTGCTGTGGATGATGATAATGTCCTGAATAGACACGCTCTATATTATCCCCGAAATAAGACTCATCCAATCCACCAGATGACTTTATGCCAGCATTCATCCACCCATTTTTTATATCCTGGTGTACTACAGCATATCTAGCTGTTCCATGTTTCTTAAAAACTTCTCGGACATTATCAAGATTACGTGTGTTTGATATAAACAAGATGTCATCTATCTGTTTAGCATCCTCTACAACAGTAGCTTGAATCTTGAAAGGATGGAGACAGTGAACAGAATCAGCTATCGAGTCATGGTTCCCATATATTATTATGTGCTGTGCCTTTACAGAAGAGCAAGCATCCGATACACGAGATATAAACTCACAACCAGTGTAGATACTAAGCGGATCAAGTTGATGCGCTGAATTAAAGAAGTCTCCAGCATTGATAACGAAATCTGGCTTCTCACTGATAATGCGCTCAGCAATCCAAGATGCTGTATTTAAAAGATGCCCCATCCGTGGAGTGTAATAGTTAGGAGACGGTTTTGAGAACTCCCCATATGGACTGACATGCACATCAGAATAAATTAAAAGCTTCATTTTAACTGCATACTCCTCATATGCTGTGTACCGAATGTTGAAGCAGCATACCAGAGGATCAAGTCCACAACTCCAATACGCTCATTATAATTCGTACCTAGATATTCACACATTGCCAAGGGTGTAGAAAATCCAAAATATTCTGCCATTCTAACTAGATGCACATCGGGCTTCACACAATCTATACCAAGATTACGCCCAAGATGATATTTAGTAGTAGGACCAATAAATGGTAAGTCCATCATAGAATCAAGATTAGAGAGATATTTATTTCTAAACGCGGCATATCCAATACTATCTAGCTCGGTTAAAACGCGAACAATAGAACCAGCCTTATCCCTCCTATTGATTAATTCGCAAGCCTCTTTTAATGATTTCTCGATATCATATGAAAAAAGCGATGTAAATCCTAGATCTATGTATATCTGTGAATATATCGACTTTAGTTTGTCCCATTTCTTACTTAATACAGATGCGTTAAACCCGCTTGCATATACAACCCACACATATTCGTCTATGAATTTATTCTCTGTAATATGCTCAGGGCGCAATCCCCTAAAATAATTTAATTGATCAAGATAATTATTCTCAACAAATTTTCTAGCATTTGAAAAATAGAGATCGATATTGTTACATTCCGAGAAAACAAGAACGTTCACGTTATCCCAATTTATACAACTATCTGATAAATGTTCTTCCATGCATCAACCCTACCTCAAGTGGCTTCAAACGTAGAAAAGGAGTAAACCAATTTCGGAAAAACTGTGTCAGCGCATTAAACTGATATTTATTAAAAATCATCTCTATATTGCGCTCATTTGCTTTAACAGGAAAACTCAGTATAGATCCGATCTTATTAATATCTGCTTCGCTGAAATACTCCTTCGATAGATCAATCATATCAACATTGCGTTTAACTATATCCAGATTACCTAAAACTGAGTGGACACGTTTTTTAACCTGGGATGTAGCCTCGACAGAAGAGCTTATGATATCGTTACAAGTAGACACAAGATTCTCAATAGTAGGTGCTGTCATTTTTGAGACTATATATTCAGCCGTACTTGGTCCAACCTTCGGCACTCCATCAAGATTATCGGATTTATCCCCACACAGTACCTTTATAAACATGTACATCTCTGGGGTTACAGTTAACTTCTCCTTAGCGTTATCGATAGAAATAAGCTCCTCATTAATCGGCCTATGCACAGAAATATTCTTATCGATCAGCATACACATGTCAAAGTCATCGCTTACAATGCATACCTGCATACTGGCAGAGAACTCACGTGCCAAAAAAGCAATTATATCGTCAGCCTCGTACCCATCTAAAGATACGCTGTAAATGCCAAGATCGTTTAACATACAATCAATCCTGGATTTCTGGCATGAAAATAAAGCTGAATATTCTGCTCGCTTTTCTGCTTCCTCTAATGTCTTTGGCTCACTCCTACCAGGACGTGTTGCTTTGTAGTCTGGATAAAGAGATAAACGACGCTTACTCAGGCTACTGGAATCCCAAACGAATATGGCATGATGAGGATCAAAGAGGGATAACTCCTTTCTTATGACCTTCATCATGCCATTGATACCGCCTGTAGGGACATCCTCAACACGCATACCCAATAACGCTGGAATATGCAGGACACGATGTAACGCAGCGTTTCCGTCGAATATTAGAAGCTTTGCAGGCTCACTACTGAAAGCAGATACTACCTTATCAAACTCCATTGCCATTCCAATAATCCGTCACTCTCTTCTTCAACTGAGGAATCAATCCTGGATGATCAATACAAAGCTTAGGAAAGTCTTTTTGATGGAACTTCTTGGTAATAATGTTCCCCTTCTCATCTGGGAAGTTAAATGAATACCAAGCCCCACCACGCTCAATGATCTTTACTTCATCATCAGAGGCATAAGTGAAAAGACTCCAGTTATCATCAATACCGTTCTCGAACATGATGACGATCTCAGGTTCTTTTAACGGGGGACCAAGTTTGTTTTTCATAATCTTAGCCCGGACAATAATACCCTTCTCAACATCAGTAACAGGGTCTTTCCATAGTCCAGATCTCTTTAACCAGATTCGATGAGTCGCAAAGAGTTTAGGACCAGTACCTCCTGGAGTAGTAACCGGAGAATAAGGATTGAGAGAAGAGATCAGATGGTTATTAAGGATCAGAACAGCATTAGCTTTTGCTAACGGCATACTGATTAAGCGCAGTCCACCACGAATAATACGGGGACGTTCCGCTTGCCCACCACCGAACTTACCTTTTTCCTTTTCAGCGATTGTTGGAACGGCAGCAATAGTATCCCACACGATTACAACAGGCTGTGTCGGATCTTCTGCACGTTTAGGTGACGCTGCAATCTTCTCCAGAAGAACACGGATTGAATCAAAACCATCTTCCACAGTAGAAGCATAGTTCATGATGACCTGAGACATATCCAGACCAATACGTTCTGATCTACTACGCTCGATTGTAGTTTCGGAATCGATCAACATAGCCAGCCCACCGGCCTTCTGCACATTGGCAAGAATATGTGTGGCTATTGTGGATTTACCTTCTGACTCGGACGCATAAAGTTCTACGATACGTCTACCAGCAATACCTCCTCCCAATGCGAGATCAAGAAGGGTAGAACTAGTAGAAATAAAATACGGAACATCTGAAAGCAGATGCTCCGTACCGATCTGAGTTACCTCAGTCTTCATTGCCTTGTTAATTGCTTCAATAACTTCTTTAGGTGTTAAAGCCATTGTCGCCCCTTTATTTCCTATTAGCGTTAGTTATAGATTTGCATTCCATTTCCCAAGGGCAAGGCATACAAACACCCGCACTACGGTACTTGCCGAAACTGTCTTGACCATCAGGACACTTCTTTGTATTGGTAGCTGAAGCTGGAGGAAACAAAGGTGGAGGTGCCTGTTGAGTAGAAGGTTGCTGAGTACCAGAATGCTGACCACCAGGAGGATTAGCTACAGGAAGAGAATAGATAGCTGCAAGCTTAATAGCGGCCTTCTTAAGATTTTCAAGATAAGCATCATCCGGCTTCTTCAAAATGCTGAGCTTATTAATATCATACATGCCATTTAACAGCGCAGAAGCGGTAACAGGGTCATCATGGAGTTTGCTTCTTTGAGCAGCATTGGTGACTGTATACAGAGGATTAGATCCTTCAGGGCCACGTGTGATTACAATATCAACACCCTCGTTAGCCGATAGGAAATTACCTACGGCAGGATTATCCAATAGTTTCGCCAGAGCATTATGAATAGTAGGAGGATAACCGACAACATAAATAAGGGAATTAACTGGATACCACCATCCGGAATTAAGAGCGAATCCCTTTTTTGCTAGATCAGTCTTTGTTTCAGCTTGACGCGGGAAAACATTAGCGAGATATTTTGGCCTTGCCTCAAATCGCTTAAAATCCGCTGGAGACTGCTGTTTTAATTGCTCGATAATTTTACAAATAGGACACTCAACACGAAGATCAGGGAATGTCCAAGTAGGACAGGTATAGGTCCAGGATTTATATGTTGACTTATCGTCATGATTTGGAATATTCCCATGTTGATAAACCGGGATATCAAATTTTGCTTCAGCGGCCATCTCACGAGACCAAGGCGGCATAAACCTCAGAATGTGCATGCCTTGTGTCAAGGAATACCAACGAGTATCAGACTTACCTTGTGAACGCTCCTCTTCACTCTTTTTAATTTCCTGAGCATTCGCCTTCGCTTTGTTCATATCGATAGTAAATTCTTCCATTATTTCCTCCGTTATTTTTTATAGCCCCAAAAATAAGTTGAATATAAATCGGCCATGTGTACTAAGACAGCCAGTGGTTCGGGTTTTGAGTTTGATCTTGCTTTAGATTCAACACTCCATCCACCCTCAGTAAAAGTCAACGCATTCAATTGGGCATCAGTTAGAGTAATGCCATATTTTGACAAGATATTAACTGTCCTACCTACTGAGCTTGCATCCAATCTATTATTGTTGTATACAAACTCTTGCTTTGCGGATTCAGGAGGGACACTGTTAGGTGCATATTTACCTAGCTTATCCAAATCATGAATGAATCCACAAATAATTGCGTCATCGGCTGTGATGCCTTTAGACTGCATATCAGCATTGAACACCTTGAAAAACTGAACACAAAGGTTCATTACCTCTTTTGTATGCTCATCCAGCCCACATTTCCAGCTATGATGATATTTGGTTGATGCCGGATACTCTGTGAATAAATGCTTATTCTCCATATAAAGCTTGACATACTTTGACCTTAAGTCAGCATCGCTAATACAATTTAAAAGTGTTAAGATATCAAGCATTTTTCTCTAAGTCCCTATTTTCCTGTCTAGTATTATTAGACAACTGTTCGAGCATTTTTCCACGCACAGTGACTGCATCTTTTAAACGATCATATAAACGCGACAATAAAAACGCCTCAACGTAAGAAGTTTCTGACATGATCTCAGCTTCGATAGCTGCTTCTGTAACTCTGCCTGAGTTACTATTCCTCAGTTCAACATTAAATCTCTTATACAGATCAGCATGAAGTTTCTCTCTTCGTGCAACCCATTGATCATAAATCCATCCAGTGGCAACGACTAATTCAGAATGTGTCCGCAAAACATCATTCAAGCTATCTTTGGTAAACTCGTTGATCTTAATTAACTCAAGAAAGCTCAGCAGATTCTTTGAAGAGACATCTGAGATACTTGGGTTGGAAACAACCTCATGTCTAACAAAATCTAAAATATCATTAAGCATTCTACACACTCCTAGTTTATCTTCCAAGACGCGAAAAGTTAGAAGTTAGGATATCCATTCTTCGCGCATTTCCATTTTTACTTCACCCTTTATGTTACCTTCTTTATCTTTTTCACTAAATTTATAATCTAAATTGTAGACAACATCCAATTCTCCCAATAACTTATGAACTTTTTCTGGGAAGCCTTTGATCTCTAAGATGCCATTGTAATCATTTTCGATATGGAACTTATCAATTCCAGGCATAAACCCACAATCGGCACCAAGTTCAAAATCTGTTAAAATTGGGACTGTAACCCAAGGATTAGTCAGAGAAACATTCTCCTGCATGTGAAATTTAATCTTCTTCATGATCGGGAAAAGTTCTCCTGGATAGACATCATAGCCAGAAGAATCATGAGTATATTCAATCCATCTACTCTTTAAATTCGATTTTTTAACATCCTCATATAGGTTCAGAGCACAATCAAGAACAAGTAAAGCTGCACCTCCCTGAATAGGAGTATTGCCACACTGACGTTCCGCATAAGTTCGTTTCGCATTATCCGGAGAGTTCATATTATCAATAGGACGGAAACGACCCATAGGTATTTTTACGATACCTGTTTCTCGTGCTGTTTCGATACATCCATGCATAAAGGCTTGAACGGCAGGGAACATCGTGAAAAAGTCATCAATCAGCTTTTTAGCTTCATCAAATGTCAATCCAGTTGTCAGCGCAATGAGACCAGGACCACCCTGGAAGACGATACCAAAACTGATTGCCTTAGAAAGACGCCGTTGATCCTTAGTAACTTCAGCTTCTTTACATTTAAAGACACGAGACGCCACATATCTATGAACGTCTTTACCAGCGTTGAATGCTTCATTCAGACCAGGATCTTTAGACAAGACAGCCAAAATTCTAAGCTCTAGCTGTGATTCGTCACCCTTTAATATGACACCACCAGAAGTCGCCCACCTGGAGACAAACATATCCTTAATATCCGTTCGAGGTGGTAGCGTATGTGCAGATGGATCTTCCGATAGAGTTCTAGCGGTTCGAGCAGCAGCGATTTTATACCCTGGATGGACACTCCCGTCATCAGAAAAATATAGCGATAAGGGATATAGAAACTTTGTAAGAAGCCCATGCATTTTCTTATATTCGTGTGTTAGATTCACAATCTCAAATGCACGATCAAAATCAACTACACGATCAAGAGCTTTCTTATCAATGACCATCTCCTTGCCTAGAACGCCTTTAGACTTGCAATATTCAAGTAATTTCTCTCTTGTATCAACATCTGTGGAATACAGAGTCTTAGACTTATTCCATTCGAAGCCAGGTAACTTTAGAACATCAAAATAGAGAATATGAAGCCACTGATAATAGTTAGGCATAAACTTGCCGTATAATTCGCTTGTCTGTTTAACCTCAGCATACTCCTGCATCTGAGCCAGGAACTCATTAAACTTTTTCTCATATTTTTCTACCAACTCTCTATGCTTCTGGTAATCCACAGGGAGACCATTGCTTTCAAGATCGGCCACAGGAACAATCGCTCGATTACTCAAGCGCATATAAGAATCGTACATGCCCTTATCGATAAGTTCTTTTTTGATGAGGGGGGCAACACGTATTACTGCGTCAACGTCGCAACAGCCGTAATCCAAGAGAATATCGAGTGGGCATTGATCCATCTTGCTCTTCCAGCCAGCAGACTGATGATCCCACTTCGGCATACCAGCATACTTACCAGCGACATATTCGATATCGTTAGGTTCCGAGTCTACTACAAGATAATGATGTGAAAGCATGGTGCAGAATACAACATGACGCATTTCCACACCAACGCGATACTTCATCATCTTATAATCAGCTTTTATGTTGTGGTTCCCTACTGGAACAGTATCGAATAATCTCTGTAAAGCAGCGCGAATACGGGATTTACTTAACTCATCCTTAAAGTTAGACTGCTCATGATCCCAGAGAATGACGCGGCCAAAATAAGGAGCATGGCAAAGCTGGATAGATGATATGATGCATTCTTTCTTAAAGGCATTGAAGCTATCATCTTTCGCTCCCTTCCATTCAAGGTCGCACGAAATAAAACCAGCGTAGAGCTTATTCTGCTTATGTTCCTCTATTACAAGATCTACATAGGATTCCAGTTCTTCGACCGTATTAAAGAAAGCATAGTCTTTGGTTCGCTGATCAAACATATTCGCCACAATGCGAAGATCAGCAATAAGATCGGCTACCTTAGCACCACCACGAAAGATATACGATGGATGATAAGTCGGTATCAGAGGATATGCTCTTCCGTCTACGGTTATCTCTCGCTTATTCCCTCTAACAATTATAAGTGGGGAAGCATCTTTTGTTAATGCTGTATATGCGGTATTGCCTAACGTGACTATGACTTTAGGATCTAAAAGTTTTATCTCCTCATAGAGATATCCGATGCAAGCATTTATTTCAGATTCTGTTGGTTGTCTGTTGCTCTTATGATCCTGTGCCCAAGGGATACAACGAACCAAATTGGTAAAAGCAACCTCAGCAGAAGCTATCCCGGCTTCACCCAATGAACGAACGAGGAGATCACTTGTTGTACCAACGAAGGAAACACCACGCTCGTTCTCGGTAGCACCTGGAGCGTCACCCACTATCAGAATTTTCGGGTTTGATGCGCCACGATAATCTAGTTTGATATTCTTTGCGCCAAAGCATAGATCACAAGAATGACATTTACTTGTATACGTTCGTAGGATATCGCTAAAGTCACGACCCTTGTTAAACTGATCATGCTTATACTTAGCAAAATCATCCCTATCCGATATTTTGGATAAGAGATCAAAATCACCAGAACTCATTAAAATTCCTCTATCTCGGAATATGGATCGAAATCACTTGAATCAAAATCTGGATCTTTCGTGCCTTGAAACTCAACCTTAAAAGGCACATTAAGCGCATACATCATTTTCATAGCTGTAACGAGCTTGTTCCAGAATTCTTCCTTCATTGGACCAAATTTATCCAAAGGAAGAGTTTCTTTTGTTCTTAAATTCTGGAATGTAAAACCATCTGTTTCCATACAAATCCTTTCTTATTACTTAATCTCTTTTAATCTCTATTAGCTTAAAATCATCTGGCCGCTTAACAAAAAATGGACAGACAAAGCAAGGGACCTTATCCTTATCAAACCTGGTAAATCTATTTATGCAGGATTGGCAACTACTGAGGGAATACTCGGAAGTACCAAACGTATAGTTAGAACAACGCCAGCGCATATTAAAATCACAAACTTGAACGTGAATGCAGTCTGAACATTTTGTTTCTTCATCAATCTCAACGTTGAGTTTGACTTCCTTGTTTGGCCCGAAACCATATAACCAATGTGTCTTCATAGCTCAATCATCCAACAGAACGTGTCAACGTTAGCCCATTCTGAGTTTACAAGCTTGTAATAATCATCGTTTTTATCAATAGGAGTGTTAATAAAAACGTATATAATGCCCTCCACAGGATAGACAGACTTTTTTGATTCAAGCTCATCTATCATATACTTCGAGAGAATTTCGAGGGAAGTAATAAGATCTTTAAGGCTCATTTTTCACCTCCATAAATATCCGAAGGGAATAACATCTTTGCAATAGCGCCAGGATCAACCCTACCATCTGTATCAAGATCGATAACTACAGCGCCACATCTAGTACACCAGCGCACAACATGAACACAGTCATATCCAACAGAGTCATGGTATATGGCAGTCAGATTATGATTTCTACCATCGCAACGCACAATTAACCCTTTACGCACAGAAACTGCTTCAACTCGTAACAAACCTCAACAAGATCAGCTTGATTAGTCATGACCTCATCGATATCCTTGTAAGCACCAGGAATCTCATCGATCACTCCAGAATCCTTTCGGCATTCGACACCAGCCGTCTGTGCTTCCAAGTCTTGAACAGTAAACACTTTCTTTGCAGCGCCACGGCTCATCCTACGACCAGCACCATGGGAACAAGAATCGAACGATTCAGGATTACCTAATCCCTTAACGATATAAGATTTAGTGCCCATCGATCCAGGAATAACTCCCAGATCTCCAGCTTTAGCCCGAATAGCTCCTTTGCGTGTAATTAGGATAGACTTACCGAAATGCTCTTCCGTAGCCACATAATTATGGTGACAATTGATGCGGTTCTCCAAATAGAGATAAGGAAGATGCAACGCAGAAACCAACGATGATAAAACGCTCTTCAGCATAAGCTCACGGTTCATCAGCGCATAATTCTGTGCCCAAAACAGATCGTTCAAATAGGCAGAAAATTCGGGCGTACCACTTGTAAAATAAGCAAGATCTTTATCAGGAAGATGGATTGCTAACTCCTGTATAAGTCCCTTTGCCTTATTGATATGCACCTCAGTAACTGATTTACCGATATTGCGAGATCCAGAATGGAGAACAACCCATGCATCATTATTACGATCAAGGCACAGTTCAATAAAATGGTTTCCTCCACCAAGAGTCCCTAACTGCTTCATAGCTTTATCTTTAAGATCTTGAACACCTTCAGTGAGGGTAGAAAAAGTTCTCCATCCATCCCAATTCCATGCAGCTTGGCTCGCCTTATCATGACGGTCAAATCCTACAGGAACATTCTTCTCAATCTCTAAACGAATCTCACGCAGAACTTTATCATCAGAGAAATCTTTAGCTGACAATCCAACAAGTTTCGCTGCAATCATCCCGCAACCGATATCGACACCAACAGTAGCCGGACAGATAGCATTTTCCGTAGGGACAACAGATCCAACTACAGCGCCCTTCCCAACATGGCAATCTGGCATCACAGCCACGTGATGGAAGACGAACGGTAGATTAGCCACATTCTTAAGCTGTCCGTAAGCCTCAGATTCAACAGCATCTGTCCATATTTTTACGGGAACTCTACCACTTGTGATTTCTTGTTTAATCGGCATTGTTCTCTCCATATGATTGTATATCGGGTTGTGTAGCTGATCGCTTCTCAAAAAACTCAATCCTGTCACGAATTAAATCATATTTAATCGGGGTAATCGACAAAATAGATTCGAATGGATACAACTTTTCCTCGCCAGCGATATTTCTGAAAACCACAAAATCTTCATGAACGATTAGAGTACCAATATAGACATATGGCTTACCTTCAGTACTAACATGAAGATCAGTAGTCATCAACCCAACATAAGAAGTCTGAAGAGATTCACAATATTGTTTGAATGTGCGCCTAGACTTATTATATGTCAAGTAGAATTCTTCGAACTCCGCATCATCGCGTATACAATTAGGACAGGGACAATCGGGAGCAATAGATAGATTACAGATGTTACTATAGGGGAAAGCAAACTCTGTGATTGATTCATCAGTTTCAAACTCAGGTAGCTTTACAATGACAAAATAATCATCGAAAGGAATCAAATATCCACTCTGCACAACATCATTACCCTCTAAGTCACGAGTAAAAGTCTTCGGCAATACGTTTACAAAGTTTTTTTCCTTTTCTTTGAGATACTCATTTATCTTCATTGTCAACTCCTAGCCTTTGTTTTGCCGTCTCAAAAAAGACCTTGAGTTCGTCCAATTCTGAGCGAATATTGCTGACACGCAGCTTTAAGCTCTCTACATTCTCTATAACAGTAGCAAGCCTTGTCAAAAAATCTTTCTCTTCCTGTGTCATTTTGCCTCCTGCTATTTAATAGCCTGTGGACTCCTAGATAAATAAGACAATTCAATAATATTAGGACAGAATAGGATTATGTGCTTGGAAACATACTCCTTTGTCATGTGCTCGGCGCAGATTGGAAAAACATAACCTGCGAAAGATATTGCACGTTCAGCCACTCTTTTTATTGAATAAATTTCCTTGCAAATTAAACAATCTTTCAAAGAAGGAAACGAGTTAATAGTATACAGATCTACAAGATAGTTATGCCAGCACTTCTCTGCATCTAATTTTGTATCGTGCCCATCATTAGAATGATCCGCACAATAGCCTATTGGGTAACGCGATTTGGTAGCACCTGGTTCACGGTATGTTTCACAATAAAGCCATTTGTTGGTTTTCTTATCCTTATGAGCCTTACGATAATACATCAATACTCCTATAAAAATAATGGGGTAAAAACTTTATCTTCACAAGATTTGTTAGCACAGGCATATAACCATTTATCATCCTGTCGTTTATATTTAGCGATATTATTAGAGCCACAATAAGGACAGGATAAAAACAACGCCATAATTTTGTTTCTCATTGACTTTTTAATTGACTTTAAATGACCAAGTGTAATTCCAAGAGCTTCAGCATAAATAGCGTTAGTAGGACGGGGCCAGCTATTGGCATATTTAGTACTCAGCAATGACCAAGCACGAGAAGTATCTGATTGATCGATCTCATAAAATAATGATCTCTCTTCCTCTGTTAACACAGAACAGATCTTCTCTTTTAAATCCTCATATGTGGTTATATTTTCAGGATTCTCTTGAGCCTTATCTGACAGAATGTCGAACACAGATATAGTACTCGGCTCGTCATTATTACCACGCGATTCTGTGATATCATGTACCTCTTTATTGTGTGACCGCTTATATGAAGAGTGATATCTCATCGCACTGAAAACCACATTTTTAGCTGAGTCTTTAACGTAAGCTGTAAATGCAATGGAGTTTATATCCCAATCGCACTCAGATACAATCTTGAATAACTTCTCTGCACAAATTTGCTCAATATCTTCACGTTCAAGTGCAGGAATAATTTCATATTTACGACCAAGAAACCGAAAAAAGCCACGAAACTTATTCAAAGCTTCGTTAAATCGAACCTCTTGCTGATCCATTCTATTCCTAAGCCAATCTACTTAATTAGAGAAATAAAACCACGATCAAGAAGCTTTCTCAAATTAACCTTTCGGTTAGAAGAGATAAGCTTTTTGACCGTGATACTGTCGTAAGGAAGTTTCTCGAAGTCATTATTTTTGCTGGATAAAAGCATCCAAATGGAGAGCAATTGAGCTTTTGTTACGTTATCAAGAGCAATAAAGTCAACATCGGTCAAAAGATCCGGCACGGTAAGAAACCCCTTGTGAATATGTTCTGCATACTTGCCGATTCTGAAATACTGCTGACGCTTAATCATAAGCGTTTCTCCCTTTAGTGTTGACTAAATTATACAACTAACATTGCAATTTGTCAAGAACTTTTTAAAGGCGGCTTATTATTGCGGCCATATATTCATAGGATTTATGCCCCAAACGGTTATTAATAAGTTGACGCATATACTCACGCCCCAATTCTGCTGGATCTCGCTTTTTATCTGGGTAGATGATACGTGATACTTTTTTACCAGTATTATAGAATAAATCAGCAATCTTGTCAGCATACTTAGTCGCATCTGGATCTAATGCTACAGTAATCTCCTCAAAATTGCAAGCTAAAATTTTATCAACCTGCTCTGGTAATATTTCTTTACCAAGGATAGCGACTGCATCAGGACCAGTGACTATCGATGATATAACACCCTCAGTCAAGATAACGTGCTTATAATTCTTGGCAGCATCCAGATTGAAGACAAATGGTTTAGGGATCTTAGGATTTCTATATCGAGGAGTTCGATCAGTATAGGTCCTAGCGACAAAATAAACCGGCTCACCATCCTCAAGAATTGGGATGATGATACGACCAGCATAAGGACCCTTTCCCCAATACATGCTGTATAACTCTACATCCAGATCACTGATGCCACGCTCCCTTAAATAACGCATGGCTAAGGTATCTTCGCTAGGATCAATTGGAACGAAATGCTCGAAATCCAGATTTATGTCATATTCTATTATATCTTCATGTTGGGAAACAGGATGAAAGAACTCATCAATCTTTTGCGTAAAAACAGAAACTGGTGAATTATCTATACTCAACCCAAGAAGGGCATAGAGTTTAGATAGTTCACCAGATTCACTACACTTGAAACAATGGAATTTACTTTTGACAAAGTTTACATAGAGCTTACCCTTACTATCGGCCTCACCGATCTTTGTTACGCAAAAAGGGCATTTATAAATGTGCTCTTCATTATGATGCGAGGAGTTGACATACTCCAGCACTGACGATAAAACAATGGAGTCAGAACAACTCAAACCAACCTCCTAATCAGTTGCCTCTTTCGCTGTAGCAATGTCAGTTCTAAGCATCAATCGGATTGTAAACTTATCCTTACCTTCACGCAGTTTACCAACGAATAAACGAGCACGTTGCTGCTTATCTTCCTCGATTGAACGATTGATTGTCAACACAACGTCGCAAATTGCTGGCTTATACCAACTCTCGCTATCAGCCTCAATACCGAATGTTTCTTTATCCATACTAGAACGATTTGCTTGCGTTGTCAACACAATTGGACAATTATAATCTTCACCAAGAGTCTTCAGATCCCCATACACAAGTCCAAAATCCATTCTCGATTTCTCTGTAGCCATGGTACGCGGCAGGATATGATCCGGAGAATCAACAATTAGAAGGCCAGTATTTGCGTTTGACAAAGACCTCTGAGCAGCTAAATAAGATCTAATCTCATCAACAGTAGCCTGATACATGGGAACTTTCATGATGCGGAACTTCATCTTGTTCTCTTGCAGGTAACGTTGAATAAGCTCCTGATAAGCAGGATATTTACCCTGAACCTCAGAAGGAGACATGCCTGTTAGTCTAGCTGCAATCTTTAATAGATATGAACTAACGTTCAACTCTGTAGAGATAAGATCAACCTCAAACCCTGCCATTGCTGCTGCAACACCGAAATTCGTTGCAAAGGTACTCTTACCAAATCCAGGATGACCCATGATCTCGATTAGCTCACCAGCCCTCATTCCTTTAAAGGTCATTGCATCATTTAAAGAAGGGAATGGAGTGGGCACTGTTCTTCTAGTCGCATCAGGGAAAAAGTCTTTAATGTGGAGATGTAGAGCATCAGCAATAGATGAGAACTCCACCATCTCAGAAAATGTTCTGCCTACACGTAGAGCCTTTTCAAACTCAGCTTTAATCTTTTCTAGATTCTCTGGATTGAATCTATCATTACTCGAACGAAGCAGATCAACAGATTTGCTCATCGCCATTTTAATAGCTTGGCGCTGTCCAAACTTTAACACCTCATCCGAGATATATTTCAACTCATCTGTGTTCGTCTTATAGACGATATCAAGTGTTTCCAGCGTTTTGTTTAATACAGCTTCAGGGAAATGAGTGGCTGGAAATTGTGTATTAAGATACTCACGAGCGGTATCCAATGTAGGAATCTTTTTATACTTCTCATAATACTCAGTGAGGATCTTAGCCACTGTGATAAAATAGTCTTTCTCAAAATAATATGGTGAGAGACAAGACTTATGTGTCATGATAAAAGTTGGCTCTTTAGCCATACACGCTAAAAGCTGTAGCTGAAATGTATCGCTATAAGAATATGTATCCGGCATTTATACCTTCCTTTTTATAACTGGTTCCAATTGTTCCAAAACTCAGATAATGAACCTATGATTTGATGACCTTCACTTGAATATAGATCATGCCTGAGTCTAGAATGGTTTTTCAAATAAAAATGCGTCAAGTCAAAAAAATCTATAAATACTGCATTCTTCTTCCCCTTGTATAAACGAAGCGAGCGGCCAAGCATCTGTATAGCAATCTTCCTTGATGCGCCTCCCGCAGCATTGATCATAGCGTCAATGACTGGTATGTCAACGCCCTCTGCACCAATTCCTGTCGTTGCAATCACGATATTGTTCTTCCCATTATCAAAAGCATGGGATAACTTTGCTTCTACATCTTCATCACCATCTGTGCCTGTACCGTGATAAAAAGCACAAGATAAATTTTTAGCTTTTAATTTTTCTAATAACAACTCACCATGCTGAACCTGTCGAGTCATGATTAAAACTTTTCTATCATGATTAAATAACTCTTCGGCTAAACGTACAATCTCAGTGTTACGATAGTCGTTGTCTGTAACAGCCTTTTTATAAACATAAGTCCATTGAGAATTTTTACTCATCCATAGATTAGGCTTATTTATATTATGGAAATAAATATAAGGCTTAACTAAATATCCATGCTCATAAAGATAACGAATAGGGATATCACAGATTATGTCGCCGGTTAAACCCATAAGAACGAGATCATTCAAATCAGGATTATTCAAATCAGAAAAAGGTGTAGCTGATACCCCAATCTTAATACTGGCATTACTGTTTATGCCGATTATCGACCAAGTTTCACAAGGCGAATGATGGCACTCATCAAGGAGTAGAACATCAAAATCTCTGATTACAGGGAATACTGCTTTATCTTTTTTAGCGATAGCATTATAAAGAGAATTAGAAATACCAACAACAATGGAATGATCAACATCTTTAGTGTTATCCCCAACTGATCCAGCATCAAGACCGTAAGATCTAAATCGCTTTACAGTCTGAGTCATCAAAGCTTTCTTATTCACAACAATAAGAATACGTTTACCAAGATCTGTTAAGAGCTTACACAATGCGGCTAAAATTTCTGTCTTACCAGATCCAGTAGGAGAAGATACAACACCACGTAGCTTGATTAGAGATTTTACTATTGTAGAAAGTTGATAGTCATAAAGAGTTATTCCAGGGAGTATATTGTTGCTGAGACCTTGAATATAGTCAATAGAGAATGACGTTTCTTTTTTAAGCTCGGATGAATCGACTACTTGATAATCGATTTCCAAACCTTTTAAGATCTTCTCAACATGGGGAAGCAATCCAGTTAAAAATCTATTATCTGGACTGATTAGAAGGGATACGCTGTTTCCTCTCAGATCATAAGCTGGAGAAGAGCGTAAGTTGCTAACCTCTTCAGGTTTGAGAGGTAGCGTAAGTTTCTTGTCTAGCGACTTTATTAGATTAAACTCACCGCTGACAAAACAAAACACTGTTTGCTTTTCAATCTTTAGCACGATTTTCTCACTCGTTTATGAAGAGCCACTGAACTTCTTTAAATTGAATGCCTAAAACCAGTACTTTTGGAAGCAATAAATAATATGAGATGCCTTTATGGATGATCCTATTTGAACCAGGTAATAAACGATCCTGTTTAAAAAGTTCAGCAAGCCTACTATCCTCAGAGTAGAAATTTTTAAATGAGGAATTATACGACCGAAAATAAAATGGAGCAGAGACTATATGGACATTAACACAGGGCCAAATCGATATAGAGTAATCTCTCAACAGCTTTATTATGCTTTTGTTGCGAAATGGAGGATAATATTTTACGAACACAAAATTATGCACGATACCTTCATCGTAACCATCTGGAGCAAACCGAAATCTATGCGTGTCAGCTATGGCTTTATATTCAGATATAGCTTTTTCGCATTCATCCTTATTTTCCTCTTGACAAACAATTTCTGGTAGGTTATTATCAGGTTCATCAACAACAGGATTGAGGAGTTTATTCTTAATAGCAGAAAGTTTCTGTAATTCTTCGATAGGTAATTCGCCCATATAGATCCTTTACAGCCCAACGTATTTTTTGAGATCGAGTTTTTTCTTATTCGATTGCTCTGTGTGTGGATCAAGCTTTCGTCTTGACACAAGATATTTACCTAGAGCTTCATATAATCTGGCAGCTTCTGAAATGCCAATGCAAGCTTTGACACTAAATTTAATGTCGTTCTTCGATTCTTCTTTAGAGAGACTTTGCGATATAGTGAAATCTCCGTCATGATCTGGACCATGAATAACAAGGTGACTGTCGAACTCACCTTCGAAACCGGCGCATTTAACTGTTGTAACCATTCATCTCCTTTTTTGAAATTTTAATATGCAAGACGCAAAAAAGAAAAAGGTAGGGTAAAGAAAATTGAAATTGACCTGGATCAACCGATTAATCGATACGCAACAAATGACAATCACCAAGAACACGACAAGATTGTATCGTTTTTGTCGGTTTTGCGACAATTTTGTCGTGTTGTGTCGTAATGAGAAACATCATACAAGTATGATATATTGTCAATTGGGTATATAACCCTACCCTAGATTGCTCGAAATGCCCAGATTAAATGTGGGCATAGTGATTGCACTAAGAACAAAACCGAAAGTACAAAACAAAGAAAAACAAAAAGTAACTTAAACCCAACAAGGAGGAAGCAGCCATGGAAGGAATCAAAGTGAAGGAAGCAGATTGCGATATCCGAACCGTCAAAAAGAACCGTAAGAGCTTTATTAAGCAATTGGCTACTGAGCTTCGTGAGGAGCTTAAGGATGCCACGGACTTTAGAGCTAAAATTGTGGAGATTGATCCTGAGAAGTATAAGCCCTCCACGGTTGTCTACGGATTGCGCCGCGCATGGAAAGGCACTCCGTACAAAGTGGCTGAAAGGGTCTCTGGAGATTCCACTGTCATCTATATCTATAAGGGGAACGTGGAGGTCTCCAAATAATGTACAAGCAAAAGCATGGTATCATCCGTTATGATTCAGAAGGTAACACTACAGTCATGGCAGTATGTGAGAACGCAGGACTGCTTCAGAAAATTGTTGACAATGTGCCAGCGAATGCTCACTACCATTATGAGGTTGAGGAAATAGAAGAGAAACGTCCTAAATTCCTTGACTTTAATAATACAGATGAAGCTATGCTTGAGGGGGGTCTTTAGACCCCCCTTAGTACGTACATCTTTACCTACTTTAATGGAGAATTCAAGATTGCTGATATTAAGAAATAAGTTTTGTCAAGGATGCCATAGGCACGATCAGATCCTATTTGAAGTAATGCATAATAGATTTCGCTGCATAGATTGTATCGAAGATCCAGATATCATCGCCAAGATCTACGTAAAAATGAAAGCATTATCTAAGTTACTCGATAGGAAAAAATATGCTCTGTGATTATTGGGAGAAAGATAAATCTGGAGGAGAGCATTGTAACCTATGCTCTATGAAGATCGATATACAACCCCACTACTACAAACCAAAATATGTACTCTGCAATGGCAATACTGCTTATTGTGAAGTACCCAACCTATTAATCGCCCAACTCGAAATAGAATTAAATAAATAGGGACAAAATGAACTACCCACACTCAGCCAATGGGGAAAAGATGAATCTCAAATTCTGTGATGAATGCAAAGAGTCCCTGTCTAGATTAAAAATCATTCTGGAAGCAGGAAAAATACAAAGGCCGAAAACACCAGAAGATTCAATATTCAATGAGGCAACAAATAGAGCAATACGCCTAGTATCTGAATGCCTGCATGATAATAAAGATCCTACCTGACTAATCTCCAGATAAACGGAGCAGCTATAAGCGCCAGGAATATAGACGTGAAAATAGTAAGAAAAAGTTGTAAATAAGTAAGGACAATCATCTTTTATTCACCCGTTACACGTGCGTATTTTCCGTTTTGGATAGATTCGTCAAACTTCTTTTCGTCCAGAACGCTCGTAAACTTAGTACCACCATCGAAAGTACCGTCTTTAGAAAAGTGTGAATAAATAACAGTAACTTTCCCATCATACCTACTTGTGACCTTGACAAAAAACGACTCAGTTTTAGATTTATAAATCTCAGCAGCGGCCATAGTATACTCCAGTTTTATTTGTATGAATTATACCACATTTTAGAAACTTTGTCAAGATACATTATAATAATCTGTGCAATGCTCTTGACAAAACAAATAATGCTGATATACTATAGTCAACTAAACAAACAATGGAGGGAGAGATGGCAAAACCTACGATGGCGACACTCAAAAGCTTTGTCAAAAAGAATAAGGGCAAACTCCTGATAGCCCATGAAAGTGAGTTCGATGGAATGACAGATGGCATTGTGTTTAGCCAGGATAGATCATTTAAACCAGTTGTTGAGACAGAAAAGCATATGGAACACTCACTCGGAATCACTGGAGCATGGGTTGTCGGTAGATCCCGCGATTATATTACAGCTTTTGAAAATGATGAGTTATCCGGTTTCCATGTGTATAATAGCTGTGGCTCATTCAGCATTGCGGTCAAGAAATAAGAAGGGAAGCTCATGGATACAGAGAATCCGCATCTGGGGCACAAAATAGTAAAAGATAAATTTATGCTGCTGGCAGGCGTCAAACGCTTAGTGAGCGGGAAACATTACTGCTTAACCTGTCGGCAACCAGTAGATCTAGGGGAGGATGAAAATGAAAAATCCAAAACCAAATAATAGTTTAACTGATGCTGCACAAGATCTTTTTGACGCACTGACGATGGCCCTGGAGGAATTGAAAATTACCCTGAAAGAAATCGGACCCTGTGACCATTCTGTCAATATCTGCTGCTGCAACCTGATCAGAACAATTGAAAAAACTGAAGCTGCTCTTCAAAAAGCCAAAGGAGGATAAATTGAGTAGCCTAACTGATAGGATATTCGATAGCTTCATGGAAGTCTCAAAGTTAGTTTGTCTCGAAGATAAGAAGCGACAAGTAAAACAGCAATTATCATCTGTTACAGCAAGACGCTGTGGTAATTGTTGTCACTGGATGAGGAATAGCTGCATTCCAGAAAAAGAGCACAAACAATTCAAAAGTATTAACAGTGAAGCATGTAGTGGGTTTCGTTCTGAGTCAGAAGATTTAATCTTGAAATATGCATCCGAGTTGGCAGAGATCCAGAAGGAGATCGATAAAATCAGATAGTAACGGGAGTTGGGAAAAATGCATAAAATAGAGGCAGCATTCTTTAATAGATTCACAATTGAGATGACAAAAGAGCAGGCTAAAGATACATACCATACTGGCCGTTGTGACGAAGACGCGAAAGCTCTGTTGAAAAATCCCGCTATTCGAAAGCAACTGGATCTCATCAACGATGACGATCTGATTAACGAATTAAGAGATGGCGGTTATTCTCCTGAAGAGTTGACTGATAGGGAGATCAACGAAATGCGTATCGTCTGGATTGCGGCAGGCAATATTAATTTTAAGTTTTGGCAACCTACATCACAGCAAGCAGTATTGTCACCTGATGGGGACTAAGATGAGCGGATTAACCAAGACAGCATTCTTCGGTAGGTTCACAATTGATATGACACTGGAACAAGCCAAAGGTGCCAAACATATCAGTGGTGCGATGAAAGCTGTATTGAAAAATCAACACATCCGAAGACAGTTAGATCTCATTACCGATCAAGATTTAAACAGTGAATTAATCGAGAGCGATTATTACTCAGAAAAGTTAATAAAGTTAGCGGATAGAGAATTAAATGAAATGCGAATTATCTGGATGGCAGCGGATATTATCAGTGCAAGAGATGTTAAAACAAAGGAGGATTAATATGAGCGAGAAATTCTCCAATTCCCTCAGAAAATTAATTAAGGAAGGAACAACCGTCTCGAAAGTCACGGATATTTTAGTTGAGGATGATGTCTTTGATCTCTTTACCGCTTCTGAAGTAATCCATGCTTTGATACAAGAGATCAAGCGATTGGAACTCTACGTTTCAAGACAAACTCAAGGTCCACTACTTTAGCAACATAAAAATGGGGAACAACATGGCCTACAAACCTACGAAGACGACAGTATTACTTTTCTCAAGCGATTTGTCTCTTCTTAAAAAGAAGATTAAAGCATATCATACCCTCTTCGATGATCCACCGAAAATCCTTGTCTGTGGTACACTGATAGACAAGAAAGGGGACATGATATTCGCAAGCAGTATGGAGGTTTTATCCATTGGGAAGAAGAGATTTAATATCCTCATGGATGATCAGACTACTGAAAGTGTACACCCATTTAGACCAGGAGAAGTAGGGGAAGGATTCTACTTCGTGCTTACGTTCTAGCTGGAGCCAAAATGAATATTAAACGATGTGAAGACCAATATGGCAATCCGATCAAATCCGGGCACGATTGGATCTTAGACATTAAAACACAGATTTGTAATAATTGTGGCTTAGAGATCAAGGCGACCAAAAAACTCATAGCTGAGGTCAACCGATGGAAGAAGTCAATAAAAAATGGATGATCGAACAGTTAGAAACAATCTCAAGGCATATACATCTTACTGATGGAGATGTTGGAAAGGTAGCGGCCTATGAGATCAAACGAACTGCTGATGAGCTTATCGATACACTTAAAAAAGAAAATCTACACCTTACCGACTAGCGATAAAGTGTAGATTAAGTTTTTAACGAGCACTTTTAATTGCAGATGAAGCAAGAAAGAATGACAACACCGTAACAGCCACACCAACAATAAACCCAAACTCCCTCTTCTCATAAAACCGATCTTTTTTATTGAGTGCCTTTTTCAAATCAGCAATGTCCGCATTACGAGCAGCAAGCTTAGCCTCATAAGATTGAGTAAGAAAATCAGTATTAATCTTATTGATCTGCTTCTCTGTGTCAAGCTCTAGATTGTATCGTCTCTCAAGAATACCAGCCTCGTTAGCCAATTCAAAGAGCTTCTCAGCCCGATCTGGAGGTACAACATAGGAATCATATTTGAGGACATCACCTTTATGACCGTAGTAGATATCCTTCTGAAATGGCGTTACTTCTTGAGCTTTGGCTTGAGCGAGTAAGAGAGGAGGAAAAGCCATAAGAAGAACCAACACAAGTATAATTAATCTCTTCAATGTTATTCTCCTATTTAGTTTGTTAGCTTATTCAATGCGTCTGCAAGCTTGTCCGGATCAGATTTTACTTCAGCTAACTTCTGAACCTTTTCTCTTTCTAATTCCTCAAGCTTAATGTTCTTCTGTTGAATAAGGTCATTGACTTGACTATCCTTCTTAATTTGTGCGACCAGGATATTCTTGTCAACTTCATCATGACGTGCTTGGATCTTACCGTACAAGTCATTATTTGAAGCGGAATCCTTACCTCGTAGAACCCAACCAGCCACAAAGACTAACGCAGCTATCGCAAGATACCAATGTTTCTTCAAGAAAAGAAAAGCCATTTTTAGTGTATTCATACTCTCCCTCACAATACTTTCATGTTTTTGATCTCTGTAAGCCTACGGAGTGCAGACTCACATGCATCAGAACGATACTGCTTCTGAGACAACTTTATGTTCTTGGCAATCTCATGCATCTTCTTAACAGCGGTATAAGGTTGTTTATCAACAGCAAAAACTTCCCCTAACAGACCAGTTGAGCCTGTTGTACAAAGAACGTCATTCTGAAGCTTTAAGCTAAGGTTAATAAACGATTCTTCTGGGACTCGAACAGGAATATTCTCTATACCCTCGGTTAAGATCGGATAAGGAGGGATAGATACTCGAACTCCAGCACGTGAAGCATGACCTAACTGCACGTCAAGAGTACCCTCGCATAGAGACTTAAAGAACTTAATTAAGGAGGTATTTACAAGGCTCAGCATACCAGAGGTCAACCAATCGGTAGAAGCCTCGATAACATATGGTGTCTTATTCTCCCTCGAAATCGCAAGAGTTAATTGAACGGGTCCAGCATATCCATAACCAAGATGCTTTTCCAGTTTCTTAAGAGTACTCTCGAATAAGGAATCACATATTCCCGGCACAGTAAGGCTATAAGCACAGTCAACATTTACGCCCAAATCACCAGGGAGGAAATTATGACCTTCAAATATAGAGACACTATCAGAGCAGAATTTCTCGCCGTCATACCATGCCTCTATCTTTAATTCAGGACCATCCACATGCTTACGGAGATTGAGGATAGTCTCCTCACCAAACCGCGCTACATTCTCCAATATGTCGCCACGATCTTTAAGAAAATAAGACTGACCGTCTACAGTAGATCTAAATGAATAAGGGAAGGATGCATTCTCAAGCTTAAGAAGATCAGAACCGCTATAACGGGAGATCTCTGGATGAGAGAGACCTTCAGATTCTAAGATAGAATACAGGTTAACGGTATCCATTGTACTAAAAGACCCACCGCCGATAACAGCGTAATCTTCTCTCCGAAGTCTTTCCGCTAACTCGATATTCTTGCTATCGAAGATTATAATCCTGTCACCATCAGCCAATGCGATATTATAATTCTGTATCTTAGGAACAATATCCTCATAGACATCTTTATAGGCCGGATCAAGAATACAAGCTATAACACTGGCACCTTCGTCAAGGAGATTCTTAGCGATGTGCAGAACAGATCCAGTATCCGTGATTACAAGGAACTTATCCTGGTGTACTTTAGTGTTTTGCTCGATAATAAGTTGATCCGTCTGATCAGATCGACTTTGCTCAAAAATCTTACGTACCGCACGTCTGGTAGCGACATCTGACGCAATCTTGCTATTTGACATATTGTTCCTCTCTAAGATAGCTGGAATAGAAATTCTTTTATTATGCCTGTTGTTAATGCCCTAATGCCCTGCACCTTAACTTGGTACACACCAAGCACAGGATTTATCACGGAGTTATAATCGTAAAAATAATTCCCCGCATTATTAACGCCACTCGGATTTATGTCTGTTGGGGCCACATCCGGAACTCGTGTCATGCTAGCTGCATTGATAACAAGAGTACCGTTTGGATCAACGATAGTAATTAATGCTTGATCCATATCCGATGGTATAGCCTCACCAAAGGGTGGTGTCAAAGAAAAGGAAGCTAAAATTGGAATTGTAGCCCCCATATCATACTGAGCGGGAAGCATTGTGTATCCTCCGAATCTGTTTGAAAAAAGTTCTATTGATAGAACATCCTTAGAAAAAACAATCAATGAAAGACTATAACCACCAAGGATTGGAGCAAATTCATAATTGGCAGACTTCTGTTGGGATGAGAAGCCACGTGCCTCATTCCCGAATGTTGATTGCTGTAAAACATTAGCCATTATGGATTAACCTCCTCATCTGTTACTTTCACAGATGCAGAAACCTTGATAGAGATAGCAGGCACAGAGAATATACTCAGACCCAAAGCGTAGCTAGGAAATGTCTTAGCCTCTTCGTAGTTAGCGATTCTCTGCTTTGTGATAATACCCTTTCCTTCATCATGTACAGTAGATTGCTGTAGAATAGTCCGGATTATCTCATATAGGTTCTGGGAGATTTCTGTTAGAGATCCGGAAAATTCATATCGAGAAATACTACTTGAATACAAACGCTGGATGTGCTCATTGTTAAGCTTTAATGTCTCATAGAGACGTTCTAACGTTTCGTATACAATCTGCTCACGGTTATTGATTGACGCAAGACTTTCAACATTACTTATACGATTGCTATGTACTGTGTTCTTACTCTCATAATTGGTTATGGATCTCTCGAAGAAAAATCCATACGCCTCATCATTGAATACTCTGTTATTCAATAATCTTAATAGTAGCTCATATCGAAAGATAGACTCATTAACAACGCTGGATAGAATCTCATCATTCACGGTTCTATTAACGTTGAGCCTGCGTAAAGCCTCAACAGTAGAAATGGCGTATCTTGATATACGCTGCAATGATTCGTAAATAAACACCCTACGCTCGATTATGGATCTTGTTAGCTCATAATCGATAGCTCTCTGACGTGAAAGAGACATAAGATATTCATCATTGAATGTCCTGGAGCTAATAGCTGGACCGTAAAACTCAGTAAAGAACGTGCCAAGCTTTTTATCACTACTTATAAATTCGTCAAGGAAGAGCCTCTTCTCAATTATGCTAGCTAGATACTCATAGGAGCTAATTGAGTTATAAAGAACACGAGAAGAATACTCATATCTAAATGATCTTGCTAAGCGAAGCTTCCTCAGATATTCATAGGGATTAGACAGATTCTTCGCAAGCCTATTAGAATATTCCTGGTTAAAACTCCTGCCATTCGAAAACTGCTTTAGGAACTCATATGAAGATAAACGGCTGTTTGATAATAGTCTTAACCATTCTGTGTTTAAAGACCTGGATCTTAGGATTACTCCATGAGCTTCATCGTTGAACAATCGACTATTAGTAAGCCTCTGCAAAAACTCAGCATTATATAGCTTAGATGAATTGAGTAATATATTATACTCAAGATTACTGGATGATCTCGTAAAGAATCTCTTTAGAAACTCATAACGAACCAATCTGTCTGAGGTAATTAGTCCATAAGCCTCATCATTAAATGTCTTTAACGATAAACTGCTAGCTCCAAAAGAATATTGTGATATCGAGTCAACAGTGAGTTGCTTAAGATGTTCCCAAGCTATACCACGAAACTCGCCATTAATAATTGAGGCAAGATACTCATCATTAAAACGTCTGGAAAGAAGCCGGAGAACATTGTATTCATCATTGAAAGATCTAGACCGTATTAATACTCTAGAGGTTGAATAGTTAAATAACCTTGATATATTGAAATAACCTTTGTACTCGCTATTAAATACTTCTAGACCATCAATTTGCTTTAGAAACTCATAACTTGATAATTCAACCTGTGATAGGAATACGCTAGACTCATAGTCGAATAATCTATTAGATGTTAAACGCTGTAAAAACTCATACTCAACATCACGCTGAGTAGATACTGAGCGTATGCTGATCTCGTAATCAAAAATACGATCATCAATTACGAGGTTTAATAACTCATATAGGATATTACGATCTTGTGTTAATTGAGCAAGACTCTCATAACGAGAAGACTCTGAATTAGACAAAAGGATGCCGAACTCATCTGAAAATGATCTGTCTTCTGATATGCTGAGTAACCACTCATCGCTAAAAGACTTATTGCTTGTTGAGACACCAGCGGCTTCATTATTGGTTGCTCTATCTGAGCTAATTAAAAGAGTTAATTCATATAAAACATCCCGGTCATCATATATAAGCTTCGTCCATTCGTCATTAAAAGATTTGGATTTGTTAAGCTGAAGCGTCCATTCATCTCTGAGGATATTGCTAGCAGTAGACTGTAAAAGAAACTCGTAATAAAAAATCTTGCTTGTCGTTAGCTGCTTTAAAAATTCGTAATTAGAAATCCGATCATTTGTTAATTGCTTAAGAAACTCATAATTATCTATTCCACTTGCCGTCAACTGTTTAAGGAATTCGTCATTAAACGTCTTACTAGTAGTTAATTGCTTAAGAAGCTCGTAATAAAAGGATCTATCGCTCGTTAATTGGAGTAAATACTCATAATCAAAGATACGATCACTTACAAGTTGCTTCAAAAACTCATAGTTATGAACCTTACTCGAAGTTAATTGCTTAAGAAACTCATAATTAAACGAACGAGTTCTAGAAAGCTGTAATAGGAATTCATCGTTAAATGAGCGTGTGGCACTTAAAAAGATCACGCTTGTACTTGGAATTATGCCATAACCAGATGCTCCAAATACAATTGATGAGAACATTTATGAATTCCTAATCCTTAAATTAATCCAGCGAAACATCATCACCAGGATAAATAGGGCTTCGGTAAATATGAACTTCGCCACATTTAGGGCATCTATATTCACCTTCTTTACCGTCTAATGGTAAGCTATGAAAAAATCCAGAGAGATCTTCGCCGCATCCAGTCCTGAGTATAGGGTTACTTGGATGTGGATGACCGTTACACACGTACTTAATCTGCTTTCTCGTTTCAATAACTTGATCTTCCCACTGAATCTGACGTGAACTCTTATCTGACATTCTATTCTCCTTTATATTAACAAATACAAATACTTATATGTTTGTATGACAAAACAATGCTCAACATAAAACATATGAGTACTTATTAACTGCAAGACGCGAAAAAGCAAAAGGTAGGGTAAATAAAAAAGGAAATAAGGCGGTATGATGCAATTAAGCACCATACCGCCAAATCTCAATACAAAACAATTACACGCTGTTACCCTGTAGCTGAGTTGTTCCGGTAGACTTCAAAGGACTATCGTTAGCAAGCAACGAAAGCTCAATCCAAGTCCCGATTACAGCACCAGCTTCGAGAGTAGTTCCAGGAACAGATTGGTTTACACCAACCCCAACGAATGTAACCCCACCTGGAGCAGTCAAGCGGTTAGCGACAGATCCGGAATCGTTCTTTGCTGTAGCAAGACCAAGCAACAGCTTAGAAGAAGGATCAGCGAAAAGCTGAATAACTGCGTTTGTGAGTGTTAACGAACCGTCAGTGTTCTTCCAGAAAATCTTCTCATACCGTGTAGTAGGTGAAGCGGTAGAGAAAGAATCATAGAACAAACGCCGAACTTTAGTGATTCCAGGTTCGAGGGTTGCGATTGTTGCACCACCAGTTGTTTTGGTAGCAGTAACTGTACCTACTGCTGTTGCTCCCATGACGATCTTGAGGATACGTTCAAAGGTTCCAGCACCACCTGGAGTAACAGTAACAGGAGTAGTTCCATTAAGAGTAGCACTACCACTAACGATAGCGCCGGTATTATCACGACCAGTGATAGTCACAAGCTGTGTGGTATCGCCTGCTGCACTAGAAACAAGATTAACTGTATCTGGTGCTGAGATGTCGGTAAATTCAACTTTGGTTGCCGTGTCGATAGCACCACCAGAGGTAGAAGTATCATCTTCAGGCATATTAGCTGAACCGTAAGTTTTAAGTTCTGCGGCAGTAATTGACATAAAATCTCCTTTAATTTATTTTTAACATGCATGTTACATACTGATAAGTATTACAGTACTATAATACTTTTCTCTAGATTACAACTAAGCTATGGTATAAAAAATATACTCCCACCTGGTTTCCAAGAACCATAGGGAATACATTGGAAATGTACCCAATTCTTTGTGAAATCAAATCTCTCACACCATAAACCAACAGTAGAGACAAGCCAATCTTCATTAGCCTTAACCCAAGCCTGTAGTAGATCATGTGGGTCTGAGATATCAGCGGCAGCACCTGAAAGATGTTTTGATTTCATGGGTATCTTTGATTGATCCGTAATACCTTTTGCTGCATAAATCCGAAGATGATCAGCCATGGTCCGATAGCCGGAATCTACGATCATCGGATGCCCCCAAGCTGTTCTAACTTGATTTAATCTTGGAAGTAAAATATTTAGATTTGCTTTGTGTTCATCAGGTAGTGAATCAAAATCCACACCCTTTAAGATCTCGTTTAACGAAATCATTATCTTCTCCTATTAGATTTCGGCTTGCTCATATTTTCTATAGCGGATACTAATTTCTGTTGTGTCTCCGTACAGTCTCGCATATGATTATCAACAGTCGCCTTAAACCCCTGAGCTACTTCAGCGAAATGTTGGGATGATTCACGGTTAGTATCAACTAATTTAGAAACATGCCCAAGAAGCCATTTTATCAGTACGATAAAAGCAGCGCCGATAACAGCCCAAGCGCCTAACTGATAAATCAATTTGACAGTTACTTCATCCATATTATGTTTCCTTTATAATGGGGTGTAGATGTATACATTAACATTAGATAGTTGCGAGAAAGCGTTATATAATAAAGGACGAACACTATCCCAACTAAGATTACCATTACCACAACCAAGCGCCGGTAGCGAGATTGATCTAATATCCAACCTTCCTATACAATCGATCAGAGAAGTCAATCCAGTCTGTATATACTCAAGCTTTGATGGATTACGCCAGTCATCTTTTGTTGGAAAATTTATTATGTACTTTGGATAAGGACAATCTGTAATAGCTATATGCATGTCACCGGGCTTTAAATATCCAGAAGAACATGCTGCTTTGTAAGATTGGTAATTTCCTGGAAATCGCTTTTTGAATTCTAAAGCTAATCCCTTACCCATCACACCGACGCAATTAACAGGATTAACTAATGCGTCAACCTCCACATCAAAAATATCTCCGCGCTTCTCTACTATCATATTTAGCTCGTTCCCAAAATCCGTACATTTCCACTACTCTTAACAGGAGGGTCATTAGCCTGTAAAGTCTGACTGATCCACACTCCTATATAAGCTGAATTCTCAAGAGTATTACCGGGACAGAATTGATCAACGCCAAGACCAACGAATGTGACTCCTGGAGGAGGATTATTAAGTCTCCCCGTAATGGATGTAGAATCGTTTTTAGCAGCAGCAAGACCAAGCAACAGCTTAGAAGAAGGATCTGCTGTAAGAGTAACCTTTGCATTCTGAAGAACAAAAGATCCATTAGTATTCTTTAAAAATACTTTCTCATATCGCGTAGCTGGTAATACTCCAGAACTAGCTGCATAAAATGTACGCCTAACCTGGAGTATTCCTGGAAGCATAGAAACAATTGGAGTATAAGTAGGAGGATTGTTTCTAACAACAGATACTGTGCCAGTAGCAGGAGCAGATAGAACAATTTTGAGGATACGCTCGAATACCTGCGTACTATTTATAATCGTAGTACCGGATAAACTCAGAATCTGTGAGACTATATTCCCTGAAGTATCTCTACCAGTGATAGTTAAAGTCTGTGTCGTATCCACAGGATTGCTTGAAAAAACTGATACAGTCGTAGGAGTAGATACATCAGTGAACTCCAACTTCGTAGTTGTGCTTATAGCACCGCCTACAACAGTAGAGACAAGATCATCCTCTGGCATATGAGCAGAACCATAAAGTTGCAAATCACTAGAACTAATAGGCATGTCTCGCTCCTTTATTAAGCGTTAAATTTTAAAGCTGATACTGTTTCAGATGAAAGAGTGTTAAAATTACCACCAGAAGCAGTATTATGAAATGACATGGTTCCTGGGGAAGTAACTAAATACAGAGCAAACATATCACTGATGTTACTTGATGATGCAGCGCAATACATAGTTTTTAAACCACCACCAAGATTAGTTACACCAGCAGTACCAACAGGTACTAGACTGATAGTAACAGTACCGAGTGAACCTACAGTGGTAAAATTTACTTGACCAACTACTAGAATAATATCACCAGTAGCAACAGAGGAAAAAGAACATGTACCGCCACCATTACCTGATGCTAACGTAATGATTCTTGGATTAGGTACGTTACCGAGATCCATTTTCTTTGATGCTGTATCGAATCCAAAAATTGGAGTACCGCTAGCATCATCGATAGTAAACCTTCCCAATAATGCAGAGAGATTACGGAAAGAAGCTTGTACTCTAGGGCTACCAGCATGATTCTTACCAACAATGCTAGCAATAGTATCAGAACTATCAACCAAACCGATAGATGGTGATGAGCCGTTAATTGTAGTCGCACTATTCAGTCCGTCTAATCTTAATACTAGAGAAAAAGATGGAACAGAGCCAGCAATACCAGTAGCAGCTACCCATACCTCTTTAAAACCATAATTTGATAAACCAATACCAATACGCTCTAGATAACATGGAGCAGCTATGTCTCTGCCATTCCAAGATGATGTTGGAGTACCGCTAGCTAGAACACGTCCAGCATTCCATGTCTCTTCATACCATTTATTCCCACCGCCCTCATCAATAGTATACTGACGGATAAATCCACCATCTGTGGTTGATTTCTTATTAAACTCTCGGCTAGCAGCGCCATAGAGAAATGGTCCACTACTTAAAGCACGAGAAGCGTCAGCAAGAAGATAATTAGAATGGTCATCCTGAGTAGGCTGTTTATGATCAACTAAATCTGTTTCACCGGCATCAAGACGAGCTTTCAAATTAGGAAAGATTGTCAATTTAGGCGTGGAGTTACGAGCAGTAATAGTTTCAGCAACGCCTTGTGCGATAGTAAGCAAATCTTGTCTACGTACTTGATCTATGTTAGAATTAACAATTATGCCTGTAGGAGTCAGTAGGACATCAGTAAGCAAAATCCCATTATCACCTGGAAGCGTAGGTTTAACCGCTGTTCCAGTTGCAGCAATCGTTCCAGCGATAACTCTAAATTGGAAACTATCAAGCAAACGATAAAAAAGAGGATTACCAGCGCCGTCCACACGAGGATCTGTTTGCAAAACAGAATGATAACCGAATATAGATAACCAACGCTCAAATCCACCACCTGGAACGCTTATAACAGATCCATTTCCAGTGACTGTTCCAGTCGCCCCAATAGGAGTAAATCCATCATTAGTCAGATTAAGGGTTACGCCAACTGTTGTCTGTACACGCTCTCCGGACCCATCATATCCTAACAATGTGGGTAAAAGAACAGCTAGACTAGGAACTAATGTCTGCGTAATAACCGGAGTATTCAACCAACCAGCGCCGAATAGTTGAGCGATAACGGAACTAATCTGGCTATCGATATCAGTCTCAAGTTGATTTAAATCACCATGAGCGACTAATTGCTTGAAATAAAAATTGTAACCGTTCACCTTACTTCTCCTTCTTCTTTTTAAGAGATCTATTTAGAGAGTCTAATGAGGATAAAATAGAGTTAAGAGTTTCTAAATTAGGATTTAACAATGAGCTAATAGATTCTGTTTTAATCGATTGCATTGAATCTTGTATGCGTCTGAATAAAGCAAAGCAACGAGCATCAAGCTCTTCTTTTTCCATTTGTCAACCAGCTTAAAAAGGTATACGTGTGAAACCTTGTTTACGTGAAAAATCTAGATTAGGACCGCTAATATCAGTTGTGGTATCTCTAAGATATATATCACCCAAGAGAAGCGAATTATCTCCAGGCAATGTAGGCTTTATCGCTAAGCCTATTGCTGCTGGTGTACCCTGAACAAGATAAAACTTAAAAGAATCTGATATCCTGAAGAATATTGGATTACCGAATCCATCAACACGAGGATCAGAACCTAACCGATCAAAATAAAGGAATAAAGAAACCCACATCTCATTTCCTGCTGACGGGAGATTGATAGGAGTATTATTCCCAATCAGAGGATTATTCGTAATAGGTGTAAGATTTTTACCAGTAAGAGTGAACCCATCAAGAGCTTGTTCTGGACCAAACGTACCGTAGACAAGAATACGAGATTGATTTGCTGTATAAACTCGATTACCTGTATTTGTATATGCAGTAAGAACCGGGATTAATATAGTATTATCAGGAGTACCATTAGGAGTAATAGTGACACTTGTGACAATACCATATCCGATAATCTCAGTAATCATCTTTGCGAAGAAATTCTCTAAATCAGTTTCATTCTGATTAAGATCGCTTGCTGTTGCTATGTCTTGGAAGTAGTAATTATTATGATCGATTGTAGTCATCCTCCATAAAGCTGTTGCTTCAAAACCTTTTTGTCTTGATCCAATTTAACCCTCTTTAATGCAATAGTGTATTGATATCTAAACTACTTATATCAAGAAGCCAATGATCTAGTGCGCCAACCTCATTCGGCTGTACAATGCGATAATGCGTATGTGCAGGCTTCATAAAGTCGATTACTGCTTTAATCTTCTCTAATGTTATAGAATCAACAACTACAGGCAAAACAACGGTAAACGAATAAATCACACGTTTAGCGTTATATTCCCATAACGCACTACCACCCACACCAATTGCTGGAGGTAGCGGAGAAGTAAGTCTAAACTCACTGTTGAATCCTGATAATTGCGATACAGAAGGCATTATGTCCTCGGTCTAGTATATTTTATCCAATCAATCGTAGCTAGCTTTCCTACCGCATCGGTTGTCTGCATCCCGATATGGAAAGCTTGTGCAGCAGTCGGTATATTCGTACTGAGCGTTGTTCTCAATGATCCATCGATATAGTACAACACCTGAGATGAAGTAGCTATAATCTCAAACACATGATAAGAGGATGAGTCTAGAATACCAGTATCAAATGTAGTCTCAGATACACCGTTCTTATTAACAGCAAAAATATTTGCAGCAGAACCAGCAGCATTAACCCTAAAGAAACAACCGTTAGCAGATCCACCAGGGGTAAAATTAGTCATCTGATTAAGATTATAGGGATAACCACAAAACCCAAACACGATTACTTTATTTGTATTTGTAGAATCACCAGATGTCATCCTCATCTTGCAATAATGAGGCGAAGAGCCAAATGCCAATACAGAAGGATAGGGATCAGGACCAGGATAGCCAACAATCCTAGAGTATATATCCCACTCTCTAAGGCTACTAGCATCCGTACCTATAGTCATTTCCCCGTTGATGCCGGTACCAGTAATAGTATAAGAACCACCAGCAGAAAAACGAAGACCATTAGCATCCATGCTGGTTGTATCGCCATTAAAATCCCAAGTAACGGTATACCAATCCTCAAACGAGTCGATATATTTGTTTATATCGCTCATCATCTTAGCCGTGGGGCCAAGTGCTAGTTTATAGATCTTACCCGCTGAGTTTTTATTAGATGCTACTGTTCCCTGTTGTGCGCGAGCAATCGTAAGGGTATCACCAACTTTAGCAGTAACTCTTACGATCTCAACATTAGGATCATCAGAAGGAGCAGAATAGGTTAATCCATCCCACCAAATAAGGTCATATCCGGGTATAGGATTTGGATTATCAGAATCTACTGCTGGAAGCTTAGCACCTTGTCCAGCATCTAAGACTATAGATGTAGCTGCTGAGTTATATAGATTAGCAGTAGTCACTACACCGAAATTTACAATTGGATCTAAAGACATTTAAAACTCCTTTTATAACCCGCCGAATCCACCATTGGCAAAGACCATATCACCGAATGTTTCTTCAGAGAATCCAGATGTCAATCTGTCAGCCTCATAGTTAACAATTGCACCTCTGCTTATACCAGGGCCATATTCGTAATTCATCGTAGCACGTCTAAATACTGTGACACGATTAAATGTAACAGGAAATAGATTAGCAGGTTGATCTAGAGAGGAAATTCCAATATTCCAATAATACTCTTTCAAATCCTCTTTAATATCTACATCAAGGTTTGTAAGCACGCGGGTAGCGTTAATCATTCCTTGCTTTGTTCCCTTTTGCTTGTAGATTTGTACAAGCAAAGAGATAATCTTTCGTTTATCATTATCAGAAAATCCAGAGATATCAAATGGGTTTCCTAACTGGTACAAAAGATGATCCAAATATCGAGGATCACATTTTTCGAAATTAAAGATTGTTGCAAAGCTCTCGATACTGTTTATCGCATCTTCAAAAAATGATCCCATTACACTTACAAGAAGTGTATATAAGACATTCTGCCCTTGGCTCGCGTCTACTATTTTGTACAACTCAGGTAAAAGCTGGAACAGAAAATCAGATGGTACTGTTGGAACACAAAGCTCAGTCTCATACAGAATAGTAAACGTATATTCAATATTCTGGTAAGACTCGTAATTTATATTTCTCTGTTGAGCTAGGATTACGCCATATTCATAGTTAAATGACGAAAGATAATTAACAAACTCAGCATTAAATTCATAATCAAATGTAGAATCCTGAGATGGAAACGATTTAAACTCAAAGTTAGTTGACTCTGTTCTTAAAAACTCATAATCAAATATACTCTGAGAAGTAACAGTAACTGTTGTTGTACCATAAGCTACACCACCAAAATCAGTACCTGGTTGGGAATGATCAGTCCATGTTGCTCCTCCATCTGATGATGTCCCGATAAAATTGACAGTACCAGCCTCAAGGAATATGCCATTACCATACCCTAATCCCAGAATAACATCTGGAGCTAAGCTAGTACGAGTTGTCCAGGATGTACCATTTGAACTCGTTAAGAGTGTACCAACATCACCAGCGACTACAAGATTACCAGAACCATCTGATGTTGCAGCATAAAGAGTATTTGATGTCCCACTAGTTCTGACTGTCCATGTAGTGGCATCAGGAGATGTAGCAATTTTACCAAGCCTACCACAAACAACAAACAGACCTAAACCTGCATCATATGTAATCGCAGTTAAATCTCTTCCGATACCGCCATCAGAAAATGTCCAGGTAACTAAATCAGGGCTTGTATAGATTGCAGCCGTGATATTATTTACACGACCTACAATTACATAAGTTCCAGCGCCATATATAACGCCATTAAGGTTATTGGAAGTAACAATTGGTAAAGCAGACCACGTAATACCATCAGGCGAATAAATGGCAGTACCATTATTCCCAACTGCTATAAATACTGATCCAGTCCAAGTAACATCATTTAAGAATTCAGATGTTCCACTTGTTCGTGGTGTCCAAGTTACTCCTCCATCTGACGATGTTATAATCGTGCCTACGTCACCTACTACTACGATTAATCCAGCCCCAAACGCTACCCTAGAAAGAGATACACTAACACCACTAGTTTGTGCAGTCCAAGAAGAAGCATCATTACTTGTATAGATTGATCCGGGAAAACCTACGGCAATATACATTTAACACTCCACCGGAAATTCTAGTATCTGAGAAACTATAGGCATTTAATATTCCCAACTATTTTGTAAATTTTGGTAGTTTAATGACCAATTGTATATTAGATTCATTGTTCAGTGTCCTATTATTTGATATGAGAAATCCACCCAACTCATAATCGAATATTCTGCTCTTTGAAAGATAAGACTGAAACTCGTAATCGAAAACTTTACTCTGTGATATTGATCCAAAGTATGCATAGTAAAAAGCTCTGCTACCACTTAAAACCATAATCGTATGCTCGTTATTAGATACTATATCTTTTGTTATCTGCTTTGAAAACGAATAATTAAAAATCCGATTAGTGGGTACGGCCCTTAAATGCTCATATGCATCTTGTGATAAGCCAGCAACAAGCTTAGAGACATCATAGGTAGAAGTTTCCCGCTGAAATATACGCTGTAACAATTCATAAACAAAAGTTCTAGAATTACTTAAAGATATTAGATTCTCACGAATCAGATTAAAATTGATAACTCTTTTGATCAGAAACTCATGATCTAATATCCTCGATGAAGTAATTACGCCATGTGCTTCATCATTGAATGTAGATACCAAGATTATTTTAATATTATATTCATCATTGAATAGTCTACTATTGGGAATTAAACGAGTATACTCGTAGTCAAAAATTGGGGACCTAATTATTACTCCATGAGACTCATCATTAAAAGAGCTATTGTTTATTAACTGCTTTAAGAATTCATAATAAAATGATCCAGAGTTTGTTAATTGTTTAAAGAATTCGTCATTAAATGAGCTTGTCTGGGTCACTAATATTTGACCCATTCCAGGTAATGGATTGCCTAGTTCGGCTGAACCATAAGTTGCTAACATAGTAGACCAATCAAAAAATTATTAACGTAACATACCAGAAACTTTGATGCTGAAGAAAAATTAGAAATCTATTTTTAACCAATTCTCTGCATCATGAATTCCGCTGAATAGTTAGCAGCATGTGATAATGTCACTGTAGCATTTCCTACTACTCTAATCTGTACATAGTCATTTGCTGCGAGATCATATATTGTAGAGATAGTCATTGTATCGCCAGAAGATGCGTTGAGAGAAGTAGAATAAGCTATAATTGTAGCACCATTTAAATATATCTGAAAAGCCATTGAAGATGCTGCACCTGTTAACCTACCATGGAATGTAATCAGATACTTACCTGGTGTATTACATGTCAGCCTAGAGTTGTTGGTGACGTTATCATGAATATTGTCTGTATCCCAACGCTCACTATCGAATGCGACGATAGTTGTATTGGCGACAGACTGATCAACGCTATTGAAGACTCTTGCTCCCGGCAAGAATAAGCCTTTAACAATAGGATTCTTAGGATCAGTACTATCAACAGTTATGTTTGTGCCAGCTACTACACTCGATACTTTGCCTGCATCTATATCTGTTATCATCTTAGCAGTAAGAGCTAAGATCATTTTATATGTCTTACCTGCTGTGTTCTTATTAGAGGCGCTTGTACCTTCCTGTGCTCTTGTAACAGTCAATGTATCGGTTGATCTAGCAGTAACACGGACAATCTCAACGTTAGGATCATCTGTAGGATCTACATAGTCAGTAGAGTTCCACCAAATAATGTTATATGGAGTAGTAGACGGAAGTTTAGCACCATCCCCTGAGTTCAAGACGATAGAAATTGCAGAAGAATCGTAACCAATAGAAACAGTTACTTTCCCAAAGTTTACAACCGAATCAAAAGCCATTTATTAATTCCTTATACGAAAGAACCACCTCGACCAGCTTCATAATTGAAAGCTGGCTCGATAACGGCAAGAGTATTACCCGCTGTATCAATGAATGTTATATTAAGATTACCAAGCATAGGTAGTTGATCTATATCTAACTGAATGGGTGTATCTAGGCTACTTACGGATACTCCAGCTATCTGAGTCAATGCGACAGTTAAAACACCACCAGCATCTTGAATCGTAGCGATAAGCTCAGAAGGGTAAAGAGTCTCTCCGAAATTACGAACAAAATTACCAGAAGAGTCTAATGTTGTCGGGTTAAAGAATGTGTTAAGAGCATTGACAACATTAGTGCGAACAGTCGATAAATCAAACCCGGATCTAATATGAATACGACCTACCAAATCTATAGATTTATATATCGCTGTAGCAACGATAATTCTTTGCGTAATCGTATTTGGAAATACGTTCGTGACTTCATTGTATACAGAATTAAGAAGAGACTGTGGAGCTTCACCTCCTCCAATCGGCACTACATAAAGAAACACTGTATCTTCTGGAATGAATGGTGTCACAAGCTTTACATATTCAGCAATGATAGGCTGACCAGTAACCGGAGGAGCAAGATATGTAATCGAAAATGCTCCGGTACTATAGTTAATAGTACCACCGATTAAACCTGTAGTAGAATCGAAGATTCCATCACCATTTGCGTCTACAGCAAATATGGTCCCTGCGACTATGGTTAATGTACCAATTCGAATAGGTGCATTAGGTAATGTTCCGGAGAATGTTACTGTAGCACCATTTCCTAAAGCTATGTTATACTGAACTGTGATATCATCCAAGGATAGAACATTCACCCTTGCGACATCAGAAACATGTAACGAGTTAAGCTTAAAGTCATCCTTTGTCACGCTTCTTGACAACGCACGAATAGATGCAGGAGCATTTACCCTCGCTGTATTTATATCCTCTTCATCAGTACCACCGACAGCAGGAAGAGGGTTTGTGACAAGAATGTTTACTGGATTACCTAGAGTGTCTGTGATAGTTTGTTGAATCTGGGTAATAGTGTTTGGCGCGACGTTACCAGCAGAACCACCGCCAACAGGATACTGTACTTCGATTGTTGCACCAGTAGGAGGTATAGATCCGTTAACACCATCACCGAATACAATAATACCGCGATTGAAACTATCAATCTCAACTGTAAAATTAGTGCTTGTGTTTGCGCTGTTTAAAAAGTTTGATACTTGGCTCCAGGGCACATTATTGACCAACACTATTACGCTACCATCGTTCACAAATGGAGAGATAGGTAGAGTAAATGCCTGTCTGGGAGATCCATCACTCGTAGTAGCAAAATCGTTTGTCTCAACCTGTTTTACGAGTATATTACTTATACTCGTGCTACCAACTGGTATAGTAGCATCTGCAAGAACTTCAAATACAAGACCATTCGCTGTTTGAATCCTGGTTCTGGTAAGCGGGTTGTTACCAGGTATAACAATCGGATTAGGAGATGGAGTGTTTAGCGTAAAATTAACCAGAGCAATAGCGGCTGTTGCAGTAGAAAGCTGATAACCGATGTTTGCCGCTAAAGAGACTATATTTTCCCGGATCTGAGCACGATCAATGAAAGCTTCATTTGCCTGCCTATTCTGATAGAATGCCAACAGATCTAGAACGTGAGCGAATAACTCAATAAGCATAACTCCATTATTGCTCTCAAAGAAATCATTCCATTGTGGAAAGTTTGCTTGAGCAATCTGGATCATGTTAGCTCTAGCAGTCAAAAAATCTGTGCTGGTGTAAAGTAATTTATCGTTGATAGCCATTATTAAATCCTAGGATATATTCATCTCATATCTAAGAGTAACTGGTAATGCGAGCTTCGTTAGAGTACCGGAAATAACAATCTGTAATGTAGGCATCTCTCCAGGTACTACAGTAGCAGTTACTTGCTGCAAACGAAGTCTTGGTTCCCATTGATGCAGCGCGTCAGCTATATTGGATGCAGCTAAATCAGCGAGTACCTGATCATCAGGTTCAAACTGAAGCTGACTTAAAACAGAACCGAAAGTAGGAACACGCAAACGTTCACCTTTTCGCGTACCCAAAATCTGTGTGATACTATCGACAACCAAAGCTACATCTGTTTTAAACTGAAGGAAGCCTTGCGGATTATTTGTGATAGGAAAACCAGGCCCATTATAAATAAAGGGAGGTGTGCCCAATTGTTTTGTAAACTGAAAAGTTTGCTGTGCTAATTGTACAGATAGGCATCGAATTGCCATAAATCAAATTCCTCATGAAACAACTCCAGTACCACTACCGCTACCAGATCCACCAGAGCCAGAGCCTGTTATCGTTACAATACCAGTGCCCACAGATTTAATATGACTAACTACGCCATTAGCTATCGCTGTACACCATCTGGACCAAAGTGGTCCATTAAATGTATTTGCATTCTGAATACTTGATGCCATAGCAGATTGATTCATAGAACTTAGAGCAAACGAGACAACTCCAGTACCGGCATAAACAGGAGAATGTGTACTTGTAAGGGTTGCTGCTAATAAGTGCGTGACAACAGATTGAGCAATCGCATCGGTAAAATCTTGAAGTCTTACTCCTGTTGTTCCCCATAAACTGGAACAGTTTGCATAAATCAAACTACTCAATGCAGCTTGGTTAAGACCTACGATACCAACTCCAGCACCAACACCACTACCAGCTACAGACCCTGTATCCACTGTTATGAAAGTCGAACCAACAATATTTGTGACGATACCGAAAGCTACAGCATGTGTAAAGTCAGTAAAACTAATACCGGGCACCCCAAAATTATATGGAGCTAAGCGTGATTGCAAATTCGTTTGTAATAATCCGTCTAGAACACTAACACTTAATGCCATTTTTAATCCACAGGATTCTGAGTATTTCCTTGTAACGGAATCCCGGTTATGGGATCGTTGTTCACAGGATTATCTGTCACTATGTTGCCAGGGAATATTACTGAGTTATGCAGCTTTACAAATGGAGATGTGACTTCGACATTTCCTGATGCGACTAACTTTACATCACCGCCTACTGTGATATCAGCTTCATCCCCTACATCAACAGTAGCCTTTCCAGTAACCGTTACATCAGCATCACCAGTAGAATGTATGGTGACTTTTCCGCTGTTATCATCAAGCTTGATTATATGCCCATTCGCTGTGTGAATCTCTATTCGTTGCTTACCAGGAGCATCATCAAGGATAACATAATGACCTCCAGTCGTTTTGAATTCCCTTACTTGAGGCTTCTTATTGCTAGCGCGTAATGATTGCTTCGCCTCGATAGGTACAGTAGATTGATCTCCATTACCACCAAAAATAGAATCTTTATTGAAGAGTGGTTGTATAACACCAAGCCATACCCACCTATCGATATCCGTACCTTCTGGAGCTACCCACACCGGATCACCAACCTCTGGGATAGCATACTCACCTTTATTTCTGAAACAAGGTAACGCCCAAGGAATAGCATCAACAGGTAAAGAATCTTGCTCCTGTGCATCAGGATTATTAAGACGTGGACCATGAAACTCAGGTATACGAACCTTTATACGACCCATTACAAGCGGATCATCATTTTGCTCGCAATATCCAAGGTATAATCCATAAGCTTTGTTAGGTTGATAAACCCGCTTATTCCCTTTGTTATCTTCTTCAATATTCATCGCTATCCTGTTGGTATATTCTCAGTACCTTGACCTTGAAAGTCAGATGGAAGACCGGGACGGTATAGATCAAAGATTGAGTAAGCTTCGTTAGAACTAATACTATGAGTCACCTTAGAAATCCAATATGGCCCGGAAGTATAATGAATATCCCCATTAGGTCTTCGTATAATTAGGAATATCGTATCACGTGCTTTGATACTCGGATCAAGAACCGTTCGTAAAGTACCTTGCCACATTTTATCGTGCATCGATCTCCAGATTGCTTGTCCGTATATTTCTATACGCTCTTTCGTAGATTTCGTATGATGCAGAAAACGTTTGGCGTCAACATCTGATTGTGTCTTACTACCAGGCCCACCAGGGAGAGAAGATTGCTTACCCTGATTACTCTGCTTAATATATGAGATAGTTTCGTGCTGAAGAACAGAGTAAGGATCTACTTTAACCAGATTCAATTGCCCCGCGCCGTTGTATAATTCGACAGCCCCGCGAATATCTGGTTGCCAACTCGTTATGGTAGCATCAGGACCACGGTTTGTGTAAACACGAACCGGAGGAGCAGTACCATCCTTAGATATAACAGCTTGATGAGTTGTTGGATTTACAATGCGTCCTACTGGAGCGAAATAAACACCATAATCAGGATCTAAGTAAAAGATATACCCATTCTCTTGAGCAACCGCCGAGTATGCCATAGGCAAAAGCGTCTGCTTAATAAACGCGATATCAGTAAGACCATTATTCCTAAAATATAGGGTATTACTTCCATCAGGAGAAGTTACCTTATCTGCTGGTGTCTTAGTAGGCTCGATATACAATGGAAGTCCATCAGGACCTAACCAATTATTCTTTGCAGCCAAAGCATGAACAATCGTAGAAATTTCAAGACCCTTATAGGATTCATTAGTCACAGCTTCCAATAGAGAAGGAACAAGCTTCTTTGACAAACACTCCATCTGAAGAGTAACTGTTGATCCAGTGAACGTAGGTTGAAACTTAACGATCTGAAATTCCCTACGTGGAGTAAAATCGACATTACCGATAGTAAAGTCCAACCCCGTAGAAAAATCAGTTGGAAACCCGGAATACCCAAAGCTAATGAATATACTTTCTCTATTTGCTATGATAAGAGATTCAAGCGTACCGTCTACATCCTCTAATGTGAAACTACATCGATGTACAGCGTTTACGATATCCTCATACCGGAAATCTACCAATCCTTGTGGAGAACCAGATATAGAAGAATTTGGTAATCCAGGAAGAATAATGCTATTCGTAGGTGCCAGTAACGATCCTTTGGGAAACTCAATCTTCGCAATAGGAAGTGCTGGTTGAGGCGGCTTATAAACCTTGCCGATAATCTTTGGAAACTGAACTACGGATAATGGCATAATTTACTCTTATGATTGTACTGCTGTTGATGCTCGGACAATTGCGATATCAGGAATTCTCAAAGGCTTGCCAACATACACATCAGAAAATGGATTGACAATATTATTTGCTACAGCAATAACCCACCATAGATTAGGTGTCTGGTAGAAATTATTTGAGATAATATCTAACCTATTAACCTCTCCAGCTTGAACAACATGAAAGCTATCAGTCTGTGATTCAGGGAAAGATATGTTCTTCGTGAATGAGAAAAACTGATTACTACCATCGTCTACGTATAGCTTTGCGTTATTGAACATACTATCGCGTGATACAAATGGAGACGTTTGTACTGGCTTTAGTTCTGGTAAGCTTGGATTAGACATAGTTTATCCTATTTACTCTTTAATGCTTTAGCAGCATTTTGGATTGCGTTTGTAGCAGCAGAGACAGTACCAACAGCGCCCACTACACCAGCGGCCACAGCAGCACCAGCACCCAAAACACTAACGATATTCCCAAGAACACTTTGTTGAGCAGCTAGATTACCACCATTTGATGCAGCGGGTGTTGCAGATGATGTGACCTGCTTTTCGACAGGAAAGCTTGTCATATCATCACCGAAAAATACATCTGTTGCATCGAAAGGATCTACGTTAAGTTCTTGTATATCTAATGACACTTCAGCACAGGTTGGATATAGAGTATCTGGCTCCCATGGTCCGCTTCTGTTCACGGATATGTTCGTAACGATGGAACGCATCTTAAGCCACTCACCGATTTTGAGTAGAATAACCGGAGGAGGAAACGGAGTATTTGTTGACTTAGACGCCTGATAATCAGGATAGACAAGAGATCTTAGAAATCTGATCTTAAGCTCGACATCATCAATACGACTAGACAAAGCATGAAACGTTAGGCAAAGATTAATACTTCTTGGACCGCTGCTGGAATAAAAACGAATAGGTTCTGATCTACCGAGTATATCAATATACTGCCAATTTGCAGATTTATTCTCGCCAATACTTTCTGGCATATACTGAAATTTAATGAATCTTGGAAATACAGCAGGCATCGCGTTAGGATCAACCAACGCGATATACGCAATATCAGCCAACGGAGTACTTAGGCGTGTACCCGATAAAGGATTAGGATTTGTAGCCATTTATTAACGAACTCCTCCACCCATAGCAGCAAGCCCTGGATCGGGTTGAACACCTGTATTCTCCGCAGTTGTTTTTGTATGATTTACGACTTTATTTAAAGAGTCGCTAATCGCACTATAAAATTGATCATCAGATGCAAGCATACGCTCAAGTAAAGAGACCAAGAAATTACTCTCTTGTGCAGCGACAGCCGGAAGTATACGACTACCTGGCTTACGAGCAGCTTCCTGTTGAGCTATTAACCTTTGCTCATATTTCTCAGCAAGAAGATCCCCGATCATCGTTTGAGGAGGAAGAAGCGTACCAGTCTGTTTCTGAGCATGCTGGATCACACTTCCAAGAAGATATCCCCACATGACAGGGTTAACAGCTTCACCGGCAGCACTAGCCACTTTACCTGCTCGTGCTAACATTGGAATCTTAGATGCTACCTTTGGAGCAACTTTAGTTGTTGCTTCTTCAATCACACGACCATATGCATCATATAATTTCGGAGCAGCTTTCTCAAGACCTTTGACAATAGGTTGTGTAAGTTCAGCAGCGGCTGTTATACCCTGCTTACCGACACCTGTTATAGTAGACCAGATAGCACCACCAAAATTCTTAAGCTTAGATCCCCAACTAGTTAGCACACCTAAAATAACTGGAGTCATAGCCACGAAAGCAGTAGGTATAGCCTGAGCACCGCTTACAACTTCATAAAGGAAACCACGCACACTCTGAAGAGATGTATTAATCGTCTCAGTCCAGTCAGTAAGCTTAAGACCGAGAGTAGTTTTAAGTGACTCTCCTAAAAGATCCCATGCATCGCTCATATCTCTAGCACGATCAATAGCAGTCTTGGCTTCATTACTCTGATTGCCTAATGCTTTTTCAAGCTCACCAAGAGTGGAAGCAAGTTTCTTTGAATGTAAGTTCTGATCACGTAATACATCAAGGTTGTCACCGAAAACAGCAGCGACTTCGCTTGCAGCTTGACCACCTCTGTCCATGAACTTAACAAGTTTATCTGTATTCTCAACTAAAAGCTTAGTAGCTCCAGTCAGATTACCCTGAGCAACTTGCTGACTTAAAAGTTTTTGCTGATTATCAGTAAGAGTTACACCACTCTTTTTTAGGATATCTACAAATGAATCCAGATGACCAGTCATAGCCTCGGTCAATTTGGCAGCAGCATCTGAGGGAACATTCCACTTTTCAAACGCTCCCTTTACAGCTAAAATAGAGCTAGCACTAACTTTATGCTTTTCAATAAGAGCTTTTTCTGACTCTGAAAGATTATTCAGCCCAACAGCAATATCCCTACTTAGAAGTCGCCCAAATGTAGTGTAATCATAACCTAATTGCTTAATCTGAGCTTCATTAAGATTGCCTTGGACAGCAATATTGCCAAGATTCTTAACAATGGATTCAGCACCAACACCAAGATTACGTCCAGCTATTACAGCAGCATCACCAAGAGCTAGAGATTTTTTAGCACCAAGACCAAAAGTAACCTGGGCGGAATTTACAGCTTCACCAAGATCCTTAGCTGAGATGTGCATCTTATGAAAGTTGCCCATCGATTCAAGGATAGATCTATTCAAAGCGTATTGCTCTTTTGTGGACAATTGGGTTTGTGCAGCAGTATGTACAACAACATCACCCAAATGTGCAGCAGCAATAGCACTAGCAGCTAAAGCGTCTTTTCCAAATTTTAGAATGCTATTAAATCCCTTACCGCTTCTTTCAAAATCTGCCATGCCCTTCTGAGCATTATTCAATTTATTGGACAACTCATCAGCATTATGAGCAGCTAACTGTAGCTGTGGGTCAACATAAGTGGCAAAGGATCGACTATATTGATAGTTAACGCCGACACCAGCCTTACTTAGCTTTAATAGGTTTTCTTGCGATTTAGAGACATTGGTAAAATGTTTTGACGCTAAATCGCGCACCTGCAATAAATAATTTATTGCGATGTTCGTTTGTTTTCCCATTGTAGTGAAGTTATTCCAAGTAGAAAGGAATTACCGTAGACAAAATCTTTGGATCAGGAGGGTGGATCTCAATCCTTGAATCTTGACGATATAAACTCTTTCAGAAAAATTAAAGGCACAACAGGAATGCCTGTTGCCTCGCTAACGATATAATACAGATACCCGTTCACAAGAAAAAATATGGTAACAAACAAGGCAACTGGATAATAGACATACATGTACAATACGGTAAAGAAGAAACCGCACAGAGCTAAAAAGCCAATCAAGAAAGTGGTAAAAAATCCAGGACGGATGCTATACCAAGGATAGGCAGTATCTTCCGAAACAGTTGATATTTCTACTGTTTCCTTCCGATAGCTATTTTTAAGAACCAGGTTTTCTTTTATGCTTTTCATATCCTTCTCCACCTACTGATACTATAGCATAAAAGAAGCTGTTTGTCAACAGCTAAGCTACTGAATGTTTTCGCTTTCTAGGATACCGTTCGTAAACACCTGGATCTACTCTTCGTCGTTTTTCACAATGCGTACAGATATATACCTTCTGTCCAGTTTGGCGTACCTTATAACGCTTAACAGTACGTCTAATTCTCCGCTCAGGATCATCTAATTCCGCTTTTGTAAACGGCCAACCTGTTAGATTCTTGCATACAACACAATGAACAATATGAACTGCTGGCCTAATCTTCTTGAGTTTAACAGGTTCCTCTTTTTTCTCCTCGACAACTTCGACCTGTATAGGTTCTGAATACGAAGGAAAAAGATCTGAATTAGAAAGTTCTTGTTGCTGAAGCGCCTCTACCTTTTCTTCCATTACCTGATTCTCCTTTTTGTGGTTTTGTTGCATTGGATTCTGCTTCTTTTTGTTCTCTAAGTTGCTTGATGAACGCATGACGTTCGTTTACTGTCATAGAGAGTACATCTGAGTAAGTCATACTTGTATGATAAACAAGCATGAATATCTCAGAGTTGATATCATCTATGTTCTCAATTTCTTGCGCGAAAAAATTCGGGCGTCAGTGGCATCAACATAGACATATGATTACTACATCTCGGACAGTCAGCTTCGATTGCTGGAACGATACCAGAATCATATTTCTCAAGCTCATTCTGAATAACCGATGAATCTAATCCATGAAGCCTTTCAACAAAAGCAAGCGCATTCTGAATGCTGATTGCTGTGTTATCAACGGAGACAATACTACGAGCGATTCTATAAATATACCCATCACCACCATCTGGATTATGTCTCAGCTTTTGAGTCTCATAATCTTTGATCGCTCGCTCATCACCACCACGAAGTAAACGCAATCCCACGGTCACATTAGCTTTTGGAAGCTTAACAGCAAAAGGTTCTTTAACAGTATCATCAAGGTTCTTAATCGTAAACTCTGTAAGATTGACTTGATGATTAAACGAGAATCTACAATCTGAACACTGGATATCAAACTTATACGTTGGTCCATAAGTAATCCAGCGAAGCGCCATGAAGATAAAAAACTTATCTGTGCTTAGAAGAATATCAGTATCAACTTTAGGCGATACAACACAGAGAGAAATAATCTTATCAAAAGCATTACCAGCAGATGCTTTTGATGAGGATAAAAGCTTTTCCTCTTGGGTTGTAAGATTACGAATTGTAACCTTACCTTCTGGAATAGCGTCACCATAAAGGACACCTCTCGAAGGAAGTACAATCGTTTCAGTTGAATATAACGGGTCTGCCATTTTCTTTCTCCTTATCTAGTCTACCCCAAAACTTTGGACAATCCAGCCTGTATAGCAGCAAGCTCAATTGAGCCTACATACACAGCAGAATCATACTGAAGTTCAAGCGATATCTTGACCATATTGTTATCGGCCATATCAAGATTTCCGAAATCAATCTTAGAAGGCCACACGCCTGTTAGATTCCAGATACGTTCAGGAGTACCGAAAGGTCCCAATAAAAGAATATGTGCAGACTTCTTATACTCATCTGGCAATCCAGGAGTGTCTGTTTCAAAATCATAAACAGACTTCATCCACTTATGAACTGTGTTCATAACAGGCAACAGAATAAAGTCACGAACAACAAGACGACCAGGTTCAGTGTTAGCGAAACCAGCCATATACGTAGGTTGGTTTACATCTCGAACCTCTTTAACGTCGAAAGAAACTTTTGGCAGAAAAGCAGAATCAAGAGCCAAATCAACTACTTCCTGATCTAAAGAAGGAACACCAATTTTACCAAAATCCTGTCCACCAAGATTTGCGTTGACAGACAAAGGGACACCGAAAACTGTTGGTGGTGTACCCAGATCAATTTCGACAGAGAAATTATAATTACGCTGAGGCTCAAACAACAGAGAACCTACAACGCCGCCTAGAGCACTATTAGCAATGTGCTCACCGAACATAGTCAGTCGTGACATTAATACCTCAAAACTTTAATCCTTATAAGACGATATATAAAGACTCCTTACTAAAATAAATAATACCGGAACAAAAAACAAAACAAGTAATAATAGGCGATAGGTCTATAATCTGAGTGCCTAAATTGATAAAGCTATTTGGTGTGTTTCTGCTTATGCTGCTTCTTACGTTTTAATTTTCCTGCATGTTGGCTACTATGCTTAATTTTTATACGCTTATCGCGTTTAATACGATGATGATCCTCATCCCCTAGCCCGTATTCATCGAATAATTCGTTACTACAGGACATGGTAAACCTTTCCAGGCGAGGAAACACGTTCATTATGCAAGACGCATTTCCTCGCCTGTTAGGATAATATTTTAGCTTCTTCCAAGATATTTGGCTTTATCGTACCTTAGAGTCATTTCGATCTTAACCGAATCAGTACTACCCATTTCGAGTGCTCCAAAGTTCACACTCTTAGGCCAGACACCCAGAAGTTCCCAAGTGCGGACCTTCTGACCATCAGGAGATAGGAGCAGAATGTTAGCACGTTTCTTATAGGAAGCTGCTGCACCGATAAACCCGGTAGTGGGATCGTAGACCTGAGTTTTCCAGTTATAGATAAGCTGTTGAGAGTCTTCATCGATATAATCAACAATTTCCACGTTCTGATCAGTAGGTGTGTACTTACCAGCAACATACACAATTTCGTTCAGATATGGAATTGAGATCTCATCGTTAGTCATTGTAGGAACAAATGCTCGCATCAACGATAAAGTGATAAGTCTCTTTGTCGGCTCATCAAGTTCGATTTCAACAAGGAACTGATGCTGACGCTGAGGCTCAAACTTGTTTGGTGAATGAGCAATATGATCCGCGAACATAGATGTTTCAGCCACGGTAAATCTCCTTACTTTTATGATTTAATATTATTAACCGTTTGATCCAACGATCTCTTCGAAGTTTGTACCAGCAGCCAAGACCGTAAAATCAACCTCGATAATTTCAGCAGCTTGCGTAGGGATAATCAAAAGCTTAGCCTTAGCAATATTCTGAGAGATTAAGTCCGGAGTGTTCGTGGTAGCGTCCATGATTACTTTGAAGTCTGTGATACCACGTGCTGCTTTAATTCCATCCAGGATATTGTTAGCAAGCCGTGTGAACGATCTCCACATCTTAGGATCATTTGGTTCAAATACGATACTACGAGCTACGATAGCAATAAGTTTCCGTGCGTAAAGCAACATACGCCGAACGTTCACCCTATCAAGAGCAGTAGGAGTACGCTGCAATGTACGCTGACCATAGATAGTGATACCTTCAGGAATGAAGTTCACAATAGGGTTTACAGCATTGCCACCACTGTAAATAAAGTCACGATCTCCTTGCGATGGGGATCTCTCAATTGCAAGTGCCTCGATAAGATGCCCACGATTCGTTCCAGCAGGAGCAAACCAAGGATCAGCAAGAAAGTCATTGTTTGCATAAGTAGCTGCAACAAACCCTGAAGGAGGAACAAATACGTTGACGTTGTTAAATGGATCGAAGATCTCAACCCAAGGCCAATACAAAGCACCATAACTGGAATTGAATGAAGCACCAGATGGGAAAACATTCGTGCCGATTGTAACGCCGATACCATTATGCCAAGATACAACTTGCTGTGCTGTTGCTCCAGGAGGAGGATCGATAATAGCGATAGCGTCTCCTCTACCACTACAGAGTGAGAGCATATCGTTAATAACACCTTGCCATTGAGAAGCAGCAAGAAGAGTATAATCAGGAGCAGCTAGCATATTTATGCTGATAGTTTCCTGATTTGAGAATGCATCAAGTCCATTACCAGATCCAGCAGTACCAGTTATATCTGAAGCAACGAGTCCAGTTACTCCATCATTACCATTGATAAGAGTAAATGTACCAGTGGCAGGCAAATATGTACCAGATGAGTTCAGATCAGCGACAGTGATATAGCTGCTGATGTTGTTAATCCGTGTAACAAAATAATTCGGATCAGATGATACAATTGTTAGGCCGTTATAGATTTCTCTCTGAATGCCAGAGGGATCAACAACAGCAAGGGTAAATGTTGAACCAGAAGCATTGGAGATAATCGCTTGCCAGCCATTATAAGATGATCCCTTGTACAATCCATTCACTGTAATACGAGGAGCAGGGATAGGATTCACATCATTGATGTTTACTGTAGCGAAGGCAAGAGAAGACGAAGCACCAACACGAACAACCTGAAGCTGACGACCATAGCGAAGATATTGGATTGCAGCGAGAGCACCAAATGTACCGGCTTTTGGCTTTCCGAAGGTATTGATAAAACCATCAAGATCAGAGATAAATGTAGGTGTATTTATAGGTCCACTTGTGAAGACGCCAACAAGACCCAAGATAGTACTTGACAGTGCTGGAGCGAATAGACTGAGATCAACCTCACGAGTATAAACTCCTGGACTTAAGAAAACTGACATGAAATTTCTCCTTACTTTAAATTAACTTTGAATTAATTACTGGTGAAACTCGCTATTAAACGTTGACTGTTGAAGTACATGCCTTGTTGACTCGCTAGCAGTTTGTTTAAGCGAGGAAACAAATAATATGTTTTCATAATCAGCAACTGAGCTATTCTTTAAAACTGTTGTAAATTCATACGTGGGTATACTAACCGCACCAAGAAAATCACCGATAGTCTCGTACACATCCCCTGAGTGCAGATCATCAATCTCAATCCTGAAATCGAGAACAGTAGGAACAGTGGATGGAGGTCTGACTAAGAATGTATTAGCCGAAACGGAAATCGTTTTTCTAAGCATTCTCGGATCTTGTCCGGATTCTATCTGAGAGTTATCTGTGATATCACCCAACTCTAAACGCAAATAGATAGTTCCGACTTCTGAATGCTGCTGCAAGTATAAGTCTAGATTAAACTGACCTATGATCAAAGTGATAAGGTCTTCAATCTCATCTGTGTACCAAGACCAAATATCGATTCTATAATTAAGAATGTAAGCTAACGGACGGGGTAAAATGCTAACAGCTTTACCACCATTCACTAATACTTCATCTTTCTCGCCACGGTTCCAAGTAAAAATATCACGATTTATAATCGGATCACGATCACGGTAGAAAGATAAAATTGGTAGAGGAACAAGCTTAACATCCTTCTTGAGCACTTGAGCCATTGAACTAAAAGCTCGCTCAGGACTAGCATATACAACGTTTAGAGGTAACTGTTTATCACCATAGGTTAGTCCCCTAAGAAAATTCATTATGGCAATATTAGCATCCCGTAACATAACCCCTCATTACTTCTTTATAAGCAGTTTTCCTAATTCTTCTGAAAAGTCCTCCATGACATCTTCTTGGACTTTTTCTGTTATTCTTGCTATATCTTGTGGGAGAAGCAACATATGTGGGCAAGGAGGAGACTGTGAAGTGCCATACTCGAAAGCTCGTTGAATGTTCGAATACGTCATACCTGTTTCTTCATCTAAACCATCTTCCACACCAACATAATAACCCTGATCATCTTCCCCAACTAAGATACGGGATCTATACTTATATCTAGAACTTAATAGCTTCTGAAAAAATTCAGATTGAGTATCCGCAATGGGAATGTTAGAAATAGATTTATCAAATCGATCTAATACCTCATCTCTTATGATATTGATAATCTTTTTTCCAAGCTCATTAGATAGATTCTGGAATAAAGTATCAATAGAGGCAGCACTTACACTATCAGCAGAATTACTTGTTATTTTTGTCTCGTATAGCATCAAGGTCCTGATCTAAACCAGATTTTGCTGTCACAAAACTGTAAATCTTATCGATATATTCGCTAGCAGATTTAATTCTCTCATTGATCTTCGCCATATCATCATGGTCTTTATCAATAGCGAACTTATTTGAATCCAAAGACACGATATCGAGAATAGATGGATACGGAGAATAACCATTCCTCTGAAACCAAAAGTAAGCATGCTGAACATCTGCATGTTCGTTTAAGTTTTGTTTCGATTTTCTAAGCTCTAATGCTAAAGCTTCGATCTCGGTTAATATTTCCTTACTCACGATTAAACCTTTCTTAGAAAGCAGATGATCCATCCCATTCTGCTGGAATGGCCCAACCATAGCCAGAATTCATGAGGGTATCTGTTACTTCCTTAACGTATGCGTCACCTTCTTCTCTCAACTCAGCGCCATCAAGAGTAATCGTACCGCTTGGTCCTGGAATAGGAAACTTACGCCGAACCCTAGACAGAATTCGCATCATCTCACCGAGAACAAGCTTTTTAAATTTCCCAGAATCAAAACTCTCGATATCAGTCAATGCGTTATCACGTGTCATTGTCAACGAAACTCTCGTGATAGTCGATGGAAGATTGGCGACATAAAGAGTATTAGTCTCTCTCCAATAACGCCAGTCAAAAGTAGAACTCAATGCACGATTAGCAGACTCTAACCAGGACTCTAAGACAGACCATTCTGATACGTTCGTGATAGTAATAAGTCTCTGATAAAAGGGGTAGTTAAATTCAATCTGTTTTAATTGTGGAGCAGTCCAATCAGGATTAGCATATAGAACTCCACGAATTGATCCTTTTGGAATTCCTTGCTGATCCAAAGCATATCCGCTTGCTCCATCGCTCACGTTGATTGACTTATAGAGAATACGAGGTTTATAAGTATTCCATGTGTCTAAGGCTAATTGAAGACACACTTGGAATTTAGGCTCATCTAACTCTACGTTGATAAGACCATCACCAAGACTCTGGAATACAAAGTTTCGTACCTCTTGATCAGTCAAAGCCATTTTACATCAAACCCTTCAAGAAAATTTTTATCGTAGAAAGCAACAGATGGAGAGAATGAAAATATATTGGATTTCCTTCGCGCATATCTACAGCTACAGTTATACCGATAAGTTCACCCTTCTCATTAAGAAGAGCACCACCTGAATTTCCAAAGAATATAGATGCAGTAGTAGCATAAGCTGGAGTTACATAATTCCGAGTATCAATATGAGAATAAACACCTTGGCTGATATATGGAGCAGAAGGACTATTACCAAATCCAACAGCGAATACTGTATCACCAACTTCAGGAGGGTTATCTGATATTTTTACTATATCGTATATGCCATCTATACAGAAGAAAGCGATATCATCTTTAGTACTAAGAACGATAGAATCTATGATCTGTTTACCTACAGACATAGTTCCTTTTTGAAAAAATACATGAGCAGCAGAAAGGTAACATGTCTGCTTACCTTTATGTGATATACCAACAGCAGAACCTGTTACTCCTGCACCACGCACATTTACTACTGCTTTATAAGCCTTGCCAATATTGTTCATAGCATCGGCATTTGAGTGTAATGAAAATACTATCAATAATATAAGCAAAAGTTTTTTAATCACTTACGATTACCTTTAAAAAATTACATCCATTTAAAGAATAATGAGGGGGAGAAAAATCTCCCCCTCAAACATTCTAACTGCAATTAAGGAGCAATATTTCCAGAAGCATAGAATCGAGAGTTCACGATTTTCTTGGCATATTGCGTTCCTACACCCTTGCGGCCAAGGAAATCATCCAAGACTACAGTAGGCGTAGTGTAAAGTGGAATATACGGAGCATAAACATATCCAGTATCAAGGAAGGTTGAACCCTTGTGACCAACGAGATAGTTCGTGCTGGTGATATATGGATCTTTGAAGATATCCCAACGAGCATTCAAAGTTCCGATTTTAACAACACCGACCTGATTAAGAGCACCAGGAACTGGTACGAAACCAGGGAGTGTTTCGATGATGCTAGAAACATCAACACCGGCGATGACGAAGTTACCGACAGCACGTTTGGTTGCCTTGAAGATTGCGTTGCTTCCGTAAACGAGACTATCGATGAACTGAAGTTTCCACTCAGTATAAGAAATTCCAGATCCAGGAGTAGTGTGGAAAGTAGGAATTGTTCCGGCACCAGAAGGAGCAATTGCAAAAAGATCAGCAATAACTTCCCGATCAATTTCAGCTTTGATTGCTTCTGCCATTGCAGCGGTTACTTCTACGTCAGCATCGATTCCGAACAAGGCCATAAGGTCCTGTGCAGCTTCGAGTGACCAACGAGCACGAAGTCTACGCTTCTGAGCAGTAACTGGTAGAGAACTTAAGAGAATATCGAGTTCTGGAACATCAACCGATTCAACTGCATAAGTATAAGAAGCAAGAACAGTTGTAGGAGCAGATGGAGCAGAAGTGAATGTGAGAGAAACAAGTCCAGTGCTGTAGTTAATAGTACCTGCTGAGATACCAGTCCCGACGATATGACCATTACCATCATCCTGACCAACAACGCTACCGACAGTGATAACGATAGTGCGAGGAACAACAGGACGGAACGAAAGCGTGAAGGTGAATGGACCAGTGGCGACACCATCAAATGCTGGAGAGGGAACATCCGTTTCGGTATCAACACGCTCTGAAGAGTATGTATTACCGATCATGGATGGACCGGACTGAGCATCAAATAGTTTCTGTCCAGCAGAGACTTGACCCTTTGAAGTCCCGTAGAGAATATCGAAATAGAAGATCTGAGAAGTAGGTCCAGTCATAGGCTGAACACTAACGATATCCTGTGCGATAAGATTGGGTACAACTGCACGAACAACAGGGAAAATATATTTTGTGAAAGTACCAACGTTAACTGTACGAGTGCTTTCATCCATTCTCTTTAGAGCTTTATCAGTGTTCTCCAAAAGAATAGCGGTGAATGCTTTCTTTACATCACTATCGATACCATCAAGATACTCTCCCCACTTTTCTTCGAGAAGCCGAGTAGCATGGTTCTCTAATTCTTCATTTAGAAATTTACCTGACATTTATTTATAACCTCCAGTTTGAGAAAAGTAGGACTAGATTCCTACCTATTTGAAAAAACTATTTTAATATTTGGGAAATAATCTAACGTTATTTACCGACTCTACCCATCGCTTTCTTGAAAAACGAAGGAGCAGATACTTTTGGGGCCTTAGCAGCAGGTTTATCCGCAGCCTTTTTACCCTTTGATTCATCTAACTTTGCTTTAGCGTCTCCAGGAAGAGCAGCTTTCTCTGTGAGATTCTTCTGTTGAGCATCTTTCCTATCCTGAATGCTCTCTTTCTTTTCTTCCTTCTTTTCTTCTTTCTTAGGTTCTGCTTTCTTACCAGCTTTCGACTTCTTGACCATCTCATTAATGAGGGTCAGATGCGCGTCTTTCTCTTCCTGTAATTTGTTGCGTTCATCTAAGAGAGTTTCACCGATCTTGCAAGCAGCTTCATATTTAATGGAGTAATCCTTTGCGCGTTCTAGAAGCTCATCGCCAATTTTGCAAGCAGCTTCATATTTACGCCGAAACTTATCTGCACGTTTAGCAAGCTCATCACCAAGCTCACAAACGGTTTCATATTTCTCTTCGAATTTATTTTTCTTAGCTTCTTCTTGAAGAGAAGCGAGTTTTTCTACAAGTTCCTTGACAATCTTCTGAGAAGCTTCGATGTCCTTAGCGTAGCTCTCTTGTAGACTCTTAAGATTCTCTTTCGCTTTTTCGATAATCACGATAGCAGCAGCAAGCTTTTCCTTGTCTGAAACTTCGTTAACATTCTCAGTCTTAGCTTTCTTGATTAGATCCTTGATCTCTTGACCGAAATCAGCTAGAGCAGGTTCAGTCTGAACAATCTTATTGATCTCAACTTCAGCTTCAGTAAGCTTAGAGAATAGACGTTCACGATCCGGACCCTGTAAGCTAGCAAGAGATTTCACAGATAACTCTACATTCTCTTTGATTACTTTAAGATCTGCCAAACTCATTTTTATATTACCTCCAAAAATACCACTATTCGAATTTTCATTCATTGGTTTAGGATATGCACCGGGAGCCGATGGTCCGGACACAAAATCGAATGTCATAAAATCATAATCATCGCAAACTACTGAGCCTGCTGCTTCGTTACGTACTGACCCCTTACCACGAGATGAAATACCGGGACTTGTCTTGGCATCAAACAAGCCACTCAAAATTTGTCCGTGAGGAGTAGGAAGAATCTCAGCTACACCGATAATCTGATTTCCATCCATACGTAGTTCGGTGATGACATGCGAAACTCTCTTTAGTTTGGTTTGACCATCATCCGGATGATCCAACTCACCATAAAGCTCTCTGTTCTTAATTTTTTGCTGAACACCAGGATCGTTGATTACTCTCTCCCATAACTTCTTGGGATAGATACGACCATTCGCATTTTTCACTTCAGCAACTTGGAATGTGCCCACTACCTTCTTAGTAGGCTTACCTGAAGTACTTTTATCTTCCACCAATTCATAATGGAATGGCAGTACTTCCAATAAATTTTCTTTTAGATACATGTGATTTACCTTTATGCTATACCCTAGTTACTGTATGAAGATCAAAATCAACAACTATTTTTCCAAAGTTATACAGATAATCTAGCCAGAATTCGTAGTTAGGAATTTTAGAATCGATCAATACTTCTTTTATCTTCTCTGGCTCAATCCATAATTGACGCCACTTACCACTCGATAACTCTTTAGTCTTTACCCGATAACCCTGATCTCGACCAAGATATATAAACTGCATCTTGCCTGTGTATACATCTTTTTTACGAGGAGGAGGTAACGCATTCTTCATAAGAACTATTTAATCCTTAATTGTCTAGCAACATCCTCAAGCTCTTTTACAATATCTTCTTTACTAACCGATCCCTCAGTAGCAGGAGGAATTACGATCACGCTCTCAGACATTTTCATAGCTTTAGCAACAGAAAATTCAGGATTTTGAGCTTCAAACCAGTGCCAGATATCTTCCCTATGAGTACCAGAGGGAAAGCTCAAAAATGAATGCTGGATATTTCCATTATCATCCACTGGAACATCAGCAAGACGTTTCCACAGCTTCATGAGTTCAGGCATGGATTTATCTTCTTTGCTTTCAGCTTTGACTAGATAAGGAGCAGCATACTGGAATATCTTATCGATAGAAGCAGTACGATCATCGCTCGTGCCAACATTAGAACCAGGACCAGAAGCGAATGCAGAACCACGGCTACGATCCTCTCCATTCATATTTCCCTCTTGATCGTAGTTAGCAGATTCTTTCTTAGCTTTTTTCTTCTTCATCTCTTTAGCAAGATCATCAATGTCCGCAGAAGAGAATGCGAAAGGTTTTGAATAAGTGCCGACCATTCCTGTTCCGGTAATCTCATCTACCTTTTTGTCTTCAACCTTAGATTCGGTAGTAAGAACAGATAGTGGATAAGTTCCTTTTGTCCCGTCATCCCAAGCTACGACAGCACTCTTACCAATGATATTCTTTACGATACCCATTGGTCCTTTTCGAAGCCGATGTTTAACAGTAACACCAGTTTCGCTAGGAGCAGCCTCATATGCGAAGGTATAAGGTTCCGCTAGTCCAAGCTCTGAGTAACGATCACGAACATTCAAATCTGTTACTTCTTGTTTTGATTCCATGCCAGGAAGCCTTTCTTGTCCCATATCCTCTTTATCTTTTTGTGATGGAATATACTCTTCGTCATTCTTCCATCGCTTGATATCATCTTCTAATTTAGAAAAATCACCCTCGTAACCAAGCATGTAGGCTATTTCTTCACTAGACTCAGAAAAATATTGAGCTGAGAAAAATTCTTCAAAATCACCAAACCATACTTCTGGAAGACCATAATTACCGCGAACATCCCCGCCATGATGCCACATGATAATAGCACCATCATGACCATCTAGATCCTTGAATGCTGTATATTCGAATATATCACCCCAATAGTGTGCTGAGTCTTCATTATAAGTATTGCCAGAATGTTCTACTTCTCCACCCTTGCGAGTAACCCAACCTTTAATCCAGTTTGACCAAGAACCACTGATATAATCTCTTTCAAACTCCTCTTCTATTTCCTCTGTGAGAGTATCAGATTTTTCCATAGATTCTTGAATCTTAGCTCTTGAATCTATGCGAATATCAAACAAAGGCTCGGATTCTGCACCATATAATTGAAGGGAGCCAACACAAAAAAGCGGGAGATTTATTAGCTCGCTTTCACCATCACTATGCAACCGCATAGGATCTTTTATATGATTAAGAAAGGGATAGTCAGTAGCTTCGTTAAGTTTTGATTCCATCTTAGATGCTTTCCAATCCAGATACATGTTGAGATAGTTTTCAGCTTGCTCACCAGTAAGACTATATAAGTTTTTTAGATCATCGATAATCTCATCTTTGACAGCACCATTCTTACGCTTGCCGTCGATAAAGAGAAGCATTTGTCGTGATAGTCTTTGATCATCACCACCTCGCTCTAATGCATCTGGACCATAATTAGGAGTCACAGATGACATTTCAGCAAATAGCTTATCGATAGATTCTTTCATTTTTGAAAACATTTTTATCTGTCCTAATCGCTTATTTGCTTTTGCTTTGGAAGGGTAACAACCGAAATTCTTGTTAGTCTGGTGTGAGAATACGCAGTATTCTTCTTTACCTTTTGTTTTTCTTATAAACTCATTGAGAAGTTTCTTGTCCATATTTATTCAAAGACTCTTCAGAAAGTTCTTTATTCTCTAGAAGAATTGTTGATTTCTTTGTCGTTACTTTTAAAGACTCAACAGGAATGAGCATTCCACGTGTAACTAAATTATCCTCAACTTCCCCATCATATACTTCATCAGGATTGACCTTGACGTTTCTAGCAATCGTTAGAGTAAAATTAGTTACGTTCTTAAACTTTCCTACCATTAATTTCTCCGATTATAAGTTTCCACCAGGCTTCAAAGGTGAAAGAGGTGCTAATGCACCTGGTTGACCATTTACCATATTATCAGCAGGCTTATTTTTTACAGCGCCTGCTTTAAGGTATGCCCGGAAGTATAAGTCTATCAACTCATCAACACTGAAATAACGCGGCTTCACTGTAGTATAAGAACTCACCAGCGAGCTACCATCGTTATCATAGATATCAATTGTGATTTTGTGATAGTTCCGATTATTTTTTACATCTATTTTTTCAGCCGTACTATGAACTTTGTAATGTCCTGCTGGTGTAGAGATTTGTAACCATTCCTCTTTTTCTTCAGCAGCAAGAACTTCAACCTTTATACCCAACTGCTTAGAGACTAACGACTGATCCTTCTTGACTTGAGAAAGATATTTATCAGCGTTAACACCTTTTTGCTTGGGAGGATTGAACAAAGATTCTTTAGTGTCGGCAGCAGATTTATCTTGAAAAGAAGGCGAATGATCGATATCACCCATATCTTTTTGCAGGGGGGCATAAGTACCTCCCATCTGCACACCTTCACCATCCTCAATTAAATCTTTAATCTTCATCAAAAACCTAAATTTAGTTAACACTAGCAGGGGATACCTGCTAGTGTTAACATGATTAATTACTGAATCAGAAGTAGAGGTTGTCTCTGCTGACCCATATTGTATGACTGAAATCCAGGAAGATCTACATCGTCATCTCGTAATTGCATACGATCAAACCACATAGCAAGATCTTTTAGCTCTTGAAGAGACTGACCAGATATTGTTCCAGGATTGACACGGCCAAAATGTGTATCTAGTGCTGGTTGATCTGGATAAGTTCCACCAGCGACAACTTCACTCGATACGAAATCAATCTGGTATGTCGAATTATTTCTGAAATGTAAATTAAATGTTGAAGGAAGTGCCATTTGTATTACCCCTTAAAATATTTCTTTTTTGTTAATAAATTATTTCTTTATCTCTTTACTTTCTAAAGAGTAGAATCCCCTCTGAGATAGAAGGTCACTAGATACGCCGGAAGTTGAAGGATCGGACATAAACTGTTTGGGACCCGTACCGGCATTCCCTAAATGGCCGACATCTCTGTTATCACCATCAGATTTAGTGGGATTAACTCTGTCTAAGACATCGTTAACGAAACTTGCTAACTCATCTGTGTTGTTAATGTTGTCTTTACTGTAAAGACCAAGATAACGACCATCAGAATCATAAGTGTATATGACAGCAACGTTATCTTGCGGCACGTGATATATTTTGAATGTATAAGAACCTTTATTCGAATCAACCTTTAAAAAAGTCATAGCATAGGAAGAAGATAAAGGCTCGAACTTAGCAGTAGTCTTTTTTGACAAGGCAATAGGAAGACTGTCAACCTGATCTGCATCCTCCAGTATCTCAGAGAATACGAGATCAAGCCTATCTTTTAGGCTCATTGATTTTTCTCGAATTGTTAGATTAATGAAACGATATTGAGGAAATTAATGAGATAGTAAAGATAATCAAAACTAAAACTGCATCAGCAAGAACACTAGTCATTGGCACACTCCTGTTCAGAACCACGCCCATGAGTGGTGTTTGTTAAAAGATTTTTGTTACCCATTTGTTTCTCCATCAAGTATCATCAATGGAGCTAACGATATGCTAACGCTTTCGCCCGTAAAATAATTACTTAAAACACTAAGCATACTATCAGTGATATTATGATTGTGAAGTATCATTTTAGTTGACTCAATAAGCTGCATCTTATTGTTACCAAAACAACGTAGCAGATTACCATCCGGAAATGGAACTTCTATAACGTACCCGTACATGTATATTTTATGTACTTCGTCGTTCTTTATCTGTTTGACTGCCTTAAAATCTTGCCCCAATAACGATTCGGTAAATACATTCATGTAATTCCTTTGTATCTCCATTTACAACCTCCATTGGGACAAATTATAATAAGTTAATTGTCTTGTTTTGGTACTGGAAGAACATGGCTTAGATCACCAACGCTCTTCTGTAAGATAGAATCACAAGTGTATCCAGCTAAAAACAGAGTCAAGGCAGAAGCCATGCCAGACTGTACTAAAGCGGTCAAACAGGCAAAGGCAACACCAAGATTGGCAAGAGTATAACCCCAGAAGCCACCATAATACTCCATAAAGGTAGCTTTATCCTCATTTGCGAGCTTCTTCTTTAAGAAGTGGGAAGCCATACCCATAACCATGAAAGTTACCTGTCCAACCAGTGAATTTGCGAATGTCAATAATGTCATTTTTGTTCCCTCTAATGGAAATATACTAAATATATCAATAGTATAAGATTTTTAAGCGCATATTTACGGCATAAAAATGCTTACACTTGTCTATCATGCAAGACGCAAAAGAGCAAAAGTTAGGATAATTATTTAGTTAATATAATATTAACCTGCCCTAATTTCGTTCCTTTAACATTATCGACTGCAAAATCTGGTACAAACGACCCCTTTTTCACTACAGTAGCTGTTAATCCTAGCCTATCTCTCCATTCCTCAGCGTGTTTTACACCTTCGCCGCTCCAGATATACATATTACAACCTAAGCCCTCAAATTCCTTGAATAAAGTTATAACAGGCTTATTAGGTTCACCGTAATTCTGAAGAGTTCCATCAACGTCAAAAGCAACGTTTAGCACTATCATCTACTCCATATAGATAATTATTTTCCACAATGTTTACAACGTTTTGAAGCTTTCTTCTCCTGCATAGGACGCTCGCTGTGGCTCTTCATAAGAGGACCAGTTTTACGGGCCAGAGATCCACCAGACTTACCGCGTTTCTCAATAAGGGGGGCATCTTTCTTTCCTTTCAGGAAAGCATCCTTGCCGTCATTATACTTACCGAGAGTCTTCTCTTCTCCAGAAAGTGGACTTTCCCACCATGGAACTGATTTACGTGCATGATCTTCCAAAATTTGATCAGCTAATTTAGAAATGTCTTTCTTCATTTTTTATTTCTCCTTTAATTAATCCTGTTCAGGTTCAAAAATATCGTACCAATTAATATGATCATCAGAGGTTGAGCTAACATCAATTGATAGCTTTATGCCGAATCTCTCTTCGGCTAAGCTCTCCAATTCTGCTGCTTTTCCTAAAGCGACCGTATGTGTATACTCTTTAGCTTCCCTAATCTTCTCTTCGATTGATAATTCCTTATTATCTTTCAAATCTTGGATCTTATTGTCATACTCGAAATCAGACGGCTCAAGAAAGATCCAAACTCCAGCTTCAGCGTAATAACGCATATACTCTTGTCTTGATTCGTTTACTTTATCTATATACTTTTTAATACTCACTGTAGTTCTCCGAATGTTCTTGCGAGATCAGAAAAGATTTTGTCGCTACCCCATGTCATCGAAGCCAAGAATGCAATCGTCTTCTTTTGTTCTTCCGTAAGATTGTGACCCTTGTAAGCAATGTTGTGACCAGCTTCCGACCATGCATATTGATACAGAGTTTTGATCTGTAGCTCGAAAAACTTGGGACAATCCTTATTATCTTTATAAGGCTCTAATAGTGCATCCGGCAGAAGTAATACAATGTGATGACCCTCATAACCAAATTCATTTGGTTCATCAGGAACAATGAGCTTATCTTCGACAGCCTTAAAGTGAGATTTAATTGTCTCAACAACGCAGTCTACATTGTTTGTATATCGCACAAGAACAAGAGCACCGAGTTGATCTTGGATCTCATTCAAGGGATCATCGTATTTAGGGAATGTCTCATTCGCTGTATTATAAAGCTTGGAAGCTTTTAAAATGAAACTAGGAATACCCTTTGCTCGTGTTCGTACAGAATCAACATTAGGACAATCTTTTATAGCCGCGCTTACACTGTTTCTTAATGCGGTAGCAAGAGGTTCAAGAACTGAAGTAAACAACGAACTATACCTGCTCTGAAGATCAGCCATATCTGCACTAGATGATACAGCAGCATCTGTAAGCTCTTCAGTCCCAGACTTGCTTAGCTCTGAATTAAACCAATTGTGCAATAGAAATTCGTCATTATCCATTCTGGTTCCTAATCCTGTAGTAACGACATACGAGTTCCCATGATAAGATCTTATTGATGTTCACAAAGAAAAACTGTTCTTTGTTTACCACCATGACTTCAAGCTCATCGGTTTCACCTTCTGTACCAAGAATCTGTATCTTATCTCCTATCTCTGGAGTCAGATTTACTTGATCAGTGTCATATCTAGGTATGTACAACTTTCTTGCCACATCACGATCAAGACCATAACGAAGAAGTTCCTGGGAATCATCCGGACGACTGATAAAGGCATTGATAGATATTGGTGGAAGAAAGACAGGATTTTTCTTCTCGTTATATAGAGTATCTACAGATTGATTGCGGTCTAAGCGTATATACTGAACAGGTATCATGCGCCTACGATATAACTCAGAAGTAACCTTAGCAAGAAACCCATAATCTCCAGCCTCAACGAGGGGATCATAAGGTATAGTCATTTTTTAATCCTATCGGAATATAATCATGATTAGAAGCAAAATGATTGCCAGTAAAATAACCTTCCAATCCTCAATGAGCATTTCTTTTAAGAGTTTCATAGATCATCATCGTTACTATCTTCATGATATTTTTCCCATTCGTCAGCTATTGCCTGCCATGCTTCCGTAGCAGTAGCTTCGTCTTCAAACCAATCTGAGAAAACAAAGCCCTGGGAATTCTCCATGAGAATAACGGCCTTATAGTTATAAGATTTAATCTCTTCAATCTCTTCAGGGGTAAGAGGTTCCGCGTTGATATCAGCAGCTACGCGGTTGAAATCCTCTACCATATGATCAGGATCTCCCCATGTCAGAAGCACATAGTATCCGAAAGTCTCTGAATCTCCTAGCTCCTCGGTAGCACCATCCATGGATAGTTGCCATGCAAACTGATCCATCCAATGATCGAACTTGCTACTAAGACTACGATTTTCTTTCATAGACTCCTCCTCAACAGGGAATAATCTATCTTTGAACATTAGAATAAGTTCACCTGAGTCTAATCTTACGGCTAATTCTCTCTTCCAATCAACTGGCTTATAAGCACCGGATACGTTTGTTGGTACGCCTCGTCCGTCTGTCTCAACTTCAGATTTATCAACAACTGTACCGAGTTTATTAGAGTCTACTCCAGATCCAGCAGAAACGCGAACACGTTGACCAACTTTACCAAGTTTCTGATCTTCGTCTATAGATTCTTCCTTCTCCCCTTGAACTTTAGGCCAGAATGATTCATCAGAGTCAACAAGATCATCTACTATGCTACCGACTTGATAATTTGGATACCAATACACATAATCAACAGATTCTAACTCACCTTGATCATTGTAAATGGCACTATCGCTAATAATCGGAGCATCTGTTAGTCCACCAACATCTTCAGGACGAATCCAATCCCAACCGTTTGCCATCAGATGATCAAATAGTTCGGACTCAACATGGAAGAGACCCTTTTGATCAGCTTCCTCTTTCAAGCCAGCTTTATCAAAAGTATCATCGATATAGAATGTTATACCATCATCAGAGATACGGTAATGAAGAGTACCCCATTCGGTAGGTAGAGAACCACCATCGGATTCATTCATATCTTTACCACAATGGCCGCAATGTTCGTCTTTATTCTCGCTATCGCCAAGAGGATCATTACCAGTACCAGGCCACATCTCATCGCCTGAATATTGAAGAGCTTCTCTTTTAGATTTCTTCAATTCATCATAGTTGCCAAGCTCATACTCAGTGACAAATTCTTTAGCCAATTCTTCTGCAACAGCTAATCTTGTCGCACGATCAAAGACTTTAGCATCATCCGGTCCAAACTCAACGTTATACTTTTTTGCACCAGCATCAACAAGATGCATCCAAAGCTTAACAGACTTCTCGAAATCGAAAATTCCTTTTTCCATTTTGTTAACTAGATTCTTCCGGATAGGAATAATATTCTGGCTATGGAGATCTCTATCGCTACTGATATAGAGGAATAAATCTTGTGCTGTATAATTATCCCCATCAAAGAGATTTTCAACAATATCCTTTATACTCATTTTATTTTCCTTTTATGATCTAATTCACATTGAGCTTTTAATTGGATTTCGCTTCCAAGTCGTTCCTGAAGTTGACCCTTTACAATATTCAAATTCACATTACCTGAGTACCATAGATTATAAGAGAAAACACATAACGCTACTATTATAACATGAAATACCTTATCTAGCAACTGATCTAACAAATATTTCAGAAACTTCTTAGCGTATACCATTTACATTCCCAACATGCCGAATGAGTCGTGTAATTCCTTAGTCCATTTCAGTACAGCGTCTGGCTTCTTATCTTTCAAAGCAGCTTCAAGACTTTCGATAGCCTTATGCATCTTGCTGCAAACAGGCTTGAATTTAGAGAGTGCGGATTCCCCAGAAGTGAATACGTTTTTGTCTTCCTCAGAAACTTTGGCATCTTGATCAGCAACACCAAGATTTCCATATTCTGCTTCTAGAAGTTCTTTAATTAGAATATCTGTATTTTTCATTTTATCCATCCCACTAAAAAGTTAAATCCTTTTAGTTCATATTTATTCCCAAAATGATTCACGTAATTCTTTTATCAACACAATAGCGTCACGTAGCTTATACGTAGCTAACCGAGTTTCCTCATAATGAGCCTTGCTCCAAGCTGTTTTGAGATCATCCTGAATTTCTTCCAACTTATTCAGCATATCAGATACAGCTTCAGTGAAACGAGCTTTAGCCTCCCTAGCAGCTTCGCCTCGGTCAAGATCACCATAATGCGTCTCTAATATGCCGTCAACGACTTTCTTTATATCCATTTTGTATTCCCTTTAGTTACGTACAATAAGCTATACCAGTATCCGGATCATATTTGAAACCTCTAAAATCACCGACACTTTTTGGAACAGAACGTAAAGCCTCATTATGCGAAAGATTCTTTTTGAGTTTTACTTTTCGAGTCTTTATATCCTCATCGAAAGATCTTTCTATCATCTCTTTAACAGTAGAGCCAAAATATTCTTTACTCTTCATTAGAATATCCTCTTGCTCTGGATCTAGAGTTTTGAGTAATTCAAGGAAGAGAGAGACATGATCTTTCTCTTCCTTGATTACATGCTCAAGAACTTTTTTAGCCTCTGGATTATCTGTCGATTCAAGATGAGATTCATAAAGATTGATAGCATCAAGCTCTGCCTCTATGTCTAAACGAATAGCTTTAGCAAGCTCAACGTCACTTAGTTTTTTCGGCTCCATTTTGATTCCTTAGTCGATCTTTCCACCCTTTGGAAAGTTAGATCCTTCAGCGCCCGTATCGAATGGATCTTTACCAGAGATTTCTTTATTTTGATTCTCTTCTGGATGAGCATTCCAATCAGTATGAGGAGCTTCAGCCTTTGGCCCTACATCCCACTTCATCTGAGTAATAGATGGATCTTTAACACCATCTGTGGCAACAGGTCTCTGAGTAAAGACCATGACCTTGATACGCTGTGCATCAGCCATAGGGATAGTAATATCGCCCATATTAGCAGTCGCAACAGTAATACCAGCGCCAGACTTAGCCTTAACAAGATACAGCATCTTTGATGATCCATATGTCAAGAACTGCATAGTAGGCATTGACATAGGCTGATAATTCGATGCAGTAGCCGTCTTGACCTTAAAGGTATCGTTTACAGCTAGATCTGACAATGGGAAATATTGCTGTTCATCCTGCTCATAAAGATTCTTACGATCACGAAGTAGAACGTAATTGCTGTCATCCTTTACTTTCTCAGTAACCTGACTCTTCCGGATAACAAGAATGTTCCCTGCATGATCATGATTCACCCTAAACCAAGAACGATTTTCTTTAAGAGAATCGGTTGGACTCTGAACACGGATATGCTGTTGTACAAAATCATTTTCCTGAACAGTATAAGGAGTCTCAGTGAATTCCCGGTCTTTTGATAAGAACCAGAACTGATCGCCAGAATGAAGCTGTCTCAGTGTACTAAAATCTTTTCTCTCTTCCATTGAAAGTTCATCGTTGATCTTCTCAACTTTAATGTGCTTCGAATAACGAAGAGGGACAGTATCTAGATTACCTTGAGGAGAAACATATGCAACGTTACGTCCATTCTTAGATTCAACTTTAAGATAGACTTTGTTGATGTCAACTCCCTCAGCAAAAGGCTCAACAAATTTAAACACATCTCCAGCATGGATCTCAGCAAGGCGAGAAATTCTTCGTCCTTTTGATTCCTTTACAGGAGTAGCTTGAAACTTATCTTTAGGAAGCCGATACTTACTACCGTCCTTACCACGGAATGTAACCTCTTTATCGTCAGAAGAGACAAGAGAGTATTCGTCATCTTTTCCAGGAAGCTTGAAAACAGCACCAGGAGTAAGGTTAGCATCTTCAGTTAAATTAGCCTTACCAGACTTACTATCGAAGATCTTCTGTCCACCCTTGGCACTAACAGGCTTTTCCCCACTTGGAAGAACGTTCCAGTCCATAGAGTCAATAGACGAATCTTTAACTCCACCATCTTTTGCAGGACGTGAGGTAAGAGGAAGAACGAAGATTACATCTGCTTCACTCATAGCGATTACGTGCTCGCTACCAGTGGCAGTCGCAACAGTAATGTTACCATTATCTTTTGCCCGAACGAGCATTGGCTGTTTCAATCCACCAAAAGAGAGCAATTGCGTAGCAGCGATAGAAAGAGCAGTATTGAAATCCGCTTTCCAGCTTGAAGCAATTCTAAACTGATCATTGACAGAAAGCTCGGAAAGTTTAATATACTGACCACCTTCTGGGTTTGTGTTCAGACTGTCCTGCTCAATCAGATTAGGATAGTTGTATCCATAAGTACGAGCAAGCTGTCTCATGCGAAGTTGTTCTTGTGATAACATTTATTTACTCCAATGATATTACCGATTAGGTACTTTATAATACTTAGTAAAAAATAAAACTAGGTTAGCTTGACATTATGTTCTGTTTCGATCTCTTTTAATAAGGTCCTGAAATATTCAGAATCGAAATCATCGATATTGTCAGTATCTACTTGTGGCTTTCCACCACCATAGATATCCCAATATCTGTTCAACCAGTGAAAACGAGACTTAGCAAACTCTTCGACAGAATCACCTTCAAGATCATCAGTCGCATAAAACTCACCAACCCCATTAATGCAATCGTTTATGATGTGAACAATATCCGGAGCGCATTCAATCTTGGTTTCATCAAACGAGACTTCAAAATTTAGAATACCTTTAGCAACACCAGTAGCTGTTCTCTCGCCATCATCCGTCAGAGGGAAATACTCGTATTTATAATCTTGAAATGTAGATAATGATTCTTCAAGCGTAGATATAATGCGCTTATGATAACGTCCCATAGTACCAGAATACACAGCATCCATTATAGCTCTTTTTATATCATCGATCACTTCTTCTGGTAAAGGATTCTCATCAGCATCAATAAAATTACCATCGTCGTCTTGGGACACATCAAGTTTACTTGTATTTAATAGATCACTATCACTAGGCCAATAGTCTATGGTAATCGCTTCAAGATCATCAACCTTTGGTAAATCAAATAGCTCTAAGAGCTTATTAGTATCGAATGTTAAAGTAAAATTCCCTTCAGGCAGATCGAAAATATTATCCTCTCTAAGATCGCCTGATTCAAACATCTTTTCAACAGTGTCTTTTATGCTCATTTATTTACCTTTAGGTTTAGTCTTCTTAAAAATGTTACCAATGGATGATCGGATATCTTCCTTCTTCGCAAATTCTTTTGCTAGACGCTCTTCCTCTGCTTTCATCCAATTCGGTTGCTCTTTAGTAATGTGAGTCTTATAATACTTGGATTCTTTATGCCACTTGTCCACATAAAGACTAGGATCAAAACCATTACTCGGATAATCTTGTTGCGTAGCTGGCTTACGTTCATGATCATAAATGGAACGTCGCTTGCTGCTTAATACATCATAAGCCTCATTCACTTCTTGAATCCTGGTTAATGGAGCAGATGGATTTAAATCAGGATGAAGCTCACGAGCTTTCTTATGATACGCCTTTTTGATTTCATCGGTAGAAGCACCAGGCTGTACACCGAGTATTGAGTAATAATCCTTGTTCATTATTTATGAACCTTCATCATAAAGAACTTAGCTTTAGGTTTAGTAACGTCTTCAGCAGTAAATCCTTCAAGCTTTACACTATTGCGGATTAGGTTATAATGGGTTAAATCAATTGGATCTGCATAGTAGATGATTGCTGAAGCTGTCTTTGTGCTGAAATCCACACTTGGAATAAGGTGCTTATCAGCAAGAGTATCCAGAAGAGACTGTGCTGTTCCAGCATCAATGTCTTTATCAAACTCCATGACAATGATACGATCCTTCATATCGTTATCTTTCAAATAAGCAAGAGCTTGACCCTTCGATCCGAGATTAAAGATCTTATGGAATCTCTCAATGACTTCCGGCTCAGCATAGAAAGTATATGGCTTACCACTTATAGAAAGAGTAAGACGATCAGGATTGTAACCACGATGAAGAACCTTCAGATCAAAATCATCCTCATCATCTCCTTCAGGTTCTCTCCATCCAGTCCTGGTTGCACGATTCTTAGGCTCAGCCTCATCAACTTCCTTATGAGGAACTGTAGCATCACAGCGCATACATGTCCAATAATCAGGATGAAGTAACTCCATAGGTGAATCACATTTAGGACAAAGCTTTTCGTATGTGCTATCTTCTTCATCTCTTTCGAACATACTATCAATATATTCTTTTAACATTTTTAACCTTTCTTACTCGTTTTGGCATTCTTTTCTTGGTAGGCACTGAATAGATTCTCATCAATTCTATGCTCAAGTTCGTTAAACATATTATCTAATTCTTCTTGATCCATGCGAGCACGATCCTTGAATCTATCATAGATAGGCTTAAGCTGTGCATGAACAAACTTCATGTCTTCCTTATAATCACCGACCCAAGAAGCGTTAGTAAACGGTTCAACTGTAGATTCATTAAGTAGATTCTCAACAATTTTCTTTGTGTTCATTTTTCTTAATCCATTCTTTTAGGAGTGTTCATCTTTTTCTCTTGTTCACAAAATGTGAACATTGAGATTTAGTGAACATTAACCAACTGAATCTTTACTGTAACCACCAGCAATGTCAGTCTCGGTATCATGTGCTAGGAATACATCAACAGAAGAATTACCAGACACCCAATACAATTCAATGTATCTCTTCTGTGTGGTGAAATCAAAATTCACAGAACCAAAAGGAACGATAGTATTATCTGTACCAGCGATATCATCCCAGGTAGTACCATCATCTGACTCACGGAATTTAACTTCCATGGTAGCAGGAGCAACACCAGAAGCTGGACTAAATCCATCTAATTGCGTGTTTAATGATGTATGACCAACATTGGTTAGCTGAGCATTAAATGAAGAGTAGATAACCTTTGGAGGATTCTCAGTACGATAATTCGTGATATCTGGGACGCTACCTTGTGCCTGTGCTAGATCCAACTTAAAGAGACGGTTGGTATTACCACCACTACCACCGTAGCCTCCAGCCTCACCCTTTGGTGGAGCAAAAAATCTTTTGTGGTCAAAAACAATTCTCACGTTATTACTCCTTTAAAAATATTACAAGCTTATATTGCATTTGTCTGATATGGAAGAGGCCAATTAGTTTCATCAAGATATTCTTCTATAGTAATATCTTTCTTAAACTGCCTACTTCGTCTTTCATAAAAAGGAAGTCTATGTTGATTACAGAAAGAACAAAGAAGTCCTCTCCAACGCTTAGCTATATAGTCATGATCAAAACTCAATGCTATATTCTTTCCATTTATTATATTTTGACTTTCAGGAAGACCGCAAATTTCACAACAATTAGAGTTATATTTACAACGTTCGTTATACATTTCTTCGGTAATAATTATTCCAGTACGTTTCCAAAAATGTTGTGCCGCTCTACTCCATCTAACGTTTGTAGGTATTGTCGGATTCCATTTCCAATGTTTTTCACCTTTATGCCCAGATGCGTTTTTGTTACCTATAAGAGATGGTTTCTGGATACCAGCACCAAAAGATCCATTAGTATTTCCCATAAATTTTTCACAATATTCTTTATATCTATTAGGATCTTTAGGTGGTGGCATTTTTTATCCTTTAGCTATGTGCTTCTGTATTAATTAAACGCAATTGTACTACTGTCGAACCAACGCCATAATTAAGTACACGAGATTGTTTAGCAGTACCACCGATGCTATAATTAACGATTGATCGACTAACGATATCCAAAAGCTGTGTGAAATCAGCAAAAGCTTCATTACCGAAACTCTTAGAATCACCAATAGCAAACATATCAAAGCGAGCTTGTAAACCATTTCCTGTACACTTCAAGAATCGTTTGGAGGTTGAGACGATAACAGGAAGAGATCCACCATCAACGATGGTAGCAGAAACAAGAGAACTGAAGTTTAATCCATCGTCGCTATCATAGAAGTGGATTACCACAGAACCAGGACCACGATTGCTTGCCATGAAGCACAGATCTGTTTTCTGAACCACGTAGCCATTTCCAGTATTGCCTTGTGGTACGGATAGATCTACTAAGAAGAGATCCTCATCACCAGATTGTGTAATTACAAAAAATCTTTGCTCTAAAGATAGTATCATTTTTTAACCTTTTATTTATAAGTGCCTAAAGATTTCATCCCAACCTTTATCGGTCCAACGATGTTTCTGCTTATCCCACATACCTTCGTCACTCATACGTTGCCAGTAATCAGCGCATTTCTCACAATCAGAATTAGGATCACAAGGGTTTTGACACGTATTTTCCTCATCATCAAGAGGACCCTGCACAAGACCATACTGATGCTCGAACATCCTATCAACTGTTTCTTTAATGCTCATTAGGATTCCACTTGAAGATTATATCTAAGATCAGATAAGATCTCAACGATCTCTTCCTTTAATGTATTGAGTGTATCTTTATTCGCTGAAACGAATTTCCAAATCTCAGACTTATGATAATTTTTTACCTCAACATATTCATCTTGTATCAAGCCTCTACCAGTAATAGATCCATGTTCTCTATGCGTCTTAAAATCAAGCTCGTTTAGATACTTTAGAATAGGACCATTAAGCACATGTTTATCTAGAGAGAAATTCTCTTCTGGGGAGATGATCAAGACATAAGGAGTAGGCGACCAAGTAGATGGATCTTCATCCCAATTTTGTGCTGTGACTGGTTCAATCTTCAGTGAGATATTCGGAACTGGTACTTCAGCCTCATATAAACCATCAATGATTGATCCGGTATAACTTGTAGCTCTTATTCCCATTTCATATCCTTAAGAAAAAATCTTGCTCATTACTTCAGAAACTTTTCCTTCATTCCTTGCGAGTTCAGCTAAAAGAGAATCAAGATCAGAATTAACCGTAGATTCAGTCTTAGGAATTGAGTCTTCACTTGAATGTGCCTCTTTGCTCTCTTTATCCAAGGCTTGCTTGACACCTAACTTGATAGCATCATTAAGTGAAATAATATAACCATGATCACTATCAACCGCTAGAAGATAAAGCATACTAGCATCAATAACAGCTTGATGCTTAACAAGGAATATTTCTATATTTGAAAGACTCTTTGCTGTTGTATCAAAGAATTCAAAACCGAGAACTTTTTGTGAGGGAGTCGTAACTTTAATCCAACCAGACTTTAACTTTTGAAGATTGGTCTTGATATCATCAGCAGTAATAGGATCTGACACAGGCTCATCAACAAAATCACCAGAGGGATTAATCCAGCCATTCAGAAATGTTCCAGCTTCAGATAGTACTGAGAAATATTTCTTCAGTAAACTCATTCTATTGCTCCATATGAGGAAAGAGTTTTGCGATTAGCTCACAAGGTCCATCAACTTCAGATCCATTGGGAAGATCAACACTACCGTCTTCAGAAACGATCACAGTTTGTTTTAATGGTAGGTTCCATTCCTCAGTATCGGCCCCCATCAAAATCAATTCTTCAATTGTTGTGAACTTATGTTCCATCTGCATTCCCTCCTCGCTTATTTACTATGCTTCTTCTTCCCCTTGTATAGTTTTACTTCAATTTCCGGATCATATCCATCATGATTTACAAGACTGCGTTTCAGATCTTCTAAGTCTTGTTCTGTAGAGAAGAAGAGAGTATCAATCTCTTTACCATGAAGAAAGACATCGTATACAAACCAATCAGATGCTTCATCGATCTCATCATCTTCAACCTTGAAATCAAGATCAGGATATTTCTTATTCAATCGCTCAGCTTCAGAATGCAGAAGTTCTTCATCCTCAGAATGGTAGAGAACTTTTCTCCAGGTATCAGGTTCGAGCTTATTGGTCCCATACCGAACCAATGCTTTCATCTTCTTTTTGGCTTCGAACATCTCATCAATAGTTTTCTTTATTCCCATTTTCTAATCCGTAAATAAATTGTCAACGTAATTTTTTACTGTCTTGCTTTCGCCATAGTTAGCACCAAAACCTGCACCAACTAATATACGCTTAGCTGCACGTTTAGCGCCATACTTTATAATATCTTCAGGGTCCAATTCATTAACAAAGCCATCTGGAGAATCAAGCGCGATAAGATAATTACTAGTCTCAGGATGATCGCTGATGAAATATCCTATGTGCCTGTAAGATTCATCCGATCCATTAAATTGAAAGCTAAGCTCTTTGTTTAAATCGCTAGCATGCATTCGAACCCAACCAGCATTAATCGCATCACGAACTGCCTGTTCAGGTCTAGGATCACTGAAACCATGTTTCTGGATGAACTTATCATGTGTACTTCCTTCAAGAGAAAGAAATTCTCCTTTAGGATTAAGCCAACCGTATCTCATACATTACCTTCTTGATCATCAGTAGTTATTTTATCTTCATCAGGAACTGGTTTATCTTCTTGATCTGGGAAGTTCTTCTTATATTCTTCTTCATCCACGTTTCCAACGTTTACGTAATCAAAACCCCAGAGCTTGCAAATCTTCTGTGGTGGATGCGATGAAGTCTCGAAATATGTAGATACCTGACCGATTACCTCTGTGAATAATGCAAGTCTTCCTTCGACAGGAATAGTCTTTACATGTCTATTGTATGCACCAATTTCTCCCCTAAGCGAGAAAGGATGCTTACCAGTAGCATGTGTCATATAATCATGGATCGCTCGGAACTTCCAGTTTTGTTCTTCAGTAAAAATCGGATGATTAGATGCGCCAGTCCAAACTTTTAGCCTACTGTTCTGCTCGATATCCCTTCGTAATGCTTTCGAGGATTTGTAGGGATCAGCATCTGTAAATTCAACATCAACCTTCGAAGAGATCTGATTAAACATCTTTTCAATGAACGGGATTAAAGCTTTCCAGGAAGATGCATACTGAGATTCGTAATCAGGTCTAGCTAAGTAAGCTTGTGCGACTAGCTTTGAAAAATCTTTATAATCCTTCAGAACTAATTTTTCAGCTAAAAAGATATCACCAGATTCAAACAACTTATCTATATAGCTTTTAATATCCATTTTATCCGACATGTGAAAAATGATTAATACCTAATCTAAATTTAATACCATTTGGTAAGACGGTATAGAAATCGCTAAATGTATCGTCTATCTCTATACCAGCACCTGAAAGTTTCTGTCCATCATTATACACAAGAACATTTTTTAAATCATCAGAATGTATAATAGATTCTTGATCGAAAATATTAAGAGCGATATTCTCAAGCTTCTTTTTATTTGCAGCAGAACCTGTATGAACAACTATAACTGATTTCTCCGGATTCCCATAATGCCCATCGACAGGAATAATATTTTTAAAGCCAGAATTAGTTAGAGTACGCAACAAAGACTTATGTGCTTCCTCATCATGTAAAAGACCCTTCTGAGCAGAAAGGATAGAGAAATGCGTAGGAAGAATTTTCTCTCGCTCAAACAATTTCTCTACAGCTTCTTTAACAGCTTTCCCACTCTCCATACCCATTGACTTCATGATAGAAGTGATTATAGGTTTGGGGCATCTAGCAAGAAGCGCATTCTGTTCATGGTGACGTAGTTCATTTCTAACAGCACCAATCAATCCTCTATCGTCATAATCATCTTTAGAGATCTCAATAGTATATAGTTTAACACCAGCGTAGAAATCGATTATGAGCTTATCAGAATTCATGTAGCCATAGGTGCTGATGAAGTCATCGACTAGACCAAGATACTTTACAGTTAATTCAGGGAGTTGAAATTCATCAAACGATACAACACGAACCCATTTATGTTTCTTGATTGCCTCATCGATACCGTATCTAAATCCAAGTGCGTACAATGCTTCATCATGCATTACATGATAATCGATAAATATAGTATCACCCTCTGGAGAGATAAGCGCAGGAGGTGAAGCCTCTTCACTTCCAGGAGTTATCTTTGATACGCGCTCCTCTTGGTCCACGTATAGTATATTGCTCATAAAATCATACCATTAGTTATAAAACCATGCCACATGCAATTATCAGGAAGAAGTATGGATGGTGTTAGAGTTAGATCAGAAAAATCTTTACCGGATACAAACCATCTAGCTATGGTTTGCATTATATTATTTGGGATGCCTTTATCTCTAAAAAGACATATGATATAATGAGTGCCTATAGGACCATTATTACTAACGAAGCATTTTGGACAAACAAATCTAATGCCTTGAGCTTCAGCTAAACTGTCTACCCTTTCTAAAGACGCAGAGTCTCCATTTATATCCGCTAAACGAAATAATCTAGGCTCAAGGTCTATCAGTTTCATTTTTAGAACTCATCAATTAAATCAGACTCTATTTTATCAACGATAGTGTTATGATAACCTGAATCACGAAGTACAGAACAAAAAGTACGAATAGCTGAATCTTTATCTTCATCAGAAGATGCTTCTGTTAAGACCTTAACAAGCTCATTGATATGCTTGTCTGCATTCTTAGTCTTCGACATGAAGCTCTCTCTTGTCAGACCGTACATATCAAGGATGTGCATAACCTTGGAATGCACATCATAAAAGTCCGCTTCAAATAAACTATTTATCGTCTCTTTGATTCTCATTTAATCAATCCACCTTACGTTACTTTTTCCTTCATGACCATGAATTTTTTCAAGCTCAGCCACGTTTTTAAAAATTGTAGTGCTCGCTGTCTTAGTCAGCCAACGCATAGCGACAGTACCATCTGAGAACTCAACACCTTCAGCGACGATACCCTCACCACTCTTATTATGGACATCCTCATCACGAACAAGAACAAACCGACGCATCTTGGAATCTTCAGGCTTAGAGAATTCAAGACCAGGAGCGATTCCGATCTCAGCTTCTAATAGCTGATCGACAATCTTCTTTGTATCCATTATTTCTCTCTCCAATTAGTATTCCATTCTCGGCTATCAAGATTTAAAACATGATCTAGAAGATTGAACATTATATCTTCTTTAGTAAGAGAATCACGAAGATTATAGGAGTTATGTAATCGTGTTGCTTCAGCTACGATAGCTTTTTGGATGCCACGTACTAATCGTTCGACAGTCTCTTCATAATCTTCGTGATAAGTCATATCACTTTCATCTTCATTCAGAAGATTATCAACAACTTTCTTTGCATCCATTTTTAATCCTGTTCTGGTTCATTATCCCCATGATCAACTTCAATAACCATCGATTCTCCAGTAGGGGCATCATGATGCCATACCATAAGTTGTAATTCTTTGGGTCCTGTCTTATAAAGCTTATAAGTAAGACTAGATGTATTAGGAAGAACATTCATAAGAAATTCTTGCCCATCAGAGGCATCGAATCTCTTCCAACCAGGAACACGCCGCCAAGTAAGAGCTTCAGAATGAGCGTACCAGTGACCATCAGGATTCATTTCATTGATAGTAGCGGTTATATTTTCTTTCTCATCATCCCAAGCTATGCTGTATAGATCTGGATCAGCCCATGCATGTTCTCGTGCTAAACGTTCGAGCTTATCAAATAAGTCTGCTTCTTTAACCTTTCTGATAAAGTCTTCATTACTATTACTAAGAGAACGAATATCCATTAGCTCTTCATCGTCGTCAAAAAATTCTTCATGATCTAAAGGCTCTTCAAGAAGATATGCGATATGGCTATCAGTGATATCAGATTCATCATAAGCTGCAACAAGTTCTTTATGTTCATCATCCTCGAACATCTTTTCTACAGTATCCTTCAAACTCATATAAATCTCCTATTGTATGAGTGTCTAGAATTATCCTAACGATTTACGCAGCTTATTATACAATTCAGCATCAGTGTAATCTTTATACTTTCTGGCAAGCTTCTTTGATTCTTTCTCTAACAAAACCCTTACGGCATCATGGATACGAGTCTCTGCATCTCGAAAGTCTCTCTCGAAACTATCTTCTCCGCTTAACATCTCATCAACAGTATCTTTTAGACCCATATCATTCTCCAAAATTGGCTGGAGACGCCCGAATGAGCGACCCCGTTACTCCTTCTACACATGGTAGGCGAGCTAGTGTAATTTTTGATCAATAAAATCTCGTATATCTTGTAAACAACCAGAACTCAAAACTATCTGTGTTGTAGGAAAGAAACAATATTGACGCCAAGAGGGAAACCACTTTACGACTCCCAACTCAGCACCACTCTTATTGTTCTTACAACTCCAGATCATTGTCTTGCCAGTATCACCAGACTTCGTGAAATTTATATACCGATATGTTACTACTTCATCTTTGCTATCAGTTTCACTATCAGTTATCGCTTCAAATAATGCTCTAGTTACAAGTTCGTCTACTCTGCTCTTATGACTCATATTAGTTTATGAACCTCACAATATCGTTTAGCTGCATCCTTCTTTGAAGCATAAACTTCATTCCACATGGCATTATCTTTTTGATCTAAGACAATCCATTCCAGTGTATCTCTTCTGTAAAACTTAGCTCCATGTTTTGTAGCAAGACGTATAAACTTATCATCAGCATCTGATTCTTCGTCTTCAGGATAAAACCCAATTACGAGTTTATTATCCACAGCGAAAATTGTACCTTCAAATGCTGGAGACTCAATGAGTTTTTTCAACCTGGAAAAAACAAGATAGACGTTTAATGTATAAACAAACCAAGCGCCAGCATCAGAATTATGAGATATCTTTACTATGTCAGATTCTAGAATACCAATATCTTTTGTAAGTTTCTTGACTGATTCAGGAAGATCATTAAACATCAGATTATTGGAATCCATTATTTTTCTCCCATTATCGTATAATATTCATCCTGAACATCTACAGTGAGATTCTCTAGATCATCTTTCAAAGCCTTCAAGGTTTGGCGCACATGTTTAAACTTTTCTAAAATATCATTCATCTCTTTTGTTTTACCTTCAAGAGGAAGATAACTTCTAGCCATTGTCGCACTAGCAATTGCAGCTTTAAGCGTTCCAACAGTATGGCTCATTGTTTCGATAGCCTTAGATAATTCACCAAGCTCTGATGCCTTATCCATTATATTTCTCCCATCTCTTTAAACTTTGAGAAGTTAAGAATTCTGTAACCTGTTATCTGTTTACTTTCTATTGAACGTTCGATAAGCAGAAAATCATCTACCTCTTCGCAATAAGATGATGGAGCATCCTTGAGACAAGAAACGTACAAGACATCGCTCTCGGAATCATAATAAGATTTTATTACACCAGCTTTATAGAAACGCTTCAGAGTTTCGTAAACAATCTTAATAGTTCCGGATCTTTTCATACTCATCACACCATATTAAATGGACTCAGGTATTGCACCTGTATTAGCGATAGTTAGCAAAAGGCTAACACCTCCAGGCACCACCTGAGTTTAATTTAGCCTATCGACACCTTTAAAAGTTTCGGGGGCCATTGGCATTGATGTCCCAAGGAATCATACTCCCCGCAACGCCCACACAAGCCAGCGATATAAGCATTAATCCGAATACTTCGAAGATAAGCTTCATGTTCTTTAATAGCCAGCTTTTCATATTCGATATCGATTTCTTTAATCAACTCTTCTGGGATCATTTATTCTCGCCGTAGGATTTTAACTTAATTATACCAGGGTTTGATAATCCCGTCAACACATTATTCCAAACCAAATTCCTTAAGTAAATCAATAAGCACATGTCCATGACAGGCATTTGGAGCGCACCAACAACCAAGTACCTTACCGACTAATTCTGAAAGAGAAGCGATAAGATGAGGTTGCAAAAGTATCCATTTACGATACTGAGCGATTACCTCATCTCGTGTGCCATCACGACCAATAGTAAAGGGGTTTCCCCACTTTGATGGTCTTCCGATATAAACATCGTATTTATGTTTTTTACAGTGAACTACACGACTGGATCTGTCTGGAATTTCTTTGGAGGGATTCAATTTTTATTTATCTTAAAAGATGATGCTGAGAGTATTCATCATGAGAAAGATACATATCAGTTTTTGGATTGTAATATTTACCTTCCTTACGATCATAATAAACAATGAGACCAGACCTTAAACGAAACGGACCTTCAAGACCTTGGCTCTCACGATCAGGAAACTTATCGGAGTCTATTGGTTCAACAGACTGCCATCCTTCAAACATGTTATCAACAAACTTTTTTATACTCATTTTAAACTCGAATCAATTTCTTTTTGTGCTAACTTTTCTTCTTGACGCTCTTTAGCAGTCTTCTTTGGCGCTAAACCCATTTTGTGTGGCTTACAAAGTTTGCAAGAGTGTCGTTTGGTTTTATATACCTTACCCAGTTTATTTCTTAACACCCATTTTCGTTGTCATCAGATTCATCAAGATTTAAAGGAATCAATTCAGCCTCGCCACTTTTGATTTCCTCAACGCGACGATCAATTTCCGCTTTCATTTCTTGTGTCTCTGCTGGATTTCCATAAAAAGATAATTCCCAAAGGATTCCATAAAGAATATCACCAAGAGTATATGATATACCATCATAACAGGCTATCTCTTGGAATGCAGTAGGGCTACCGCTAGTATCGTCATAAAATTTTAGTTGCCTATTAAGCTTGACAGGATACTGTGCTAGATAACTTGGCTTACTAAATGATACGCCCCAATTAATACGTTGTCCCTTAAGCTGCATGAGATTTCCACCGCTATCATAACGGTCTTCTTTCTCTTCAAATCCGATACCGCCAAAATATGGATGAGCACCACCATATGTCTCTTTATCTTCAAAGTTTACGTGATAAACTTTGTAAAGCTCAAGGTATTCAATCTCGATTGTATCTTTAACAGGCTCAGGACCAGTCAATGCTTCGGTGACAATCGCTTTGCAGAAATTTCCAAGTATAGAATCAAAAATATCCAGATGCGTATTTAAAAGAAGAAAGATATCTTTGAGCGTAACATCTTCGGCTAAATCGCAATACTCGAATAAAAGAGCAGGAGCAGTATTTGTTACCTCTGAGGTAACATAAGATCCTTTCTTCTTCTCACGATCATAAACCCATTCAGTGTGTAGAAGCTTACCGCCCTTTACTAAGACCAAACCCTGTTTCTCTTCCATCAATTACTCTCCCAACCGCGCTTTAGTTTAACACCCTTTTTAATTCTCTGAATCACTGGATCTGCAAGATGGACCCTGGCAGCTTTATCTCGCATTTCCAAACCATCTAGCTCTATGAATATTTGATTACAATTAAGACATCTGGTAGCAGGGATCTCAGGATAGAGAATGCTATGCTCACCGACAGGCGTAGGCGTTACAATTTTTATAACTCTTAAATTTGTCAACTCACAGATCGGACAGTTATCCATAACACCCCAAAGTTTAGATTATAAATCTTCTTCTATTGGGACAAGATTACCATCGGCATCATAACCCTGACGGAAATAATAATGATGCATTGTGATTAAAAGCTCATCGGTAATAGGAATACCAGAGGCATCCCCGATCACTGAGTCTATTCCACACATGGGACAGATAACTGTCTCACCACCATCTACCATCTCATAAAAGGGCCAGTTGGTATAGTGAATGTTTATGCAATAAAAACATCCAATGAATTTACTCTCGGATATCTCTTTTGCATTTGAAGAACAATGCTTATGAGCTTTTCTTATCTCGTTAAGAGTCGGCATATTATACTTCTAGTTTATTAATTCTCTTGATCAACTTCTCAATAAACACTGTCTCAATATCATCGATATTCTGAAGGTTATGCTCTTCTGCAATACGCTTAGATTCGGAAATAAGGCGATGTAGCATGTTATTAACAAGCTCATCTACTACGTAATCAATAGCATTCTCGAACTCTGAAGCAGGGCTATCACCAGCATAATCTTCTTTTAGTAAATTGTCAACAACTTTCTTTGTATCCATTTTTAAACTTTCTTATATTAACCACCCTGAGCCTGTCGCGTCTTTTGTTCAGACAGCAATCTTTGGAGAACAACAATTGTCACAGCAGCTTCATAATTTGGCATCTGGGAATTTAAAATCGCATATAGGGTAGCAGCATTAACAAGACGCTGATCCCTTTGAGTTAAACGATCTGCTACAGCGTTAGCAGCATTTGATGTATTCTGAGTATCTTGTACTACGTTATTTGCATCCACAATTTGGTACACGGTTACGTTTACAGGTACTACATTGTAAGCCATTTAATTCTAAACCTCTAACTAAATCCTTCAGTAAAATAGATGGGATCATTCTCCACCTTTCTGAACATAAGCTTTAATAAATTCTTCCGCGTTCTCCTCAAGGACATCATCAATCTCATCCATAATCTTATCGAGATCTTCCTTGATTTGTTTCCCCTTCTCAACAATCTCCGGCTTCGCTTTTACTTCTTCTTGTTTGACTTCTTCCTTCTTATCACCAGACTTCTTTTGTTTTTGAGACATTAGAACCTCTTAGTTATTTCTTTCCTGAATGATGGAATATTGAATTCCATATATTATTCACAGCAATAATAAAACCAAAGGAGATAAACGCGAGAAAGAATAGGATGAGTATAACCGAACCGATAGCTGAAGGGAGCAAATAAAGAATACCAAAAATTTTTAAAATAGTGTTAAGCATAGCAAGTCGGACCTCCATAAATAATGTGGTCTGGATGCACAGGGCAATGAATATGCTGACCTCCAGGAATATAAAGAAGCAACGGTTTATTACAGATACAGCTAGGATTAGGGAACTCAGGCTTCGTATATTCAGGCTCAGGATGATCATGACATTTAGGCAACTCGGTAAAACCAGGATCATTAAAGCCAGACTTAACTTCATTCGGATTAGCAAACTGATCCCACCAATCCATAGATCTAAAAGCTGACTCTCTTTCCTTCATTCTTTGTTCTTGATCTTCTTTTCTACTTGACATTTTTTGTCACCTCGTTAGCCCATTTTTTGACACTATTTTCCTACACACGTAAGACGCAGAAAGCCAAAAGTTAGGCTAATATTTTTATTACTTTAGTATATTTACCCGCATATTGACGTTTTTTGTCACGCTTATTGTTTGTTTTTCAATTACTTACAATTATTCGCCAGTTAGTTTACAATCCTCACACAGATACTTCTGCTTTACTTTACGCTTAACAATCGGGCAGTTAGGATCATTATATTTGCATCCATGATCCTGGCAACAGTGAGCAGCATGGACTCCCTTTTCTACATCTAAGCTTTTCAGTAAATTCACTACCTCATCAGAAGGTTTTGGAGCAGCATTTTTTACCTCAATAGTTTCATCGAAGTAAAAAGTCTGTTGACTCTGAAGCTCACGAATTTCTTTGATTAATTTAAAGACTAGATTGACTGGAGCGTATTTGCGGTTGATATATTGAAGCTCAATGTCTTTTAGATCCTGTTCGGACAGTGGCATTTTGAATCTCCATCGGTTATTTAACCCTTACAGTGGAAGGGCTACCAGCACGAATAACAGAGCCGATTATGGTAATTGTCTTGCTCACTTCATTGGAGTAATCACTCTCCATTCCAGACTTGTTATAAGCCGTAACAGCAAAGTAATACGTACCTGGCCCCAGATTGGTGAAGGTATAGGTTGTATTATTACCTACATCAATCGGGGCACCATAAGTACGAGAAGCGGTTCCCATATAAACCTTGTAACCGGCTAAATCTGATTCGGTGTTCGCATCCCAAGTCAGCAATGCGCTACCAGTAGCAAAAGAGAAATAGGCAATAACTAAAACCAAAACAGCTACTAAAATCGAGACGGTTACTCTCTTCTTCATAAGCTCCTCCAATTAGGATTCTAATTAGTGAGCTACTGTATCACAAAGCGGTAGGTCCTGTCCAGAAGAAAGGTTAGTGACACAGCTATCGACCTCAAACGTACCATCCGGTTTAATGTGAACATTTGATACAACACCAGGTCTATTTTTAACTTGAACCGTAACTGAAGATGAAATAGCACTATGATTGCCATTCATAACTGCATCCACAGCGAAGGTCCATAAACCATCAGCAACGTTAGCCTGATAAGATGTCGTCGTAATCGGCGCACTGTTTAAAGGGTTAATATTAGCTAAAGGAACAGATCCACATGGAACTTCATTTGAAGCAGATGGAGTTGTAGGGATCGGACCATTACCCTGGACCCCATATACATTGTAAGTAATCACCGTACCGGAAGGTAGAGCAGCACCAGTACAGTCTACGAGAACAAGACTCCAGCTAATGTTAGGATCAGTAACTACTGGAACATCAACCTGCACAGGCGGTTGAGGATCATCTTTCCCGCAGGAAGCAAGTGTTAAAAGTAAAAGTAGATAAAAGAAAAATCGTTTCACTATAAACCCCCCTAGTTTATTACATTTATATTATGTTTATCTTCTTTGTTACTTCTAAGTCGGTCCCTGCTTGCCCCATAATTTGGAGCACATCTATTTAATAATGTCACGCAACTTAAGTAAAGCCTGATACTCTGGGTTTACATAAGCTCGAACGAAGTCATGAAAATTTCCGAGAACACAGAGAAAAGAAAAAGCTAATACTATGAATGAGACAACAAAGGATATTAAGGATTTCTCATCCACCTTCCAATCACGCTTATAAAACTTCACAGTGGAATAAAGAGAATAAACGAAAGCAATAAGTGATAATGCTAGCCAGATACCACTGATAAGAGCATCAACCTGAGACTGCTTTACCAAGACTCCCCATAGATGCTCAACGGCCACACCCAATTTAGAACTTAACTGTATCAATGCTTCAGTAGCTTTACTGTCCATTTCTATCCTCCCTGTTATACGGATTTCTCAATCTTATCAAAGAGTGAGTTTATTGTTTTCATCTTTTCTTCACTACCACCAAAATCTGGATGATACTGCTTTGCCAAAATGCGACGTAAGGAATTGAATGCTTCCTTATTCATGAACACTTTTATTTTTCCCCAATCAGAATCTGACGCTTGATTACCACCATTGGAAAATAATAATTCCTTTAGTCTTGTGACTTCAGACTGGAGTTTCCTCGCCGCTGCTTTCCAATCGGTTCCATCATCCTCATCAACATCATCACAGGAATAATCATCAAGAAAATAATCACGAACTAATTCCTCTACATCTTCGACATAATCAAGATTAATGACCCAACACTTTTCATGAATATTCCAGTATCTGAAGGGGTAGGGTACTAACTTCTTAAGTTCCTCAAGAAAACGAGGATCATAATCAATGAATAAACGAAAATGACGATCCTCATACTCTATACGATATCCCATGATTATCCTTCGAGTATTACCAGGTTACGGTAGGAATTGATTTCTCTTCGAGTAACGCTTTGGTATCTACTTTAACCATAGGTTGTAAATATTCAGTACCATCGAATACCATATTACCAGCTAATTCCCATCCATTCTCAAGAGCCTTATTTACATTATGAACAAGGCCATATATTTCTGTGCTAGCTTTAACATCAAATACTTTTTTCATTTTAATCTCCTCTGAGCCACATATAAATGGACAATGCTACAACGAGCAAGTTTGCATATAATTGAATCAAAACAAAATATCTGAATACTTCGTACATCATTGTTACTCTTTACACATTCTGGATAATATGAATGCAGATGAGAGCATCACTACGGTTGCGAGGATACCACCTTGAATTGTACGAGGGAGGGTCCAGAATCCAACTTCTACTCCAATATAGAGCACCATAGTCAACATCGCAAGTATATTCAAAAACTTCATTTGACATCCTGTCTGGTTGATAAATTAGGTTTTATAAACAGATTAAAAACTGATATCACAGAGAAAAGGCACAATACCAGGAATAAGTAGAACAACACTATAAATGAGACCCCAATTAATCTTTTCATATAATTCTATGATACATGAATAAAAACATTTTGTCAAGAATATTAATGATCCTTTTTAAGTTGATCTAAATATGCCTCATGAACATCACCGTAATATTGTCTCCACTTACTGGCTTCATCACGCCAATATTTCAACCTAACCGATAAGAATACGGACCAAGCACAAACCAACGTCAAAGAAATTATATTAAACCAGATATACGTAGTTTCCATAATGCCTCCTTTATAATCCTTTTCCTATTTTATTCCATGGCTCTTTTGGTAATGGAACATCTGCAACATATACATAAACGTACAGATTCTTTTCTCTTGCAATATCAATCATGTGCTTAGTACCTTTGCTTTCTCCATCCCAGATAGCGACCAATGCATCAGCATATTGGGCCATCTCGACATTCCTTAAATATCCTGCCTTCTTACCATGCTGCTTCCAGTCAGCAGGAAATCTCTTAATCGGGATTCTATATTTGGTAGCGAAACACTCACCGGCAAAATCCACACCCTTTGCACCTCCGGATACAACTTCTGATATCTGTGTCGGATCTATAAAAGAACAAACTGTTTGTTCTACTAGATCCAAATCGCTAAGAGTCCTAGATCCTGCAATTATTACTTTCATTTATTGGCTTTCTTCGCTGCCACAAAAGTTTTCATCCGGGAATAGTTTCCTAGTCTCGACACGAACAAGATCCATGTAGCGATTAGTACCAGCGATAATAACGCCTTTGAAATTAATATGAGGGATACTCTTTACATAGACTATAAAAACCTTTACCTCTTTATAACCCTTCTTGATAAACGCATTGAGTCTATACTGGAGAACATCAGGGAGCATGTCATGTCGTAAAGGATTCATATAACTGATACCAGTGGACTTATCAAGATAGAACTTTTTAACATAACAAATAGGACATTCTTCCCGATCATTGATAGACAAGCAATCTTGACACTCGTAATACATTTTTATACTCATTAAAAAATGGTCGGTGATACAGTACCGTTCAGAAGGATTTCACGCCGTTCCTACTCTAAGAGTCGTCTATCTTCTTAGTTTTTCTGTGACCTTCAGGACCCAACTCCTGATGCTCTTTGCATACCAAGATTCAGTATACAACGATCTGAGCTAATCACCAAACCGTCAGAAACAATTACTTCTTAGTAACCAAAGTAATCTCATCAGAGAAGAGAACCTTGGGATTGCGCCATCCAGCGAATCGCACCTTGTACGCTTCTGCAAACTCTGAATCATTACTCTTACTACGAGAGACAATGACACCATATCGCCCGATAAGCGACGGGGGAAGATCCCCACAAGTATCAGTCACAACTTTAACACTTGCATTCTTCTTAAAAGCCATACGCTACCTCCGTTTTTATTTTTCTCTAAATAAGCCTACCTACCCTTAGATAAGCTATCCCTTAAAAACTCTTTATAAGCTTACTGATAATCTTAATTGATGCGTCTGTTAATAAATAAGAGAATAAAAGTGTTAATATACAAATGTTGACAATAGAGAGTAAAGTCAGAACTTTACAAAACAAACAACTTTTATTCCTCCAAAATAATATAGAATGATCATCTTGCATGCTGTCCATTTAAAAAATTAATAACCTCCCTTATGTAATGCCCACAAACCGAATATAACTAATCCAAAAATAATTAAAAGAATAAGAGATACCCCATTAGTTATGATCGCTATAGAAACAATAGCAGCAACAGCCGCGCATACAGATAAAATATAAAGTGGTGCGATTATTGACCATCCTATTAGTTTCCATATAACTTTCTTCACGTTCTCTCCTTACTTTGGGCACTCATAGTACATACTTCTGGTATTCAACCTCCTTACATCGGTTACAATACCAACGTATATACCCGTTCTGAGAATATCCTCCATCCAAGGGCACAGTATTGTGTCCAAACATAAAACAGTAGATAAGTTTAAACATCTTGATCACGCTCACTCCTTCTCTCTTTTTAAATAGATTTGTAAGCTGTGAGCGAATCAACACCTTGCTCCTTTATGATAAGCCTCATTATTGAGAGGATCGTCCTGGCATCATCTTTCCCAAGTAAAGGATAAAGATATGCTTCTGAAAAGAATGGTGCGTTCTCATCTCCCTTCTGATAGTAACCATCTCGTTTAGCTTGCTTGATTAAAGCTGGAGACATACCAGGAGCAAAGTTAAGGAGACTCTTCCACGCTGCAACAAGGCCATCCTTTTTCAGGAACTTACAGAGTGGACAATCAATAGGATCATCTTCCACAATACCACGTTCGCTAACGTAAGAGATCGCTCTGTGGCCGTCGCTACAAAATGCTAGCTGACCTCCCTCTCGGAATGTAAACTGATTATCATTCAAGCTCATCTGTATCCTCCTCTAAATTTCATGCGACTATTTTACCACGAAAATATAGAAAATGCAATACATATTATCAATATAAAAATAACAAGCTCATTATTGCTCATAACCACTCAATCCATAACCACATGAAAAATAGAAACCAACCCACTCCCAACAAAACAAATATCAACTCTCACCCTCAAATTTTAAGTTGATTAATTTATAATCTATATGAACATCTCCTGTCTTCACTGGCCGTTGATAGATAACTCCCTTACTGAGAAGAGATGAGATTGTTCTCATGGAAATCTGATCCCTTGATCCATCCTTCCAAATTAGAGTACAAACTAAAGTCTTCCGACGATCCAATATTCTAAGACGACCGCCTTTCTGCAAAGCTATGACAACTATCTTTTGAAGTGGTGTAAGCTGTACCATTATTTTTTCACCTTCTTCTTTTTCTTCTCTTCCTTTAACATATCAGTTAAATCTTTAACAATAATATCATCCCAATCACAACCATACATCAAACAAAGAGCTTCTTTTACCTGCGTATCGAGAAGATATATTCCACCCATATAACCACCACGAGTTTCGATGTCAAATCTTTGCTTCATCTTGTATCCTCCTTAATTCGAGCAAGAGCTTGTTCGGCTCGATAAAAATAACAGTCTGACCAATGATTAACTTTTGGTGTACGCAGCTTTCCAGAATCGCACATAGGACAACCGAATGGGTTTTCAAGAATTCCAGCCAGTATCTCTCTAAGCTCATGGATCTCAGATTCTACATTTGGAGTAGTCATTTTATCTTTAAAGCTTTCTCCTGTGTCAAAGCAAGCATATTATTGACAGCATCTCTATACTCCGGATCAGATGCATATCGGTCTGACTGTAGAGCAAGCATGGTTAATTCATAACCACTTTGGATCAGCGAATGTACCTCAGCTTTAGCTGAAGCAATCTCCAATTCCAGTCTTATTTTTTCGTTTGCACGTTCTTGCTGTTCAACATTAAACTTTATTTCCCATAGTCTCCTCTGATCATTCAATACAAAAAAGTCTTCCCTTGACTCTTTTAATTCTGTCTTCAGCATCCGGACTTCCATATCTCTTTGATTAAGAGATTCGCAAAGATCAGCAATCTTTCCTTGAGATGCAACTTTCGGCAATGATTCCAATCTTTTATACTCCGCTTCCAACAGACCTATCATTTTACGTAGAGTAGCCTCACGCTCACTATTACCATGAACTTCTTTGTTAATATTATCCAGATCGATACTATCTACACCAGGAAGGATTTCTTCTTCTTCTTCTTCCTTATAATCCTCTATTTTCATACCATAACTCTTGAAACGATCTAGAATCATACCCTTAAAAACGTTTACTGGACTTTCATAATTACGAAATCCACAGTTACACTCCTGATCCTCAGAATGAAGTTGAGTATCACATCCAGGATCATGATATCCGTAAAGGACAAGCGCCTCACGAAGAGATAGGTTCTCATCTTTTAGATGGTTAATACAATCTCGGTCTTCAGTATGATAGAAATTCTCTGGACCAGGTTCAAATCCAACAGGAAATCTCTCTTCGACATCACCGCCACAATCTCTACAGTAACCCTTTCTAACAACCGTCTCTTTCATAGCTTATCCTTTCTTTTTAAGAAGGGCACCAACTTCAGTGTCAAGTTCAAATAATGCCTTGGCGAACTTCTCATGACCCTCAATAGATTGAAGTCTGATAGCTGCTGCTCGAACCATTGATTTATCCCATCCTCCTGCACTTCCTACTAAACTTTCCAGAGCGTTTGTTAGTTTGTTTACTTCCTGTTGAAGTGCAGCAATTTGTTTTGACTGTTCGCTCGCAACCTCAATGAGGATATCTGTGGACTTCTCTAAAGTCTCAGCATTACCATGTTCTGTAATATAAGCTTGCTGGAGATTCCGGATTCCATCTGCAAGAGATGACTTATTGTCAGCCATACTACCAAGGGCTTCTCTTGCTTCTAACAATTCTTGTTTAAGATCCACGATGCCAGTATTTAGTTTAGTAATAAGACTATCAAGCTCTGAGAGATTATTGTGTGTCTTTTCGTTCATATCAACTCTCCATGAACCCATCTACCTTCTGCTGGCTTAGGAATATCCATCCAAGCTAAAACACGTGCAGTCTCTGGACTGGAATCAAACCTGAACCAAAGCCGATTATCTGGATTCCAATATCGGATACCAACCCAACTAAATCCAGCATCTTCCAGTGTTACCAGCTTATAAGGACTTCCAGAAGGATCACGCTGATATTCCCAAGGATGTTCATCTTTCTTATACTTCATGTGGTTCAGCCTCGAATCCGAACGTACCATCGACTGTCGTAATGCTGTCTGCTTTCATTAAATCAGGATCATCCTCATCATCCCACAGAATAATACACCACCATCTATTGCTGATCTTGATCTTACCAAAACAAACACCACGTTTACCGGCATCCTGCCAACCGCTCTTAATCTCACAGGGCACAGGATATATTCTGATATGCGGATCTGGTGAATATTTCTTAACAGTACCCACGGTTCCCTCCATCTTCTCTGGTTTCTTAAGGGATACTTCTCCTTTAAGCTTCTCCACTTTTTTAAGAACTACATCTGTAAATGTATAGCCGAATCCGGACTTATCGAAATCGGCTACTCTTAATTTAATATCTTTCCACAACTCAGGATCTCTCTCGCCATCATCGATATAGACCTTGAGTGTTGAAACAATTTTTTGTAGGAGTGCTTTTTCGTCTAGCATTGTTTAATCTGTTGACATCCACCAAGGTTAGGTTGATAAGGTGCTAACTCAACAACTCTATCTCTGAAGATCTGGCTTTTCCAGATATCAAATTTCAATGCCTGAGCAGCGGCCAGTATTCCAGAGAGATACTTATAGTTCCCTGCGTCAAACTCCTTTTTGGAGTCTTTAGTCATCGGCATATCAAGACAGTCTGAATGTGTAGCTTCTGTAAATAATTTCAGTGTCCAGCAATACTCCTCTTGAAGGGCGTAGATTTGATAAGTATCTAAACTGAGATCATGAATCGGCTCAATTAAATTAAGATCAAAAATATAGAGAGTATTATGTCCGAATGTTAATTCGACATGCTCTCTCCCAATACTACGAACTATGCCAACTGTTCCTTGCTTAATCCATAGATGATTATCTTTCATTATAACACAACTTCCTATTTTAAGCAAGACTTTATTCATCGTCATCACCTTAATCTAAAATTCCAAGTTGTCTTTGGTAATCCAGGAACTTCTCAACCTTTTTCTTTTTCTCACTGATCAGATGTGATTCAATATCGTTAGTGAGAATGTCAAATGCTCCTGTTTCATAAAGCATCCGGAAAATAGCTTTGAAGTCTGCAATCTCAAATAAAATTCTTTCGTGGTTTGTATACGGCTGTCCTGGTTGAATCTCTTTAAGACCAAACAGAAGAGCCTTATCTACCCGCTGTGCAACTTCAACAGCTTCCTCGCTTAGCCGTATTAACAAAGCCTCTAATCTTGTCATTTGATTACTCCATCTATTTTCAAAGCTTCAGTTGTAACTACTATAGCCTCACAGATAGCAAGGGCGAGAGATTTGTGACGACCAGCATAATATTTAAGATTCTTCCAGCATATTAAGACTTCATACTCTTTTCTAAAAGAGCGTTCAACTCTCCACCACGTAAACCAATCAATCTTTTCACAAAACTCTATGAGCGCCTCCATGGTGCGACCGACATTAGAAGGATAATCAGGTAGGAACTCAGGATATTGATCGCTTTGACATCCATGCTTATAATCCTCACATGGGCAAATCAACTCGTCATAGTCTGTGTCATATACAGGACTGCACCCTAAAGCCTCGGCAACCCTTCTTCTTAAATCAAAATTTTCCATGACTATCCCTTCTTTTTAAGAGCTTCAGCAGCCTTAACGATAGATTCACAGATAGCGATGGAAAAAGTTTTGGAATAAGCTGTATAAACTTTATCCTTCACCACAATCATAACCCAATAATCTTTATTTTGAAATGACCCACCATATTTCCAAATACCAGATTTCCATACGCAATCGTTTTGCTCGCAAAATTCCATCAATGCATCAAGCGCCGTATGATAATCGATTTCATAAAATTTTATTAATATTGTAGATTTTGGTTGTACATGACAAATAATATCTTCTTCATCTTTGCATCCACAAATAAGACCGAGATCAGTAATCTTGGCCTTACATCCTAATGCTTCAGCAACCTTTTGTCTTAACTTAGGATCTATTAACATGACGTTACTCCTGCTGTGACTCTGGATCTTTCTTTAACTCACGCCAGAGGAAAACGTATCTAGCACCATTAATCAATACTTCATAAGCACCATCTGGATACCAATAAGTAACAACACCATGTTGATTATGCAGATCAAATCGGATTATAGGGTTAGGTAAAACAATTACTTTATCACCAACATTAAAGTTCTCCACTTTGTCACTCCTTTTTAGTTATGGCTCTAAAGCTTTTTTAATCTGCTCATCAGTTAATCCGACAACTCTACAGCCTGCCTCAGTTGCATGGAAGAATATAATGTTCCCGGATTCCCTACCTTCAGTAACCAATCCCTCAGAGACTAATTGACGAAACTCAGCTACCTCAGATCCATCCTTCCTCGCTGCATAGAAATTACGATAGCCCCAATCCTTTTTTGGAGCTAGACCACCAACCATATGAACTAATCTTTTAAAATCCGTCTGTGTCATTTATACCTACTGGTTAGGTTCGTAATAGAATCCTACCCCTATAAACAACCCTAAGATACGAACCCATGCACAAGGCCAAAAACACTTTCTACCCCAATGCAATCTATTAAGTGCCCAATCAGCATGGATGAACCACCGCCGTAAAGTCAGAGTTTCCCGCATACTAAAACCAAAGGAGACTTCGATCTGAAAACCGAATCGCTCATGTAATGGTCTGATAAGATTACTAGTTTGATCTAGTGTTACACTATTCTTTCTAACCTCATCAGCTTCTTTCTTAAGATCCTCGATAGACATTCCACCAGCCTCAACGTTTTCATCAATCATAATTAATAATCCGGATCATGATCATACATATCAAGCTTCTCGCTAACCCGCTTTGCCTCGATTACAGCATCAAGGAATGTTGGGCCACAGGTAAAATCCTCTATAAGCCCTTCACGCTTGATTATAATTTCAACACCATCATCTAGATGACGCACATCACACTTATTTTCAAGGACCCAATGAAGGGCTTCCAATTCAGTCATGACTTTACCTCGTGGCACTCAAAGTTTCTATTCCAAATATGTGTTGAATGAACAGTTACACAGTCAGAATGAATCAATCCAAAACCGTAGAATACACCAATGAAAAGACCGATAGCTAAACCAATGATAATACCTACAAACAGAGTAAAGTTCTTTATATCCATTTATATTCTCCCCTCTTGGATCGCATTAAGAGCATCTTCCCACGCCTCTTCTTCATTACGAAGCGAACCACCAACCCATTCTTTATCAGCGCCTAAAATAAGATGCCCCATTTCAGGAAAGAAACGATACTGAGCAAATGGCTTCCTCTTTAAAACAGCAGATTTAATTTCCTGGAGATCCATATGTGCCCTCCTTGTTACTGCTTCTGTTCAGCCGCTTTTTGTCTCTCCTTAAACCATTGTTCAAACAAAGTATCCATTTCTGATTGTACGTTAGCTGTCTCGACCTTCAACTCTATTAAGCGAATCTGCAATCGATCAATCTCTTTTTTCAATTCATCTTCTTTTGACATAGTTTCTCCCTTTATCAATACCTTACGGTTTCTCATAACTGATCATAACTGGAATCACACGAAAACCCTTAGCTTGAAATCGTTCCCAATCACTTTCATCACCAAGAAGTGTCATCTGATGGATTGATCCTACTTCAGATGAGGCAACCGTATTAAGAAGAATTTCTTTTGACTTTGGATTATAAACAGCACATCCATTTGCTATATCCGTTTCAGTTTTAATTTTGCTACCGAAAGATTTAGCAGCAACATAGCCAACAGGATAATCATGATGATGTTCCCAAGAAAAACCATTCCATCTCCAGCGCGGGTCTAAACTGTTGGATTCTCCACACTCTGTACATTTCCAGACATCATCCACATTTGTAATTGACTTTTCCTTTTCAGGTCTCATCTTATCGCTGACTCCACCTTTGAGTATGCCTTCATGCAAGAAGAGAGTAGCTGGTGGAGGAATATCCAAACCATGATCTAAACAAACTCCAATCCAAGATCTTGCCGTGTTTTCTAAGTTTCGGTAGGCTTCCTCTACAGTCTCCCCGATAGCGTAGCATCCATCAAACTCTAAGATCTTGGCTGAGAACCCACCATCCTCTTCAGGGATAAGGATTCTTGAATAAGGTTCTTTAAGATATTCCTCAATTGTTTTAGGCATTGTCATCCCTCCATACGTGCAAAGATTTCGCTAAGGCCACAATTACATTTGAGAACTTCCCACTCATCAAGATAGTCGCAATGGTCTCTATGCCGTGCATACTTTTTGAAGTCATCCTTTAACTGAGCTATTTCTTTAAATACATCTGAAAACTCTTTACCTTGATCTGTAGCTAAAATCTTTGTTACCCGATCAATAAGCGAAGCTTTAAATTTTCCGTCATATGCTTGTTCACCAGCAAACTCATGGCGGGAGAAAGGACTAACACCAAGAAGAAACTCGTTGAGGATATCACGCATCTCAGACGCTGCTATTTCAGTATTCATATGAAGCTCTTCCAACTCTAAAGAATTACTCAGCATGCCCTCAGCACATTCTTTATACTCAGCGTTTACTGTGTCAAGATCCTTCCGAAGGTTTCGGATTTCATTGATAAGCTCACAAATAAAATGTGCCTCAGTACTTGAATGAACACTGTAATGGTTTTCAAGTTTGTCAAGATTATCAGCATTAAGCTCCATCATTACCTCCTAGCTCGTATATAGGCTTGATTCCAGCCAAAGCTCTTTTCCCGGAATCGTTTATTGTGAACCTCCAAAGATCATCACCAGTATCTGATATATCATTAACAAGAACGAGACGAATCAGAGACAGCGCCAGCTTACCGTTGGTTCGTTCATTACCAAGCCACCATCCACCACCTTTGGCGAACACAAGATCAAGATTGTCATCATCTGCCAAAGCTTGAAGAACTTCTCTCTGTCGTTTTGTTAGTTTAAAATCCTCGTTAGGAAACATTACTATCCCTCTGTTGATACTATACCATTAACAGGATAATTTGTCAAATAATTAATCTCTTTGTTTTCGCACGTCTATTCCGTAGGATAGATTTTGCGACAAGAACATAATCAGGTTTAATCCACCAGCATCTAGATATGATCCTCTCTGGTGTCTTGATTGCCTCGTCCATATTTCTTTTAGCGCATCTAGCACAAAAGAAATCAGGATCAGGAGGATCAGTATCGTTACAATGTCCGTAGAAAGTACCGCTATCTACAGGGCGACAGAATTGTCCACATTCAGAGCATCTCATATGTTACTCCAAACCAGCAGCTTTCCGGAACACAAGGATTTGCACTCTAGCAATGTTCCTGTAATACTGCTTTGTCTCCTCCTCATGTAAATCAGACCAGCGATGGTTATAATTTTTCTCATAGATAGTAGCAGCTATCTTCTCAATATTACCAAGATCAAGAGAAAGCACAGACGTAGGAGTAATTCTCTCAAATGTTATTTCTAACTTCATTGCCCCTAAAATTATTAATACAAGGATAGTGGCAAAGACAATACCGAGTACAATATTAAATAAACCAACAATTAACATATTCTCTCCTCCTTCTCTTTAAAAGCATAACTACTTATCGCCCTAACCTGACAATGTGGACAAGGAAGATCACACCGGATTAATAAATATTCCGTGTCCAGAATTATGTAACCACACTCACACACCCAATAATCAATATCAAAAAATAATCTCATCTATGACCATCAGAATATGAATGTTTAATTCTAGACTTACATTTACAACATCTAGAAATAATAGCTATATCCTTAAGTGTTCCACATGGATGAGACGTAGTATATCTTTTTATTTCGTGTGGATGGTGCTTACACACGATAGCTCTGAAAAACTTAATTACTCGCTTTATCAAGAAGAGCATATTATTCCTTACCTGGTGGAGGATAGTTTAAATAAATATCCATTGATGGAGGTGCAGGTAATTCAGCAACACACCAAATACCTAAAGCACCTTCAGCCTTCGAAAGAAAGTGTCCATCTGTGACGTAGAGAACACCATTAGAAACCTTCCGGGCTTCCACGAAATAATGTTTAATCGGATAAGGTTTCTGACGAGTCCTGACATCATAATCATATGAGAAGCACCAACCATAGAACCAGTAATAACCTGGTTCGGTAGGCCAGTGTTTTGTCCAAGTATTTTTCTCCATATCTAGACCTCTTCAGCAGCTTTGATGAATTCGACTACATGAGTAAAATGACACCGCGATAGCTCAGGGCGATGATCAAAAACAACATCGATCAAATCTGGATAGGGACCAAGTACTAGACCATTTCCATAATCCTTCCTTGGCATTCCATACCTACACACAACTGTTGCTGACCTTATGGTATATGACAATGGCGTTTCAACATCATTTTTAAAAAGAGTACTGTCGAATACTCTTACACGTGCGCCAGGAAGAATCTTATCTGAGTTCTCCATTAATTCTTCCTTTCCTCACGAGGTTTACATGTGGTACAAGAGTCAGCAGAAACAACATTATCAAATCTCTCTTTCACGTAATCCATGAACCCATCAGTAAACTTCATATTCAGAATAGGATCAAGCATAAACATGAAGTTATGATTCTCTGGCTGTGAAGTAAAGTGGTTCATATAATCAGAATAAAGGAAAGCTGTTCTCCACAACGGATAGCCTTCTCTACCACAACTAGAACAGAGCACCTTGAGATCAGCTTCATGCAAAGGTTTAAGCGCATCGCGTAGCAATATTTCCCTTGTCATAATATCGGAAAACTCTCTTGCTTCACGCTTCTCTTTAAGCTTACGCTGACGATCTTCTTCTGCCTTTACTTCGTTCTCCCTATTCTTCTTGTAGGCATCAGCTTCACTTGCGAGTCCAGCTTTAATGAGCGCCTGTTGAAGTGGATTAATCATCGGTTCTCTCCTAAAGAGTTTTTAATGATGTTTGATCTCTTCCAATGATGCGTTGTAGACACATGACCATCTCTTACGTATTTTGCTATGTTATGCCTAAATGCAGAATAATGAAACTCATCCACAACTCTGATCACATAACCTTCAGATAACGAATCATTCTGTAGTTGCTTACAAATACTTTGCATAGTTGAACTATTTAAGAAACTACTTGTATATCTAACAGGGACATGAGCGAGATCCAGAAGCGAGCACCAGTCAAGAGTATCATTCCAAGATAAACAATTATTCTTATCATCCCATATGGAAAATACTAGAAAGTAGCTCTCAAGGTTGTTATATTGGATAGAATGTTTAGCGTATAAATTCTCCCCACAGATTCTCCAGCCGAAAGGAATACTGGAAGATATCCTTGAATGAAGATTTCTAGCCCATGACTGAGATGCATGATGTTCAGAATCAATACTACGTGCATGCATATAGTCTCGATACATGGTAGTGTTCTCGCCATCCATCTTCTCAGTTATAACGATAGGTCTATTAAGAAAATGATCAACATTGTTAAGGATACGATCATCCTTAGTGAATCCTGGACTCCATGGAAGATGATATGTTCTTGGGTACTTGACATAATTACTGAACAGATGCAGCACGTGTTCGAGTACCTTCTGAACAGATTCCTCATGGAACAAGGGACCCTTGATGCGTCTGTTACCAAGAATTATATTACCCCACTTATCATATATGCAGTCATCATATAAATAAGGGGGCAGTACGACCTTCTCGATACCAGCACAGTGTCTAATGTAATCCGTATGGAATTGCGTAGTCTCTGCTAAATAATGGCAGTCTGCACAAAGGGTTGCGCCATTGTCAAGATAATATCCTCCATCATCGAAGAGTCTTCTTTCCATGATGTGATGAGCAGCATCTCCAGCCCCATGACAAACTACACACCTATTGCCGTCTCTTTCGAAGACAAGATCTCTGAATTGATCCCTTGTGAGTAGTTTGTTATTCATTGTATTATCCGTTGCAATCTTCTCGTGCAGCTTTCACAGCATCATTATATGACAATCCTTCCATCATGTAGAGTGCTGTGGCGAAGTCCATCTCAAACTCTTTTGCATCAGCTTCTGTCCAAGCTACATCTGTATAATTATCGTTATCATCGAACATGATATATCACCTAATCAGGACTGATTACATTAAACTTGGATAGAGTCTCCCTCAATTCCTTTGTGCCATCTGACATAGTAAGAAGATAGTTCTCATAAGGAGATGCTGAGAAAGCTCCACAACTGCACGACATTATTTGGAAATATGTCCAGCCTCCATTTGCTAATTGGACCTCGACAGTTTGATATGTTCCAAAAATGAACTTATGCTTATGCTCAAGTTTAGGTTTCAGCCTAGAGAAAAGCCATCCAAAAAGCATACAGCAAACTCCGCAGATAACTATAGTATAGCAGGATTATTTATTTTGTCAATCAATAATTCTGAAAATGATTTGCTTGATAGTCATCAAGCTGGACAGAATAAATGGGGATTAACCCAAGAAAATAATAAGCCATGAAAGGAACTTTTTCCCTTTCATCGAATTTAGTTCTCACCTTTTTCCAAACTACTTTACGTGTAATCATCAGATCCTCCTTTTACGTTTAGTTGATTTATTAAAATTTAAGATTATAGTGAGATGCGACACCCCTTAATTCTGATTCCCAATTAGCTGGAGATTTATCATCATGTAAAACTTGAAGATCATTTAATAAACTTGTTTTAACTCCGTGGAATAGTTTTCTGATTCCAGGAAAATCGTTAATTAAATCGTCAACAGATTTTGATTCCATAGCTGGATCATACAAGTTATCGGGAATCAAAGCACCAATAGCACACTTTAAACAACCGCATTTGGATCTGTACACGCAGTAATCATTTTGATATTCATCCTTCTCGACTGACTTCTCCATCTGTGCTAACAAATGAGTCTTTACGGTTGTGAAAGCTTCTTGATTAGTCATTGGCTATCCTCCGTTGATTGCTCTGTAAGAAGGTTATATTTATACAAAAGACAAATCGCGGTACACGCATCGTTGTAATGAAACTTAAAATGAACTGATGCAGAATCTAACAACCTATCCCTTTCCCTTTGTTCAGCTACCGTTAATGGTTCCTTTCTACAGACAAGGCCATGATGTTCTATGTTTATAATGCTCCTTATCCTTGCTGTAGTTAATTCCTTTAATCTTTTGTTGTCTGTATCCGGTCCACGCAACGCAGTAATTATTCCCCAGATTATTCCATCTCGTTCTTTTGGATTAGGAATTTTCTGTGAAGCAACTTCCAAAAGTGAGGTTATTACTTCCTCGACCATTAACTCTTCTCCCTATGATTTACTTTTCTTCCTCTTCTTCTCTACATGTTTGCAGGACGTGTGAGCTTCAGCACAATCCCCACAAAGATTTTTCTTCTTGTGAAACGTGCAATAAAACGAGAGCGTAACTTTCTTACCACAGCCTGTGCATTTAATAACATGCTCTTGTCGGCTGTAATAAATCTCTTGCCAGATAAACTCATAGCAGGCATGACACAATGGATATCTCTTAACACTATACATCGTGTCAACAATCGGCCCTGGAGGACTCAACAACAATGCACCTGTCTCCAATAATGGATTTGTGCATCTAATACATTCCTCTTCTACTGGCTTTCTTTTCGTTTTCATTTAGTCACCATCATGTTTATATTATCAGAGTGTAATCGCTTCCTCTATTCATAACCGAGTAACCCATACTTATTAATCTCTGACGAATCTGATCTGCCAGAGGATAATCGGCCTTGACCCTTGCCTCCATCTGATCAACAACTAAATATAGAACTTCCTTTTCGCTTTCTGACATGCTATCCGGAGAAAGATCTGTAAAATAATTTCGGATCTTATCATGATCTATTATAGCACAAAGAAAGGATTTCATCTAGTCGCCATCATGTTTATATTGATACCTGCCATGATCAATTTTAATCTGCGATTCAGTAACAAACTCAAGTGCTTTCTTCTTCGCACTTTCAAGACTGTTATGCTTCTTATTGAATGTTCTCTTATTACTTTTCAGATACCAGTGTATTCCATTGTACCATTTAGAAATAGTGATTTGTTCTTCAGGCTCTTTACCATTCACTGGAAGCTCTGGGAAAACTAACTTGTTAGATGTTCGCTCCTCAAGTATCACCATGTTCTTATCTCTGAAGCAATACCCACCATTCTGGTTGGCTAATATGATATGTTTATCTTCAAGTGCCTTAAACATACCATCCAGTCTTTTAGAAAATAATACAAGAGGAGTCAGAGATATATTGATGAAGTTACCTTGTGATACACCTGCTTTATTATGTTCGTCTTCCCAAAATTTATTACTGTAAGATTTCATAATATTATTATTGAGCTTGAACACAATGTCAATGTCATCAAGTGAGTCAATCTGAAGATACTAGCATGAAAGGCTAGGATCGGATTCATAGATTACTTTAGTTACTGCTCTGACAAATTTATATTCTCTCATAAGGAGCTTTCCTATTAATCTCTGGTGTAATACTTATCCTTATAATATTTCTGTAATAATTTTTTCACAGTGTTCGTATGCCAGATAAACAATGAGATGACGTGTTGTCGCATGAAGGAGAGATAAAGGATGCCGATAAAAACAAACGGCCATAAGAGGCTAAAGATGAGGATATCCGGATACTCTATAAAGTCATCAAGGTTACGTCTACTATACCAAGCTAATTGGTAAATATAAAAGCAATAAGACACGATTAAATAACAAAGTACATAGAGTAGTTTCATTTTTCTCCTTTAATAATAATCATACATCTCGTGGACTTGATTAAGTTTAGATTTAAAAAACTTTCCAAATCTTATCGTATCTCCAGAGAGAGTGCAAGTAAAGAAACGCTGCTCATATGTAATCGCAACAGCAGGCCATATTCTCTTGGCAATCTCAGCAATATCTTCACGAGACATAGAGCCATCGAAGACAGCAAAGACGGTTCCATGATCTCCGAAATCAGTTACACAATCAGCATGCAGAATCCAGACATCATTATTGTTACTAAATATCCAGAAGATCCTCCTAAAGAGTCTTTTGATAAACCTCATTCAGTCTCCTATACATGTAGTTGCCTTATCTAATTCATCCTCAAAGAAACCATGCTGCTGTCCACCGATAGCCACACAGTATCCAGTGTTGACCGGATTACGCAGCGCAATACTTTTAATAATGCCAACATGCCCCTTCAGTCTGCTACCAGGAGCTTTCACAACAACATAATCCCCGATGGAAAAGGTACTAACAAAAGAGGTATCAGACTTTTGTGCTTTTACCTTTTGTTCCTTTTTACAGGGATCTGGTTTAGAAACTTTCACCTCTACAGGTTCAGACACTGGTTTGAATTCTTGTTTAACTACAGACTGCACAGGGCTAATAGAAATCTCTACCTCTCCGAATTTCCTACCGATCCTACTCAGAAAGAAACATCTGAGACAAGATGCGTATTGATTATGCTCTCCATATAGATTTCGAATATTCTCATCGTCGCAATAACTTGTAGTGTGCAGAGGGAATACGACATCGACTATGTTTCTCGTTACCGTGACATCTGAATCAAACATCTTTAGGCTATGAGAACTCATGGTATCCTCCTATTATAATCAGTTGCACCCAAAAGAAATAAAAGGCATCCCATCTAAACTGGATAGTTAAGACACTTACGAGCTTTTGTTATCTCCGTATTTATATTATTCAAAAGAGATTTAGTCTGTCCATATAAATCTGAGTTCCAGATCAGCATGCTCAGGAAAGATTCAATCCTGGACTTAGCCATCATAAGCTGCAACAGATCCCTTTGTGAATATCTCCTTCTCAGGAATACCTTGCCTGCAAACATAAAAAAACCCCGCCATAATGTTGTTAGCATTATAGCAGGGTTTAATTATTATGTCAAGAACTATTTAGCAGCTATCGCTTTTGTTGCATTTATCAATGCAGTCAAAGCAGCGGTAAGAAGGTTATTACTTTTGAAGTTAATAACCAATACATATCCGTCTCTGAATAAGATTTGTAGAGCATATGGATTCGAAGAGTTTTGAATTACAGTGACAGCCAAAATCTGGGTCTCATCCAATACATTATTTTGAAAAGTTATCATTTAACAAAACCTTAGTTATGAGGGTTTTTGATAAATTTTGTCATGTTCTCGTAAAATTTATCCCATTGATCCTTTGTGTATTTAAACGCATACCCATCACGATATCCGTACACATCAACGATACTATCAATAGGAGCAGAATAAATATCTCCATTCTCTCCACGAAAATACTCCTCGAACATGGTAAATCCAAGGTGCCCTTTTGATTTTCTTTGTAAGCTTTCTGGCCTCATGTTGAACTCCTAATTATTAGAGAGCACTATTGGAGCTAGCAATATATTCAAGCCATGCCTGTAAAGCAGCAACTATATTTGTAATATTTGTAGTAGCAGGTGGTTGCATCGTAAAAACTGCACCATCAGTTGTCTGTACGTAAACGTTAAGATTAATTGTTTGGATAGTTAAAGCCATTGCCTTTATCCTTTATAAAAATTATTATTCGAAATATCCATTTACCATTACGTCACCACGTATTACCTGGCTTGCTGTGGCTGTACCAACTGGCACTTGCACGATAACGTGAAAGAACCTCCCACCGTCCACAACTAACGGAGTCGGGAATGTTGCATTGATATCTTGAGCAGCAACCCCAATAGCGTTGCCAACAATGAAACCCTGTGTACCGATTGGTATCCTTCTAGGTGCCCATGTTCCAGAGCCATCAGCAGTTCCCAAACTAACTGCGCTAGAATTTAATCCTAAAGCCCAATCTAATATAGTAGCCGTAGTTGCAACAGCAGCACCAGTATTAATCGCTGATATACGCACACCTGTTACGACCAACTGAAAACCAGCAGGGACCTGGAATCCAAAAAGAGCATAATCCGTTATACCACCAGCAGGAGCAGCAAACTGATATCTACCACCAAGAGTTGTATACCCGGCAGCAGTATTCAAAAGTGTAGCGTTACCAGGGTTAGCTGAGTTTGTATGGTTTGATGTCTGACCGAATGCTGTGACTGGAGATTGATAAGCACCACGACCAAACTGTACAATTTGCTCACCCCATGTCTTACCACCAAGAAGATCCATCTGCTGTACGTTTACACAACCAAGAGAGACTTGTGGTGCAGTACCTGGAGCAGTACTATTATACAACCTCGTAAAAGCTGGAAGATGCGTTACAGCAGGATATTCAACAAATCCTGAAGGGATCTGAACAACAGCAGAAACAACATCTCCACCAGAGGTCATATCTGCGATGTCTATTTTAATGGAATCTTCAACCATCGTGATTTCCAAAGAATATCCTCTACCGTTCACGAGCGTACCAGCAGCAGCTATCTGTGTTGAAAATTCAGTAGAGGCAAAAGAGAATACAGCACGAACGACACCAGTAGCATCAATACGAACAAAAGCACCATCAGGAATAGTAGCGGTAGCCCCAGAAGGTTGACCGAATCCAAACTCTATAACAGCGTTTGCAAACCAGTTCATCTTGAACTTCCACTGTCCGTAGATAGGATATTCAACTAATCGCAAAGGCATCTTTATACTATAAATAATAGCGAAAGCACCAGCGGCGACTGAGTTACCAGAGTTCAAAGTAAGTAGTCCACTAGACTGTGAAAGAGTCATAGTGGTTAAACTCTGGTTCCAAAGGTTTGTATTTATGTTAGCACCATCAAATGGATCGAATAAAAGAAGTTGCTCCATACTAACTTTAGCACGTCCATCAGATCCAAACTCTAAGAAGTCACTACCAGAATCATTTGATAAGCACACATTAGCAGGACTAGCACTACCAACAGGCATGATGACTTTAAGATTATTACTGGAATCAACTTCAGCCACATTACCAGAAGTGCTTCCGATTAGTTTTGTAAACCAGTTACTCATATTATATCCATCTCCAATTTACCTGTAATTGACCAGCGTATAAACCATGTAAACAATCTGCGTATATTGTGAAACCAACTCCAGCGGTAGGAACACCACATACAAGAGCAATCTTCTGAGCAGCTTGCAGATGATCTATTTCATCGCTTGATCCATAAACGACACCAGAGAACCATGCCTGACATTGTGACGTAGCCAATATAAATGTCTGACCCGTTACATCAACAGATGCTTCATCAGAAGGTGTAGAACTAAAATCCAATATTGCTGTGCCTTTATTTATAAGGGGGGTTAATCCATGTACGCTTATAATATCTGTGGATACATAAGTGATACCCAAGATATTTTGTATGTTCGCTTTTATCGCTGCTATAATGTTTAAATTAAATGTATTTAAATCAGCAACAGGAGTAACCGACACAGTTGATGTCAGATATTTAGAAGGGTTAGTCGCAATGGTAGCAGAGAACGTTACGCTTAAATCCCCTGGATTATAAGCTACAGCATTCCCATTGTATACAGTCTTGATGATATAAATGTCTGTATTGTTTGCCATAGTTTACCTCGGCCTAGAAAATTTCAACCACTGTACCTGCATTACTTTTACGTTTGCATCCTTTGACCCAATGGTTAAGAAAGCAGTTATGGTCCGAGTAGGAAGATGTGTAGTATGAGTCGCTACAAGAACACCATCAATGTAAAATAAAGCTTGAGCGGAAGTCGCTATGATTTCAAATGTATGTCCAACTCCGGCTGTATCAGCTATACCAGTATCTGTAGTTTGTTCGTTGAAATCTCCACCACCATTCTTAGTGACAGCGAAAATATTTACACCGGAAGAAGTAGAATCAACTCTAAAGAAACAACCATGATTAAAAAAGTTAAGAATGACATTCGCATCTAGAATGTTCATCCCAATAGTCAAAGTCTTCTGTGTCAGTGGAGTACCAGTTTTAGTAGGAGTCGCATAAGCTTTAAATCTATGAGGAATAGTTGCGGATAAAGCTTGACCAAGATCTAAACCATTCGGACCAGCAAGTACGTTGGATACATATAGATTGACATAAGAAGTATAGAAGTTACCTGTTGAGAAATCGGCTGTACTACTATTATCGCCAGTCGGCATAATAGCACCATCACCACTTTGATAGAAAGAATCTTCTAATCGGCTACCTGAGAAATCTTTGAAGGTAAGAAAGGATGTCTCATATGGAGTCTCATAAAAGTTATTCTCAATCTGATCCTTCATTAACTTTGTGAAGGTCAATGCGAGCTTATACGTCTTACCTGCTGTGTTATGATCCTGAGCAGTTGTTCCTTCTTGTCCTCGTACAATGGTAAGAGTATCAGTTGATCTAGCAGTAACTCGGATGATCTCTACATTAGGATCATCAGAAGGATCTCCAAAGTCAGTCCAATTCCACCAGACCATGTTGTATCCAAAGTCTGGGTTAGGTATTGTACTGGTAGCAGGAAGCTTTGCGCCATCACCACTATTCAAAACAATAACTGTATCAGTACTGATATAACCTGTTGACGCAGTTACTTTTCCAAAGTTTACAATCGGATCTAAAGCCATTATTATCTCAAATTATTATTAGGTGGGGCAAGGCGCTAAACCTCGCAAGTAATCAGTTCAGGCGAATTATTTGTCTATACTACTCAGATGGTTGGCCTACCATCGTCACAGTAGCAGGAGGGGTTTACCTCCAATATCCCGTCTACTAAGTATATTTTATTGAGCTACCGGGATAACCACGCTTGCATATTGTCGCTACCTAATATGCTCCATGGACTTATTCTTCCAAACCTATACAACTACCCTATGCGTTCGGGTATCCGTTTACTCCGTAGAACGAGCATTCCGGCACCCACCTAAAATTTTTTAATACACCATAAGTTCTCTAATTGTTGCCCAATGTTTAATATCCTCTTCCGCTTCACCCGGTTTAATATAGTACATGTAAGTCATATGAGCGATATAATCTACTTTATGAGGATCTTCTAATTCATAGCCACAACGCTCTAGAAACTTCATGGCATCATTCTTATCCTTATAAGCAGTATACTCTGTAGGCCCACAATACTCTATACCGATCTCTACGAGGAATATTTTCATTTTTTATTTTCCTGCTGGATTAGAGGGAGGTGCAGGAGGAACAGGGGGCATTGGGACACTGGCAAGAACATTAGCCATCCCAGATGGAGGAGTAATTAGATCATGCAATCCAGAAGCTGCTGCACCAATCAATGCTCCCATAACTGGATTTCCACCAGTCGGCAATGTGAGAAGCCCACCAAGAATAATTGAAAGAGCAGGCATTAGTTGATTGGGAATTGCAGGAAAGAACTTCTCGTAGCCACGCTTTGAGACTTCAAGAATAACATACTGAAGTGCGACCATGACTGGAGGAGCTTGCATGAGTCCATTTACAAATGTCATATCCATTTATTTTATTCTCCTATAATTAGTTTTATTAATCTAAGTCGGTCCCCACCATGGATGAATGTTTAGCATCCACCCATCATTCGTTAGATTAAATTGAATAGTAGGGGCCATAAGACCCCCACTATATTCCTCATACAGCACACCAGATCATGACCAGCCGCAAGACATTGTTCGCTGCATGAAGAAAAGAGGTAAAGTACTTACCTCTATAAGGTAGACGTATCTACCCTATTCAACAACTTTTAAATCTGTTAATGCAATTTCCCAAGTATAGAGTATAACATCCCTACCCATAAAGACTTTAAATGGATCGCTATGAAATAAATCTTTATCAAATAAAACAAGTAAAAGCTTGCGCGGGGAATTAACTCCTATTACTTTACCTCTACCCCAACGTTTGTCATCTTCAGGATTAAGGCATTCAACACGATTGCCTACTCTGATATCTTTACCTTGGTTATCTTTTGGATTCATTACTATATTCCCTTGACTAAACAAACAATAACTACTATACTTACAAATGTTGCAAGTGTCAAAGGCGACACTCCCTCACAATGACGTGAGACCTACAATGAGGTAGGACCATCCAAGATACGGAAAAAGAGCAAGGTAGGAGGGCTTAATTGCCGACCTAACTTGCTCTTTTTAATTTTCTAACCGTTCATTGATAGACTTTTCCCGTTAACATAAATTTGTTCAGCAATGAATGGTGGATAGAACCACAGTTGATTATCACGAACGACATAATAACCTACGGATAGATTATTCATTTCAATTACTTTGATGCCATCTAAATAACCAACATTCTGCGTATGCACAATTACCTCGTTATGAACCGTTTGATTTATCGTGGATATCAGATAATAGGGCATGGATTATATCCTCATCAGAATAACCCGGATACCGCTCTGATAGTTTGGAACAATACTTGGACAGTTCATCAACGTATCGTTTCCAATTTCTGTCTTTTCTAAAGTCATCCTCGATATAATCTTTGACGCTCATTTATTATGCCTTTGGTTCTTCGTCAGCAGGTTTCTCTTCGCCTTTCGGCTCTTCATCCTTTTTTGGTTCCTCTTCTCCAGCGGGTTTCTCCTCACCGGCAGGTTTATCCCCACCTTCATGAGCAGCCTTAACACCATCGAAGATCTCTTTCCATTTCTTGATTGCACCAGAAAGATCTTCAGGAGAAGAACCAGCACCGATCATATCGGCCATTTCTTCAGCGACATCAACAAACAAATCGAGTAGTTCGGATTTCTTATCAGCTTCACCAGACTTTGCCTTATCAGCAATACAAGCCCAGAGTTCAGCAAGGAAAGCTTCAACCTCACTGGCATCAGCCATTTCCTTTTTCTCTTCGCCAGCTTCTTGCTTGATATAAGACTTTTCGTTATTGTGTCTTCGGTTGTTTTCTGAGGTATACCCCTCATTCATCTTCTTACCGAATTTCTTCTTCAGTTCTTCCTTCTTCTTTCCCTTTGCTTTCTCTTCAAGCTGTTTCTCTACCATTTCAGCAATAGGAGAAGGACGACCAGCAGGAGCTTTCTCAGTCTTGGAATAATCTACCTTCTGAGTGATTCCATCATTGGCTTTGACACCCTTATCAGCTTCAGGCTTATCACCAACTTTATGATTTACTTTTCCAGATGCATCAGCAGTCTTATCTTCAGGCTCAGCAATAGTAGTACCCTTTTCTCCACCTTGCCCACCAAGAACAACCGCTTCGACCATCTTCTCTAATTGAGCGGGATCGGCTTCACCAGCCAGCAAAGCCTCAGCAAGTTTCGCCATTGAACGTTCAAACTTATTAGACATTAATTACTCCATTATTAGCTAGACATCTAGCTTGTTGTTAATACAATCTTTTGATTGTGGTTTATAAGGATTGATTACTGAGTCCAAAGACAAGCCTTCATTCTTGGCTGTCTGGACCAATATTGATTTGGAAGTAAAATCGAGATGACCTGACTTCTCCAATGCGGAGATGATATCAGATAATCTCGTTGGCTCACCAATCTTATCTATGAGCGTAAAAACATCTTCTAATGTAACTATAACTTTTTTAAGCATTTCCACCCTATGAGAATATAAAGCGTAAATTAGTGTGGTAAATTAAAATTTTCACTTTATATAGTCTGTTTTAGTACAGCTTTTATAAAATTAAATATAACATATTGATTTCATTAATAAACTTATCTACACATACATAATAACCATACTCACTATATCATAAGTACTTGATTTATATAGAATTAGTATAAGATAAGCAGCTATCCCTCGTACTTCATACCAAGTCTATGATATAATCTCATTACTTCTTCCTTAATGTTTTCGAGATTCTTTTCAATATCTCTTAGGGCTTTAAGATCTTCTTCTACTATCCTTTTATTATAATCTATGATAGGCTCTCTATGGGTTTTGATATATTCAACTCTGGTAAACAATTCATCCGGCTCTACAGGAGAGAGTCTATCTAATCCTTCTCTATAGTATTCAGTCAATGCTCCTGATATTGATTCTCTACTAACGAATAAGGCTGACTTTGTTCCGAAGTTAGATTCCCATCCTATCTTCCTAACGACTTCGGTTAAATAGAATCCACCTATGAAAGGATATCTGTATTCATCCCCCTCATCATGAAGATATAGGAATAGACAGTTCGGTACTCCTTTTACCTTCTCTATTCTATATGGGATATATAT